>Ga0114931_10002046_pt1 | contig 25713 bp, 25 predicted proteins | sample 2SBtaG_FD_89579 | JGI IMG/M metagenome (GOLD analysis project Ga0114931, IMG submission 89579) | Deep subsurface microbial communities from Kolumbo volcano to uncover new lineages of life (NeLLi) - 2SBTROV14_V59a metaG | ecosystem: Environmental > Aquatic > Marine > Volcanic | place: Kolumbo... | reverse complement strand
TCAGCCTGAAAACCGCCGGACTGTTGGCGCTGATGGCACAATCGGGCTTGCACATTCCTGCCGCCGAAGGCTCGCAATTGATGGTCTTCGATGCAATTTTTGCCGACATTGGCGACGAACAATCGCTGGAACAAAGTTTATCCACCTTTTCGGCACATATGACCAACATCGTTTCCATTTTGAAGCAATGCTCGCCGCAATCGCTGGTTATTTTTGACGAACTGGGCGCAGGCACAGACCCCATCGAAGGGGCGGCACTGGCGCACGCCATCTTGAACCGACTGTTGGCAGAGAAAGTGACCACGCTCGTTGCCACCCATTTTGCCGAGTTGAAAGCGTTTGCCTACACCACCCCCGGCGTGCAAAACGCCAGCATGGCATTCGATGTGGAAACCCTGTCACCCACATTTAAACTCCAAATCGGTATTCCGGGTAATTCCAACGCATTCGCCATCGCCGAGCGGCTGGGGCTGGCGGCGGATATTCTGCAGCAGGCACAATCGCTGGTAGATGAAGAAACGCGCGAAACCGAATCGATGCTGGCGCAGATAAAAGCCGATTTGGATGCAGCACATATGGAGCGGCTGCGGGTAGAAGAAGAACGCGCCGAAGCGGAATACTATCGCCAAAAAATTGAAGCGCGGCTGGCAAATGTGGAAGATGAAGGCAAAGAAATTTTGAAGCGCGCGCGCCGCGAGGCGCAAAAAGAACTGGATGCTATCCGCGCTCAATTGCGCGAGATTCGCCGCGAAGCACGCAAAATCCGCACCCCCGAAAAACCGGCAGGGGGCAAACCGCCCGAACACGTTTTAAAAAACCTGCAAACCCGGCTGGAAAAAACGGAAGCCAAATTGCAATCGCCTCCGGTATCTGCCCCAAACGCCCCCATCAAACCGTTGAAAGTGGGGCAAAAAGTGGAAATTCCCCATTTGAACGCCAAAGGGGTCATCACCGCCCTAAACAAAGATGAGGTGGAAGTGCAGTTGGGCACCTTCCGCACCACACTGAAACGGAACAAACTCCAACCCAGCACCGAAACTGCCGCCGCTGAAACCACCACCGCCACCACAGCGCCGCGCGGGGGTGGCATCGTGCAATCGCCGGGGATGACACTGGATTTGCGCGGGCAAACCACCGATGAAGCGTTGCACATACTCGACAGTTATCTTGACCAAGCCTATTTGGCAGGGCTGCCATTTGTGCACATCATTCACGGCAAGGGGTCGGGCGCACTGCGTGCCGCCGTGCGCGACGCGCTAAAACGGCATCCGCTGATAAAATCATATCGCGGCGGCAGAGATAGCGAAGGCGGCGAAGGCGTCACCGTGGTGAATTTGGCGATAGATTGAGCAATAAAAGGAGCAACAGATGAAAGCACGATTGGCAATGTGGATTGTGATGCTTTTTGGCGGGATTGCGCTGGGACTGTATCTCGATTGGCTGTGGTTTTGGAACTGGTTTATGGAACCGCTCTTTCATTTTGCCACGCTGGTTGTCGGCGCACTGCTCTTTCGGTTTGTCATTCTCACCAGCCGAAACACCGGACGATTGTTGGCGCGACTGGGGCGCGAGGGCGACGATGTGCCGCGAATGGACACCAACAAACTGGTAAAAACCGGCTTTTATGCCCACATGCGCCATCCCATGCACTTGGGTTTGCTTTTCTTCCCGCTCTCAATCGCGCTCATCATCGGTTCGCCGGGGTTTATTTTGATTGTCGCCCCGGCAGAAATGCTTTTGATGCTGCTACTGATAAAATTGGTGGAAGAACCGGAAGCCATCCGTAAATTCGGCGACGAATACCGGCAATATATGAAAGAAGTACCGATGTTCAATTTCAGCCCGGCTGTCCTGCGCTCGTTGATGCACGATGACCCCGCCGCCCAAAGCGACCCACCGGATTAACGGGACGTTTTTCCCGCTTGACAGAAACGCAGCATTTGTTAAAATGCTTTTAATACTCAACTTATTTGGCGGCACGTTTCCTCTGGCGAAAATGCCGTTTCTCCGATAGCCCAGCGAGGGTTCAATGGTCACCAGCCAGGTCATCCTAAAAGAAAACCGAGAAAAATCTATCATCAACCGCCATCCGTGGATATTCTCCGGCGCCATTCAGCGTGTTGAAGGCTCGCCGGAAAATGGCGATGTTGTGGACGTGTGGGATAAAAATGCCCGTTTTTTGGCGCGCGGTATCATTAGTCTCAATTCACAAATCCGGGTTCGAATTCTATCATGGCGGCACGATGAAACGATTGACCACGACTTTTGGTTGCGAAAGATAAAACGCGCCGTTGATGGCCGCGCTGCATTAAAAGCCGACCGGCACACCAACGCCTATCGGCTCGTCCATGGAGAGGCAGACCGTCTGCCCGGCTTGATAGTTGACAAATACGGACCGTGGCTGGTTACACAATTCCTATCGGTTGCGGCAGAACGCCACAAACGCGATATCATCTCTGCATTGGCAGAATTTACCGCACCCCAAGGAATCTACGAGCGGTCAGACACCTACACCCGAGAATTGGAAGGTTTGGTGCCCGTCTCCGGTCCCCTGTGGGGCGAAGTACCCCCCGACCAGATTGAAATTGAAGAGAACGGTTTTCGGTTTTTGGTAAATGTGAAAGAGGGGCAAAAAACAGGCTTTTTTCTCGACCAGCGCGAAAACCGGCAGCGGATAATGCCCTATGTCAGCGGGAAAGAAGTCCTCAACACATTCAGCTATACCGGTGGATTCAGCGTTTATGCCGCCGCCGCCGGCGCAGATAGAATTTTAAATGTCGATACATCGGAAATGGCGCACAAACTCGCCGAGCAGAATATGTGGCTCAACGGCTTTCAAGATAGAGATGACATTTACGCCGCCACCGATGTTTTTGAACTTTTGCGCGCCTACCGCGACCAGCGCTGGACATTCGATGTCATCATTTTAGACCCGCCAAAATTCGCCCGCAGTGCCAGTCAAATTAAAACCGCCAGCAGAGGCTACAAAGATATCAACCTGCTGGCGATGAAATTGCTCCGTCCCGGGGGTACACTCGTCACCTTCTCGTGTTCCGGCGCAATTGACGCGATGCTTTTCCAAAAAATCCTATTTGGCGCGGCAGTAGATGCAAAACGCGATGTGCAAATTTTGGAATACCTCCATCAGGGGTCTGACCATCCGGTACTCCTCACCTTCCCCGAATCGGCCTATTTAAAAGGTTTCATTTGCCGGGTATGGTAGTTTTACGCCGGCGGCAGTATCTGTACCGCTTCCCAGCGCAACGAAATTTGAATTGCTTTCCCTTCATGCAGTCGCAAATCGCGGTATCCCCGCTGCGGAAACCGCACCGCTATCGGATGGGGCAGATGCGGCGCATTCACCCTCATCGCTATCACTGCGCCCCGGTGCGCCAGTCGGGTCACGGTCACATCCAGCAGATTATCGCCGGAAAGATATTTTAGCGGTTTATCGGGATGAATCACTTTCACATCCTCCGGTCTGACAAAAAATGACACCGTGTCACCCACCGAAACATCGGCGGGCGCGGCGCGCAGCGAAATATTCCCCCACATCAGCTTCACCCCATCCACCGATTTTTCCGTCACCGTGCCCCGGAATAGATTTGTTGCCCCCATAATTTTTGCAACCGCCGCGCTGTTGGGGTAGTTAAACACTTCATTCACCGCTCCAAACTGGCAAATATGCCCGTGGCGCATCACCGCCAATTTATCGCCCAGCGCAAACGCATCATCCAAATCGTGGGTGATGACCACCACCGTTAACTGCAATTCTCGCTGCAAACGCACAATTTCCCTCTGCAGCTCTTCACGCACAGCTTTATCCAATGCCGAAAACGGCTCGTCCAGCAACAACAGCGACGGCTTGACAATCAGCGCTCGGCCCAGCGCCACTCGCTGCTGCTGCCCGCCCGAAAGCTGGTGCGGGTATCGGTGTGCCAAATCATCCAGATGCAATTGTGCCAGCATTTCCTGCACCCGTGCCCCATGCCCCTGCATATAGCGCAAGCCATACGCCACATTTTTCGCCACGGTCATATGCGGAAAAAGCGCGTACCCTTGAAAAACCACGCCGATGCGGCGACGGTGCATCGGGACAAAGGTTGATGGGCTTTCAAAAAAAACGCGGTCATCCAGTTTGATGAATCCGGTATCGGGTTTGACGGAACCGGCAATACTGCCCAGCGTCAGGGTTTTCCCCGCGCCGGACGGGCCAAACAGCACCAGAATTTCATTTTCGGTTTTAAACGCCACCCGTAGCGAAAAACCGGGCAGCTTTTTTTCGATATTTACGTCAAGCATGGGTATCCTGTTTCATATCGGCACGTTTTTCCAAATGTCGAACCAGCAGCAACAGCCCAAATGCTACCGCCGTCATCAGCAGTACCGCGTTATTGGCTTCGGTGATTTTATTGGCTTGTACCAAATCGTAGATTGCCAGCGGCAAGGTTTGGGTGCGGCCGGGAATATTGCCTGCCACCATCAGTGTCGCACCAAACTCGCCCAAACTGCGGGCGAACGCCAGCACAGCCCCCGCCAAAATGCCCCGCCGAGAGAGCGGCAGGGTCACATCTAGCAAAACGCGCCACCAAGATGCGCCCAGCGATGCGGCGGCTTTTTCCAATTTCGGGTCAACTGCGGCAATCGCCGCCCGGCTTGATTGCACCATCAACGGCAGTGAGACCACCGTTGACGCCACAACAGCCGCCCCCCATGTGAAAACCAGTCGGATGCCGAGCGGGTACAGTGGGCCGCTATTTCCCAAAACAAAAAGCAGATAGTAGCCCAGCACTGTCGGCGGCAGAATGAGCGGCAAGCTTAATATGGTTTCTATCGCGCTTTTACCGCGAAAATCTTTTTTTGCGAGCCACAGCGCCAGCATCAGCCCTACCACCACCGCGATGATGGTTGCTACGCCGGCAACTTGCAGCGATAAAATTAAAGGTTGCCAAGGCATAATTTCAAAGTTTCCGGGTTGCAAGTTTTACGCTTTATCATTCGGCACCGGCTATTTTTTCGTATCCGTATTTTTGAAAAATGGCTTGCCCTTTGGGACTCAACACGAATGCAACGAATTTTTCTGCGGCGTCGTGGTGGGGGGTATCGGCGATAATGCCCAATGCTTGATTGATGGGTGGGTGCAGTGACGCATCAACGGGGGTGTATTTGCCCTCATCCAGATGAACCACCAGCGATAGCGGGACCATCGCCACCGACACATCACCCGATTGGGCATAGGTTAGCGTTTGCCGCACATCATTTCCAAATACCAGTTTTGGTTGCAGGGCTTGCCACACACCGGCATTTTCCAGCACGGTTCGGGCGACTATTCCATACGGTGCATGTTCGGGGTTGGCAATTGCCACCCGTTTATAACGGGAATCGGTCAGGTCGGTGACAGCATCGGGCAACAACGATTGGGTTCGGCTCCACAGTACCAGCCGCCCGCGTGCATAGTTTTTCACAGTGGCGGGGTCAATTAACCCTTTTTCTGCCAGTTGGGTTACATAATCTACATTTGCCGCCGCAAAAACATCCACGGGCGCACCCTGCCCAATCTGCTGAGCCAGTTTGCCGCTACTGCCAAAATTATATGTCACAGCGATACCGGTATCGGCTTCGAACGCCTGCCCAATTTCATCGAATGCGGGGATCAGGTTCGCTGCGGCAGAAACGGTGATGCAGGTTTTACTATTTTTTGATGAACACCCGGTCAGGATAATCAAAAACCCTAGCAAACCATATAAAATATACCGGGGAAATCGCATAATTCTAATCTACCTTTAATCTTTTTTTTATTTGTCTTTAATTTCAACAGGGTATAATATCAGTGTAGTTTGAAGGTTCCTATTAATTTCCTCAAAAGGAACCTCCTCCCTCCCTCCTGTAAGACCGGTGTCGTGGCAGCGCCGGTCTTCTTCTTTTAAAGGCCGGTGAGTGTCGGCGGCAATAACCGCGACAAAATGTCGAGTACAGCAAATAACCCGAACAATCCCATCACCAGCACCCCGCCCACAGCCGCCAGCACCCAGTCTGCATCAGATGGCGGCTTGCCCGGCGCAGCAGGTTTTGGGGAAGAACGCAGCAGCAAAAATACCATCCACACAAAAAGAGGCAGCACAACCGCACCGATTTTCAGCACGTCGGCATCGCTTAACCATGCCAATTTGTCTTGGTTCATCAGCGCAAAAAAACTGATGGCGTTGAAAGTGGCGTGCAACACCATCGGTGGGAAAATAGAGCCGCTGCGTAACGCGACCACCCCCAACAGCACGCCGACGATTATCAGCGCCACCAGTTGCGCCAATTGACCGTGCAGCATTCCAAACAGCACGCCGCTGACCAACACTGCCGCGCCACTACCGACAGGCAGCCAACCCCGCAGCACAAACCCGCGGAACATCGGCTCTTCGACTATCGGCGCAGCAACTATCACCGTGATACCCAAAATTAGCGCTTGCCCGGCATTCTGCGGCGTGGGCAATTCCGGCGCAGAGCCAATTTTCGATAGCCACCATTCAAAAGGCAGTGCTGCTGCATTTGCCGGAAACCACACCAGCACACCCAATGCCACCGCCAACAGCAACATCTTCCCCGATGCAGGACGGATAGCGAATGTTTCTCGCCACGAAAGCCCGCGCAGTAGCATCCATCCCAGCAGCGGAATCAACAACAAAATTTCGCCGAAAAACGAAAAGTAAATCAACCCGGCTTGCCCCCATTGCAGCAAGGCATTCAACGCGCCGAGTACCAGCAGCAGCACCAATAACGTGAGCATTTGCAGCAAAACCAACCCGACGCTTTCCCACAGTTTTGGCGTTTTGGGGGCGGTTTGCGGTTGCGGTGGCATCAATGGTTCATTCATACGCACCTCAAATGCCGAATACCATTCGGCGCGGCAACAATCACATCGGTGACCATATTCAGAAACAAACCGTGCCCCACAATACCGGTTCTGCCTGCCAACGCACGGTGGATGGCATGCGGGTCATCAATGCCGGTGGCGAAAAAGCAGTGCAGAATGTAATTTTGGTTGTCGGTGATGAATGGTTCGCCGTTTGTCTCGCGGCGCTCCACCCGGCAGCCGAGTTTTTTTGCCAGCCAGCGTTGCTGCATCTGCCAGCCGAATGGGGTCACTTCTACCGGAACCGGTCCGCGTGTGCCCAGTTTTTCCACCATTTTTGAAGTATCCACAATGATAACCAACCGTTCGGCGTGCATTTCAACCAGTTTTTCGCGCACCAGCGCCCCACCCCAACCTTTGGTCACATCCAGCGTGGGCGAAACCTCGTATGCGCCATCAATTGCCAAATCGATGTGCGGGTAGTCTGCCAAATCACCCAACGGAATGCCGAGGGCTGTCGCCTGCCGGACGGTGGATTCGGAAGTGGGGATGCCGACAATGTTTTTCAGCGCACCCGATTTCACCTTTTCGCCAATCATATCAACGGCATATCGGGTGGTCGAACCGGTTCCCAGCCCCAAAACCATATTATCGGTAATCAATGCCACCGCTTTTGCCGCGGCTTTCGCTTTTAATTGCTCTTGTGTCATTTCGAAACTCCTACCATATCGAACAGTTCGATATTCTAATGCACCTTTCCACGATAACCAAATTGGGAAAGGAATGCAAGCGCGCCTTTGACTGACTTTTGCCGTGTGGTATAATCTCACCCGACAAAACTATGTGCCACCGAAAATCGGGTGGTATTGGAGAAATTTTATGACTGACATACCGCAATTCATATCTGTAACACCCACTGTTTTAGACGATCGGCGGGTGACTGTAACCATAAAAACAGCCAACTTGCCGGAAGTGAATCGGCTGGGAGCGTGTGTGGCAAACTTCGACCAGCCACCCACACCCAATGTCTCGTTGAATTTTGACACCAGCACGCCTGTCGCCGCGCCGCCACGCCCGGCAAAAGAAGATGAACCGGTTGATGTTGAGCAGTTTGAGAAAAGTAAATTTCCCGTTGTGGAAGTAAATTTGGTCGACTCTGACGATAATTTTGTAGCCCATTCGATGATTATCGAGCATCAGGAACCCGATTTATCCATCACCATGCATGTTCGCTCACCGAAACCGGGGGAAACCTACACAGCATATGCCGAGATGATTTATCACGAAGAGTTGGTTCATGTGGTCAGCGCTCCGTTTGTGTGGGCCACAGATAAACTGAACGCGCAGTAATGGATACGTTTTCGTCGTTTTTGCCCAATTTTAATTGGTACAGCCTGTTGATAATCCCGGGATTGCTTGTCGGTTTTACCGTGCACGAGCTGGGACACAGCATCACCGCATATCTATTGGGCGATACGTCACAAGTTGAAAAAGGGAATCTCACCGCCAACCCCTTCAAGCACATTTCATGGCTGGGAACAATTTTGTTTGTGCTGGTCGGCATCGGTTGGCCAAAGCCATTGCAATTTGACCCCGGAAAACTCAAAGACCGCTTTTTGGACACTCTGCTGGTCTCGTTGGCGGGTCCCACTGCCAATTTTTTAACCAGTGCAATTGTTTTCACTTTGAGTGTGGGCATATTGGCAATTTTAAGCTTGTCTCAGCAAATTGACAGCAGCCAAATAACAACCATCATCTTTTTCAATCGCAGTACCGACCCCACTGTTTTCGGTAACGGTTCTGTATGGAACAACACCCTGCTGTGGATTATCATGATGACCAACCGCATCTGGGTGGCAAATTTTGCACTGGGTGTGGTCAGCCTCATCCCTCTTCCGCCATTTGATGGTTTCACCGCCCTTTTAAGTTTTTTGGGCGTTGTCCGCCAGCAGCGATTGCAAGCCTTAATTGAAGATAACCCCCACCCTCCGGTTTCTCCCGTAGAAATTATCGAACCAAAACCGACGCCATCAAAAAAGAAAACCATCGCCGACATCCATTTTCAAAAGGGTGTAGAATATCATCAAAAACAGTTATACGATGATGCAATTGCCCGTTACCGGCTTGCCATTCAATCCGACCCCAGTTTTGGGCCGGCATATGTTAATTTGGGGCTGGCACACAAAGCCAAAGGGCAAATTAAAGAAGCCATCCACGCCCTGCGCGGAGCCACTCAACATGCCAGTGATGCCCTATCGCAAAATCAGGCATGGGCAGAACTGCACAACCTCAATGCCGTGCCGAATGTTCCGCCGCCTCTGACACCGGCGGGGATGCCAAACAGCAGCGGCACAATTCCGTGGACAAACACCAAGCCCACTCCAAATTGGACAGCACTCGGCGTGGGCATGCTATTGCTGGTACTGACGTTCAGTTGTCCGTTGCTAATGTTGCTTTTTGAACTTGTCAGCAGCAGTCATTAGCGAAAAAAGACTTTTTTCATTAAAATGGGCTATCGGCTTTTGATGGCCCATTTTAATTGAAGAATGAGGGGTTGTAACAATGATTAAAATTATTACCGATTCTACCTGTGCGCTCTCGCCCGATTTTTTGGCAGAGCGTTCCATCGAACTGGTCCATCTGAAAGTGAATTTTGGCAAAACAGAAAGTTACGATGAGCTGACAGGCATTACCAATGCCGAATTTTACCATCGCCTATCCACCGAAAATGTCTTCCCCACCACATCGCAACCCTCCATCGGCGAATTTAAATCAGCATACGAGCGGGTCGCTCAGCCCGGCGACGAAATACTGGTCATCACCCTATCGGGAAAATTGAGCGGCACCAATAGCGCGGCACAAACCGCAGCCAAAATGCTGCCCGACCTGTCCATCACAGTATTCGATAGCCTTTCGGTAGCGCTGGGGTTGGGGTTGATGGTCGCCACTGCATCAGACATGGCACGCGAGGGCGCATCAATGGGAGATATTCTTTCACGTTTAGAGCAAATGCGCCGCGACGCACGCCTATATTTCATCGTTGACACGCTGGAATACCTGCACAAAGGCGGGCGCATCGGGGGGGCAGCAGCGTTTTTCGGCGGAATATTGAATATCAAACCGATATTAACTTTTGTGGACGGTAAAATTGAGGCGGCTGATAAAGTTCGCTCAAAACGAAAAGCCATCGCTCGCATTTTAGACCTGCTGGCGCAAGCCATCCCCGACACAAACCAACCCGTTCAAATTGGGGTGATGCACTCTGCCGCCGAAGCGGAAATGGAGCCGATGAAAGAGAAGATACTTTCGCTGTTTCCCAACGCTACCCGCGTCATCATTGGCGAAATTAGTCCCGTGCTGGGTTCGCATGGCGGGCCGGGGTTACTCGGTGCGGGCATAATCCCCACCCCACCCACAGCATAAAAATTCTGCACGGCGCATCTATTTTTAACACTGTGTGTTTCATAAATAGATGCCGTCGTTTTTTACAGGCACAAGTTATGACGGCATATCCAAACGAAAAAGAACTGGTTGAGCGTGCAAAAGTTGACCCGGAAGCCTTCGGTGTTTTATATCAGCGGTACGTCAATAAAATTTACACCTATATTTACTACCGCACGGGCAATCAACACGATGCCGAAGATTTAACAGCGAAAGTTTTCCATCAGGCGCTAAACCACATTGAACGTTACAAAGATAGAGGCCATCCATTTTCGGCATGGTTATACCGTATTGCGCACAATCTGGTTGCCAACTGGCATCGCGACCAAAAAAAGCGGCAGACAGTGGCACTTGACGATGCCAAAGATTTGAACAGCGATACAGCCTCAAGCCCGTATCACGCCACTGTAAAAAACGAAGCCACCGCCATCCTGCTGGATGCCATCCAAAAATTGCCCGCAGTGCGCCAGCAGTTGCTCATCCTTAAATTCATCGACGGGCTGTCAAACGCGGAAATCGGAGAAATATTGAACCGCAGCGAAGGCGCAGTCAAATCGCTGTACCACCGCACGCTGGTATCATTAAAAGATTTGCTGGCAGACCATCCGGACCTCATCGAACCATTAGAAAACAGTTATGACCATTAAACTTGTTACCGACAGTACGTGTGATCTACCCGAAGCATTGCTAAAAAGATACGATGTGACCATTGTGCCCATCAGCATCCAATTCGGCGAAAAGTCGTATTTGGAAAATGTTACCATTCACCCCGATACATTTTACGACACGGTTTTGCATGGCGGCATTTTCCCCAAAACATCGCAACCGTCGGTGGGCGAATTTTTGACCGTGTACAAAAAATTAGCCGCAGAAAATCCGGGCGCAGAAATTTTGTCGGTGCATATCAGCGCAAAATTAAGCGGCACGCACCAAAGCGCCACACTCGCCGCAAAACAAGCCGCAGATGTCGTGAAAGTACACGTTATTGACAGCATGGCAGGGTCGGCGGGGTTGGGGTGGATGATGGCAGATGCCGGTGAACTTGTCGCGCAGGGGAAAACCCCCGCGCAAATCCGTGCCATATTAGAAGCAAAGCGAGAACAAATTGTCATTTTTCTGGCGCTGGACAACCTAAAATTCGCCCAATTGAGTGGGCGAGTGAGCAAACTGGCGGGGTTTGTCAGTTCGGTGCTAAACATTAAACCGATTGTCGGTTTGACGGCAGGGTCGTTGGCTGCCAATCATCGCGCCCGCAATGTTGACAATGCCCTGAAGAAAATTGTGGCGCTGACCGCCGAAAAAATCGGCCAAAAACCGGTAAACATCAGCGCCATTCATGCCTTAAACCCAACACGAGCCCGCAAATTGTTGGATATGGCGAAAGCCCGACTAAATGTTGCAGACGCATTTGTGGATGATCTATCAATTTCGGTTGCCGGGCATCTTGGGCCGGGAACCGTTGGGTTGGTTACCTACCCGGTTACAGACTACACCCAATAAAGGTGAATTATGCCGTACAAAAACTTTATCACCGAAGTTTTATCGGCTCATGCAGAGCAATTGTTAAATAAAAACGACCGTAATCCCGATTATGTGCGGTTGTTTCCCAACCAACGCGAGTTGCCGGTGCTATTGTCGCTGGCGACGCAGGTAAAATCTGCGTTGGAACCCGTTGCGCCCACCGCCACATTCACCGACCGCCTGCATAGCGATTTGCTGGCAGCAGCGCAATCACGGCAACAGCGCAACCGACAATCATCTACCGCACCGACGGCTTTTCCTTTCGTTGTTTCTTCTATTGTGGGTGGACTTCTTGCCCTGTTGGGTGTATTCTTTTTTGTGCGGTATCAATTCCGACAAAAAATCACGTCTTAATTTTCTTATTATTTTTTGGAGCATTTTCATGAACATGCGTTACAGCAAGATTTCGGGATGGGGAAAATATGTCCCCGAAAAAGTACTGACGAATTTCGATTTGGAAAAAATGGTAGATACCAGCGATGAATGGATAACCCAGCGCACCGGCATTAAGTCTCGGCATATCGCCGCTGATGATGAAACCACTTCGACGATGGCTGTTGCCGCCGCTCGAAAAGCATTGGATGTGGCAGGCCTCACCCCCGCGGACATTGATTTAATCATCGTCTCTACCTCTTCCCCCGACCATTTGGTGCCAATTGTGTCCAGTACGGTACAACATCAACTGGGTGCAACATGCCCGGCATTCACTGTGGTTACCGGATGTACCGGTTTTGTGTATGGGTTGGCAACCGGACACCAGTTTATCGCCACCGGTGCGTATGACAATGTGCTGGTCATCGGCGTGGAACTGATTTCTCGTTTTGTGGACTGGACAGACCGCAATACGTGCGTTCTTTTCGGCGACGGCGCGGGCGCGGTGGTCCTCTCGCCCAGCAACACACCAACCGGCGTGAAAGGCATCGACCTCGGCTCGGACGGGGAAAAAGGTATGAGTCTGACTGTGCCGGGGTTGGGCACAGCGATGAAACTTGACCACGACGTGATTGACCGCGGCGACCACTATTTGAAGATGGACGGGCGCACGGTTTTTAAATTTGCCACGCGGGTAATGCCGCAATCAACCCTAAAAGTTTTGGCAAATGCCGGGATGACCATTGATGATATTGACCTGCTCATTCCGCATCAAGCCAACGCCCGTATTGTCGATTTGGCGGTACGGCGGCTCGGTATTTCGCCGGACAAAGTTTTTTTGAACCTGCAAAAATACGGCAACACCTCTGCCGCATCCATTCCGTTGGCGCTGGTTGAAGCCTACGAAGAAGGGCGCATAAAAGAAGGCGATCACGTGTGTATGGTCAGTTTCGGTGCGGGATTGACGTGGGCGAGCGCGGTGGTTCAATGGGGGCAACCATTGGGCGACAACGCGGAAATTGCGGATGAAGATTTGGTGTGGGATATCGATGCCTTGCGGCGGAAACTTGCGCGGGCATCCACCGGGGTACGGGTAAAAGCCCGCACGCTGCTGGAAGAAACATCGTACAAAACCGGCTTGCTGATGCTACCGCTGTACACCTCGGTGGGGCGGCGGCTGCCGTGGTACAAAAAGAAAGAAAAGTAGCAACCCTTTTGTTACCCCTCCCCAAATTTGGGGCAGGGGTAATTATTTTGCCCGTTCGACAGCACGGACAGTTGCCAGCAGAACTTCGTTAAAAAAACGGTTCATCCGGCGATATAGCCGTGGATTGGCGGCATCAATCGCCTGTGAATCGAATGTGGCGTTGATGATGGTATCCTGAAAAAAATTGAAAGTCGCAACGGTTTCACACGTTGACATGCCATGCCGTGCCGCAAAATTGCCGTAAGTAGTCCCAATATCGCGTGCCCGGTCGAGCACATCATTCCCCTCTGCCCCCGATACATACTGGATAGTCAATCGCAGCAATTCCTGCCCCGATTCACGCATCGCCTGCCGCTGCTGCTCGGCGACAGCCAGTTTCTCTCGCTGAACGGGTTGGCTTGTATCCGCTTCCAGCAGCGTAGAAATTGCCTCTCGCACCGCTTGCCGAGCCGCCACCGCTACCGCATCTTCCGGTTCTCCTTGATTCATTTTGGCAATAAACGCCAGCAATTCATCCCGCCGAAACCGTCGGTGTCCCCCCGGCGTGCGGTAATGCGGCACATATCCTTTCTCTGCCCAACTTCTCAGCGTCAGTGGATGTACCCCCAGCAATTGTGCGGCTTGTGTAATTCCCATCAATTTTCCGGCTTTATTCATCATTAACTCACGAACAATGTCACTTCTTTCAGTGACATTTGTCACTATTTATTTTTTTGAAACCGTATTAAAGTATGAACAAAAATTGGTTATATGATTTTAAGCGTTTTTTAATGTTGTTGTTATATGATTTTAAAGGTTTTTGCGGAAAGCTCACTGCCAAATTATAATGCTTCCGCTAAAAGCACACAAATGCCCGCCTACGAAAAAGTCAGTCAATGGGGAACCTTATGCACATACTATCTGTTGGTTTGAATCACAAAACCGCTTCAGTCTCTCTTCGCGAAAAACTTTCATTCAGTTCTGCAACATTATGTGCTTTTTTAGACCGCCTCGATGATCCTCCCACCACGACAGCCATCCGAGAAACAACTATTCTTTCCACTTGCAACCGCTTGGAATATTATGTGCTGACTAATCACCCGGAAACCGCCTACCGTGAAATTATCACTCGGTTGAGCCACACTTTTGACATCCCCGCCGCCGAATTTGAACCACACCTGTACTACCTGCTGGACAACGAAGCCGTAGACCACCTGATGCGCGTGGCATGCGGGCTAGATTCGCTGGTATTGGGCGAAGCGCAGATTCTGGGACAAGTTTCTTCCGCTCATCAATCGGCGCAGGCACACGGTGCAAGTGGTAAAATTTTGGGGCGCTTGTTCGATATGGCAATCCATGCCGGAAAACGTGCCCGCGCCGAAACAAACATCGGCATGAACCCTGCCTCTGTCAGTTCGGTGGCGGTACACGCCGCGATAGATTTTCTCGGCAGTTTGACGGAAAAAACCGTGATGGTACTCGGCGCGGGAGAAATGGGGATGCTCACCCTGCAATCTGCAGCGAAATTCGGCGCACAAAAATTCATCGTGGTCAACCGCACCCGCGAAAATGCCGAAAAACGCGCCGCTGAGTGGAACGCACAACCCCTCACCTTCGATGAAATTGATACCGGGTTACGCCAAGCCGATTTGGTAATTTCAGCCACCGGCGCACCGCATACCGTTTTGCATCGAGATGCCGTGGCAGAAACTATCGCTGCACGTCCGCACCGCCCGTTGTTAATTGTTGACATCGCTCTGCCGCGTGATGTGGATGATGATGTGGCAGAAATTCCGGGTGTGCGGTTGTACAATCTGGACGATTTACAGCACCGGGTAGCGAACAATCTACAATCGCGACGGCAGGAAATCCCCAAAGTAGAAAGAATCATCGCCGAAGAAGAAACTTCATTCCAAAATTGGCTTCGCGCCCGCGATGTTGTGCCGACCATCGCCGCATTCCGCCAGCAAATAGATATCATCCGGCAGCAAGAAGTAGAACGCACGCTGCATCGCCTGCCTGACTTGGACGAGCGACAGAAAGCCATCGTCGCCGAGTTGGCACATCGATTGACCAATAAATTTTTGCACCACCCAACCACCCGTCTGCGCACCGAAGCCGCCAACGGCAACGGGGTGGAATATGCCCATGCCCTGCACGAACTTTTCGCATTGGACCGTAACGCATAAACTATGATGCACAACTTAAACCCTAAAACACTAGAAGCCTAAAACCATGAAATCTTCTCTCACTTTTGGAACCCGCGGCAGCGCGTTGGCACGCTGGCAAACCGATATGGTTGCCGGAAAATTGCAGGCACTATTCCCCTCCCTGCCCATTGAAAAAATCATCTTCACCACTCGTGGCGACAAAGAACTCTCCAAACCGCTACCCGAAATTGGCGGGAAAGGATTGTTCACCGCCGAACTGGAAGCTGCCCTGCGCAGCGGCGAAATTGACCTCGCCGTACACAGCCTGAAAGACCTGCCCACCGAAGACCCGCGCGGGCTGACCATCGGTGCGGTGTTGCCCCGCGAAAATCCCGCCGATGTGCTGGTCAGTCGCGCCGAATTTACCTTGACCAACCTGCCCCGCGGCGCGACCGTCGGCACCAGCAGCCTGCGCCGTGCCGCGCAACTGCTCGCCCAACGCCCCGATTTAAACATCATTTCGCTGCGCGGAAACGTGGATACGCGCATCCGAAAAGCACTGGATGAATCCGGCCCGTATGATGCCATCGTTTTGGCGGCAGCAGGGTTAAACCGCATGGGACTGTCGGCACACATCAGCCAACTTCTGCCTTTTGACGTGATGCTTCCCGCACCGGGACAAGGGGCGGTTGCGGTGCAGTGTCGCATTGATGACAGCGAAACCCGCCGTCTGCTGGCGAAAATCCATCACCCGCCAACACTAGCCGCCATCACCGCCGAACGTGCGTTTTTGGCAGGGTTGGGCGGCGGATGCAGTATCCCGGTTGGGGCGCTGGCTACCCAAGCGAAAGACACGCTCACCGTGCGCGGCATGGTCGCTGCTACCGACGGCACGCGGCTCATCCGCATATCTCACAGCGGCGCAGTGGCAGATGCGGCACAACTCGGTGCAGCGTTGGCGCAAATGGCACTGGAAAAAGGTGCCGCAGATATTTTGGGAGGCTCATATGCCTGATGGCTTGCGCGGCAAACGGGTGTTGGTCACCCGTGCAGCGGGTCAAAACGCCAAATTGAGCGCGTTGCTTGTTGAACGTGGCGCAATCTCGGTTGAATTTCCGACCATCCGCATTGTGCCGCCCGCTGATTTCTCGCCGCTGGATGAAGCCATCGCCAATTTGGAAAGTTACGATTGGCTGGTGCTGACCAGCGTAAACGGTGTGCTTCACTTTTGGCTGCGATTGCAAGCCTTAAAAAAATCTATCGCCGATTTGCAACCGCTAAAAATTGCCGCCGTGGGGCCTGCCACCGCCGCCGAACTGCAGAAACTCGGCGTGCAGGTTAACCATATCCCCCCCAAACACGTGGCAGAAAGTTTGGTGGAAACCCTGCCCGTCCGCGCCGGGGAGCGGGTGCTGTATCCCACGTCTGACATTGCGCGGGATGTGCTGGCGAAGGGGCTGGCAAAACGGGGCGTAACGGTTGAACGAGTGGAAGCCTACCGCACCGAACCGGTCACCGAAGCGGGAAATCTGCGACAACTTTTGCCCACACTGGATGTGCTGACCTTCACCAGCGCATCCACCGCACGGAATTTTGTCGCACTGCTGAAAACCGACAATCCCGCCGCTGCCATCGGAGATGCAATAGTGGCTTGCATTGGCCCCATCGCCGCCGAAACCGCCCGTTCGGCGGGACTGCCGGTGCATGTCGTTCCAAAAACATACACCATCGCCGGATTGATTTCGGCGTTAGAAACATATTTTGGAGATTAGAAATTAGAAATTGGAGATTAGATATTCAATTGCAACTGTGCAAAAAGCCTATTGGGACACAGAGAAACACGAAGTTCTCACAGAGGTATCAGAGATTTTTATAATAAACTTTGGTTTTCTTGGTGTATCTCTGTGTTTTCTCCGTGAAGCTCTGTGTAATTGAATAGATACCTCCAATCAACCAAATAACAAAGGACTTTTTTATGAAAACTCTCATCCGTCAACCACAAAACAGCCGCAACGACCGCCCGTTTATGATTATTTGGGAAACAACCCAAGCCTGCGATTTGGCGTGTCGTCACTGCCGCGCCGAAGCCCAGCCGCTGTTACACCCCGATTCGCTATCTACCGAGCAGGCGAAACAGCTGCTGGAACAAGCGATGTCTTTCGGCAAACCATCGCCGATTTTCATCTTCACCGGCGGCGACCCATTCAAACGCCCCGATTTGTTCGAGTTGGTCAAATATGGCTCGGAAATCGGGCTGGCGACGGCGGTTTCTCCCAGTGGTACCCCCTTGTTGAACCGAGACAATCTGCAAAAAATAAAAGATGCAGGCGCAAAAGCAATTTCGCTGAGTATTGATGCCAGCAATGCCACCCGCCACGACGATTTTCGGCGGGTGCTGGGGTCATTCGATTGGACGGTAAACGGCTGGAAAGCGGCGCAAGAAGTCGGGCTGAAAGTGCAAATCAACACCACCGTCACCCGCTATAACTTGCACGACCTGCCACAAGTGTTCAAATTGGTGCAGGAAATGAAAGCCATGACGTGGAGTCTCTTCTTTTTGGTGCCCACCGGACGCGGGCAGGCGGAAGATGAGGTTTCGCCCGCAGAATATGAAGCCGTGATGCACTTTTTATATGATGTGTCGAAATACATCAGCGCCAAACCAACCGAGGGGCACCATTACAAGCGGGTCGTCCTCCAGCGCAGCATCATCGAAGAGAAAGGGCTGCCGCTGGAAGATTACATTTCGCTGCACCCGATTTATTATGAATTGAAAGCGGAGCTGGACGCAATTGTAGCGAAAAAAGGATTGCAACCCCGCGAGCAAATTCGGCGCACACCGATGCACATCAATGCCGGAAACGGCTTCGTTTTCATTTCCCACCTGGGCGAAGTGTTCCCCAGCGGCTTTATGCCCGTTACCGCCGGCAGCGTGAAAGAAAAATCGCTGGTGGACATTTACCGCAATAGCGACCTGTTCCGCACCCTGCGCAACCCCGACGAGCTTGAAGGACGCTGCGGGCTGTGCGAATTTAGCGGCGTGTGCGGCGGTTCGCGTTCGCGGGCGTATGCCGTCACCGGCCGCCCAATGGCAGAAGAACCCTTCTGCACCTACGAGCCGGGCACCTTCCCCTTCCAGACAGAATTGGAAGAAAAACTGGCGATGATGTGAAACGTGACATTGAACCTTGAACTTGAAACACAAAACGAGAACCAATTATGACAAACTTTAACCTGCCCATCCGACCGCGCCGATTGCGCCACACCCCCGCGATGCGCCGCATGGTGCGCGAAACCCATCTTTCCCCCGCCGATTTCATCTATCCGATTTTCGTGCGGCACGGCGAAGGCATCCGCCAGCCGATTCCGTCTATGCCGGGCATTGCCCAACTGTCGGTGGATGAAGCCGTAACAGAAGCCGGAAAAGCCGCTGCGCTCGGTGTGCCCGCCGTCATTCTGTTTGGTATTCCCGCCGAAAAAGACCCCATCGGGCTGGAAAACTTCGCCGCCGACGGGATTGTCCAGCAAGCCACCCGCGCCATCAAACAAGCCCATCCCGATTTGCTGGTTGTCACCGATGTCTGTCTGTGCGAATATACCGACCACGGACACTGCGGCATCGTTCACGGCGAAGAAATTACCAACGACGAAACGCTGGAAGTATTACAGCGCGTCGCCCTGTCGCACGCCCGCGCCGGCGCAGACATCGTCGCTCCCAGCGGCATGATGGACGGCATGGTTAGCGCAATTCGTTCCAAATTAGACGAATACAATTACACCGGCGTGAGTATCCTCAGTTATGCCGTGAAATACGCCAGCAGCTATTATGGCTCCTTTCGCGATGCCGCCGATGGCGCGCCCAAATTCGGCGACCGCAAAACGCACCAAATGGATTATGGCAACACCCGCGAAGCGCGCCGCGAAGTGGCGCTCGATTTGGCGGAAGGCGCGGATATGATTATGGTCAAACCCGCACTGGCGTATCTGGACATCATCCGCCAAACCCGCGAACAGTGCGACGTGCCGGTGGCGGCGTACAATGTCAGCGGCGAGTATGCGATGGTCAAAGCCGCCGCCGAAAAAGGCTGGCTGGAAGAAAAATCGGGTGCTGGAAACGTTGACCGCCATCAAACGCGCCGGCGCCGACATCATTCTGACCTACCATGCGCTCGATGCGGCGCGCTGGCTTGGATAAAAACAGTGCAAAAGGCAAAATTGGCAAGACAGTTCCCAAAAACGTGATGCGTGAAACGTGATATCTGTACGCCTAAATCCTCACGTTTCACGTTTCACGTTTCACGTTTTACGCTTCACCCAGTGCCAAAATTCGCCAATCGCTTTCGCCGACACGCTATATCTGGATAAACAGATTTTTTAAAAAAGGACATTAAATTTATGACAAATGAACAACCCGTAAAAACCCTGAACCACTACGCTTTTTTCAGTTTTTCGCCGTTATATTATGAATTGACCGCCGCCGAAAAAGAGGATTTTCAAAAAACATGGCTGAAAGGCTTGCGCGCCTCAGCGCAGGCGGTAGAAATTTATCAGGTTTTCCCCACCGAAGCGGATGCCGATATTATGGTGTGGAGCGCCCTCGAAGCCGAAGATACCGCCGCCGCGCACACCTTTTTCACCAAATTCGCGCAGGTGACTAACCCCTACCGCCAATTCATCGACATCACCCACACCCTGTGGGGATTCACCAAACCGTCGGTGTACACCAAAACCCGTTCCGCGCAGGAAATTGACCCCTTCGCGCCGGGACGAAAACCCTATCTGATGCTCTATCCCTTTGTCAAAACCTCTGATTGGTATTTGATGAAAGGGCTGGCACGGCAAGGCATGATGAACGAACACATCAAACTCGGCAAAGAATATCCCGAAATCACCCAATTGCTGCTCTATTCTTTCGGATTGCAAGACCAGGAATTTGTGGTGGTGTATGAAACCGACGACCCGACCATGTTCTCGGATTTGGTGTACAAATTGCGCGACACCGAAGTCCGCCGCTACACCGAACGCGACACGCCGTTGTACACCGCCATTTATCATCCGGCGGAAGAAACATTGGCTTTGTGGGAATAAGCGCCTCAAAATAAATTTTGAGGCTGATAACCCAAGCCGACTTAAGTCGGCTTAAACTCTGAGCCTGAACTTCAGTTCAAGGCGAAAACCTGAAACCTAAAACACGGAACCCATCTTATGAACACACGATTTCTTGATGCATGCAATCAGCGCCCCACTGATGCCGTTCCCATTTGGATGATGCGGCAGGCGGGGCGATATATGCCCGAATACCGCGCTCTGCGCGAAAAATATTCCATTTTGGAAATGATAAAAACGCCGGAGCTGGCGGTGGAAGTGACCCTGCAACCCGCCAACGCCTTCGACATTGATGCCGCCATCATTTTTGCGGATATTCTCCCGCCGCTGGAAGGCATGGGGTTGAAACTCACCTTTGAAAAAGGGGTCGGCCCGATCATCCACAACCCCATCCGCACCCCCGCAGACATCGCCGCGCTGGCGCAACCCGATCCGCGCGAAAGTTTGCCCTTCACGCTGGAGGCCATCAAAATGACCCGGCAGGAATTGGCAGGGCGAATTCCGCTCATCGGCTTTTCCGGCGCGCCGTTCACGCTGGCAAGTTACGCCATCGAAGGCGGCTCGTCCCGCAACTACATTCTCGCCAAAAGCCTGATGTACCGCGAACCGCAGGCGTGGCATTCGCTGATGGAGAAACTGTCCACGTTGGTGGGCGAATACCTTTTCGCGCAGGCCGAAGCGGGCGCGCAAGTGTTGCAAATGTTCGATAGCTGGGTGGGCGCGCTCTCGCCCGCCGATTACCGCGAATACGTTCTGCCGCACTCCGCGCGTGCGATTGCCCGCGCCAAAGAAGCAGGCGTGCCGGTGATTCATTTCGGCACCAACACCAGTGGGATGCTGCCGCTCATCAAAGAAGCGGGCGGCGATGTCATCGGCGTGGATTGGCGCATTGAAATGACTGAGGCGCGGAAAATTCTCGGCACGGATGTGGCGATGCAGGGCAACCTCGACCCCGTGACGCTGTTTGCGCCCTCCGACGTGCTGAAAAAACGCGCCGCCGCCATCATCGACCAAATGCGCGGCCATCCGGGTTTCATCTTCAATTTAGGACACGGATTGTTGAAAGAAACTCCGACCGGCATCGTAGCGGAGTTGGTGGATTTTGTCCACGAATATTCGAGCCGTGAAACGTAATGCGTGAAACGTGATGCGTGATATTGGCTCACGTATCACGTATCACGTTTCAACTCTATTGATTGAACATACGGAGAAACACGAAACTTGAAACTTCAAACTTCAAACCCCAAACCATTTGACGCCCTGCTCATTTTTTCATACGGTGGGCCGGAAGGGCAGGACGAGGTCATCCCCTTTTTGGAAAATGTGCTGGCGGGCAAAAACGTCCCGCGCGCCCGTCTGGAAGCGGTGGCGCACCATTATCGCCTTTTCGACGGCGTCAGCCCCATCAACGCCCAAAACCGCGCGCTGATTGCCGCACTGGAAAAGGACTTCGTTGCACACGGGCTGAATCTACCCATCTATTTCGGCAACCGCTTTTGGCACCCTATGCTGACCGACACCCTGCGCCAAATGGCCGCCGACGGCGTGCGCCGCGCGCTGGTGTTCATCACATCGGCGTATGAATCAGAGGCAGGCTACCAGGTTTATCTGGATGATATTGCCGCCGCGCGCGCGGAACTCGGCGCGGGTGCACCCGAATTGGTTCCCATGCCCGTTTTTTGCGAGCAGCCCGGCTTTCTCGCCGCCACCACCGAGCGGGTGCAGGCTGCGCTGGCGGAACTTCCGGGCGCGCACATCGCTTTCACTGCGCACAGCATTCCCACCGCAATGGCGGCACGCGGCCCGTATGTTTCACAGTTGCAGGCCGTCGCCGAAGCGGTAGCCGAAGCCGTGGACGCGCCGGACTGGGCGCTGGTCTATCAGAGCCGCAGCGGGCCGCCGCACCAACCCTGGCTGGAGCCGGACATCTGCGACCATTTGGAAGCGCTAGCGGCAAAAGGCGTGAAAAACGTGGTCATCGCCCCCATCGGTTTCATTTCCGACCATATGGAAGTGGTGTATGACCTTGACACCGAAGCGAAAGCCAAAGCCGCCGAACTCGGCATGACGATGGTGCGCGCCAAAACCGTCGGCACCCATCCCCGTTTTGTCACCATGATTCGGGAGATGGTGGAGAAAATGCTTGTGTGAAACGTGAAACGTGATGCGTGATATGTGAAGAATTGAAATCTCACGTTTTCACGCTTCACGCATCACCAATTTAACTCAAAACCTGGAACAGACATGACACACATCGTAATTATTGGCGGCGGAATTTCCGGGCTGGCGACGGCCCACTATCTGCAAAAATACGCCGCCGAAAATAACCAAAATATCACTTACACGCTGGTAGAAAAAAGTCCGCGTTTCGGCGGGAAGATTATCACTAACACCGAAGGCGGCTTCGTCATCGAAGGCGGGCCGGATTCGTTCATCAGCCAAAAGCCGTGGGCATACAAACTCGCGCAAGAATTGGGGCTGGGCGACCGGCTCATCGGCACAAACGACGACCGCCGCAAAACCTATGTCGTCCACAAAGGCAAACTGCGCCCCCTGCCCGACGGCGTGATGCTCATCATCCCCACCCGTTTTATGCCATTTGCGCTCTCGCCGCTGATTTCGCCGCTGGGCAAACTGCGCATGGGGTTGGATCTGTTCATCCCCCCGAAAACGGACGACGCGGACGAAAGCCTGTCCGATTTCATCACCCGCCGCTTGGGGCGAGAGGCGCTCGACAAAATTGCCGAACCACTGATGGCGGGCATTTACGTCGCCGACCCGATGCGGTTGAGCCTGAAAAGCACCTTCCCACGCTTCATTGCGATGGAGAAAAAGTACGGCAGCCTCATCAAAGGAATGTTGAGCCAGATGAAAGCGCGGGCGCAGGCGGCGCAAAACGGCAATTCCGCCCCGAAGCTGCCGCTATTTATGACCCTGCGCGGCGGCCTGACCGAACTGGTGGACACGCTGGTGGACAATCTCACCGGCGAATTGATTTCCAACGTGCGGGTTGATGCGATTTCTCGCGCGGACGATGGTCGTTACGCCGTGGAACTGTCAAACGGCAAAGTGCGGCAGGCGGATAAAGTGGTCATCGCCACGCCCGCCTACGTTGCCGCCAATCTGTTGCAATCCCATTCCGCGGAGCTGGCAACCGAATTGCAGCAGATTCGCTATCTATCCACCGCCACGGTTTCGCTGGCATTCAATCGGAATGAAATTGACCACCCGCTCGACGGCTTCGGCTTTGTCGTGCCGAAAAGCGAGGACTGCAAATTGATGGCCTGCACGTGGGTTTCCACCAAATTCAGCGGGCGTGCGCCGGATGATCAGGTGTTGCTGCGGGTGTTCATCGGCGGGTACAAACGGGAAGAATTGGTTGACCTGCCCGATGATGAGCTGGTGACGCTGGTGCGCGGTGAACTCCGCAAGCTGATGGGCATCACCGCCGAACCGACCCGCGCCGAGATTTACCACTGGCGCAAATCGAATGCGCAGTACGACGTCGGGCATATGGAACGGGTAAACCGCATTGAGCAACTCGCCGCCGCAGCCCTGCCGAATGTGCATTTCACCGGCAGCGCCTTCCGCGGTGTCGGCATTCCCGACTGCATTCGGCAAGGTGAAGAAACAGCGAAAGCGATTATCAATGAAACGTGAGGCGTGAAACGTGATTGGTAGAAAAACTATGCATCACGTTTTCAGAAAGGTATAAAATGCAAACAACCAAATCCCAACAACTATTTTCTGAAGCGAAAAAATTCATCCCCGGCGGCGTGAATTCCCCCGTGCGGGCGTTCCGCAGTGTGGGCGGCAATCCGCTGTTTATTGACCATGCAGCGGGCGCGCATTTATTTGACGCAGACGGCAACCGTTTTGTGGATTACGTGCTGAGCTGGGGGCCGCTGGTGCTGGGCCATGCCCATCCGCAGGTGATTGCCGCCGTGAAAGCCACCGCCGAGCGCGGCACAAGTTACGGCGCACCCACCGCCATCGAAACCGAATTGGCGAAAGTCGTGTGCGACATGGTTCCCTCTGCGGAGATGGTACGCTTTGTCAACAGCGGCACCGAAGCCACGATGAGCGCCATCCGGCTGGCGAGAGCCTTCACCGGACGCGACAAAATCATCAAATTTGCGGGAAATTATCACGGCCACGGCGACATGCTGCTGGTAAAAGCCGGTTCCGGCGTGGCGACCCTCGGCCTGCCCGACAGCCCCGGCGTGCCGAGCGGCACAGCGCAGGACACCCTGATTGCCGATTATAACAACCTCGACAGCGTGCGGGAATTATTTGCCGCCAATCCCGACCAAATTGCCGCCATCATCGTCGAGCCGGTGGCGGGCAATATGGGTGTCGTCCCCCCCGCCAAAGGCTTTCTGGAAGGGTTGCGCACCATCACCGAAACCGAGGGCGCACTGCTGATTTTTGATGAAGTGATGACCGGTTTCCGTGTGGCGTTGGGCGGTGCGCAAGCACATTACGGTGTCACGCCCGACCTGACCACGCTGGGCAAAGTCATCGGCGGTGGGTTGCCCGTGGGAGCCTACGCGGGCAAAGCCGAAATCATGCAGATGGTCGCCCCCGCCGGAAATATGTATCAGGCGGGCACGCTGAGCGGCAATCCGCTGGCGATGGCCGCCGGGCTGGAAACGCTGAAAATCCTGCGGCAACCGGGCGTATTTGACGGCATGGTCGCCAACACCGAAAAACTCGGCGCGGGTATCGGCGCGGCGGCGAAAAAAGCGGGCATTCCCGTGTACCAGACGCAGGTCGGCACAATGTTCTGCACCTATTTTAGCGACAGCCCGGTCAGCAATTGGGACACCGCCGCGCAATCGAACACCGAGCGTTTCGGCAAATTCTTCTGGGGGATGATGGAACGCGGGGTGTATCTGGCGCCATCACAATTTGAGGCGGGCTTTATGAGCGCGGCGCATTCGGACGAAGATATTGCCGCCACCATCGCCGCGGCGGAAGCGGTTTTTGCGGAATTGGCGTGATGCGTGATGCGTGATGCGTGATGCGTGATGCGTGATGCGTGATGCGTGATGCGTGATGCGTGATGCGTGATGCGTGATGCGTGATGCGTG
>Ga0114931_10002045_pt1 | contig 25713 bp, 21 predicted proteins | sample 2SBtaG_FD_89579 | JGI IMG/M metagenome (GOLD analysis project Ga0114931, IMG submission 89579) | Deep subsurface microbial communities from Kolumbo volcano to uncover new lineages of life (NeLLi) - 2SBTROV14_V59a metaG | ecosystem: Environmental > Aquatic > Marine > Volcanic | place: Kolumbo... | reverse complement strand
GTTTCCATCGAAGCGATGGGGGCTTCGCACGCGCGGCTGCGCCGCGCAACGCGGGACTAGCACCGTTTGTCTGGGGCGCAGCAGCGCCCCCTCGGCTTCGCCGAGCCTCCCCCTCGACCGCTCGACGGTCGGGCTAGCCCCTCGATTCAAAAGAATCGGGGTACTAAGCCCGCTCGCACGATCGGCTCATCCCTGTTGGGGGGCACCCCACCGCCGCCCCCGGCCCCTCACGTACCTCTGGCGGCGGAGCCCGGCTCGTGCTCGAATGCGCGCATGAAATACGGCCTGTTCGTTTTCGCCGCGGCCGCGGGCGCCTTCGCGGTCGCATGCGGTGGCTCCGATCCCAAACCGCAGAGCCCGCCGCCCGGCTACCAGCAGCAGCCGCCGCCCGGCTATCAGCAGCAGCCGCCGCCCGGCTACCAGCAGCAGCCGCCGCCCGGCTACCAGCAGCAGCCGCCGCCCGGCTACCAGCAGCAGCCGCCCGGCGGCTACCAGCAGCCGGCGCCCGCGCCTGCTCCGACGCCTGCCCCCGCACCCGCAGCGCCCGCTCCGGCGGCAGCGCCGGCTCCGTCCGCCACCGGCACCCCGACCGCGATTCCGGGAGTCGTGAAGAACGCGGACGGCACCTGCACCTGGACGCCGCCGAGCCTGAACGGGCAACCCACGAGCCCGATGACCGGCCCCTGCCCGCCCGGAATCTAGTAGATGTAGCATTTTGCCACACTTTTCTGGCTGTTCTCCGAGAGGAGCGTGACATTTTGCTACACTCTACCGCAATTCTGCTGTGCCGGGGTGGGCCGTGATACTTCCTGCTTCCATGCGGGCTGCGGCTGTTCTGTGCCTTGGGCTGGTCGTCGGCTGCGCCAGCAGCGCGCAGCGCCTCGGCAGCGAGGTGCCGACGTCGGCCGGGCCCGCGCGCACGCCCTGCGCGCAGCGCTCGTGGCTGGTCGTAGCGCCCACGCGCACCGAGTACGCCGACGTGGGCGACCGCGACACGCACACGCGAAAAGACGGCCTTGGCCTCTACCGCGTAGGTCAGAGCAGCCCGGAGTCGATCCCCGGCCTCGCCAGCGAGCTACCCGCCTCGGCGATGCTCGAGCGACACGCCAACGCGGTCCACCACTTCGACAACAAGCGGCTCGTAGCCGCCGGCCTCGGCGCTGCCGGCCTGGTTGCGATTGCGGTGGGCACCGTGCTCTTCGTCAACGCCTTCGAGACGACGAAGACCACGAGCTCGACCGGCGCCGTCAGCGAGCAGCAACACGTCTCCAGCAGCCGCGCCGCCCTTGGCGGCGTGCTGGTCGGCGTGGGCTTCGGGCTGGGCATCGGCGGCCTGGTAGTCAATCCCGGCCAGGCCGAGCGCGCGCGCGCCGACTCGCTCCGCTACACGTTCCTGCCGCCCGACGACAGCCCGGACGACGTGAAGAGCATGGTCAGCCAGCACAACGAGCAGGTGAAGCAGCGCTGCGAACGGACGCCGGCCGCGTCCAGGTAGCTCCTCGGCCCAGAGCGCGGCTCAGACGGCCAGATCGAGCGCTTCGATCTCTCCGGAGCCCGGAGCCACCCGATCGAGCGCCGGAGCGGCGGGCGCGCCGGTGTGCAGCCGCGCCCGCTCGGTGATCGCCTCGCACAGCTCGCTGAACGAGAAGCCGGCCGCCTGCGCGATCTTGGGCAGCAGGCTGGTGGGGGTCATGCCCGGCAACGTGTTGACCTCGAGCACGTATTCGTTCTGCCCCTCTGTCACGAGCAGATCGACGCGCGCCGCGCCACTGGTATCCAGCGCCTGGGCGGCTCGCTCCGCGAGGTTCAGCATGCCGCGGTAGCGCGTGGCGGGCACGCGCGCCGGCATGAAATATTCGGTCATGCCGGGCGTGTACTTCGCCTCGAAGTCGTACATGCCGCTCTTCGGCGCGATCTCGATCGCGCCGAGCACGCGCCCGTCGAGGATCCCGACGGCGACCTCGCTGGCAACGATGAAGCGCTCGACCAGCACCGAGCGGTCGTACGCGAGGGCCGCGTCGATCGCCTGCGCCAGCTCGGCCATGTTCGACGCGCGGGTCACACCGATGCTGGACCCTTCGCGCCGCGGCTTGACCACGACCGGGAAGCCGAACGAGCCGTGGGTTTCCTCGAGATCCGCGCAGCCGTCGCCCTCGAAGACGTAGTAGGGCGGCGTCGGCACGTTGTGCAGCCGGAACAGCTCCTTGGCCTTCAGCTTGTCCATCGACAGCGCGCTGCCGAGCACGCTCGAGCCTGTGTAGGGAATGCCGAGCATCTCGAGCAGCCCCTGGATGCAGCCGTCCTCGCCCAGGCGGCCGTGCAGCGCGAGGAACGCCACGTCGATGCCGCTGCTCCGGAGCCGGTCGAGCGCGTCGGTTCCGGCGCCGAGCACGACGCGCTCGACCTCGTAACCGCGTTCGCCGAGCGCCGTGGCGACAGCGTCGCCGGAGCGCAGGGATACCTCCCGCTCCGCGGAGGTTCCGCCCATGACTACCCCGATGCGCTTGGCCTTCATCCGCGACTCTCCTTCGTTCTCCCCGGTAGCGGAGAGAGCTGGATCCGGCCAAGAAATCGGCCGATAGAGACGCGGAATACGGCCTCAGCAGACTTCGACGAGAACGGCGGTGATGTTGTCGCGGCCCCCGCGCGAGTTGGCGAGATCCAGCAGGCGCTGCACGGACGCCAGGCCGCCCGATGCGGTCATCGCCGGGATCTCTTCCACCCGCAGATAGCCGTGCAGGCCGTCGCTACACAGAAGATACACATCGCCGAGCTCGAGCTCGATGACCGTGGTGTCGACCTGCACGTAGTCGCGGTTGCCGACGGCGCGTGTGATCACGTTCTTGTGCTTGCTGCGCTTGGCCTCTTCCTCGTCGATGAGGCCCTGCTTGAGCTGCCACGCGATCAGTGTGTGATCCTCGGTCAGCTGCTCCACATCGGTGCTGCGCACGCGATAGATGCGACTGTCGCCGACCTGGCCCAGCACCGCGTAGTCGCCGAAGCGCATCATGGCGCTGATGGTCGTCCCCATGCCGGCCTTGCCGCTGTCGAGCTCGGCCATGGCGAAGATCATGTAGGTCGCCGCCTGGACCGCGCCCTCCAGCAGGCGGTACGCCGCGCGCGCCTTGTCATCGGAGAAGGCCCCAGCCAGGTCCAGCGCGGAAAGGCCGCGCTTGACCATCCCGTAGATCGTGTCGCACGCCTCCTGGCTGGCGACCTCGCCGGCCGCGTGCCCGCCCATTCCGTCGGCGACCACCCACAGGCCCACCTCGTCGTCACACAGGTAGGCATCCTCGTTGCCCTGCCGGCGCCGCCCCACGTCGGAGCCGCCGTAGGAACGCACTGCGAGCTCTTCTGCCGGTGCTCCCATCGTGGAGCAAGACTAGATCAGCGGGCTCCTTCGCGGGGAGCGAACTTCCCGGCCGGGCATTTGCGGGTCCGCTCCACGACGCTTGCAGCCCGGAGCGGCTCCAAATACGGTCGGCGGACCATGTCGAGGGCCGCCGCCACAACCACGCTCCAGGCCCAGAGCCCAGCCCGCGTCGCGCGGGCGTTGGGCGAGCTCCTGGGCGGATTAGACCGCCCGGGCGGTGCGCTGGTGTTCTGCAGCGGAGGGATCTCGGACGCGCTCGCGGACGTGGCGGCAGAGGTTGCCCGGGTCGCGGGCGGTGCGCCGACGCTGGTCGTCAGCGGCGCGGGCGTGCTCAGCGAGCAGGGCGAGATCGAACGCCAGTCGGCCGCCTCCGTGATCGCGTGGTCGGGCGGGCAGAGCGAAGTGCTCGCGTGCGAGGCTTCCAGCCCCGACGACCTCGGCGAATCCCTCGCGCGCCAGCTCGGCGACCGCCTGGGCCGTCGCGCTCCCGCCAGCGTGGTCTTCGTCGGGGCCGACGGCGTCGGCCCGAGCGCCCTGGAACCGCTCCGGGAGGTGCGCGGCACCCAGCATGTGTTCGGCGCGGGCTGCATCGGGCAGCCGGGGCTGCTCGCGATCGATGCGGAAGGCCAGGTGCGCGGAGGCGGCGCAATCGCGATGGTGATGCACGGCATGGCGCCACCGCTGATCCGCGCTTCCCACGCCTGCCGCCTGCTTGTTCCGCTGGGGCGTATCACCGGCACACGCGGCTCCATGGTCGTCGAGATCGACGGCAAGCCCGCGCTGGATCTGCTCACCGAAGTCGGTGCGGAGCTCAGCGACCAGCCGCTGGTGTTCGCAGTGCTGGCCGAGGAGGAGGCGAGCGCGCGCCAGGTCGGCGGGCGCGCGGAGCTCGTGGTCAGGGGCGTGCAGGGCGTCGACCCGGTCAGGCGCGGGCTAATGGTCTCGGACGAGGTGCACGAGGGCATGCGCCTGGCGTTCGCGGTCCGCGACGCGGGCGCCGCGCGCTCCGATCTGGAAGCGGTGACGCGCGAGCTCTCGCGCGAGACCGCGGGCGCCGCGCCGCGCTTCGCGCTGTATATCGACTGCGCCGGGCGCGGAGCGTCGCTCTACGGCTCGTTCGACGTCGACACTCGCATCCTGCGCCGCCGTTTCGCCGACCTGCCGCTGGCCGGGATGCACTCCGCCTTCGAGATCGCACCGTTCGGCGGCAAGCCCACCCTGCAGCTCTACACCGGGGTACTAGCGCTGTTCACGGCGCCGAGCTGAGCCATGACCACTCCCTCCGCACTCCGTATCGGACAGAGGAAGCGCAACCTCGGCACAGCCGACGCGGCGCTGGCGGCGCTGGTGATCGCCGTGGTGGCGCTGATGATCGTCCCGCTGCCGACCTGGCTGCTGGATCTGCTCATCGCCACCAACCTCGCCTCCTCTGTCGCGATCCTGCTGGTGACCCTCTACGTCACCGACGCGCTGAAGATCGCCGCCTTCCCCACCCTGCTGCTCATCACCACGCTGGTACGCCTGGCGCTCAACGTCTCCTCGACGCGCCTGATCCTGCTGCAGGCCAATGCCGGCGAAGTGATCAAGGCGTTCGGCACCTTCGTGGTGCGCGGCAACTACGTGGTCGGCGCCGTGGTGTTCCTGATCCTGGCGATCATCCAGTTCATCGTGATCGCCAAGGGCAGCGAGCGCGTGGCGGAGGTGGGTGCGCGCTTCACGCTCGATGCCATGCCCGGCAAGCAGATGGCGATCGACGCCGAGCTCCGGTCCGGCGGCATCGACGGCAACGAGGCGAAGCGCCGCCGGCGCGTGCTGGCCCGCGAGAGCCAGTTCTACGGCGCGATGGACGGCGCGATGAAGTTCGTCAAGGGCGACGTGATCGCGTCGTTCTTGATCACGACGGTCAACGTCCTGGGCGGCCTCAGCATCGGCGTCAGGCAGCAGCACATGGAGGTCGTGGGCGCGCTGAAGAAGTACGGCCTCCTCACTATCGGCGACGGCCTCGTGACCCAGATCCCCGCGCTGGTGCTGGCAACTAGCGCCGGCGTGCTGGTCACGCGCGTCGCCAGCGCCGAGCCCGACACCGCGCTCGGCGAGGAGCTGGCCTCGCAGATCCTCGGCGCTCCGCGTGCGCTGCGCGTGGCGAGCATCTTCGTGCTGCTGCTCGCGATCGTGCCGGGCCTGCCTGCCCTGCCCTTCCTCGTGATCGGCGGACTGCTGTTCTTCGCGTCACGCGCCCGCACCCAGCAGCTCCGCGTCGCCGAAGCGCAGGCAGCCAGCGAGCCGGTGCAGCGCCGCCAGGACGGCAGCGCCGTGCCGCGCTTCGTGCCGGTGGTCGTGCCCTGGTCGCTTGCGGTTTCCAGCGATCTTGCCGCGCTGGTGGAAGACGACATGCGCGGCGACCAGCTGCGCCGCGCCGGGATCCGTTCGGCCGGCGCGGCCGTTCAGGAGGTCGTGTTCCGGGAGCTGGGCGTTCCCATGCCTACCTGCCACATCCGCGCGGACGAGGAGCTGCCCGAGCGACACGTCGTACTGTCCATCCACGAGGTGCCCGCCAACGTGTTCGATATCAGCGACGATATCGCCGACGGAGACGTGGCCGAGGTGGTCGTCGAGCGCGCGCTCGAGACGATGCGCGACCGCGCGGCCGACTTCCTCGGCATCGCCGAAACGCAGGTGCTGCTCGACCAGCTCGAACAGATCGCACCGGCGACGGTGCGCCAGGTGGTGCCGAAACCGGTGCCGCTGACGCTGCTGGCGGACATCCTGCGGCGGCTGGTGGAGGAAGGCATCTCGGCGCGCGACCTGAAGGGCATTCTCGAGTCGCTGTCGCAGGTCGCGGGCGTGGACAAGGATCCGCTGAATCTGACGGAGTACGTGCGCTCGCAGATGCGCCGGCACATCACGCACGACCTCACCGGCGGCGTGCGTGAGCTCGGCGTGTTCCTGCTGGACCCGCAGATCGAGGAGACCGTACGCGGCGCCATCGCGCGCACCGCTGCCGGCAGCTTCCTCACGCTCGCGCCGGCCGCGGGCCGCGACATCGTCAGCGCCATCCGCCGCGCCATCCATCACGCCGAGGAGCCGCCCGACGCCGGGCCGGTCCTGCTCACCCAGCCCGACGTGCGTCGCTTCGTGAAGAAGCTCATCGAGACCGATCTCCCCGACTGCCGCGTCGTCAGCTACGCCGAGCTGCTCCCCGAAGTCGCCATCCAGCCGCTCGGCAAGGCGACGCTGGCGGGGCTCTGACGCCGCAACGCGGGCGAAGCCGATGCAGCAGCGCCTCGGCGCCACGGCAACGCTTGCGCGAGCCGGGCGTTGCAGACGAACGCCCGGCGTCCCGCCCCAGGAGCTCTCGACCTCTTCATCCGAGTCGCGCGCGAGCCAGAGCGCACAGACGATCGGCGAGATCGGGCCCTTCGACGATGTCGCCGTGACCCGGAATCAGCATCGATGGCGGAGAGCGGTCCAGCATCTCGGCGAGCCACTCGCGGTAGGCGCGCTTGTCGGCAATGGCGAGCGTGGTGTACGTGCGGCCGATGCGCAGACCCGGGCCGGTGCCCGTCAGACGGAGCCCGACGCCGAAGGCGCCGCCGGGCACACACGGAAGATTGAAGAACGCGTCGCTCACCACCCAGGCGGTACCGCGGGCCGTCGAGACAAACAGCCAGGCTTCCCCCGAGCGGCTGCCCGCCGCCTCGACGATCCGCGCGCCGTCGGGCAGCCGCTCGCGCACCTCGGCCAGGGATCCGACATCGAAGCCGGTCTGCTTCTGCACTCTGGGCGCGGCGGCGTCGGAGGCCGTTGCCCTGGCTTCCGGATAGCGCTCGAGGTGTTCGGCCAGGCCGAGGCGGTGGAAGTGGTTGGGCGCGAACAGGACCGACGGCTTGCCCAGGGCTGCCAGCTCGGCGTGCGCCGCGTCGCCGAGCCCGCGCGTGGGACTCGCGAGCAACACTCCGCCGTCGCGAAGGCGGAGCGCGGTAGTGCGCAGGCTGAAGCCCTGTTCGTTGAAGCTCTCCAGAGCCCAGAGCCCGGCAGCGTCGTCGATGGCGCCCCACGCTGCCACGACTATCGACCTACTTCCTGCCGTGGGGCGGAAGCTGGATCTTCGGCTTTTCGCGCCGGGCCCGGTAGAGCAGGAACGTGTTGCCGACAACCTGCGCGACCTGGCTTCCAGTGGCTGAGGCGAGCTTGTCGGCCGCGTCGTTGCGCTGCTCGACGGCGTTCTGGCCGAGCCGCACCTTGATCAGCTCGTGGGCTTCCAGCTGCGCGTTTGCAGCGGCGACGACCGCATCGGTGGAGCCGTGCTTGCCGAGCTGGACAACCGCCGACAGGTCGTGTCCGAGCCCGCGCAGATAGCGCTTCTGCTTTCCCGTCAGAGTCACGCGAAAACCTAGATCCGCCGCTGCATGACCATCTTGCGCGGCATCTATCCGCTCTGTTCGAGCAGCTTCTTCGCTTCCTTCTGCAGGAGCGGATGGGTCTTCTTCACGACAAAGGCGCCGAGCAGGCGCGCGTCCTGCTGGGCCAGCTTGCGCAGCGCGCGCCGCATGCCCTTGGTATTACTGGTGTAGGCGTTGGCGAACGCAAGCGCTCGATACAGCTGCGGGCGCAGCTGCTCGTATTCCTCGTCCTCGGGATTGAAAACCTCGAGCGTCTCCATGGCCCGCTTGGCCTGGCCGGTGCGCGCCCAGGCCTCGCCGATGACGGCGGCCATCATGGCGCGGGTCTTCGCCTCCTGGTGGCGCTTGAGATCGATATTGTCCACCAGCTGCCGCGCCTGGCCGGCCTGGCCGAGCATCAGGTGGATCATCGCGAGCTGCGCGCGCGCCTCGTCCGCCACCGGCGCCATCACCTTGTTGAGATTGATGCTCTCGAGCGTCTCCAGCGCCTTCTGTGGGTTGTCCTGCAGCTCGAGCTGGGCCTTGGCGAAGATGGCAGCCGTGTCCTTCTTCTTGACGCTGCCCTCGAGCTCCTCGAGCGCAGCCTGGCGATCCTCGGCGCTCTCGACCTTGCTCAGGATGCTGGCGACGCCCTTGGCCTTCTTCGCCTGGCGCACCGCCCAGATGACCAGACCCGCCGCTGCGATGGTGACGGCCGCGGGCAGACCGAGCGCGACCCACCTGCCCACCGACGACTGCACGATGCCGGCGATCAGCCCGCCGACCACCCACAGCGCGAGCACGGGCAACCCGATCCGCAACGCCATGCTCTTGAGCTGCGCCTTGCCGAGCGGATCCGGCGTTTCGGCCGGCTTCTAGACCATGGGCTGCTTGAGCGCCTTCTTCTTGCTCTTGCCGCCGTCGGACTGACGGCTCGCCGCACGCTGGAGCTTCCGGGCTTCCTTGGCCACGCCGGGGCTATAGCACAGCAGGCCGGTGCGGGGGCGGCGCTACGGCTTCGGCGTCACGACGGGCGGAATCAGCGAATCGGGCCCCGCGTCGGGCATGGACTCGAAGCGGAAGTGTTGGAAGATGCTCTGCGCGATCGACCAGGTCGGCACCGCCAGCAGCGCTCCCCATAGCCCGAACATGTGCTCGCCGACGATCAGCGCGAAGACCACCAGCACCGGGTGGATGCGGGCCGCGACACCGATGATCTTCGGATTCAGGATATTGGTCTCGATCTGGTGGACACCGAGGATCCAGAGCAGCACCCACAGCGCCGTCCAGAAGTCCTGCGTCAGCCCGATCAGCACGACGGGGATCGAGCTCAGGATGGAGCCGAAGATCGGGATCAGGCTCATCACCCCCGCGAGGATCGCCAGGATGGGCCAGTAGCGGAGCCCGAACATCCAGAAACCGGTCGCCGACAGCACACCGTTGACCAGGCAGATGAGCAGCTGACCGCGCACCACGCCCGCCAGCCCGCGGTCGATGCGGTGAACGAGCCGATCGAAGCTCTGGCGCGCGCGCGGCGGTGGAAGCGAGCGGAAGAACCCGACGACCTGTTCGCGCGTATGCATCAGGTACGCCGCCACCATCAGCGTCATGAACAGGAGGAAGACGCCGCGGGCGACGCGGCTGATGATCGCCTGTCCAAACTTGATCAGGTCGACGATGTTGAGCTTGATGTAGTTGACCGTGCGCTGGATGGCCTCCGCCACGACGGTCGAGACGCTGAACTTCTCCGGCGGCGTGGGCTTGACGGCCACGATCCGCCAGTGCTTGGGACCTTCCTGCACGACGTCGGCGCCGGAGCCGAGCTCGACGCCGTAGGAACCGTCCTTCTGCTTGTGGATCTGGAACGCGGGCGCCGGCTCGTCCGTCGCGGCAGGAGCGGGCACAGCCTTGTGCTGGCGCAATAGTCCGCGCACCCAGGTGTCCACGCGCGGCCCCCAACGTCCGGCAAGATCGCGCGCCAGTGCAGGAGCATCGTGGGCGAACTTCGAGGTCTCGTCGTAGATGCGCGGCGCGATGGCGGCGACCGAGAAGTAGATCCCCGAGATCGTCACGGCGTACACCAGCAGAATCGCCAGCACGCGCGGGATGCGGATGCGCTCGCAGAGCGCGACCAGTGGCGTGAGCACGTACGCCAGGATGGCGGCCAGCACGAACGGCAGCAGCACCGAGCCCGCCCAGTACAGGAGCCCGCAAACCAGTACCGCGCTCACAGCCAGGAACACCACGCGGGCGCGATTCCAGCCCGGACGCGGGCCGCCCGCCGCTTCCTGGATGATCACCGGCTCCTTCACGCCCCACCCGTCAATGCCGTGAAGTGCGGCGCGAGGTGATCCCAGGTCGCTTCCAGGTACTCGTGCATGATGCGCACGTTGCCGATCACCGGCATGAAGTTGTTGTCCCCCACCCAGCGCGGGACCAGATGCACGTGCAGGTGCTCGGCGATGCCCGCTCCGGCAGCCGACCCCAGGTTCATGCCGACATTCATGCCCTGGCAGCCGGTGGCCCGCACCAGACAGGCGCGCGCGTCGCGCACCAGCCGCCACAGCGTGTCGTAGGCCTCGCCATCGAGCTCGTCCGGATCGGCAACGTGCGGCTGGGGCACGACCATCAGGTGTGCCTGCGTGTACGGGTATTTGTTGAGCACGACGTACACGCCGTCACGCTGCGCCAGCACGCCGCTGTCCCTTGACGGCGCCGCTCCGACGTAGCCGCACAGCACGCAGCCCTCGTCGCCCTTGGGGCGCCGGATGAATTCCATGCGCCATGGAGCCCAGAGTCGGTCGGTCATCGCGCCGGGCGCGAAACTACCACACCGCACCCGGCCGCGAAGCGGGCCCGGTCCAGCCCGCGCCAGGACGGCAGCGGGGGCCCGGGCCGGACGAAGGCCGGCTCACTCGCCGGCGGGCTCGTCGTCCGACTCGCCGGCGGGCTCGCTGGCTTCTGCCGCGGGCTCGCTCGACTCTTCCGCTTCCGCCGCAGGCTCGGCCGAGGCAGCCTCGGCGGGCTCCTCGGCAGCCTCGGCGGGCTCCTCGGCAGCCTCGGCGGGCTCCTCGGCAGCCTCGGCGGGCTCCTCGGCAGCAGCCTCGGCGGGCTCGGCGGGAGCTGCAATGCTCTGCAGCTTGTCGCCCAGCTTTTCCTTGAGCACGTCGCCCAGGGTCGCCGTCTTGCCGGAGGTCTCGCGCTTGAGGACCTGCAGCTGCTCGGCCTGGGGACTTCCGCCCGGGTTGCGCAGCGACATCGTCACGCGGCGGTCCATCGTGTCGATGTTCGACACCTCGGCCTTGACGACCTGGCCCGCGGTCAGCTCCACGCCCGGCGGGATCTCGTTCGCGGGGATGAGCGCCTCGATGCCTTCCTTGACGCGGACGAACGCACCGTAGTCGGTCGAGCTCAGCACGCTGATCTCGTCGACCACGGTGCCGGGCTTGTACGACTCGAGGATCTCGCCCCAGGGGTCGTCGAAGAGCTGCTTGACGCCCAGGCTGACCTTCTTCTCGTCGTGGTTGATCGACAGGATGATCGCCTCGACATCGTCGCCCTTGCCGTAGAGATCGGCCGGGTTGTTGATCTTGACGGTCCAGGACAGGTCCGTCTTGTGGACCATGCCGTCGACGCCGTCCTCGATGCCGACGAACACGCCGTAGTCGGTGAGCGAGCGGACCTTGCCGCCGATCTTGTCACCGGGCTTGTACTTGTCGGTGAACAGCGACCAGGGATCGGGCTCGAGCTGCTTGAGGCCCAGGCTGATGCGCTTGGAGCGCGCGTCGACCTCGAGCACCTGGCACTCGATTTCCTGACCGATCTCCAGCATTTTCGATGGATGCTTGATCTTCTTCGTCCAGCTCATCTCGCTGACGTGGATCAAGCCCTCGACGCCCGGCTCCAGCTCCACGAAGGCGCCGTAGTCGGTCAGGCTCATGACCTTGCCGCGGACGCGCTTGCCGATCGGGTAGGCCTCCTCGGCGTGGTTCCACGGGTCCTCCTGGGTCTGCTTCATGCCCAGGCTGACGCGCTCGGTCTCGGGGTTGTACTTGAGGACCTTGACGGTGACCTCGTCGCCGACGCTGAACACCTCGCTCGGGTGGTTCACGCGGCCCCACGACATGTCCGTAATGTGCAGCAGACCGTCGATGCCGCCGAGATCGACGAACGCGCCGTACTCGGTGAGGTTCTTGATGGTGCCGACGAGGACCTGGCCCTCCTCGAGGGTCTGCAGGGTCTTCTGCTTCATCTCGTCGCGCTCCTTCTCGAGGAGCACGCGACGGCTGAGCACGATGTTGCCGCGCTTCTTGTTGAACTTGATGACCTTGAACTCGTAGGTCTGGCCGATCAGCTTCTCGAGGTTGCGGATCGGGCGCAGATCCACCTGCGAGCCAGGCAGGAACGCCTTGACGCCGCCGCGGATGGTCACCGACAGGCCGCCCTTCACGCGCTGGCTGATCGTGCCTTCGATGATCTCGTCACGCTCGCAGGCGCTGGAGATCTCGTCCCACACCTTCATGCGGTCGGCCTTCTCCTTGGACAGGGATATGAGACCGTCGTCGCTCTCGCGACTCTCGATGAATACGTCGACCTTGTCGCCCGCCTGGACGCTCGCCTCGCCATGGGCGTCGGCAAACTCGTTGCGCTGGATCACCCCTTCGCTCTTGCCGCCGATATCGATCACGACCGCGTCGCGACTGACCTGCACCACGATGCCGGTGACGATCTGTCCTTCACCGCCGAGCTCGAGCCCGCCGGTCGAGGCTTCGCTGGCCTCGAACATGGCCGCAAAGCTGCTCGAAGCGTCGGTGGATGGGGTGGTGGTTTGAGTGTCAGCCATGGATCGAAACAATGCCTCCGTCAGGGGGACCCGGTGTGGGAAGCGGCGAACCGACGCGGAAGAGATCGGTTCTGCACGCCGCGGGCCACGCCTGGGACGGCGTCAGGTAGCGCACGGCTCCCCCTACGTCAAACGCAAAACCTCCGCACCGGACCGTCGCCCGGTCGCCCGCTTGACGTAGCACATGTACCCCGGCCCCATCAGGGCCTGCCCGACGGTCGGGCCGCGGGGCTGGACCCGGTCCAGTGGCGGACGGCCCGGGCCAGGCTGATGGCCCCGCGATCGACCTCTTCCGGCTTCCACGAGAAGCGCACATCCAGCTGGTGCGGGCCCGCGACCTGGATCGCGGCCCGGCCCAGCGCCGCACGTTCGCCGCCGAAATCCCGCCCCGGAACCAGCGCCGAGAGACGCACCAGCCCGCCCAGCAAGGCCGAGAGCGGCTGCTTCATCGCGGCCGCCGCGCGGTCCGGCCGGAGCGCCACATGGACCGTGGCCTGGAGCGGATGGCCGAGCTGCACGACCCCGGAAACGCGCTCGAGCGCTTGCAGCCGGGCCAGCGAAGGCGCCACGAACCGGGCGGGCGAGCTGGCATAACTCTGCAGCAGCGGGCCGCTGACCACGGCCGCCGCGGCCGCCTGGTTGTCCAGACCGAGCCGCCGATAGGTGTCCTGGCTCGGCAGAGCCTGGCCGAGACGCGCCGCGCTCGATGCCAGGATCACCGAACCGTCGGCGGCCTGCCCGAGCGCTACCCCGGCCGGGGCGAGCAGCGACTGCTTGTCTGGCGAGAGCTGCCATCCAGCGCCCTCTTCGGCCAGCACCTTGGCCATTCCGGTCACGACGCCGTGGTGCGGGAACTTGCCCGAGACCACCACGACCCAGTCGTTCCAGGTCGGCCCTCTCGCGACGACGATCTCCCTCAGGTCGATCGCCAGATCGACGCCGGTGCGGACCCGGATGCGCTCGCGCCGGGCGGGCAGCGAGCTCGGCCCGGCGCTGGCGCCACCCCAGGAATCGTCCAGCAGCGGCAGCAGGTGCCTGCGCACAGGGTCGTACAGCGCGAGCTTCTCCACGTCGACGCGGGCCACCGCCGTCGTGTCGGACGGCAGGTGCAGCGCGGCGATCCGGTCGTACTGGATGTACTTCTCGTAGATGACGACGGCCGACACGACCGCCGCCAGCGTCAGCGCGGCCAGCGCGCCCATGACGAGCTTCCACGAGACGCGGCGGCCGCGGCTGTGCGACACCGCGTCGGCGGGGGCCTGCTCGGCCATCAGTGTGTCTCCCCGGCGCCCTGGGCGCCGCATTGCTCCGGCGACCTCGCGCACGCCGTCAGCCGGGCCAGCTGCTCGCGGGTCAGCTTGACCCGGACGACGAGTGACTTGTCGACCGATTCGACGTGCAGGACCCGGGCCACCGCCGCGGTCGCCCCGCCCTCGCCCGCGACTCCCTTGGCGAGCAGGCCCGCGGCATCCGCCGCGGATCGCGCGTGGTCCGCCGTGTCGAAGTCCACGTCCAGCTCGGCGTCGAGGCCCTGCGGGCCCAGGTCGGCATCGGCCGACAGCTTCGTGCCACGCCCGAGCAGCCGCGCGGCCGCCGGCGAGCGGCCGGCGATGAGCCCGGCGAGCGGCGGCAGGCGGGCCGCGATCGACATCGCGCCCTTCGCCGCCGGCTCGATGTGATCATCGCCCGCGCGCTTTTCGATCGCGCGCTTTGCGCTGTCGATCTCGGCCGTCGAGACGAATACGAGCAGGCTTTCCGAGTGGACGTAGATGCGCGCCGGTGCAGCGCGCTTGGCGGGCCTGGCGCGCGAGTACACCCGCCAGGCGGCGCCGAGATCCACAGGTGGGCCCCAGCGCGGGTCCGTGGGAAAGCTCTGTGGGTCCAGACCCGCGAAGTTGCCTTCGAGCACGATCACGTTGTCCATCAACTCGGCGCGCGCTTCCGGACGCAGCGCTATCCACGCCGTGTCGGCGTGTTTGAACGCCTGGGCGATCAGCCGGGCGTTGCCTGCCTCCGCGCCGGCACGGCCCGGCGTGCGGCGCTCCAACGCGGCAACCGCCGCGGGGCCAAGCGCCTCGCGCATCCGGCGTAGATCGAGCCGCAGCGCCACGTCCAGATCGCCCGGAATCGCCTGGGCCGGCGAGGCCAGCGCGGGAGCGGGCGTGCTCGGCGGCGGAATAGGCTCCGCGCCACAGCCCGCGACGAGCGCCGACACCAGCAGGATGGGCAGGGATCTCATCACGATGCGCCGTGCATCTGCCGTTCGATCTCCTCGACGTGGCGCACGATCACGTCGACCACCTGGTCGATGCTCATCGACGAGCTGTCGATCAGCTCGGCATCCTCCGCCTGCTTGAGCGGCGCGACCGGACGCGTGCTGTCACGGCGATCGCGTTCGATGACCTCGCTCAACACGTGTCCCAGCACGGCCTCTGTCCCCGCGGCGGTGAGCTCGTCGAAGCGCCGTTGTGCGCGCACGTCGACGCGCGCCGTCAGGAAGAACTTGGCCTCTGCGTCGGGTAGCACGACCGTTCCGATGTCGCGCCCCTCGAGCACGACGCCACCGTCCGCTCCGGCCGCGCGCTGCATGTCGAGCAGCGCCCGCCGCACCTCGGGAAGAGCGCTGACCTTGCTGGCGCCCTGACCGATATCCTCCGCCCGGATAGCCGTCGAGACGTCGTCGCCTTCGAGCAACACGCGCTGCTGCGCGCCCTGCCCGGATGCGAACTGGATGGCATCGCGTGCGGCCAGATCGTGCGCCAGCTCGCCGATGGCTCCCTCGTCGCCCCAGTCGATGCCCCGGCGCTGCGCCGCCAGCGCCACGCAACGGTACAGCGCGCCGGTGCCGACCAGCACGTAGCCGAGCCTCTCGGCGACACGGCGCGTGACGGTCGTCTTGCCGGCGCCGGCCGGCCCATCGATGGCCACTGCCGGGCGCGGGCGGCTCACGGGCGCACCTCGACGCTCGCCCCGAGCGCGCGGAGCGTCCCCGCGAATCGCGGGAAGCTGGTCGCAATGCAGTCCACGTTGTCGATCACGGTCTCGCCGTCCGCGACCAGTCCGAGCACGGCAGCGGTCATCGCGACCCGGTGATCGCCACCGCTGTCGACCTCGGCCGCACGGAGCCTCTTTTCGGGCTGTCCTTCCACCACCAGACCATCCTCGCGCTCTTCGGCCTCGACGCCGAAGCTGCGCAGAAGTCCGACCATGAGCGCGATGCGGTCGCTCTCCTTCACCCTGAGCTCCGCCACGTCGGAAAACGTGCTCGTACCGCGTGCGCGGGCCGCAAGCGCACAGGCGATCGGGATCTCGTCGATCGCCCTCACCGCTACCTCGCCGCCCACCGGAGCGCCGCGAAGCGCGCCGCCCGCGGCCGTGATCTCGCCCCAGGGTTCGCCCAGCGTCTCGCCCCGCGGCGTGATCCCTCCATTTGCGCCGAACACACGCAACAGCTCGACAATCCCCGCCCGTGTCGGGTTCAGTCCGGTGTCGCGCACGGTGACCTGGCTGTCGTCGACGAGCGCCGCCGCCACGAGCAGGAATGCCGCCGCTGACAGATCGCCGGGCAGGTCGATCCCGAACGGGTGGATCGCATCGGGATCCGCCGGCGGGTGCAGGCTCAGCGTCGGTCCGGCGGTCTCGATCGGCATGTCGAGCGCCAGCAGCATGCGCTCTGTGTGATCGCGCGAGACCAGCGGCTCGCTGAGCAGCGTGGGACCCGACGCGAACAGCCCCGACAGGAGCAGCGCGCTCTTCACCTGCGCGCTCGCGATGGGCATCGCGTACTCGAGCGGCCCTAGCCGCGTGCCGTCCGGCAGCGGGCCGATCACGAGCGGAGCCGTCGGGTCCTGCGGGCGCGTCGGATGCGGCTGCCCTTCGATGATCGCGCCGCGGGCCCGGAGCGGGTGCACGACCCGCCCCATTGGCCTCCGCGACAACGACACATCGCCCACCAGCCGCGTACGGAAGTGCTGTGCCGCGAGCACGCCCGAAAGCAGTCGCATCGTGGTACCGGAGTTGCCGCAGTCGATATCGCCCGACGGCGCCGACAGTCCAGCAAGGCCCACGCCGTGAACGGCAAGCGCGCCCCGTCCGTCGTCTTCCACCTCGACGCCCATAGCGCGGAACGCCGCGAGCGTAGAAAGGTTGTCCTGGCCGTACGAGAAGCGGCGAAGCTCCGAACGCCCGGCGCCGAGCGCCGCCAGGATCAGCGCGCGATGACTGATGCTCTTGTCGCTCGGCACCGGCACGCTGCCTCGCAGCGGCTTGTCCGCGGGAGCCACGACCAGCCGCGTCACGGCGTCACTTCCCGGTGCCGCCGAGCCCGGGGTTCTGGGTCGCAGGGATGACGTTCGGCTGCGAGGGCACGCCGAGCGCGGAGGCTGCCTTGTCGAGCAGCTGTGCTACCGCCACGCCGTCGAGCCCCACGACGAACTGCGCATCCTTGCCGTGGGCTTCGGCCTGCAGCTGCTTGACCGGCTGTGTGATGCCGACCAGCTGCATCAGCGGGCCCCACGACTGCAGCGTCTGCTGTAGCTGGAGCAGGTTCGCCGCGCCGGCCTTGGCGCCCTTCTCGTCGCCGTAGGTCAGCGTCCCGGCGAGGTTGACTCCCGGCGGCTGGAAGTTGCCGAGCATGCGCGCCGTCTGCATGCCCTCGAGGAAGGGCAGCTGTTGCCGCATGGCGTCGGTCACCGGATGCGTGCGCAGATCGAAGCCGGCGGCGAACGCCGCGTTCGGCGTGTCCAGCAGCTTCTTGAACCAGTCGGGCATCTGCTGCGACACGCGACCTTCCTGGATGCGGTCGAGCGCCCGGCGGATGCCGGTCTCGTCGCCGAGCAGCGCCGTGTGTGACGTCAGCACCACGAAACCCACCGTGGCCGACGTGTACAGCGTCCGTCCCGCGTAGCTGCTCGCCGTCACCGGCAGCCCAAGCGGGGTCTTGGCAGTGCCGCTGGCGGTCTGCTGGATAGCGTCCTTGTTGAAGGTGCCGGTCGCCACAGCAACCAGGTTCGCACCCGACATGGAGTACGCGCCGATGGCCAGTTGCTGGAGATCACGCTCTGGCTCGAAGCCTGCCGAGGCGGGGAACGGAGCCCGCGCCTTCGCGATCTCGAGCAGCTTCTGGCCGAACGGCGACGCGAACATCTGCTGGGCGCGGACCACGACCAGGGCGACGGCTCCGCCGGGCAGGAGCTCCAGCGGATCGCGATCGATGTCGGCCGCGGTGAGGCCCTTGCCCGCGGAGGTCTGGACGACGACCTCGTCCTTCTTCGGACACCCCCCGAGGACCAGCGCAAGCGCGACCAGCAGCAAGAGCGCGATGCGCCGGGGCACGTTCACCGGAGCACCTCGCCGAGCGCTTCGAGCATCCGTGTGTTCTCCTCGGGGCGGCCCACGGTGATGCGGAGACAGGTCTCGAGTGGTCCGAGCGGCCGCACGATGACGCCCTTGCGGAGCATCTTGTCGTAGACGTCGCGCGCCGAGCGGCCCACGTCCACGAACACGAAGTTGGCCTGGCTCGGCGCGACCTTCACGCCGGGCATCGCGCCGAGCGCCTCGAGCAGCCGCGCGCGCTCGCTCTGGTTGATGCGGCGGCTCCGCTCGACGTGCTCGTGGTCGTCGAGCGCCGCCATGGCCGCGGCCTGGCCGATGGCGTTGACGTTGAAGGGTGCGCGCACGCGGTTCATGTAGTCGACGATCTGCGCCGGCCCGACCGCGAAGCCCACACGCAGCGCCGCCATGCCGTAGATCTTGGAGAAGGTCCGGAGCACCACCAGCCGCTCGCGCAGCCCCCGGAGCTCGAGCGAATCGGGGTAGTCGTCGGCGTCGGCGTACTCGATGTACGCCTCGTCCATCACGATGATGACCTGCGGCGGCACCTCGCGGAACAGCTTCTCCAGGGCGGCGCGCCCCACATGCGTGCCGGTGGGATTGTTCGGATTGGCCACGAACAGAAGGCGCGTCTCGGGCCGCACCGCGGCCGCCATCGCCTCCAGATCGTGCGTGAGGTTGGAAAGCGGTACGGCCGTGAACGGCGTACCGTGCGCCATCGACGCGAGCTTGTAGACGACGAACGCCGGCTGGGCGAACACGATGTGGTGGGCGGGCGTGGTGAACGTCCGCACCAACAGCTCGATCAGCTCGTTCGAACCGTTGCCCTGCAGGATCTCGTTCATCGCCACGCCGTGCACCTGGGCGAGCTTCTCGCGCAGGCGGTATGCCGCAGCATCCGGGTAGCGGTTGATCTCGGCGGCAGCGATGCGCGCAGCCTCGACCGCCTTCGGGCTAGGCCCGAGCGGATTCTCGTTGGATGCGAGCTTCACGGCGTCGGTGACGCCAAGCTCGCGGGCCAGCTCCTCGACAGGCTTGCCGGCCTCGTAGGCACGCAGCGACTCGATCCCGGGGATGACTAGGCTCATGTCGCCGCGAAGCCTAGCTCGCGACAGACAAACGGAAAACCCAACCCTGGAAGGCCGCGGGAAACGGACTAGTACCTCGATTCTCTTGAATCGAGGGGCTAGACAACCACGGAGCGGTCGAGGGGGAGGCTCGGCGAAGCCGAGGGGGCGCTGCTGCGCCCCGGAAAAACGGTACTAGTCCCGCGTTGCGCGGCGTAGCCGCGCGTGCGAAGCACCCATCGCTTCGATGAAAACGCGGTACTAGTCCTGGGCCTGGAAGGAGCCCAGGACCTTCAGGTACTTGGTCGAGCGCTTGACCGCCTCGAGCGCCGTGACGACCGGCCGATCGGTGACGTGGCCGCTGACCTCGACGTAGAACACGTAGTCCCAGCTCTCGCCGCGCACGGGGCGCGATTGCAGCTTCTTCAGGTTGATGCCTCGCTCGGCGAAGTGCCTGAGGACGTCGAACAGCGAGCCCGGCGAGTCGTCGACGCTGAACAGAAGACAGGTCGTGTCGTTTCCCGAGCGGATCGCGGGGCGTCCGCTGGCGATGCCGTAGCGGAAGCGGAGCTCCGGGGAGTCCCCGATATTCGAGCGCACCACCTCGAGGTCACCCGTCCGCCCGCAGGCTTCCGGCACGATCGCCGCCGCGCCGTGATCCTCCTTGGCAAACTGCACTGCCACGACGGGAGAGCGGACATCGATCACGGTGATGCGGCCCATTTCCCGCGCCAGGAACCGCTCGCAGGCGGCGTGCGCGGCCGCCGTGGCATACACCTTGTCGATGTCGGCAACGTTGGCCGTACGGCTCATCAGGTCGAGCGTTGCGGGCAGCATGCGCTCCGCAACGAACACCAGCTCCGTCTGGGCCATCGCCGTGATCGAAGGCTGCACCAGCCCGTCCACCGAGGATTCGAACGGGAGCACTGCGAACACCGCGCGCCCGCGCGACACTTCTTCCAGCGCTTCGCCCGCCATCGAGCTCTCCACCAGCGCAGCCGACGCTCCGAAATAGCTGCGCGCCATCTCGTAGGTGAAGCCGCCCTCGGGACCCAGATAGGCGACGCGCACCGGCTGCTCGAGCGTGCGTGCCTCGGCACGGATCTGCCGGAAGATCGCCTTCAGGCTCTCCGGCGGCAGCTCCCCTTTGGCGGCCGCCTGGAGCTTTTCCAGCCACTCGGCCTCGTCGACATCGATCGACGGCGGCGAGCCCTCCAGACGGACCTGGATCTCGCGCGACAACCGCGCCCGCGCCTCGAGCTGCTGGACCAGCTCCAGGTCGATCTGCTCGGTTTTCTGGCGGAGCTCCGCGAGCTCATGCTGCTTGTCTGCCATGTCGTGCCCGCCCGGCCGTTGCTACGCTGCGGCCGCTCCGGACTTGTTCTTCGTTTCCGTCTTCTTCGCTGGCTCGCTGGCTTTCGGCTCGCTGGCTTTCGGCTCGCTGGCTTTCGACTTGGTGGCGCTGAGCTTGCTGTCGCTCGCCCCTTTGGTCTTGCTCGAACCGTAGCCGTCCGCGTACCAGCCGCCGCCTTTGAGGATGAAGCCCAGACCTCCGGAGATCTGGCGCTTGGCCTTGTTCTTGTGGCAGGCGGGGCACTTCTTCAGCGGATCGGCGCTAATGGGCTGTTCCGCCTCCCACTCGTGTCCGCAAGCGGTGCAAACGTACTCGTATGTCATCTGGGGGACCTTACTCCTGGCAGATGCGTCGGGGGACGCGGGGTGTCAACTGGTGTCGCCCGCCGCCGGGGCATGGATCTTGTCCTGTCTGCAGTGTGCGCCACTTTTTCGCAGGTTTCCAGTAGGTCGCATGACGACCGCCTGCCGGCCATGTGGCCGGAACTCACTCGATTGGCGCTCTGCAAGCGCCGATTTGTGGTCTCGCCGCTTGTAAGCGGGCGTTCAGCGGTGTACGAGTGTGCAGATACGGGGTGTGACCATACAACACGTGTGGTGACGCTAGCTCCGGACTCCGCTGCACAGGCGAGCGCCGAGGCCCTACGCTGCTATTCCAAGGCAGACCGGGCCCGGTCGTCGAGGACATATCGATGCATATCAAGAAGCTGGAGATCGCCGGATTCAAGTCCTTTGTGGACCGAACGGTGATCCACTTCGACCACGACGTGGTGGGCGTGGTCGGGCCCAACGGCTGCGGCAAGTCGAACATCGTGGATGCCATCCGCTGGTGCATGGGCGAGCAGAGCGCCAAGCACCTGCGCGGCAAGTCGATGGAGGACGTCATCTTCAACGGCTCGGAGAGCCGCGGTCCGCACGGCCTGGCGGAGGTAACGCTCACCTTCGACAACACCGACGCGGCCTACGCCGAGACGCTACCGCCCGAGTACAAGGACTACGCCGAGATCGCCGTCACCCGCCGGCTGTTCCGCGACGGGACCAGCGAGTACCTCATCAACAAGACGCAGGTCCGCCTGCGCGACCTGACGGAGCTGTTCCTCGGTACCGGCGTCGGAACCAAGGCGTACTCCATCGTCGAGCAGGGCCGTATCGAACAGATCGTCAGCGCACGCGCCGAGGATCGCCGGATGTTCCTGGAGGAAGCGGCCGGCATCACCAAGTACAAGCAGCGCCGCAAGCAGGCCGAGCGCAAGATGGACCTGACGCGGCATAATCTGCTGCGCATCAACGACATCGTGTCGGAGATCGACCGCACGCGCGGCTCGCTCAAGCGCCAGGTCGCCAAAGCGGAGCGCTTCCTCCTGTATCGCAGCGAGCTCGAGGATCTCGCGCTGCACGAGGCTTCGCACAAGCTCCTCGAGCTGATCGTCACCGAGCGCGTCGAGCACGACGGTCTGGCCACGTCGCGCGAGCAGGCCGACACCTTCCGCGCCCAGCTGTCGGAATCCGAAATGGCGCTGGACGCCGCGCGCGGTGAAGCCGCCGCCATCGAGGAGCGGGCCGAACAGGCGTCCCGCGAAGCCTTCGAGGCCGACAACGAGGTGAGCGGCCTCGCCGCGGAAATCGAGCGTTCTCGCGATCGCCTCGGGCACTTGTCCGAACGACTCTCGGCCGACCAGGAAGAGCTCGAGAAAGTCGTCAGCCGCATCACCGAGTTGCGCAACGAGGAAGTGGACATCGCCGAGCGCATGGAGCAACTCGCCGGCGACGAACGAGCACGCCAGGCGGACGCCGAGACCGAAGACGAGACCCTCGCCGCGCTGCACGCGGAAGAAGAGGAAGCCGCCGCGAAGGTGCAGGAGCTCGTACAGAAGCTCTCCTCGGACCGCACGCAGGCCGCTGCAGTAGAAGCGCGGATCGACGGAATGTCCCAGCGCATCCGCGAGGCCCGCTCGCGGCGCGATCGCCTGGGCGACGAGCGCCAGACGCTGCTGGGCGAGCTGGGCGATCTCGAAGCGCGCAAGCACGCGCTGGAGCGCAGCGTCGCGGAGCTGGCCGAGGGCAAGCGCCTCACGGCCCAGGAGCGCGAAGCGCTGGAACACGAGATGCACGAGCTGCGCAGCCACCAGCTGGACAGCGAACGTGCTGTCGACGCTGCGAAGAACGAGCTGTCGCACAAGCGCAACCGCCTGCGGGCGCTGGAAGATCTGCATCGCCGTCTGGAAGGCGTGGGCGCCGGCGTGCGCGCCCTGTTGTCGCGCAGCGATCCTTCCGTGCTGGGCATGGTGGCGGATCGCATCGAGGCGCCCGAGGAGCTCACGGCGGCATTTGCCGGCCTTCTGGGCGAGCGGCTGCAGTACGTGGTGGTGGACAGCACCGCCCGGGGCGTGGAGCTGCTCGACGAACTCCGCAAGAACAAGCGTGGACGCGCGCACATCGTCCAGCAGCGGCCGCCATACATTGCGGGCGCAGATCGCGCCGGCGCCGCGCACGAGCTATCGCTCGGGCGGCTCGCCGATCGACTGGAATATGCCGAGGCGGACGAGGCGCTGGTGCGCGCACTCATCGGTGACGCGCTTCTGGTGAAGTCCGCCGAGGACGCGCTCACGCTGGCGACCGCGCGCCCGGGCATCACGGCCATTGCGCTGGACGGTACGGTCGTCCGGCCCGACGGCGTGGTCAGCGGAGGCAGCGGCGACGACGTGGCCTCGGCCATCGTCGAGCAGAAGCGCGAGATGCGCACGCTGGGCGACGAGGTCGAACGCCTCGCGGTGCGCGAAGCCGAGTGCGTCGCCGAGCACAACGCCCTGCGCGCACGGATGACGGAAGTGGGTACGGCGCTGGACCGCGCCCGCCAGGGTGCGCACGAGGGCGAGCTCGCCCACGTGACCGCCGAGAAGGATCTCGCGCGCACGGCCAGCGACATCGTGCGCGGCGAGGCACGCCGCCGCACGCTGGACGCCGAACTAGCCGAGCTCGAGCAGCTGCTCGATAGCGCCGCCGAGGAAGAACTCAGCTCGCAGATCCAGCTCGACGAGCTGTCCCAGCATCTGGACCACCTCGGTCACGAGCTCGCCCGCGCCGAAGAGGACGCCGCGTCACGCAAGGAGCGCGCCGAGGCGCAGGCCGCACTGGTCACCGAGCGCAAGGTGCGTCTGGCGCAGGTGCGCGAACAGGTCGAAGCCGCGCGCGAGGCCGGCGAACGCGTCGCCGCGGCCATCGCCGAGCTCGACGCGCGCTCGGAGCGACTTGAAGAGGGGATGCACGAAGCGGCGACCGGCTTCGGCGAGACGGCCGCGCATATCGTACTGGCACGCGAAGCCCGTATCGGCGCCGCGGCCACAGCGCGCGCAGCGCACCAGAGGCTGGCCGAGGAGCGCCAGCTGCTCGAGCAGGTGCGTCACGCGCTCGGTACCCGCGAGGCGGAGCTCCGGGAGCTGCGGGATGAGCTTACGGCCCTCGACGAGCGCGTCCGCAAGCACGAGATGGCGCTGCAGCGCATCGAGCTCGAGCGCGACCACCTGATCTCCAACGTGCGCGAGCGTTTCCGCGGCCTGTTCCTGCCGCGCGTGGTCGGGGACTACCATGCCCGGCCGGCTCCGGATGCCGAGCACCGCCGGCGCATCGAAGAACTGACGCAGCTCATCGATCGCATGGGGCCGGTCAATCTCGACGCCAGCGGCGAGTACCAGGACGCGGAGCGCCGCTTCCACGAGCTCAACGACCAGAAGGTCGACATCGAGAAGGCGCTCGAGGAGCTCGACCGCGCCATCAAGCACATGGATCGAGAGTCGCGCCGGCGCTTCAAGGAGACCTTCGAGTCGGTCAACGAGCTGTTCCGCAAGACCTTCGTGAAGCTCTTCCACGGTGGGCGCGCCGAGCTCAGGCTGACCAATCCTGATGACCTGCTGGCTAGCGGCGTGGAAATCGTGGCGCAGCCGCCTGGCAAGAACCTCGGCAACATCGAGCTCATGAGCGGCGGTGAAAAGGCGCTGACGGCAGTCAGCCTGATCTTCGCGATCTTCCAGCATCGGCCTTCGCCCTTCTGCGTGCTCGACGAGGTCGACGCGCCGCTCGACGAGGCCAACGTGGCTCGCTACAACGAAGCGATCCGCAGCATGACGGATCGTTCGCAGTTCATCCTCATTACGCACATCAAGAAGACGATGCAGATGGTGGACGTGCTGTACGGCGTCACCATGGGCGAGCCCGGTGTGTCGCGAATCGTCAGCGTGAAGGTGAACGAGAAAGCCGTCTCGCGCAGCGAGAGCCGGCCCCACCGCGAGATGGGAGCACCGGCAACCGCGGACGAGCAGAGCACGCAGGTCGCGTAGCCGTCGTTGCTTGTCGCTCCCGCTCTGGGCGCGCGGAGCGCGCGCCCCGGATGCGACGGGCCCCCCCTGCCACACCACCCGGCGAGCGGGTCCGCACCGGACGGTTCGAAGGGGCGAGGTCACGCGGCGAGCCGGGGGACGCCCAGCTCGTCGAAGTAGCGGAGGGGGAATGCGATGTGGATGGCCATCGCCGATGACCTCCTCCCAGACGGACTCTCACCGGCAAGACAGCGCCCATGCTGGGCGCACAAAATGAAAACGCCCGGGCTGGTCGAGCAGCCCGGGCGCTTCCGCGTACCCCTGTGAACTACGGATTGCCGGGGCAGCTACGCTGGCCGAGACCGTCGAAGGTGTCCTCGGCGTAGCCCAACCACTGGACAGCAGGATCGAAGGCATCGCCGCCGTTGGTATCGCCACTCGTGACCGAGCACTTGCGGCGTAGTGTGTTGTTCTGCGTCGTGGCCAGCGGCGCTGCCTCGCTTTTCGGGTCACCCCAGTAGTTGCCGGGATCGCTGCCGATCTGGCCGATGACGTCCATCGTCGTCGAACCGCACACCAGCTCCACGGCGTCATCGCCGTTGAAGTTCATCCCCCCGGCCATCTGCTGGCAGATCGCGCCGGCGTCGCCGAGCGCGAACTTGTTGTTGCAGACGACGTAGGTGCCACCCGCAGCGAGCATCCCTGTCAGCTTGGTCGGGCTCGACCCATTGGCTGTGAAGCTGCCGTTCGAGTAGACGTTGATCTCGCAGGTCGACAGATCCACCGAGCCGCTGCCGGCGTTGTAGATCTCGACGGCCTTGTTGTTCGAGCTGCCCTCGACGTACTCGCTGAAGTAGACGTTCATCGCGCCACCGTCTGTGCCGCCGGTGCCGCCGGTGCCCGCGCCACCGTCCGCTCCGCCGGTGCCCGCGGTTCCGCCGGTGCCCGCCGAACCGCCGGTGCCCGCGGTTCCGCCGGTGCCCGCCGAACCGCCGGTGCCCGCGGTTCCACCGGTGCCCGCCGTTCCGCCGGTGCCCGCCGTTCCGCCGGT
>Ga0114931_10002044_pt1 | contig 25715 bp, 23 predicted proteins | sample 2SBtaG_FD_89579 | JGI IMG/M metagenome (GOLD analysis project Ga0114931, IMG submission 89579) | Deep subsurface microbial communities from Kolumbo volcano to uncover new lineages of life (NeLLi) - 2SBTROV14_V59a metaG | ecosystem: Environmental > Aquatic > Marine > Volcanic | place: Kolumbo... | reverse complement strand
GCCGATCGGCCGCCCCTTCAGGTCGATCACGCCACCGATGCCGCACATGCGCTGCGCCCTCGCCCCCGATTTCCGCCGGTGCCGCGGTTTAGTCGATATCGCAGCGCGGCGCCAGCCTGCCGACGTCGCTCAGCGACCGGAGACGGCCGCCCGCGAGGGGCGAAGACCGATCGCACGGTTGATCCGGTCGAACACCCCGCCGATGGCCTCGATGGAGTGGTGCTTCTCGACGAAGGCCCGGGAGCGCCGGCCGATGTCGCGGAGCTCGCCCCGTGGCAAGGAGGTGAGCCGGCGGAGCGTTTCCTCGATGCTGTGGACGGTGGCGTCGACGATCGGCAGCTCGCCAGGCTCCAGCAGTCCAGCGGCGGTGTAGAGGTCGAGGAAGTCGGGCCGCACATAGCAGACCACCGGCTTGCCGAGCGCCATTCCCTCGAGCGCGAACATCGCGTACCAGCCGAGGACGAGCTGATCGACGACCACGTCGGCGGCGCGGATGAGCTCGGGAATCCTCGCGTTGGGCACCCCTTCGACCACCGCAAGCTCGATCGCCACGCCCTCGGCCCGAAGCGCCTCGACCGCCTTGAGAATGTGGTCCGTGCCCTTCAGATTGCGATGGTTCGGCGCGTGGACGAGGCGCAGCGGCCGCGGCGGCTCGTGGGGCGCGTCGTCGCTCTCGTCCACGGCGAATGCGTCGGTGTCGATGGCGAAATGGGCGAGCATCAGGGTGTCCCAGTAGTAGAGGAAGTCGACCCAGTCGCAGCCCGAGACGATGTGGTCGGCACCGTGCGTCCAGACGTCGATCAGTGCCGCTGTGCGCCCCTTGCAGTGGCGAAACCCTGGGTAATCCTTGGTGAAGGCGTGGACCATGAGCTTGTTCTTGGCCCGTGTGAGCACGTGCACGTCGGCCCCGAACGGCATGATCACGGTCTTGATGCCGGCGAGCTGCAAGAGGAACGGCTCGCAGCGCGCGAGCAAGGTCGTGAAGCCCAGCGGCCCACCGCTGAAGTAGGTGTAGAGGCATTTGTAGCGAAACAGACAGAACACATAAGAAACGTACGGCCCGATGGCGCGCGGGAAATACTTGTTCAACATGACATCGAAGTCCGCCGTGAAGTACCAAGTATGGTAGACGAAGGTCTCGCTGCGGTAGCCGAAACGCTCGAGACATTGCTTGTGATAGCGGCTGTTGATGGTGGGCAAGGGCCCGAGCCCGACATCGACCGGCCGCGGCGCGAGGCGCGAAAGCACCGTGATCCCCAACAAGGGCAGGAAGAGGACGATGTCGACTACGAGGTAGACGGCGCGGACGAAGAGGTAGCTGGGGTAGCCGATCCGCTCGGCGTGAAAGCCGCGGCGCGTCCGCGGCGGAGCCGTGCCGGCATCGTTCATCGGCTCGACGTTGCCCAGATCGCCCCGCCCGCGATCACGAACCGGCCGCCGCCCGGCCAGCGAGCGTCGCCTCGAGGGCTTGGCCGAGGCTCAGGCTTTCCTTCCCCTGCCCGTGCATGGCCGCACAAAGGCGGCGATAGAAGCTCGCCGTGCCGGCCCCGTCGTAAACGAGATCGGCGAGGGCCTCTCCCGCCTTGAAGCGGTCGCGAACGGCGAAGTAATGCTCGCGATGGGGCGTGTTGAGTAAGAGATGAAGGGGGTGGAAGTCGAAGACGTAGACGCCGTCGTCGCCGAGCGCGGTCTCGATCATCGTCTCGGAGAAGGGCCCGTCCGCGTCCGCCCCCCAGAAGCAGGCGCTCGAGAAATCCATGTTGTCCATGTAGTAGATCGGAAAGTGCCAGATGCCCCAGGGGTGGCGGACCGGCTGGATCGCCCGCTGCCCGAACTGGTCGTTGGTGCTGGCGTAGCGGTAGCCGCTGGCCGCGAGCCACTCGGCGAGTAGGTGGCTGAAGACGCAGGAGTGCGATCGCCAGCCCGGCGCGTCGGGGAACATTGCCCGCATCCTCGCCAGCTCCGCCTGCCAGTCCCCTGCTGCCTCCAGCGTGGGATGTGGTCCGGTCTCGTGGTCCGTGGCCTCGAGGCAGTCGTAGCGACGGGTGCAGAAGAAGGTGGCCCTTCCCGGAATCTCGACGGTTTCCAGGAACATCGCCATGCGGCCCTCGTCCATGTGGTCCGTGTCGAAGGTGATGCAGATCATGATTGCGCCCTCACCCGCGAGCCTTGGTCCCGAGCACTACCGGGCGCTTGCGCCAGGCGAAGCCAACCAGATGGCCGATGCTCTCGAAGTCCGGAACCACCCGGGCGATCGCCTTGGCGACCTCGTTGAGCGGATGGTCGTAGCGGGGCTTTTCCGGAGCCACCAGGAGCGGCTGTACGATGCGGGTGAGGAAGTAGTACATGCCGAAGCGCTGGGTCCGCAGGAGCTCGAAGTAAGGTGCCAGGAAGGTCTCGAGCTCGCACTCGTGAAACTTGAGGGTCAGCAAGCGATCCTGCCCGCCGGCCTCGATCTCCTCGAGGCCGAACTTGCGGCGGTAGAAGTTCAGTCGCTCGAGCCCGTCGAAAGTGCCCTCCATCATGACGTAGACGCCGCCGGGCTTGAGCACCCGGTGGATTTCGACGAGGGCCTTCTTCTGCCGCTCCCAGTCGAGAAGCGCCATCAGGCAGCGGTGGCTGGTGACGAGATCGAAGGCACCGTCGGCGAACGGCAGGTCTCCGACCGAGGCGCAGCGAAGATCGATCCGAACTCCGGGCGCGGCCTCGACCAGGCGTTCACGCGCGAAGGCCACCATGTTCTCGGAGTAATCGATGCCGAAGGCCTCGACACGACGCCGGCTGGCGTACTGCTGCAGGGCGACACCGGGGCCGCAGCCCACGTCGAGGATGGCGTCGCCGTCGCGAATGAACTCGAGGGCATAGGCGATCTCCAGCTCGCGCAGGTTGTAGTCGCAGGCCGTGGTCTTGTCGTCACCGCTGAGAGCGATCGTGTCGTAGCGGCGCTTAAGCTCGCTCCGCTTGTCGTTCATGTTCGAGTACCTTCCGATAGACGGCCAGATGGTCGTGGATCACGTTGTTCGGGTGGTGGTAGCGGTCGGTCCATGACCGGCCACGGTGCGTGAACTCGGCCCGCCAGGTGGGGTCCAGCGCCTGCGCCACCGCGGCCGCCACCTCTTCGGGCGAGAACGCCGGAAGGATGGGGGCCGGCTCGGGAATGATCCAGCGGGTGCTCGCGGGGTCGTAGCTCGAGATCACCGGCGTCCCCGCGGCGATCGCCTGCGGCGCGGTGGCACCGAAGTGCGGCAGCGCCATCTGGTCGAGCACCACATCGGCGGCGCGGAGGTGCTTGATCATGGTGATTCGGCACATCGAAGGCCGCCATACCACGTCGCCGGCGCAGCCCAGGCTCGCGAGCAGGGCTTCGCTTTCCCAGACCTGCGAGCCCCAGCGGATCAGGACGAGCCTCACTCGGCAGCCGAGCGCCGCCTTGATCAGCGGCAGGGCGTGCAGGTGGACGTCAGTGCTCTTGGCCTGCCAGTCGTGGCGGACCGGGCAGAACAGGATGACGGCGCCGCCGATCTCGCGGCGGAGCGCCTCGATGGCGCCGCCGAAGTCCTGCCGGTGCTGCTCGACATCCACCGGGTGGATGATCGGGCTGTAGCGCTCGATCCCCAGCCGCTCGGCATAGGCCAGGCAGTCGCCGTTGGTGATGAAGGTGTGGTCCGCCCGGCGATAAGCGAGCGCGGTCAGCCGGTGGAGGGGAACGTCGCCCAGGGTGAAGTCACGCAGGGTGCCGTGCTCGAATGCCACGTAAGGGCGCTTGCCGGCGAGCAGGGCGCGGATCGGGTCGGTCGCATAGCACTGGACGATATCGTAGTGGCGGAAGATGTCGCGGAACCAGTCCGAGACCGATCGGTAGGGGACGATGTCGTCGGCCACCAGGCGGTCGGGTCGCTCGGGAAAGGCCCGATCGAACGCTGCGATCAGCCGCGAAAGCTCGGGGTCCTCGCCGCTGCCGTCCTGCGCCTTGTCTTGCCGGAACCGGCCGACGACCCGGGCGAGCGAATCGAGCGCGGCGCTCTCCGCTCCCAGGCAACGCCTTAGGCCGCCCGCGCAGGCGGGGACGAGCGCACGCGCCGGGACGACCAGAAGCCGGACCGCGCCCCCGACCAAGTAGCCGATCCAGTGCAGGTTCCAGGCGACGACGTTAAGGAGCACGTTGTCGGGCCCGAGTCGCCGGCGCAAGTATCCCCAGCCCTTGTAGGGCAGTGATCGAGGCGCGGTGATGAGGAGCTGTGCGGCCTGGCTCCCTAACGGCCCGAACACCTTGGCGGCCGCCGCGACCAGCCATGTCAGCACGAACAACTTGGCGCGGCGCGGCGCCCCGAGCACCTCGTCCCAGAGCGCCGTGATCTCGAGGACGCAGGCGATCAACGGGCCGCTCACGAACCAGCGCGGGCGCCGGTAATCGCCGAGATCGGCCGCCGAGAAGACCGGCCGGTCGTCGTCGCCGTGGCCGTGGAGAAGCTCGATGTCCTCCCATTCGGGCATGGCCATGACATGCGTGTAGTCATAGCAAAGCACGTGGGCCTCGACCCCGACCGAGCGAAGGAACTTGGCGTTGAGGTATGCGTTATTGGCGATGTTGCCGACATGCAGCACCCGGAGCGGGCGCCGGTTTTGCTCCTCGAAATTATGCAGCCAGTCGAGGAGATCGGCGAGCCGGCGGTCGCCGGAGGAAGGCGAAGAAGGGGCGTCCCGCGTCTTAGCCGTCGCGTCAGGGGCGAGGTCGCCGGCGAACGGTACGGCCTCAACCGGCATGGTGTGCTCTGGAACTGGACTCGGGGCGCGCCAGCGTGCGTCGCAGCCCTTCGGCCACGCCCACTTGAGGCGGAACCAGCAGCCGAGCCATTCTCTCCGTGTCGCCGACGAGGTGTGCCGGCTGCGCCCCGCCCCGCACCTCGAACCGCGGCTCGTGGCCAATGGCCTCGGCGATCAGAGAGGCGAGTCGACGTAGCGTCAGAACGTCGGGCCCCGCGACATTGACGGTCGTGCTCGCCTGCAGCCCGATGGCGGCCTCGACCGCGGCGGCGGCATCCTCGGCATAGATCGGGTTGACGCGGATGCCGTCATTACCCTGAAGCACGATCGGCCGGCCCGAGCGCACGCTCTCGATCAGCCGCGGGATCAGCATCGTGGAACGCTGCCCGGGCCCGTAGACAAAGAAGAAGCGTAGCACCACCACCGTCATTCGGCCTTGATAGGCCCGGCTCACGAGCTCGCCGCAGCGCTTGGACCCGAGATAGTGCCCGAGGCTCGTGTCCGGGGCGAGCGGCGCCTCTTCGTCGAAAGGCGCCTCGCCGTGGCCGTAGACCCCGCCCGAGGACGCGTAGACGAAGCGCTTCACCCCCGTTCGCGAGGCCAAGTCGAGCAGCCGCTGTGTCGCGCCGACGTTGACCTCGAAGACATCGAGCGCGCCCTCCGGAAAGTCGCGATAGCGCGCCGATTGCGCCAGATGGACGATGGTCTCCGGGATCTCGGCGAGAGCGGGGTCCTCGCCACGGCGAAGATCGTGGACCACTGGCAGCGCTCCCGCGGGAAGGGGATTCCCGGGCGACGCCCTGAGTATGGCGTAGACCCGCCGTGAGGGGCCGAGGCGCGCGAGCGTCGCCCGGCCGACCAGGCCGTTGGCGCCAGTGACGAGAATGGCGGCCGTCATCTTCCTGGTCAAACCCGCTTCTTCGCCAGGGAGTAGAACACGTGATCGAAGCCGGGCTGGGAAATCACGCAGACCTCCTCCATGGAGAAGCGTTGCTCAAACAGGGGCTCGACCCACTTGCGATCGAAATGGAAGAGATGGAACTGATCGACCGGCGCGAAACCCTCGGCGTGGGGCTCGTATGGTTTGGCCCCGGGGATCGAGGCCAGCCAGACGAGATAGAGCCCGCCCGGCACCAGCACCCGGCGGACCTCGTCCAAGGCCCTCTCCAGCGAGAGCACGTGATCGAGCGAGGTCCCTGAGACCACGGTGTCGAAGGCACCGTCTTCCCAGGGCAGAAACTCGTTGAACCCCTGGGCGTACTCGAAATCCACTGCGACCCTCGAGGGGCGCGGGTCGAGGCCGGTGATGAGCTCTGCGGGGTAGCCCGCGAGATAGCTCGGCCGGCCGTTGATCCCGCAGCCGACATCCAGAAGATGACCCCGGGCGAACAGGCTCACGAAGGCGCCGAAGAGTCGCGCGTACTTCTGGTCCCAGTGGCTGCAGCTCGCCTCGATCGCCTCGATATAGGAGGCCGTATCGGCCTCGTGCAGGCGCTGCCAGATCGGGAAGATGGTGGGCTCGAGGGCCGCCATCTCGGCCAACGCCGCGGCGAGATCGGGGCCGCGGCGGCGAGGGCGTCCACGCGGCGCTTTGTCCATCCTTCGCAAGGCCGGAGAGCGTGCCACCCATCCGGCCGCCGAGAGCGCGGTCGCCCGACTCGTCGCCTCGCGCTCCTCGGGCGTCGCTATCCGCGTCTCGACCGCGGTCATCCGGCCGTCCAAGGTTGCCAAGCGACCGTCTATCGCCGCCCCCCTCTCACCGAGCGCCACCATCCGCTCGTCGAGCACGGCCATGCGCTCATGGAGCGCGGTTAAGCGATTCGAGACCATTACGACCGCATTGCCGAACCGAAAGAGACCGCCCAGTCGCGTCCTTACACTAGCGAACTTGAAGACCATCGCGACGTTCTCTACCTCGCTTCCCGCCCGGCGCCGTGGCCGGCGGTTGTTCCGATGGCGCCCGCTCGCACGGGCTCGCGTCGCTCGTTAGGATCACGGCGTTCCTCGGCACGCGGCGACGGCATTTCCCTTACCGGCAAAGATACTCGGGATGGATCACGATCACGATACGCCCGGGGGCGGCGTATCGCTTCAGATACTCGATCAGCTCCACATGACCGACATTGAACAGGAAGCGCTTGCGCGGTCTCGATTCCGCGATCGCCCACATGTCGGCGCCGAGAAGCCAGATGCTGACATCGTTCGGCCGCGAGAAAACGGGATTGTGCTGGAGATAGACGCTCAGCCAATCGGCGCGGCGAAGCGCGTCCTGCGGTATGCATCCCAAATAGTTGCCGAGCAAGACCCGGTCATTCTCATCGGGCGGCAAGGGAAAATTGCCCTCGTATGCCAAGCCTGCTTCGTCCATACCCACCGACTGCAAGGGAACGGTAACCCCCTCGTGGGTGACGTGGCGTCTGTCATCGAGCGCCAATCCCGAGAATATCTCGAAGTTCTCGGCCCCGAAGACCGGGGCGGAATTATGCGCCAATGCACCCTTGACATCGATTCCCTGGCCGCGCAGCCAGGACAATTCCGTCAACACCGATTGAGCGCCGTCCACGCCGAAGGTGAAATAAACGGTCAATGGATCTATGTGTAGCCCTATCTCCTGACCGCAGTGACCGAACGTATCAATGAAATCTCCAATCGCCGGATTCCTCAGAAATGTGTTTTCGACAAACTGCCCATAGTATATTGCCGTGTGAAGAAAGTAGAAGCTGCCCCTGAGACCGCGGCATGACAAGGCCTGGGCCGCCGACAGTGTGGGGGGCAGGAGCGAATCGACATCGTGCCGCAGGCAGATCCGTACCCGGCCGTCCTCCAGCGGCGCGAGCAACTCGGCTAGGGGGCACGGCTCGAAGCGGGGATCGCCGGCCAGGAAGTCGAGCAGGCGCTCGTACACCCCCATCTCATTGGCGAGGCCAGACTCCACAATCTGAGCCCGGACGGGTTCGTACCACGCGACCACGGCCGCCAGATCCATCTCGCCGACGGCCACCCGATATGGCCTGAAGCGCGACGGACAGCACCGTGGATTCGAGGATTCCGCGCCGCCCGCCGACCCTGCCGCTAGCGTGTTTCCTCGGCCCGATGGCCCGACAATCGTCTTCGCTTTATTCATTCCATACCGCCTTCCACCGGCGATGACGCGCCAACGCATTGTTCGTGGCTGGAAGTCAGGCGCCGGGGGCGCGCGCGATGATCCGCGTTTCCAGCGCGTCGCCTCCCATGGCCAAGGGTTCGACCGAGACCTGCGTGCAGCCCATTCGGCGAAGTACGCGCTCGACCTCGATAGGCGATACGTCGTTGTAGAAACAGGTGGTCGCCCGATCCCACAGATAGCGATGCTCGTCAAGCTCGGGAAACCAGCCGCGATAGGCGGTGAGGTACACCCACCCCCGGCTGACCCGCACCATCGCCCGCAGATAGGCATTCACGTCGTAACTGTTGTCGATGGTCCCCTGGGAAAAGACGAGGTCGAACTTCTCTTCGGGCTGGTCGAGGATGATGTCTCCGGAAATAAAGGACTGGCGGCCGCTCTGCTGGTCGCGGCACCACGATATGGTCTTCTCGCTCAGGTCCATGCCGACGTAGCGGCGGTCGGCGAATGCCTCACGGTAGCCGACGCCGCAGCCGCACCCGACGTCGAGGATGCTGTCCACGGTCTCGCCGGCCGCTTTCAGCCGGCGGACGAAGGCGAGGAGGTCCTCATGGGCATCGCGACGGCTCTCGTACATCCAGGTGTACCAGTCGACATCGGCGGCACGGCCGCGCCACCACTCCCCGTAACACGCAGGCTTGAACCGGACATGCGTCTCGGCGTCGTAATAGCCGAGCCGCATCATGGTCGAGGCGGCGATGCACTCGAAGCGGGCCCGCTCGTCATCGGTCCAGTCGGTCCAGGACCTTATCGGCACGGCCTCGCCGGTGCGGTGTCGGAGCGAGTTGATGCGCTCAGCGAGCATGCCCCGAACCGTATCCGGATCGAGCCCTTCCAGGCCCAGGAACGCCGCGATCTCGCCGATCTCGGCGGCGTCGACCCGGCTGTAGTCGATCACCCGCCACCGCGACGCCGGCAGCTTCCCGACCGCGTCCATCAGGCGATTGCAAATATGGGCCCAATACCAGGCGCACATCTCCAGTCGGCTGAACGAAGACCAGCGCTCGTGGAACGGGTTGCCTGCGACCGGCCGTGGCCGCGAATAGTCGGAGCGATCCTCGCCTGCGGGCAGGTTCTCGATCGCGGCGCGCGCCCGGGCCGAGAGCTCGCCCGAATCCGCGCATTCGCGGTAGATGTTGCCGAACAGGCGATCGTGCCAGTTGATCAGCGACTGGACGACCTCGCGACCGTCCCGCTTGGTCACCACGATGCGAAAGCCCAGCTTGGCGAGCTGAGGGACGAAGGGGCCGAGGGTGACGTTCTTCTCGCCGTAGACCAGGCCTCTTTCCCAGACCGCATGCGCCCTCGCCGCGACGGTCTGGTCGATGACCTCGCCGGCCCAAGGGTAACGGCCGTCCGTGGCCATTCGCGTTTCGACGTTGAGATTGGGCTCGGGCTCCTGCACGCAAATGCCGTTGGTCGCCTGGTCGAGGATATTGCACAGCGAGGTCGTGCCGGAGCGCGAACAGCCGACGATGACGAAGCCGCTCCGGCTGCGGGGGCCGCTCACGGCCTTGCCCGCGGTCACCGCCGCGACCCAGCTCTCCGGGGGCGGGTCGTAGGTGGGCGGCGCGGCGAGAGCGCCCTCGAAACCCAGGCTCTCGACCGCTTGCGCGGTGCCGGTCGGCGGCGTCGATACGCGCCTCGAGACTCGCCCTAAGCCCATCGGTTCGACATTCTCCATCAGTCCTCGCAAGGCACCTGCGCCGGTTCCGGCTGCGCCTCGACATGCTTCCACTGCACGCGCGGATAGAAGATCGACGCCTCGGGATAGCCTGCGCGTTCAACGACGAATCTGATCGTGAGATGACGCAACTCGTAGAACTGCGACTCTCCCGGCCGGTTCGGCAGAAGACCGACCGACAGGAAGTAGGTATCGGGGCAAAACTGGAGTGGCTCGATAAGGGCCTCGATGATGCCTTCCCGATAGCTCACCTGGCGATAGGGAACATTATGGTAGCGCTCCATCTCGGCATCGCTGTGGGGCTGGTTGGTGTTGAACAGGGCCGCCTTCACGAAATCGGACTCCCGTATGACCGAGCAGGCGAGCCCCACGGTTTCTCCCTCCGGTGGCTCGCCCTCAAGATGATAGTGGACGCGCAGCCGCATGGCACCCCAGAAGGGGAAGCTGCGCACGTCCTCGCCGGCGTAGTTGAGGAGCTCGACCTTGGTGAACGCATAGGGCCCCCGCTTGAAGCTTCCCTTGGGGTCGGTCTTGTGACCTTCGCCCTCGGCGGGCGCACCATCGCCCTCCGCTGGGCCGGGTGCCTCCTCCGCGGCAGGCGCCTCCTCCGCGCTCGTGTCGGTCGCCCGGGGCGCCTTCGGTGGCGCCGTCGCCAGGATCTTTTGGTGCACGTCGTACTCGTACTGCCGCACCACATCGACCGCAGGGCCGATCATCCTGAGCCGCCCTTGGTCGATCCACAGGCAGCGCTGGCAGAGCTGGAGGATGTGGAAGGTGGAGTGCGAAACGAAAAGCGCCGTAACCCCCGAGCGGCAGATCTCGCGTACGCGCTGCAGGCTCTTGTTGGCGAAGGCCGCATCGCCGGCGGCCAGCGCCTCGTCGACGATCAGAATGTCGGGATCGACGCTGATCGCGGTGGCGAAGGTGAGACGGGCCTGCATCCCACTCGAGTACGTCTGGAAGGGCTGGTCGATCACCTCGGCGAGCTCGGAGAACTCGATGATCCAGTCGAGCTTGTGCTCGATCTCCTGGCGCGACATGCCGAAGCACATCCCGCCCATGATGACGTTCTGGCGCCCGCTGAACTGCGGGCTGAAGCCGGTCCCGAGCTCCAGGATCGCCGAGATCCGGCCGTTCACTTCGACCGCTCCTTCGCTCTTCTCCAGCGTCCCGGCGACGATCTTGAGCAGCGTGCTCTTGCCCGCCCCGTTGGCGCCGATGATGCCGACGACCTCGCCCCGGCCGACCTCGAACGAGACATTGCGCAGCGCCCAGCGCGGCATGTGGTGTGGGCGCCCGGTGAGCAGCTCCTTCATCAGGTCGAGCGGCTGGTTGTAGACCCGGTAGAGCTTGCCGAGGTCGTTCACTCGGATGGCGACGTCGTCGCTCACAGGGCGTCACCGAAGTAGGGGCGGAAGGCCTGGAAGGCGCGGCAGCCAAGGACGTAGACAACGACGCCTCCGCCGATCATCAGCGGCCACGCCCAGGGGTGCTCGAAGCGCCCGAAGTAGAGCACATCCTGGAAGCACCAGATGACGTAGCTGAAGGGATTGATGTAGATGATCGGCTTGAAGGCCGCCGGCAGCCACTGAGGCAGATAGATGATGGGTAGCAGAAAAAGCCCCGCGGTGAGGAACATGTTCACCAGATCGCGGACGTCGCGAATGAACACCGTCGTGGCCGCGAGCAGGAAGCCGCAGCCGAGAAACCACAGCACCAGGGCGGCCACCAGCACCGGCAGCAGCAGATAGGTGAGGAGCAGGCTGCCGTTGGTGATCAGCACATAGACCATCAGCACCGCCATCATCACCGCGAAGGGCACCAGGGCCCCCAGCACCGCCCTCGCCGGCAGCACATCGATGGGGAAGACCACCTGCTTGATCAGGCTCGCGCTCTGGATCAGCGCCGAGCACGACTTGGCGAGTGCCTGCTGGGTCGCCAGCCAGGGAACCACGCCGCTCAGGATATAGGCCGTGTAGTCGAGCGGGAGCTCCCGCGTTCCCCCCATCCGGGAGCGGAAGACGAGGGCGAAGACGACCACGTAGACGCCCATCAGGAACACGGGGTGCACGATCAGCCAGATTCCGCCGATCATGTTGCCAGCGTGCTGCTCGAGCAGCTCGCGGCGAAGCTGCTCGGCGAGAAGCCGGCGGTGGGTGATCAGCCGCATCGTCGTCAGCGCCGTGGCCTGCCATAGGCGCCGGGGGTTGAGAATCCCTGCGATCATCGCTCGACCCGGTACTGCCGCAAGAATTCCTCGACGTTGAGAAGCGACCAGATCAGCAGCCGTCGGTTCTGCTTGCCCTCGAGGTGCTCGTTGACCAAGGCGCGGGTCGTCTCACGGTCCATGTAGTTCCAGATCTGGGCGTCGTTGGCGTTGACGATGCGGTGCACGTACTCGATGCTCTCGCCCTTGAACCAGGTCGCATCGGGGGCCGAGAAGCCCTGCTTCTCGCGGTGGACGACGTCCTCGGGGACGTAGCGTTCCATCGCCTTGCGGAGCAGGAGCTTGCCGTCGTTGGTCTTCTGGAAGTAGCGCGCGGTCTTGTCGCCGGGCTCGTTCTCGTTGATCGCCATCACCTCGTCGAGCTTGCCGAGCTTGAGCCGGGTCGGCAGCTTCATCGCGAAGTCCACGAGGTCGTTGTCGAGGAACGGCACCCGCGTCTCCAGGGAATGGGCCATCGACAGCTTGTCCTCGACCGCGAGCAGGCCGTGCAGAAACGTCTTGGCCTCGAGATAGAGCGAGTGATTGACGTAGTCCTCGGGCCGCGTCAGCCGCTCGGCGTGCGTCGCGAACGTGTCTCGAAAGATATCGCGTGTCCACACGTGGGAAACGTCGCTCCAGATAGGCGAGAAGACTTGCCGGATGACGGTGTTCGGTATCAGACGCTGCCAATAGCGATAATACTTGTCGATGTACTGCTCGAAATTCTGGTTGACGACCACACGATAATAGCGCCATGGGTAGCCGCCGAAGATCTCGTCGCCGCCGGTGCCGGCGAGCACCACCTTGTTGAACTTGCTCGCGAGCTGGGCGACGTAGAAGTTGGGATAGCTTTGGCCAACCCGGGGCTCTTCCAAGTGCCAGGCGAGCCGCGGCAGCGCCCGCTCCATGTCACCCGCCTTGAGCACCATCTCGTAGTGCTCGGTCTTGAAGGCGTAGGACATGCGCTCGGCCGCCGCACGCTCGTCGAAGTTGAGCTCGATCCCCGAGGCCGAGCTGAGGTCGAAGCCGCAGGTGAAGGTGCGCATGTAGGGGAGCGAGCGCGCCGCCAGCGCCGTCACCGTGCCCGAGTCCATGCCGCCCGAGAGATAGGCGCCGACGTCGACGTCCGAGACCAATTGCCGGGTCACCGCCTGGCGGAGCAGATGATCGAGCTCCTCCAGGTAGTCAGCCTCGGGCCGGCTCTCCTCGGGCTCTTCGAACTGATAGTCCCAATAGCGCACGATCTTAGGGCCGTCCTCGCCGCCGGGGCCGATCGCGAGGGTCGCGTACGAGCCCGCCGGTAGCGTCCGAACCCCCTTCGTCAGGGTGCGATTGGTGAAGAAGTTCTGGAAGGTGAAGTACTCGAGCAGCGCCTCGCGATCGACCTCGACCCGGAAATCCGGGTGCCGCAGGAACGCCTTCGATTCCGAGGCGAACAGGAACGCCGAACCGGCCGTGCCGTAATAGAGTGGCTTGATTCCATAGCGGTCGCGGGCGAGCGTCAGCCGCTTCTCGTGGCGGTCCCAGAGGGCGAAGGCGAACATGCCGTTGAGCCGCTCGAGCGCCGCCGTACCCCACTCGGCAAGCGCGTAGAGAAGAACCTCGGTGTCGGTGCGCGAGCGGAATCGATGGCCCTTGGCCTGGAGTTCGGTCCTGAGGGCGCGAAAGTTGTAAATTTCGCCGTTGTAGGAAAGAACGTAGCGGCCGTCGGCGGTCTGCATCGGTTGCCGCCCGGCGAGGCTCAGGTCGATGATCGACAGACGGCGGTGGCCGAGGCCCACGTGCCCCTCGATCCAGTGGCCGACGCCATCAGGGCCGCGGTGGGCGATGGCGTCGGTCATCCGCTGGAGCACCGGCGGCGAGACCGGCCCGCGATCGAGGTTGAGGATTCCGGCGACGCCGCACATCGGGTTATCGCGTCAGGCGCTTCGCCGGCGGGCCCACGTCAGTCACGCGCGCGCGCCCGGCGGGTTGCCACGCCCGCCTTGTGACTGGCGCGCCATTCGATCAGGGCGCGCAGGCCCTCCTCGAGGCCGATCCTGGCCTCGAAGCCGATCTCCGCCTTGGCACGCTCGGGGCAGCCGATACGGTTGCGCACCAGGGTCGCCTGGCTGCGCGGCCGGTACTGGATAGGCTGGTTCGTGCCGGTCAGCTCGAGCAGGCGCTCGGCGAGCTCCTTAAGCGAGGTCCGCTTCCCGGTGCCGACGTTGTAGAAGCGACCCACGGTGTCCGCAGTCATCCCGCAAAGATTGGCGCGGCCGCAGTCGAGAACCGAGACGAAGTCGAAGGCCTCGGAACCATCGCCGAGGATGGTTGGACCCTCGCCGCGGTCGATCGCGTCGAGCATCTTCATGATCACCGCGATGTAGGCGCCGTGGTAGTCCTGCCTGGGCCCGTAGACGTTCATATAGCGCAGGCCCACCACCGGCAGGCCGTAGCGGTGATGGAAGGCGGTCGCCATCGCCTCGCCGGCGATCTTGGTGGCGCCGTAGAAGTTCTTGTTGTTGAACGGGTGGTCCTCGGTCATCGGCTCCTCGACGGCGTCGCCGTAGACCGAGGCCGACGACGAGTAGACCAACCGCTTGACGCCGTTGGCGACGCAGGCCTCGAGCACGTTGAAGCTGCCGCGGACGTTGACGTCGAACGCCGAGCGCGGGAACTCGTGGCATTGCAGAAGCCACAACGCGGCGAAATGGAACACCCCGTCCATCCCCTTCAACGCGGCATTCAGGATGTCGGTCTGGCAGATATCGCCGCCGGCCTCGAATATCCGCACACGCGGATCGCCGATGACGTTCTCGAGATTCTCGAGGGAGCCGCGGGCGAAATTGTCGTAGACGACGATCTCGGCGACGTCCTCACGGGCGAGATGGTCGACGGTGTGCGAGCCGATCAACCCCGCGCCGCCGATTACCGCGAACTTCTTGCCCCTAATGTCCAAGGCATCCTCTCCTCGACTACTTGACGTTATTCGCGCCCGTTGCCGCGCTGCCGGGCGTACCGCATTGCCTCAGGCCGCCTCGGTGCGCACCGCGGCGGCGACGGCGGCGACGATGTGGGCCTGGGTCGTGGCCTCGAGGTAAGGGTGCATGGGCAGCGAGAGCACGCGCCTGGCGAGGGCGTCGCACACCGGGAGCCCGTTGCCCGCCACCGCGAAGCCGCGATAGGCCGTCTGGCGGTGGAGCGGCTTGGGGTAGTAGACCGCGCTCGGCACCCCGGCCGCCTTGAGCCGGGCCGCCACCCCGTCGCGATCGGCCACCTGCACCGTGTACTGCGCCCACACCGAGGTCGCGCCCTCGATCACCCGCGGCACCGCAACGAGATCGCCGAGGCCCTGGGCATAGCGCCCGGCGACAGCCTGGCGGGCGGCGATCTCGTCGGCGAAGACGGCGAGCTTCTCGATCAGGATCGCCGCCTGAAGGGTGTCGAGACGGCCGTTCATGCCGATGCGGACGTTGTCGTACTTGTCGCGCCCCTTGCCGTGGACGCGGAGCGAGCGGACCACCTCGGCAAGATCGTCGTCGTCGGTGAACACCGCCCCGCCGTCGCCATAGCAGCCGAGCGGCTTGGCCGGAAAGAAGCTGGTGGTGGCCATCCGGCCGATGCATCCCGCCCGGCGGCCGCGGTAATCGGCCCCGAAGGACTGCGCCGCATCGACCACTAGGGTGAGCCCCAGGGCGGCGCAGATCGGCTCGATCACGTCGTAATCGGCGGGCTGGCCGAAGAGGTCGACGGCCATCAGCACCCGCGGGGTGAGCCCGCGCGCCCGGGCCGCAACGATCCCGGCCTCGATCCCCGCAGGGTCGAGGTCGAAGGTATCGGGGAGAACGTCGAGAAAGACCGGCTCGGCCCCCAGCCACGCCACCACCTCGGCCGAGGCCGCGAAGGTGAAGCTCGGCACCAGAACCGCATCGCCCCGGCCGATGCCCTCGGCCATCAGCGCCAGCGCCAGCGCGTCGGTGCCGCTCGAGCACGCGATCGCGTGGCGGGCGCCCGAGAACTCGGCGAGCCGGCGCTCGAGCTCGGCCACCTCGGGGCCCATGATGTAGCGGCCGTGGGCCAGCACCCGGGCGATCGCGGCATCGATCCGCGGCTGGAGCCGGCGCTGCTGTGCCGCCAGGTCGATGAAGGCAACGGGGTTCTCAGCCATCGACGATCTCCTCCAGTCGGTCGGGGGCCTCCTCACGGTAGCGCCGGCCCGAGCGCGGGCACACCAGGTCGGCCCCCAGGCGCTCGCCGTCGTGGCTGACCCAGCCGATGCGGCGCGCCGGGACCCCGGCGACGAGCGCGAAGTCGGGCACGTCGTGGGTCACCACCGCGCCGGCGCCGATCAGGGCATAAGCGCCGATCCCGGTGCCGCAAAGGATGGTGGCGTTGGCCCCGATGGTGGCGCCGCGACCGACGTGGGTGGGGCGGAACTCGTCCTTGCGCTCGACCCGCGCGCGCGGGTTGATGACGTTGGTGAAGACGCAGGATGGGCCGCAGAAGACGCCGTCGTCGAGGGTCACCCCTTTATAGACGCTGACGTTGTTCTGAATCTTGCAGCCGTCACCGATGCTGACCTCGGGGCCGATCATGACGTTCTGGCCGACGATCACCTCGCGCCCGAGCCGGCTCCCGGCGAGGATGTGGCTGAAGTGCCAGATCCGACTCCCGGCACCGATCTCGACCGGCTCGTCGACCACCGCGGTCTCGTGGATGCGGACCCCGGGATGGCGCCGGGGCGCGGGCGCGACGGCACCGTTGGCGCGCTCGATGGCATCGGCGGCGCGGCGCAGAACGTCGAGCACGCGCAGGCCCTCGCGGCCGTCGGTGCGCGGGGTCTCACCCGCGACGACGCAGTCGAGGAAGTGCCGGCACTCGCAGCGCAGGGGCTCGGCGGGCTCGACCACGATGGGCTCGGCCGCGGCCTTGGCGGGCACCGGCATGGTCCCCCGCCACTCGACCCGGTGGGGATAGAAGAGAAGCTTGGTTTCCCAGGGCTCGCCGTCGTCGAACACGGCCATCGCCCGGTCGCCCACCACCACCAGCTTCTGCTCCTTGAAGGGGTGCAGCCACGAGACGAAGACGTGCGCCATCTCGCCCCCGGGGAAGGCCAGGTGGGTGGTCGTCACGTCGGCGATCGCCTTGTGCAGGTGGAACGCGCCCAACGCCGTCACCCGTTCGGGCGTCGCCCCGACCAGCGAGAGGATCATCGAGATGTCGTGCGGGGCGAAGCTCCAGAGGATGTCCTCCTCGCGCCGGATCTTGCCGAAGTTCAGGCGGTTGGAATAGACGTACTGAAGGCGGCCGAGGCGCCCTTCCCGCACCATCGCCTTGAGCGCCAGGAAGGCCGGGTGGTACTGCAAGAGGTGCCCCACCATCAACCGCCGGTCGCCAGCCGCGGCGAGCGCGCACAAGGCCTCGGCGTCGGCGAGGGCAAGCGCGAGCGGCTTCTCGACGAAGACGTGCTTGCCGGCCTCGAGCGCGGCCCGCGCCGGAGCCATGTGCTCGGCCGCCGGGGTGGCGACGGCGACCGCACCGATCGCCGGATCGGCGAGGATGGCGTCGAGACCGGGTGCCGCCACCCCGTAAGTCTCGGCCATCGCCCGGGCCCGCGCCGGATCGCGATCCTCGATCGCCGCCAGCACGCCCAACTCGTGGAAGTTGCGAACCAGGTTCTTGCCCCAATAGCCGCAGCCGATTACCGCGACCTTCGGCTCGCCCCCTCGCTCGGTGCTCATGCGCTTCCCTGAACCAGCCTCTCGCCCGGCGCGCCGAAACGGCCCACTCGTCGGCCACGGCGTTCATGCCGCGAACGCGTTCACGCCGTGAACTCGCGGGGCACGTTAGGCGCCTGCTGCCAAGGCTGTCAACCGCTTCTTCGGGCGCTCTCGGGCGGCCCCCAACGGGCCGCCGGGGCCGCCATCGCGGCCGCGGGAAGCGCGATCGGAAAGCGCTCGCGAACCCGCCGGTCGGTGGCCGCATCGAGGGTCGCGGTGGGCGGCCGAGCGAGGATCGTCCGGGCGCGCTCGCGGGCGCGCTCGCGCATGTCGCTGGCGCCGGCCTCGGCCCAGGCGTCGGGCGGGCTGCGGTCGGCGAGCGCGGGATAGACGTACTCGCTCTCCATCAGCGCCAGCGTCTGAGGGTGGGAGAGGAAGTGCCCCGGCCCCCGCACCGCCTCGCGGATGACCTCGAACGAAAGCGTCTCGTCGGTGACCTCGATCCCGCGCAGCGCGCGGCCGACCGAGCCCAGCATCTCGTCGTCGATGACCATGGCCTCGAACTAGCAGCCGAGAAGGCTCGCCATCATGCCGGCGGTCTCGGAGACCGAGTTGGCCCCGGCGAGCGCGGCGAGCGCCACCGTCAGCCCCTTCTCGAACCCGGCCTGGGCGTCGGGGACCTTGGAGTCCGTCATCCCGGCGCCGACGCTCGACGGCAGGCCATAGAACTGGGCGATCTGGGCGGCGGCCGCGTTCAGCACCGCCTCCTCGCCGCCGCCGCCCGAGAAGGCCCCGGTGCGGAGATCGGAAACGAAGGGCCAGGGGCCGAAGAAGACCGGGTGCCCCGGCGCCACCAGCGCCACCAGCATCAGCGCGGCGATGGTCTCGGCCACCGTCTGCACCAGGGTTCCCGCCAGCGCCGCCGGCGCGGTCGCCCCGGCCTGGGGCGCGATCACCACGCTGACCGGGGCGCCCAAGCGAACCGAGGCGAGGCAGACCTCGCTGTTGTCGGCCCCGTAGGCGAGCGGCGAGACCACCGGGCAACCGCCGCCCGAGACGAAGGGCCGGGCGGCGAAGCGCGCTTCGCCGCCGGCAATCAGCGCGCCCATCTCGGCCACCGCATCGACGTGCGCCGCGGCGTCGAAGCCGAGGCCGATGTGCTTGGTGGTCCCACTGATGCAGGCGTAGGCCTCGCTCACGTCCTTGGCGAGCGCATCGGCGACATCGGTCGCCACCACCACCTTGGAGAAGGTGTGGACGTTCTCGAGGGTCTCGGCGAGGCGGGCGAAGTCGTAGAGATCGACCAGGGTCGAGGGCCGATAGCGCCCGCTGGCGAAGTCGAGCGTCAGGATCGATTCGCCGCCGGCGTCGAAGTGCACCCGGCGCCCGGCGACCTCGATGTCGTGGCTCGGGTCGCGGCCATAGAGCACGAACTCGCGGGGGCTCGCCGCAATCACATCCTCGACCAGCGCCCGCGGGAAGAGGAGCCGGCCGGTCTCGTCGACCCGGCATCCCTTGGCCAGCGCGCGCTCGCGCAAGACGGGCACGGGCGAGGCCATGCCGATGCGCTCGAGCACGTCGAGCGCGGTCCGGTGGATGCGAACGACATCGGCCTCGCTCAGCGGCCGGTAAGCGCCGCCCGGAAGGCCCGGCCACACCGCGCGCACCTTGCGCTCGCGCCCCCGCCCGCGCCGCCGCCGCGCGATTGTCCCGCTTTCCGCCGCCATGAGGGGAAGCCTAGCGGCCCGGCCCGGCGCCGGACATGACCAGGATCAAGAAACCGGCGCGAGGCTCAGCCGAGGCCGGCGTCGCCGGCGCCTGAGACCACGGCACAGACGCGGCCCGGCGCATCCACCTTGCCGGCGATCAGGGCGGCGGTGGCGGCAGCGCCGGCGAGCTCGGCGGCGAGGGCGCACTCGAACCACAGCCAGCGTGCGGCGGCGGTCATCTCGGCGTCGCTCACCAACACGATCTGGTCGACGAACTCGCGCACGCAGCCCAGGTTCACCGGCTCGGTGCGCCGCGGGCTGAGGGTGTTGGCGGCGGTGTCGATCGCCGGCAGGGTGACGAGGCGGCCGGCGGCGAGGCTCGCGCTCAGGGTCGGCGCGCCCTCGGGCTCGACCCCGACGACCCGAACCCCGGGACGGCTCAGCTTGGCCGCCGCCGCAACCCCGGAGATCAGCCCACCGCCGCCGATGGGGACGACGAAGGTGCGAAGGTCGGGCGCATCGGCCAGCGCCTCCAGCGCGAGCGTTCCCTGACCGGCGATCACGGCGGCATCGGCGAAGGGGTGGACATAGGCGAGGTTTTCCCGCGCGGCGAGCGCCAGCGCCGCCTCGTTGGCCTCGTCCCAGCCGGCGCCCTCGACCACCACCCGGGCGCCCCAGTGGGTGAGCTTGTCGATCTTGGCCGCCGGCGTGTTGGTGCCGAGGAAGACCGTCGTCGGCACGCCTGCGCGCCAGCCGGCATAGGCCACGCCAAGGCCATGGTTGCCGCCCGAGGCGGTGACGATGCCGCGCGCCATCACCCCCGGATCGAGGCTCGCGACCGCGTTGACGGCGCCCCGGGCCTTGAAGGCGCCGGTGACCTGAAGGCACTCGAGCTTCAAGAGGAGACCCTCGGCGGGGACCTCGCGCATCGGCGCGGGGTCGAGCAGAGGGGTCCGCCGCACCACCCCGGCGAGGCGCCGCGCCGCGGTCTCGAAGTCGGCGAGCGAAGGCCGCCACTCGGCGGGCGCGCTCACCCGGGCGGCCCCTTGAGCTCGAGGGTGTTGCCGTCGGCGTCGGTGATATAGAGCGACGGCCCCTCGCCCTCGGCGCCATAGCGCGTCACCACCTCGCCCCCCGTCACCCCATGGGCGGCGAGATGAGCGGCGATCGCCGCCGGCTCGAAGGGCTCGATGCGAAGGGCGACGTGATCGACGTTGTGCCCCTCGGCCCGCGGGGGCGGCCCCCCTGCCCTGCCGATGGTGCCCGCGACATCGACCAGATCGATCAATGTCCGGCCGGCCCTAAGCTGCACCAGGCCGAGCTCGTCGAGCCGGCGTTCCTCGACCAGGCCGAGGACGTCGCGGTAGAAGCCAATCGCGCGCGCCATGTCGGCGACCCGGAAGACCACATGGTCGATCCCGAGGACGGCGAAGGGCGGCCTTCGCTCAGCCATCGTCGATCTCGGCGAAGGCGCGCACCGGGAACGACGCACCGCCCCTCAGGCGCAAGGGCACGGCGTAGAAGCGGAACCCCTCGGTCGGCAGTGCGGAAAGCCCGCACAGGTGCTCGACGATGGGGATGCCGGCGGCGAGCAGGCGGGTGTGGGCCGGGCGCGCCGCATCCCCGGTGTCGTCGACGTTCCAGCAATCGACCCCGACCAGGCGAGCGGGCGCGGCGATCAGGCGGTCGAGCAAGGAGGGGGCGAGAAAGGGCCCCGGCTCCCAATAGGCGTCCGTTCCCCAACGGCCATCCCAGCCGGTGCGCACGAGGACGGCGCGATCGCGGAAATCGGCCGCCTCGCCCGCTATCGTGACGGCGCCGCCGGCCTCGACCACCGCCTCGCGGCACAGACCGGGAAGCGCGGCGACGCGATCGAGCGCCAGCGCGGCGAGATCGGCACCGTCGGGAAAGCGATGGAAAGGGCTGTCGATATAGGTCCCGACATTGCCCGGCATCTCGACCCGGCCGAGGTAGAACTCGGCCTTGTCGTCGTAATGCGGGCGCGAGGCCGCGTGGTCGAGGATGGCGCTGATGCGCGGCGCCGGCAGCCCGGGATAGGCGGCCATGCCGTCGGCGATCGGATGGGCGAGCTCGACCAGGCGCGTCGCCCTCACCCGCCGCCCCGCCGGGCGGTGACCACGGGCTGATGGAAGGGCACCGCGTCCGCCTCGTGCCAGGCGATCTCGCCGAGCCCGGCGTCGCCGAGCGCCGCGCTCACCTCGGCCCGGGTGACGGCGCGAAGCCGGGTGCGGTAATGGTGCACCCGCCAGTCCTCGCCGTTGGCGATCAAGAGGAATAGGCGGACGTCGTAGATCGGAGCATCCTCCTGCCACCGCCAGAGCTGGAACATGATCCGCTCCTCGGAAGGCGCGTCGTAGAGCCCGGGCGCGACGAACGCTGGGCGCTCGGCGAGGATGGCATCGTAGTCGCGGACCGAGACCAGCACCAGACCGCCGGGCCGGGTCTTCGCCGCCATCGCCGCCGCCGCACGCGCGAGGTCGCCCGGGGCGAGCATGTGGGCGAGCGCGTTGTCGCAGCTCAGAACCACGTCGAAATCGCCGGCGATCCGGTCGGGAAGCGCCCGCATGTCGGCGATCGCGGCGGTGACGGCGAGGCCGCGGGCAGCGGCCTCATGGCGCAGGCGATCGACCGAGGCGGCGCTGATGTCGGCGGCGTGGACCTCGTGGCCCCGCATGGCGAGCCCCAAGGCCTGCGTCCCGATGCCGGCGCTGCAGTCGAGGATGCGCCGCCGGCCGGGGCCGAGCGTGGCCGCGATCAGCCGGTCGAGCGCCTCGCCCTGGGCGTGCAGCGAGCGCTCCCAGTCGCGGTGGATCAGGTGATAGTCGTCGGCCAGCGCGTCGTAGAAGCCGGCGACCGGGTCGGCGGGCGCCGCCATCAGACGCCGTCGAGGACCTCGAGCACCCGCTCGACGTCGGCTGGGGTGTTGTTGAGATGGGGTGAGAGGCGCAGGTTCCCTTCCCGCAACGAGACGAAGATTCGGGCCTCGGCGAGGGTGCGCGCGATCTCGGCATTGCGCCCCGGCTCGCGGTGGCTCGCCACCACCAGGGTGGCACGGCGCGGCCCGGCACGCGGGCTGACGAGGCGATAGCCCGCGGCCTCGAGCCCGGCCGCCAGGCGCTCAACCCGGGCCTGGTCATGGGCCGCGATGGCGGCGACGCCCTGGCTCGCGACGTACTCCACCGCCGCCGCCCAGGGCGCGAAGGTGAGATGATGGCCCGAGCCCATTACGTCGAAGGCGGCGGCGCCGAGGTCGTCGCGCAGCGCATAGTCGCGCATCGTCACGAGCCCGCGCCCGGCCTGCATCGGCACATAATAGGCGTGGGTCGGGTGCATCCGCGCGAGCAGGGCCGGCGAGAGCCAGAGGAAGCCGGTGCCATAGGGCCCGCACAGCCACTTGTGGCCGCACGAGGCCAGCGCGTCGATGGGCAGATCGTGGACCGCGATCGGCCGCGCCCCCACCGCCTGGGCCCCGTTGACCACGAAGAGCACCCCGGCGTCGCGACAAAGCGTGCCGAGGGCCTCGATATCGGCGGCGAAGCCGGTGAAGGAGTTGACCCAGTTGGTGCACAGAAGCCGGGTGCGCGGGCCCAGCGCCGCCGCCAGGTCATCGGGCTCGAGGCCCGATCCTCGGGGGGTGATGAAGCGCACCACGACCCCCTCGCGCTCGAGCACCCGCCAGGGATAGACGGTGGCGGGGAAGTCGCCGGCGACCACCAGAACCTCGTCACCCGCCTCCCAGGAAAGCGCGTTGGCGACGGTCTGCAGGCCATAGGACGTCGAGTTGCCGAGGACGATCTCGGCCGGGTCCGCGCCGACGACGGTCGCGAGTCCCCACTTGAGCCGTGCCGGAAGCTCATAGACGGCGTCGTCGGGAAGGCTCTCGGGGTGGACCTTCCAGCCGATCGCCCGCTCGGCGGCCGCGGCGGCGATGCGGGGGAACGGCCCATGGCGGGCGCTGTTGATCCAGACCGCCTCGTCGCGCTCGAAGTCGGCGGCCCAGGGGGAATCAACGGTGGCCGCCGGGCGGCCTCTCACGTCATTCATCGCGATGCCCCTTCACCAACCCTCTTCCCCATCGAGGATACGGTCGTCGCGGTGCGCAGCCAAGGCCCGCGCATAGCGGCGGGTCAATGCCGGCGACCTCTACCGCCTCGGTCGGGTCGATGCGGGGCCGCCGGCTGCGGCGCTGGATGCGCATCGCCCCGTCTCAGCCACGCCCCGAAAGCCGCTCGCCGAGGCGGCGGACGAAGCGTGCGCAGGCCTCGATCTGGGCGGTCTCGACGAACTCGTCGGGCTTGTGCGCCTGGGCGATGTCGCCGGGGCCACAGATCACCACCGACATGCCTGCGCGCTGGAAGAGCCCGGCCTCGGTGCCATAGGAGACCACGCCGGCGCGGTTGTCGCCGGTGAGCGCGAGCGCCAGCGCTTCCGCCTCGCCGCCCGGCTCGGGCTCGAGGCCGGGAACGCGCGCACCACCCCGGGTCTCGATCCCGCAATCGGGTGCGATCTTCTTCATAGCGGGCTCGAGCTCTTTGACGTAAGTCGCGAAACGATTGGGTATTTCATCGGCGTCTTCGCCCGGAAGAAGGCGATATTCCCAAGCGAAGCGGCAGAGCCGGGGGACGATGTTGGCCGCCGTTCCCCCCTCGACCGTGCCGACATGGACGGTGGTGTAGGGCGGAACGAAGCCACGTTGGGGCGCCGCTCGGCGCTTTCTCTCGTCGGCGAGGTCGGCGAGGAAGGCGATCAGCCTGCCCCCCACCAGGATGGCGTTGACCCCGATGTGGGTGGCGCTGGAATGGGCCTCGTGGCCGGTGACCGTGGTGACGAAGCCGTAGACCCCCTTGTGGGCGTTGACCACCCGCATCCCCGAGGGCTCGCCGACGATGACGATGGCCGGGGCCAGGCCGACCTCGCGGATGCTCTCGATCAGGCGGGGGACGCCCAGGCAGCCGACCTCCTCGTCGTAGCTGAGCGCGAGGTGGATGGGTCTGGCGAGCGGCATGGCCAGGAGGTCGGGCACCAGTGCCAGCGCAACCGCGAGGAAGCCCTTCATGTCGCAGCTGCCGCGGCCATAGAGCTTGCCGGCGCGCTCGACCAGGGTGAAGGGGTCGGTCGTCCACGGCTGGCCGTCGACCGGCACCACGTCGGTGTGGCCCGACAAGACGACCCCGCCGTCGCCCGCCGGGCCGAGGGTGGCGAAGAGGTTCGCCTTGTCGCCGGAGTCGTCGTAGCTGAGGGTCGGCGCGAGCCCATAGCCGCGCAGGTAGTCGGCGACGAAGTCGATCAACGCCAGGTTGGAGCCCCGGCTGGTGGTGTCGAAGCCGACCAGGCGGGCGAGCATCTCGGTCGGGGTATAGCGGGCTTCGGCCATCGCCTCCTCTCGCCGGGCCAGGACGCGCACGGTGCAACCTAGCAGGGCCATGGTGGCCCCGCCAGCGTCTTGCCCCGGGCCTGTGAACCGGCGATAAGACAGGCGCCATGAGCAGCTACGAGCGCTACGACGAGACCGCGCGGCACTATGACCGCACCCGCGTCGCGGTGGGCACGGAGATCCTCCTCGGCGCCTTCGCCCGCCAAGGGCGCCCGCTCGCCGAGCTCCGGGTGCTCGACGCCGGCTGCGGCACCGGCGCGTACTCGCAGGCCGTGCTGCCCCACGTCGGGCGGATCGAGGCGGTCGACCTCAGTGCCGGCATGCTGGCGGCGGCGCGGGTCAAGCTCGGCGGCAGCGAGCGCATCGCCTTCCGCCGGGCGGCGATCGACGCGCTGCCCTTCGCCGACGGCGCCTTCGACGCGGTGATGGTCAACCAGGTGCTCCACCACCTGCCCGACGACGCCGAGTTCGCGCGCCACCGCCGGGTGGTCGCCGAGCTCGCCCGGGTGCTCGCGCCCGGCGGCGTGCTGGTGATCAACAGCTGCAGCCAGGCCCAGCTCGCCGAGGCCTATTGGTACTACCACCTCGCGCCGGCGGCGGCCGCGGCGATGGCGGCGCGCTTCTGCCCGCTCGAGCGCCTGCGCGCCTTCTGCGCCGACGCCGGGCTCGCCCACCGCGGCGCCTTCGTGCCCATCGACGCGGTCTGCCAGGGTGCCGCCTACTTCGACCCGCGCGGCCCGCTGGAGAAGGCCTGGCGCGACGGCGATTCCTTCTGGGCCCTGGTCGATGCGGCGACGCTGGCCGAGGCCACCGAGCGGGTCCGCGCCATGGCCGCCGAGGGCACGCTCGCCGATTTCGTCGCCCGCCACGACGCCCGCCGCCCCGAGCTCGGCCAGATCACCCTCCTCACCGCCGCCCGCGCCTGATGCGCCTCAACCCGCGCGCGTGCGCTGATACGCGAGGCGGGCGGTGGCGAGGTCTTGGAGGCCCCCGCCGCCGTTCTTGCACAGCGTGATCTCGGCGGCCGAGGTCCGGCCAGGGAAGGACCCCCGGCAGAGGCGGTAGAGGTCGCCGACGATGGCGGCCACGGCG
>Ga0114931_10002043_pt1 | contig 25729 bp, 21 predicted proteins | sample 2SBtaG_FD_89579 | JGI IMG/M metagenome (GOLD analysis project Ga0114931, IMG submission 89579) | Deep subsurface microbial communities from Kolumbo volcano to uncover new lineages of life (NeLLi) - 2SBTROV14_V59a metaG | ecosystem: Environmental > Aquatic > Marine > Volcanic | place: Kolumbo... | reverse complement strand
TGGCCCAGGAGATGCGCCGCGATCCGACCGTCATATTCATGGGTGAGGACAACGTGGGCGGCATGGGTGCGCCGGGCGAAGACGATGCCTGGGGCGGGGTGCTCGGGGTAACCAAGGGCTTGGTCCAGGAATTCGGCCGCGAGCGCTGTCGCGATACGCCGATCAGCGAAAGCGCATTCATCGGGGCCGCGGTGGGCGCCGCGGCGACCGGATTGCGGCCGGTGGCCGAGTTGATGTTCGTCGACTTCCTGGGCGTGTGTTTCGACCAGATCTACAATCAGGCCGCGAAGTTTCGCTACATGTTCGGCGGCAAGGCGGTAACACCGGTGGTGATCCGGACCATGTACGGCGCGGGCTTTCGGGCGGCCAGCCAGCACAGCCAATGCCTGTACCCGATCTTCACCCACATTCCGGGGCTCAAAGTGGTCATGCCGTCCTCACCCTACGAGGCGAAAGGGCTCCTGATCCAGGCGATTCGTGACGATGATCCGGTGATCTTCTTCGAGCACAAGCTGCTCTACGACCAAGAGGAAGAGGTCCCGGACGACCCCTACACGCTGCCCTTCGGCGAGGCGAACCTCACCCGTGAGGGCAAGGACGTCACGATCGTCGCAGTCGGGCGCATGGTGGAGTTTTCCAATCAGGTCGCCGATCGACTCGCCGGGGACGGCATCGCGTGCACCGTGATCGATCTCAGAACCACGTCGCCGCTCGACGAGGACACGATCATCGAGAGCGTCGAGGAAAGCGGGCGCCTGGTGGTGGTCGACGAAGCCAACCCGCGCTGCTGTATCGCCACCGACATCGCCGCGCTGGCGGCGCAACGGGCGTTCGCGGCGCTCAAGGCACCGATCGGAATGGTCACCGCGCCGCACACGCCACCGCCGTTCGCGCCGGAACTGGAAGATCTCTACGTTCCGAGCCCGGAAAAGATCGAGGCGGCGGTGCGCGCGGCGGTCGATTATGGGTAGCCGTCTGCCGGGGTGCCCGGGCGCCGTAAACCTCGGCCGCCGGAAGCTGCTCTCGGAGGGTGCGCGTTGACCGGCGCAACAATCACCGCGCTGACCATGCCCAAATGGGGCCTCGCCATGCGTGAGGGGCTGGTGGCCGCGTGGCACATCGAGGAGGGAGCGCCGGTCGAGAAAGGGCAGGATACGCTCGATATCGAGACCGAGAAGATCACGAATGTCTGCGAATCGCCGGCCAGCGGCGTACTCCGGCGGCGCTTGGTGGCGGCTGGCGAAACCGCCCCGGTCGGCGCATTGCTCGCCGTTGTGGCCGGACCCTCGGTCAGCGAGGCGGCGCTTGATGCGTTCATCGAGGCGTTCCATCAGCAGTTCAGGCAAGATTTCGCGGCCGCGCAGGGTGGCTCGCCGGCGCCTCAATCGATCGAGGCCGGTGGGCGCCGACTGCGCTACCTCGCGATGGGGACGGCCGGCGCCGCGCCGCTGCTGCTCATCCACGGCTTCGGCGGGGACCTCAACAACTGGCTTTTCAATCAGCCGGCGCTGGCCGAGAGTCGCCAGGTCTACGCGCTGGACCTGCCCGGGCATGGCGGTTCGACGAAGTCGTTGGAATCCACCAGCCTGCCCGGATTGGCCGCCGCGGTGCGAGAATTTCTCGACAGCGCCGATCTGCCGGCGGTCCACTTGGCCGGTCATTCGCTCGGCGGTGCGGTCGCGCTGTGCCTCGCGCGGGATGCTCCGCGGCGGGTGCGCAGCCTTACCCTGATCGCGAGCGCCGCTCTCGGGCCCGAGATCAACATCGACTACCTACGGGGATTCGTCGCGGCGCGGCGGCGCAAGGATCTCAAGGCGGTGGTCGAGTTGCTGTTTGCCCAACCGGCGTTGGTCAGGCGCGAGATGCTCGACGACATCCTCAAGTTCAAGCGCATCGACGGCGTTCCGCAACTCCTCACGCGAATCATCGACGATCTGTTTCCCGGCGGGCGTCAAGGTCTGGTCCTGCGCGATGTGTTGGCGCGGATGGAGATGCCGTGCCAAGTGATTTGGGGCGCCGAGGATCGGATCCTCCCGCCGCGCCATGCCGCGGGTTTTCCGGCCTCGCTGCCCAGCCATGTGCTGCAAGACGCGGGACACATGGTGCACATGGAGAAGGCAGCCGAGGTCAACGCCTTGATCGAAGCGCTCATCGGCTCGGTCGAACCCTGAAGCCGGGTTGACACGGATTCGCGCTACCGCGCGTTCGACGCTTTCCGAGGCCGCTCAGCCCTCGGCGTTTCCGGAAGCGTTCATCATGCGGTACGCCAGCAGCACCGGGATGAAGGTGAGGGTGGTGACGACCAGCACCACGACGTTCACTTCCGGCAGGCGCTGGCCGAGTCGGATGGCGCCGAAGATCCAGAGCGGCAGGGTGTTCTGCGCGCCGGCCGTGAAGGTGGTTACGATGACCTCGTCGAAGGACAGGGCGAAGGCGAGCAGGCCGCCGGCGACCAGCGCGGTCGAGATCATCGGCAAGGTCACTCGCCGGAAGGTGCGCCAGGAATCGGCCCCGAGATCCATCGACGCCTCTACCAGCGAGCCGGGGACGCGGCTCATGCGGGCGAGCACATTGTTGTAGACGATGACGATACAAAAGGTCGCATGACCGATGACGATCGTCCAGAACGACAATCCGATCCCGGCGAAAGCGAAGAAAGAGTTGAGCGCCATGCCGGTGATGATCCCCGGCAGTGCGATCGGGAGCACCACCATGAAGGATACCGCCTCGCGGCCGAAGAATTCGAAGCGATGGACCGCCAGCGCCGCCAGCGAACCCAATACGACCGCGATGGCGGTCGCGAGCCCCCCGGCCTTCAGTGACAGCAGCAGCGCCGAACGTATTTCCTGGTTCGCCCAGGCCGAATAGAACCATTTCAGGGTGAAGCCCGGGATCGGCCAGCTCTGGATGTTCGAGACATTGAACGCGTAGACAAAGATGATCGCGATCGGTATGAACAGGAACAACAGGATCAAGACCACCCAGAGGCCGAGCGCGATACGGGTGAGCGGAGCGTCCATCGCCGCGGCCTACAGTAGCTTGAAGGCGCCGAGACGGCGCGCCTCGAGTAGATACAGCGCCATGATCACCAGCGGAACGGTCGCGAAGGCGGCGGCAAAAGGAATGTTGTTGGCGATGCCGACGTTGGCATAGACGACGTTGCCGATGAAGGTCGAACCGGGACCGCCCACCAGCACCGGCGTGATGTAGTCACCGAGAGTCAACGAGAAGGTGAATATCGATCCGGCGACCAGACCGGGCATCGCCATCGGAATCACCACCTTCCAGGTCGTGCGCAGGCCGCGCGCCCCCAGATCGCGTGATGCCTCGAACAGCGAATTCGGGATCCGTTCCAGCGCGCCGTAGACCGGCATGATCATGAACGGCAGCCAGATATAAGAAAAAACGATCCACATCGCCCAGTTGGAATAACCGATCGAAAGCGCCGGCAGGCCGAGTTCAGCGAGCGCCCAGTTGAGTGCCCCGTCATGGGCGAAGATCAAGCGCCACGCATAGACCCGCGCCAGATAACTCGACCACAACGGCAGCAACACCATGGCAAAGAGAAACAAGCGTAGCCGGGGCGTCGCGATACGCGCCATGAAGTAGGCGAAGGGAAAGGCCAGCACGGCATCGGTGACGGTCACGGCCGCCGCGATCGCGACGGTTCGCAGCGCGATCGCCCGGTAGGTCGCGTCTTCGATCAGGATCCGGAAATTATCCAGATTCCAGACCCGCTCCATCTTGCCGGTGAAATCGTTGATTCGCCAAAAGGCCGACAGAAACAGAACTAGTAATGCCGCGATATACAGGCCGATGAACCAGCCCATCGGCGGTGCCAGGAGGGCGCCGGCGCCGAGCGCGGGGCGGCGCCAGATGGCCGCCGAGCAGCGCCGTGCGAACCCTGCCCGGGGCACCGCCGAGGGCGTGCGGGGCATGGCGCCTATCCCTTGACCCCCTGCCAGGCGCGCTGCCAGTCCGAATAACTGGTGCAGTTCCTGCTGCCGTCGCTACATTGGCGGCGCGGGGTTTTCCAGAACTTGATCTTCTGATAATAGGACGCCGGTGCGTTCAGATGGTATTTCTCGCAGGATCCGGTCTCGATCTCGTTCATGAATTTGCACGCTTTGGGGTTGGCGGGCGTTTCACCGAAATAGACCGCTTGCTGCGCCTGAACCTTGGGCGTGGACACATAGCGCATCCATTGGTAGGCGCAGTTCGGGTGCTTCGACTTGGAAGAAAGCATCCAACTGTCCGCCCACCCGGTCGCGCCTTCCTCGGGCACCGTGTCCGCGACCGGAACCTTGGCCGCTTTCAGGGTATTGGTCTGGTAGGGCCAGGCCGCGCCGATCACGACGTCGCCGTTTTTGAACAGCTCGATCTCGTCGGAAGCGAGCGCCCAGTATTTCTTAATCAGCGCGCGTTGCTTTTTCAACAGCGCGGCTGCCGCCCGCAACTGCTCGGGCGTCAACTCGTAGGGATCGTTGATGCCGAGGCCGGGCTCATGGCGGGACAGATAAAGGGCCGCGTCGGCGATCTGGATGGGATTGTCGGGCACCGTCACCTTGCCTTTGTACTGCGGGTCGTAAATCGCCGCCCAACTGGTCGGAGGAACGCTGACCCGGGTGGTATTCCAGATCAGCACGTTGGGTCCCCATTCGTAGGAGATGCCGTAGTGGATGCCGTTGATCGTGTTGTAGGGCGGTGACTTCAACTCGGCGACGAAGTCCTTCCACTGCGGGATCAACCGGACATCGATCGGCTGCACGTCGCCCCCGTAGATGAGGCGTAGGGAGGCGTCGCCGGAGGCCGAAACCAGGTCATATTCGCCACCGCCGCCCTGGCGCATCAGCGCGACCATCTCGTCGGACGACCCCGCGTATTTCCGTTGCACCTTGCAGCCGCTTTGCGCCTCGAAGGGTTTGACCCAGTCATCTTGGGCATAGCCTTCCCAGGCGACGATGTTCAGCGTCCCTTCGCCGGCGCCGATCGCCCGCGGATAGTTCGGCTGCACGGGTGCGGCCACAACGGTTAGCGCAAGCGCGAGCGAAGTTGCCACCGTGGTGTAGATGGCCGTGGTTCTGAAATCGAGCTTCATTGTCCGTCCTCCTGTGATTGGTCGGCGTTGCCCAGGGTGTGGAGTTGGTCGGGTTTCCAGCCCACCTGGATGCGCCGGCCGGGTTGCTCGGCGACCCGGGGACCGGGTCCGTCGAGATTTTGCTGTACCGCCGTCAGCTTCATGCCGTCATCGAGTTCGATCAGGTAGCGCGTGAACATGCCGGCATAGATGACGTCGAGCAGGCGAGCCGCTTCGGTATGCAGCGCCGGATCGCTGAACCGCTCACCGAGCGGCGCGATGCGTACCTTTTCCGGTCGCAACACGAAGCGCCGCGCACCGCGTTCGATGACCGAGGAGGTGCCGACGAATCCGGCGACGAATTCGCTCGCCGGGTGCTCGTAGATTTCCATGGGTGTGCCGATCTGCTCAATCCGGCCGAAATTGAAGACCCCGAGCCGATCACTCATGGTCAGCGCTTCCTCCTGATCGTGGGTGACGTAGAGAAAGGTGATACCGACCTGCTGCTGGATGTGTTTGAGTTCGATCTGCATTTCCTGGCGCAGCTTCAGATCCAGCGCACCGAGGGGTTCGTCCAACAGCAGGAGTAACGGGCGATTGACGATCGCGCGGGCCAGGCTGACCCGTTGTCGCTGTCCGCCCGAAAGCTGGCCCGGCATACGGGCGTCGAAATCCTCCAGGCGCACCATCCGCAGCGCCTCGCTGACGCGCTCCGCGCATTCGCGTCGGGCGACATGCTTGGCACGCAGGCCGTAAGCGATATTATCCGCCACCGACATGTGAGGGAAAAGGGCGTAGTCTTGAAAAACCGTGTTGATGTTGCGGTCGTAAGAAGGCGTCCGGCTGACGTCGTGTCCCTCGATTTCGATAACGCCCGCGTCGGGTCGCTCGAAACCCGCGATCAGGCGCAGGGTGGTGGTCTTGCCCGAGCCGGAGGGGCCGAGGAGGGTGAAGAATTCACCGCGCCGCACCTCCAGATGGATGCTTTCGACGGCGGCCACACCCTTATAGGTCTTGCGCACGCCGTGCAGGCGGACCGAGACAGCGCTACCCGGATCGTCGACAGCGACGGACGCCTCCACCGCGGTATTCAAGTCTCCGCGATCCGCGTTTACCATGCGCGGGCGCCTTCCGTAGTTCGAACGTTCACCATGCGTCAACGGGCCACGGTGGCGCGGCACTGATGAATAGCAAGACGCGGTCTCGCACCATGCCCGGACGCTTTCAGGCCGGCGCGCCGCGGATCGGTCCGCCACTCGTCGCCGCGGCGTTTCGCGTGCATGGTCAATCCCCCCTGTTCGGTGTTCCCGTTTTCAACGACCGACAGTCGTCGAGAATGCCGGTGCCTTCCTGCACCGGGCGGAGTGCCCGTCTTTCTGGTCGGGCACTACTGGTAGCGGCGCCCGCTCCGCACCGGGATGCCCCGCAACGACGGGCGCGGCACCCCCGCCTCACCGCCAGTCACCGTACTCGTCGGCGCGATGGCATTCAACCTAGACTCCTCAGTTGGACGGGGTGAAGTGTGCGTTTGCGGGGGTGCAGGGCAAGGCACAACGATGCGGAATAGTCGTTCTATTCAAAGAGTTGTAACGCCGCCCTGCGCCGCTGCAAGCGTGCAATTCGCCCCGTAGCGTGATTCATCGGTCGGGTAACGGCATCGATTGACACTGAACGCATTCATATCAGCCGGTTACTGTCAGAATGTAGCGGTCAACTGAGGATTCTAGGTTCAATTCCCGTCGCAAGTAGAAGATCGGAAAATCCGCCCGTCGACCGGGGCGCCGGCGGCGTGTCGCCGGCTGGCGGGCGGTTCAACCGACGAGCAACTCCGCCGGGCGGGGTGGGGCGACGCCCGGAAGGGAGTATCGATCTTGAGCCGGGCCCTTGGTGCTCGCACACGGTTGCCGGTGCCTGCTACGCTAGGCCGGTGCCCGGTTCGGGTTGCATGGGGCGGGTTCGGATGGTGAGCAAGGGTTACGACGCGGTTCTGATCGGCGGGGGCCACAATGCGCTGGTGTGCGCGTGCTATCTGGCCGGTGCGGGACTGCGGGTGGTGGTGCTCGAACGGCGCTCGGTGGTCGGCGGGGCGGCGGTCACCGAGGAGTTTCATCCCGGGTTCCGCAACTCGACCGCGAGCTACACGGTGAGTCTGCTGCATCCACAGGTGATCGCGGATCTTCGTCTGGCCGAGCATGGACTGTGCGTGGTCGAGCGCCCGATCGCGAATTTTCTGCCGCTGCCCGACGGCGCGTATCTGAAGATCGGCGGTGGGCTGGAGGCCACCCAGCGCGAAGTGGCGCGCTTTTCGACGCGCGATGCGGCGCGGCTGCCGGATTACTACGCGATGCTCGACAAGGTCGCCGCGCTGGTCCGGTCATTGCTGCTGGAGACCCCGCCCAACGTCGGCGGCGGGGTGCGCGATCTGCTTCAGGCGCTGCGGGTGGCGGCGCGTGCCAAGCGCCTGTCGATGGAAACCCGGCGCGATTTGCTCGATCTTTTCACCAAGAGCGCGGGCGATCTGCTCGATGCGTGGTTTGAGTCCGAAGCGCTCAAGGCGGCCTTCGGTTTCGACGCGGTGGTGGGAAATTTCGCCAGCCCCTACGCGCCGGGCACCGCCTACGTGCTGTTGCATCATGTATCGGGCGAGGTCAACGGCAAGCCCGGAACCTGGGGGCATGCGCTTGGCGGGATGGGCGCCATCAGCAAGGCGATGGCGGCCGAAGCCCGCGCCCGCGGGGTAGAGATCCGCACCGACAGCGCGGTCGCGGAAGTGCGGGTGGCGGCGGGCGCGGCGCGGGGCGTCACGACCACCGCCGGCGAGCGGATAGACGCGCGTTGCGTGGTCGCCGGTATCCACCCGCAATTGCTGTTTCTGGACCTGGTCGACGCGGCCTTTCTCGACGCCGATTTCCTGCGCCGGATCCGTGGCTATCGAAGTGGATCGGGTACCCTGCGCATGAATGTCGCGTTGGCCGAACTACCCGATTTCCGTTGCCTGCCGGGGCGTACGCTCGCCGAGCACCATCAGGCCGGTATCGTGATCGCCCCGTCACTGAATTACATGGAGCGCGCCTATGCGGATGCGAGGGCCCACGGCTGGTCGCGAGAACCGATCGTCGAAATGCTGATCCCGAGTACCTTTGACGCCAGCCTGGCACCGGCCGGGCAGCACGTCGCGAGCCTTTTCTGCCAGCAATTCAGCCCCGCGCTGGGTGACGATCGTAGCTGGGACGAGGCGCGTGAGGAGGCCGCCCAGTGCGTCATCGATACCGTTGAGCGCCATGCACCGGGTTTCAAGGCCAGCGTGTTGGGGCGCCGGGTGCTGACCCCGCTTGATCTGGAACGTGAATTCGGACTGGTGGGTGGCGATATCTTTCACGGTGCGTTGACCCTGGATCAACTCTGGAGCGCACGTCCGGTACTCGGGCACGGACACTACCGGGCACCGGTCGACGGCCTCTATCTATGTGGCTCCGGTACCCATCCGGGTGGTGGTGTGAGTGGCGTCCCCGGTCACAACGCGGCACGCGAAGTGTTGCGCGATCGAGGGCTCGCGCGGCGTGGGCTGCGATGAGCACGGGCGCCGCGAGCCCTCGCATCCATCCGCTCGCCGGGCCGCTGGCCAATCAGATCGCGGCCGGAGAGGTGGTCGAACGCCCCGCGTCGGTGATCAAGGAACTGGTTGAAAACAGCGTCGACGCCGGGGCGCGCCGTATTCAGGTCGAGATTCTCGCGGGTGGCGTACGCCTGGCTCGGGTGCGCGACGACGGTTGCGGCATTCACGCCGCGGATCTCGGCCTCGCGCTGGAACGCCACGCGACCAGCAAGATCGCGACCCTGGCGGACCTGGAACAGGTGCGCAGCATGGGGTTTCGCGGTGAGGCGCTGCCGAGCATCGCGTCGGTCGCACGCCTCGAGATCGTGAGCTGTACGCAAGGGGATGGGCGGGGCGCCCGGGTGCGAGTCGAAGGCGGGCTGCTGCTGGAGCCACCGGAGCCGGCCGCGCATCCGCAAGGTACCACCGTGACGGTGCGCGATCTGTTTTTCAATACTCCGGCGCGGCGCAAGTTTCTGCGTACCGAACGCACCGAGCTTCGCCATGTCGAAGAGGCCCTGAAATGTCTCGCGCTGGCCCACTTCGAGGTGGGATTCAAACTCGGCCACGGCGGCCGGTCGCTGTTCGACTTGCTACCGGCGCGCGAACCCGCGGCCCGCGAGCGGCGCGTCGCGCGGCTTTGCGGGGAGGCTTTTCTGCACCAGGCGCTGGTGGTGGATCTCGCGGCCGCCGGATTGGTCCTGCGCGGTTGGATTGGCGGTCCGGGCTTCAGTCGCGGGCAGAGCGACTTGCAGTATTTCTTCGTCAACGGGCGAACGGTGAGCGACAGCGTGGCGCGCCACGCGGTGCGTCAAGCCTACGCCGATCTGATTCCGGGCGGACGCCATCCGGCCTATGTGCTGTATCTCGAACTCGACCCGACGGCGGTGGATGTCAACGTCCACCCGAGCAAACATGAGGTGCGCTTTCGCGACGCCCGGCTGGTGCATGATTTTCTGTACCGTGGATTGCATCGTGGTCTGACCGAGGCCGCGAGCGGCACCGCACCGGACCCCGATGAGTGGAATTCCGAGGGCGCGCGCCGACCGTGGTCGGCGGCGCGCGACGCGCCGCGGCCGCGCAATGTGGGTGAGCAGCTTGCCGCCTACGGTGCCTTGCACGGGACGATCCATGGCGCGGGCCATGGCGCGGATTCCGGTGCGGCTTACGGGGCGCGGCCCGAGTCACCGCGGGTCATCGGGGCGGCGCCGGGATCGCCCGGTATTCCACTGAGACAATGTTTCGAGGGCTATGCCTTGGCGCTCGCCACGCGTGGCCCGCTGGTGGTCGACTTGCGCGCCGCGAGCGTGTGGTGGACCGCACGGCGATTTCAACGCGCGCTCGCCGGTGACGGGGTGCGCGCACGTCCTTTGCTGATGCCGATCAGCGTGGCCCTGGATGAGGGCGCCGCGAGCGCCGTCGAGGAGCACGCGGAATCCCTCGCGCGGGTCGGCCTGGATCTGCGGCGCGTGAGTCCGACTTCGGTGTCGGTGAGGGAGATCCCGGTGTGGTTCGCGCAGGCGCCGATCGAAGCGATGGTGGAGGCGGTGGTTGCGGCGCTACGCGGCGCTAAGACGACGCCACAGGCGCTGGCGACGGCGCTCGCCGAATGGAGTGGTGAACTTGCCGATCGCACCTGGACCGATGAAGAGCTTGCGCAACTGTGGGCTGCGATGGAGGAGCGGATCGACGCCCCCGACGGACCGCCGGCCGGCGCCTGGGCGCGGATCGAGCGGGTCACGCTGGAGCAGCTTCTGGCGCGCCGCCGCTCACCATGAAACGCGGTGCGCCGCCGCCGATATTCCTGATGGGGCCGACCGCGGCGGGCAAGACCCGGCTCGCGCTGGAACTGGCCGGACGCTTTGCGTGCACCATCGTGAGTGTCGATTCGGTGATGGTGTACCGCGGTCTGGACATCGGTAGCGGCAAACCCGACGCCGCGCAGTTGGCGTGCGCCCCGCACCGGCTGATCGACATCCGTGACCCGACCGAGCCCTATTCGGTGGCCGAGTTCCGCCGTGACGCCCTGCGTGAAATCGCCGCGATTCAGGCGCACGGACGAATCCCGCTGCTGGTCGGCGGGACGGGCTTGTATTTTCGTGCCTTGCAGCAAGGGTTGACGGCACTTCCTGGGGCCGATCCGGTGCTTCGGGCACGCCTCGAGTCCGAGGCGCGGTCAGCGGGTTGGGCGGCCCTGCACGCACGCTTGGCGCGGGTCGATCCGCAAGCCGCACGGCGTATCCATCCGCACGACCCACAGCGTATTCAGCGGGCGCTCGAGGTGTGGGAATTGACCGGCCGGCGGTTGTCGGCATTGTGGGTGGAGCAGGCCGGTGCAGCGCCCCTGGCGGCGTGCAAGATCATCCTGGAGCCACATGACCGGCGCGGGCTTCATCGTCGCATCGCGAACCGTTTCGATCGGATGCTGTCTCAGGGACTGGTGGCCGAAGTTGCGGCATTGCGGGGGCGATCCGGGATCCACGCCGGGTTGCCGGCGATGCGTGCGGTGGGTTACCGGCAGGTCTGGGAATATCTCGCCGGGGAAGGCGATTTGAATTCCATGGCGAGCAGGGCGGTAACGGCGACCCGGCGGCTCGCGCGGCGCCAACTCACCTGGTTGCGGCGCGAGCAAGGGGCAATCCGGTTCGATAGCGAGGCGCCGGATGTCGGCGCGCGGGTGGTGGACGCGCTGGTAGCGGGTATTGAGTCCGGATGAACAGAAATTCATCGGGCGATCCCGCTACAAGGGCCTCACCCGATGATATACTTAGATGCTTGGAAACGACCGGTGAAGTATGGCCAGGACGGTGCATACGCGGGGCATCACGCACCGTTCCGGCGTTGGGGGTGCGAATCGTGCCGGTAGCGGTCGGTTCGCCGGTTACGCCGCTTTGGTCGAATAAGAACTAAGGCGCAACGGAGAAAGAGCATGAGCAAAGGGCAGTCACTGCAGGATCCTTTCCTCAACGAACTCAGGAAAGAGCGGATTCCGGTATCCGTATTCCTGGTCAACGGGATCAAGCTTCAAGGGCAGATCGAATCCTTCGATCAATTTGTAGTGTTGTTGCGCAACTCGGTTAGCCAGATGATCTACAAGCATGCCATCTCCACCGTGGTCCCGGCCCGCAACGTCAAGTTGCCGCGCACCGATCAGGACATCGAGGACGCGGGTAATCATTAACTTTTCTCACGCGCGGATCGCCTTTGGCTGACGGGTCGGGCCAAGTCGAGCGCGCGATCCTCGTTCACCTGGATTTTTCGGGTGAGACCCGGGTCGAGGACGGAGTCGAGGAACTGCGCGAATTGGTCCGTTCGGCCGGCGCCGAGTCGGTCGCGGTGATCCGTGGCGCACGGCGCGCCCCCGACGCGCGCTATTGCGTGGGCCGGGGCAAGGCCGAGCAGATCGCCGCCGAGGTCAGCGCGCACGCCGCCGACGTGGTGATCGTCGACCATTTTCTGAGCCCCGCGCAGGAACGCAATCTGGAGCGGCTGGTGGGATGCCGGGTGCTTGATCGCGTGGCGCTGATCCTCGATATCTTTGCCCAGCGTGCGCGCACCTTCGAGGGCAAGTTGCAGGTTGAGCTTGCGCAGCTCCGGCACCTGGCGACACGCCTGGTGCGCGGCTGGACCCATCTCGAGCGCCAGAAGGGCGGGATCGGGTTGCGCGGACCCGGCGAAAAGCAACTCGAGACCGACCGCCGGCTGATCGCGGAGCGGATTCGACGCATCAATAACCGGCTCGCGGCGGTACGCCGGAGACGCGGTTTGAGCCGCCGTGCCCGCGAGCGTGCCGGAGCCCCGGTGGTTTCCCTGGTGGGCTACACCAACGCCGGAAAATCGACCCTGTTCAACGCCTTGACCGGCGCCCGGGTGGCGAGTGCCGATCGCCTGTTCGCCACCCTCGACCCCACGCTGCGCAGGTTGGCGCTGCCGGGCGGCCCGGATGCAATCCTGGCCGATACGGTGGGTTTCATCCGCAATCTGCCGCATGAGTTGGTGGCGGCGTTTCGTGCGACGCTGGAAGAAGTCGCCGGTGCAACCCTGATTCTGCACGTGATCGACAGCGCCGCACCCGGACACGAGGCGCACGAGGCACAGGTGGAAGCGGTGCTCGAGGCGATCGGTGCAAGCGCGGTGCCGCGTATCGACGTCTATAACAAGATTGACCTGGCGGGTGACGCCGGCGCCGGGGATACGGAATTCGCGTACGCGGTCGCGCCAGCCGCGCAGCGGCGAGCACGCGCGTTCGTCTCGGCGCGTACCGGGCAAGGTCTCGAGTCGCTCACCCGCCTGGTGGCGTCCGCCTTGCGCGCCGGTATGGTCCGCCGGCGGGTATCCCTGCCGGCCACCGCCGGGCGACTCCGGGCACGCTTGCATGCGCTGCGCGCGGTCGCCGGCGAGGTGCCCGGCGACGGTGGGGGTTGGGTCATCGATCTCGATATCGGGGCCGCGCCATTCGACGATTTGTGCCGTGATGAAGGTCTCGACCGATGGTTGACGAGCGGCACCCGGGATCGGGGGTACGACCGCGCATTGCCGAGCCGCGGCCATACCGGATAAAGTAATCGTTTGCGCCGCGGGTCCGGCTATTGGCCGCAACGTGGGCGACTGGAGGAAGTACGCATGGCATGGAACGAACCGGGGGGCAACGGCGGGCGTGACCCGTGGGGGAACCGCGGTGGCCGGCAGGGGCCGCCCGACCTCGACGAGGTACTGAACAAGCTCAAGGAGCATTTGTCGCGTTATCTCGGCGGTGGCGGCCCGCGTCCCGCCGGGTCGTCGGGTGGCGGCGACGGTGGTGACTCCGCAAGCGGTGGTGGCTTCGCCGTCGGCGGCCTCGGGGTCGGACTGATCGCGATCATCGCGGTGGTGGTGTGGATCATTTCCGGTGTCTACGTGGTGGATCCGGCCGATCGCGCCGTGGTTCTGCGCTTCGGCAGCTATGTGCGTACCAGCGATCCCGGCCCGCACTGGGCGCCGCGCTTCATCGAGTCGGTCGAAAAGGTCAACGTGGCGCAGATCCGGAACGCGGAGATCGGTTTCCGCAGTGCGAATGGCGGCAACAGCACCACGTCGGTGCCGCATGAATCGCTGATGCTCACCGGCGACGAGAACATCATCGATATCCGTTTCGCGGTTCAGTATCGGGTCAAGGATGCGCCGGATTATCTGTTCAACGTGCTCGATCCGGATCTCACCCTGCGTCAGGTCACCGAAAGTGCGGTGCGCCAGGTGGTCGGCCAGAATGGCATGGATTTCATTCTTACCACCGGCCGTGCCGTGGTGGCCGAAAACGTCAAGACGCTGATCCAGGCGGTTCTCAACAACTATCGAACCGGATTGCAGGTCACCAGCGTGAACATGCAGGACGCGCAGCCGCCCGCGCAGGTGCAGGCGGCATTTTTCGACGCGGTGAAGGCGCGCGAGGATCAGGTGCGGATCATCAACATCGCGAACGCCTACAAGGCCGACGTGGTGCCCAAGGCGCGTGGCGAGGCAACCGCTATCGCCCAGCGCGCGGAAGGCTATCGGCAGACCGTGGTCGCGGAGGCGCAGGGCGAAACCGCGCGTTTTCTCAAGGTCCTGGCGCAGTATCGTAAGGCGCCCGCGGTGACTCGCACGCGCCTCTATCTGGACTCGATGTCCTCGGTCATGGACCATTCGAGCAAGGTGCTGGTTGACGTGAAAGGCGGGAATAATCTGATGTATCTTCCCCTGGACCGATTGCTGGGCCAGGGGGGCGCAAGCGCAGCGAACACCGCCACGGGCGGTAGCGTCGGTAGCGAATTGGGACCGCGTGACGACGTCAACACCAGTCGCTCGCGGAGTGAGACCAGCGGGAGGACGCGGTAATGCAAGGCAAGGCGCTATTGGTGCTGGTACTCGGCGCGCTGGTGCTCGGGTCGATGTCGGTGTTTACCGTCGATCAACGCGAGACCGCGCTCAAACTGCAACTCGGTGAAATCAAGCAGACCGATTACCCACCCGGATTGCATTTCAAGCTGCCGCTGTTCCAAGAGGTAGTGAAGTTCGACGAGCGCATTCAGACCCTGGATGCGGAACCGGCTTTGTTTCTTACCAACGAGAAGAAAAACCTCAAGGTCGATTCCTTCGTCAAGTGGCGGATCAAGGACACGTCGAAGTACTACACCTCGACCGGTGGTAACGCACAGCGTGCGTCGGACCGTCTCGCGGTGGTGATCCAGAAGCGCATGAAAGATGAGTTCGGCAAGCGCACCATCCATCAAGTGGTCTCAGGGCAGCGCGCCGCGTTGATGGCGAAGCTCACCGAGTAGGCCAAGAAAGAGGCCCGGCAGCTCGGAATCGAAATCGTCGACGTGCGCCTCAAGCGCATCGATCTGCCCGAGCAGGTGAGTCAATCGGTTTTTCAACGGATGTCCGCCGAACGCACCAGGGTGGCCAAAAAGTTCCGTTCCGAGGGTGAGGAAAAGGCCAAGACAATCCGCGCCGAAGCGGATCGCACGCGCCAGGTTCTGCTCGCCGAGGCGCGCCGGGACGGTGACAAGACCCGCGGCGCGGGCGATGCCAAGGCGACCCAGATCTACGCCGACGCCTTCGGTCAGGATCCGGAATTCTTTGCCCTGTACCGCAGCCTGAATGCCTATAAAGATGCGTTCGCGAAGCGCTCCGACGTCTTGCTGATCGATCCGAGTTCAGAATTCATGCGTTACTTCAAGGATTCGAAGGGAGGGCGTTGAGGTTATCGATTCCGGCGTTTAACGGGCCTTCGCAAGGTTTGACGCATGTGGCACGAGCTACTGGTGGCCTTTGCCTTGCTGCTGGTGATCGAGGGGGTCATGCCGTTTCTCAATCCGGCCAAGCTGCGCGAGGCGTTGATCCTGGTCGCGCGGCTCGACGACAAGACCCTGCGCTTCGCGGGCCTGACGGCGATGGTCGCCGGGTGCCTGTTGTTGTACGTCGTCAATCGCTGATCCGCGCGTAGCGCGCCGTTGCCGGCCGATGTCCGAGATTTTCGATCGCTGGTTGCTGCCCGAAGGGGTCGAGGAGGTGTTGCCGCGCCAGGCGGCGCACCTCGAGCGGGTCCGTCGCCGGCTCCTCGATCTCTATGGCTCGTGGGGCTATCGACTGGTCATACCGCCGTTTATCGAGTATCTGGACTCGCTCCTGATCGGCACCGGCGGCGACCTCGATCTGCAGACCTTCAAGCTCACCGATCAACTCAGCGGGCGGCTGCTCGGGGTACGCGCGGACATGACGCCGCAGGTGGCGCGGATCTACGCCCATCATCTGCGCAGCGAAGAGCCGGCGCGGCTGTGTTATCTCGGTACCGTGTTACGCGCCCGCCCGGAGGCGGTCGCCGGCTCGCGCAGTCCGGTGCAGGTCGGCGCCGAACTCTATGGTCACGCCGGTATCGAAAGCGACTGCGAGGTCGCGAGTCTGATGATCGAATCGTTGCACTGCGCGGGGATCGAAACCGTGCATCTCGATCTCGGGCACGTGGGCGTGTTTCGCGGCATCGTTCGCCAGGCCGGGTTCGACCGCGATACCGAGGCGCGGCTGCACGAGGCGTTGCAGCGCAAGGCGCGGGCCGAAATCGAGGAGCAACTCGCCACCTGCGCGCCGGACCTGCGGCGCGCGCTCGCCTTGTTGGCGGACCTCAATGGCGGTGTCGAAGTGATCGGGGAGGCGCGCGCGGCGTTGGCCGGCAGCGGCGAGCCGGTGGACGCTGCGTTGACGATGCTCGAGCGCCTGGCAGGCCTGCTGCACGCTCGTTTTCCAACGCTGCAATTGCACGTCGATTTGGCGGAATTGCGCGGTTATCACTATCACACCGGCGTGGTGTTCGCGGCATTCACGCCCGGACACGGACAGGAAATCGCGCGCGGTGGCCGCTATGACCAGATCGGCATCGATTTCGGCCGTGCGCGGCCCGCGACCGGATTCAGCGCCGATCTCAAGACCCTGGTGTTGCTGGCCGGGCGTGACGCCGAACCGGAGCCGGGCGCGATCCTGGCGCCGTGGTCCGATGGGGCCGAATTCCATGCCGCCGTGGCCGCGCTGCGCGACGCGGGCGAGCGGGTGATCCTGCGGCTCCCTGATGAATATGCGGGCGCGCGTCACCTGGAATGCGACCGGGAACTGCGCATGGAAAACGGCCGCTGGGTGGTGGGTACGCGTGATCGGGAAATGAGCGAGACGACGAAGTAGGAGACGTTGATGGGGAGAACGGTGGTCGTCGTCGGCACTCAATGGGGTGACGAGGGCAAAGGGAAACTGGTTGATTTACTCACCGAGCGTGTCGCCGCGGTGGCCCGCTTTCAAGGCGGTCATAACGCTGGGCACACGCTGGTGATCGGTGGCGAGAAGACCGTCCTGCACCTGGTTCCGTCGGGGGTGTTGCGCGACGGCGTGGAGTGCCTGATCGGACACGGTGTGGTGCTCTCGCCGCCGGCATTGGCGAGCGAGATCGCGGATCTTGAACGACGCGGCGCGCCGGTCCGCGAACGCCTGCGCGTCAGTCCCGGCTGTCCGCTCATCCTTGCTTCGCACATCGCGCTCGATCAGGCCCGCGAGCGCGCCCGTGGCAGCCGCGCGATCGGCACCACCGGGCGCGGGATCGGCCCGGCCTACGAGGATCGCACCGCACGCCGCGCGCTGCGCGTCTCCGATCTGCTTGACGCCGAGCGCTTCAGGGAACAGCTTACCGGATTGCTCGAATTTCACAACTTCGCGCTTCAGCATTACTATCATGCGCAGACCCTCGATCTCGATCGGGTGTGCGACGAGACTCTCGCGGCGGCGCAGTGCTTCTTGCCGCTGGTCGACGATGTCGCGGGACGCCTACACGCGATCCGCGAGGCGGGCGGGAACATCCTGCTCGAGGGTGCGCAAGGCGCGATGCTTGACGTCGACCAAGGCACCGTGCCCTACGTCACGTCGTCGAGTACCACCGCGGGCGCCGCCGCGATCGGTTGCGGCCTGGGGCCGCGCGCGATCGACTACGTGCTCGGGATCGTCAAGGCCTACACCACCCGGGTCGGCGGCGGCCCCTTTCCCACCGAACTCGACGACGCGGTCGGGGCGCGGCTGGGCGAGCGCGGCAAGGAGTTCGGGGCGACCACCGGGCGGCCGCGGCGCTGCGGCTGGCTGGATGCCGTAGCGCTGCTTCGCTCGGCGCGCCTCAACACCGTCAGCGGCCTGTGCATTACCAAACTCGACGTGCTAGACGGTCTCGACACCGTTCGCATCTGCACCGCGTATCGGCGTGCCGGTTCGGTGGTTGCAAGGCCGCTGATGGACGCGGAAAATCTGGCGGAATATGAGCCGATTTACGAGGATCTGCCCGGCTGGCGGGAATCGACCGCCGGGTTGACCGAGGCGCACCGCTTACCGCCCAATGCCCGCGCCTATCTGGATCGTATCGAGGAATTGACCGAAACGAAGGTGCATATCGTCTCGACCGGCCCCGATCGCGAGGAGACCATCATGCTGCGTCATCCGTTCGATGGAGCCCCCTGACCGACAATCGCCGAGGCTAGGATATAATGGAACAGCGTCGACTGGGTGCGACCGGACTCAAGGTTTCACGTGCCTGCCTGGGGACCATGACTTTCGGTCTCCAGGCCGATCAAGATTGCGCCTTCGGGATCCTCGATCACGCCGCGGCTGCGGGCGTCAATTTCATCGATACCGCGGACAGTTACCCGATCGGGGGTGGCGACACTCCAGCGGGGCGGACCGAAACGATCGTCGGGCGCTGGCTGCAAGGCCGTCGCGACCGTTTCATCGTGGCGACCAAGTGCGGGATGCGAATGGGCGAACGCCCGTGGGACGCGGGGCTGTCACGCAAGCACATACTCGACGCGGTGGAGGCATCGCTGCGGCGCCTCGGCACCGACTACCTCGACATCTACCAGCTTCATCATCCGGATCCCGACACGCCGATGGACGAATCATTGCGCGCGCTCGATGATCTGGTGCGCGCGGGCAAGGTCCGCTACACCGGGATCTCCAATCACCCGGCGTGGTGGGTGGCACGGGCGCTGGGCCGTAGCGAAACGCTGGGTCTGACTCGTTTCGATTGTGTCCAGCCACGCTACAACCTGCTGTTTCGGGAGATGGAGCGCGAGATGCTGCCGATGTGCGCCGCCGAAGGACTCGGCGTGATCGTCTACAACCCGCTGGCCGGCGGCTTGTTGACCGGCAAGCACGATCCGGTGGCGCCGCCGAATGCCGGTACCCGTTTTAGCAGCGAGGTGGGCGGGGCGCGCTATCGGGAACGTTACTGGCACGAGCGCGAGTTCGCGACCGTGGCGGCGCTGCGCAGCGTCGCCGAGCGTGCCCACTTGTCGCTGGTGCAACTGGCGATAGCCTGGGTGCTGAGCAACCCGGTGGTGACGGCGCCGATCATCGGTGCGAGTCGCAGCGCACAGATCGACGAGCTACTGGCCGCCTTCGAGCTGTGTCTGACCCCCGAGTTGAAGGACGAACTCGACGCTTTGACGGCCGGCTACCGACAGGGTGACGCGCCGCGCTGACGATCCGTCCGAGGTGAATACGCAGGCCCGTTAAGACGTCCCTTGTTCACCCTTATCAAAGCCATATGCAAACATGGGAACATAGATCAGCGTCAGCATCGTGCCGACGATGAGTCCGCCGACCGCGACATCCGCCAGCGGCGATAGCCGTTCGAGACCCACCGCCTGTTCGAGGGCGATTGGAATCATCCCGGCGATGGTGCCGAAGGCGGTCATCATCACCGGGCGGAAGCGCACCCGCACGCTTTCCAGCGCGCTGGCAAAGGGCGCTTCGCGGCGCCGGAAATCCTGATAGAAATCCACCAGCAGCACCGCGTTCTTGATGATGATCCCGAACAGCAGCAGGATCCCGACCAGGCTCGGCATGCAACTGGGCTTGTCGAACAACAACATGCCCCAGGACGCCCCGATCATCGAGAGCGGCAATACGACAATCATGATCAACCCCAGCCGTACCGAGCGATAAATGACGATCAGGGTCAGAGTCAGGATCACGATGCCCGATCCGATCGCCTTGATCATGCGCTCGAAGCTGTCGTTCAGGGAAACGATGTCGCCTTCCTGACTGACGATGAATCCCGATGTGTCCACCTTTTTCAGTGCCGCATTCGCATCGTCGGTGATGTGGGTGATCGGACGGGTCGCCCGATAACCGTTGACGTCGACGCTGTACAGCATCTGGTCGCGCTCAATTTTCGCCTGGTTCAGGTTGCGGCCGACGGTCGCCAGTGCGGTCAGCGGCAGTTCCTCCCCGTTCGGGGTCTGAATCAGCATCGACTTCAGACTCTGGATGTCTTCACTGAAGCTGCCCTTGAGATACAGGCGCACGTATTGGGTGGTCATCGAGGACAGGTTGCCGCTGAGCGACAACACCCGTCCCTGAATCGGGATCTGCTCGGCGATCGCGGCCGGCGTCAAACCGTAGCTGAGCGCCTTGTTGGTGTCGATCTTCAGTGTGATCTCGCTGAAATCGCTATCCCAGCTTTGTGAGACGCTGGTCAAGCCCTTGATCGGTGTGAGCACTTTGGCGATTTTTCGTGCCACGGCGGGAAGGTTCCGGTAATCGCCGGACTTGACGCGAACGTCCAGCGATGCCTTGATCGAGCTGATTGGCGTGGCACCGAAGTCATACACGTCGGCCGTTTTGACGCCGGGTAGTTTGTGTAACTGATCACGCAGTTTGTCTTCGAGGGCCCAGATCGATTCTTTCCGCTGGAAGCGATTCACCATGTTCACCGTGATGCTCGCTTCGCTCGGGAGGTTGCCGCTGCCCAAGGACAGTACCCCCATCTCGGATCCGAAAGCGACCGAACTCATCACCACCTCCGGTTGCCGGTGCAGCCACTCGAGGAACGGCTTGATCCTTCGCTCGGAGTCTTCCACCCGGTCATTGGCGCTGAACACCACGTGCGCCTTGACGATCCCGGTATCCATGGGCGGCATGGTGTCCTTGCCGATGATCGGCATGATGGTTTTCAAACTCACGGCGAGCAGCGCGATGACCCCGAGCGTCAGGAATAGCTTGCGCCACAGGGAAAAACGACCATTGGTGAAGCGCAGAATGCCGGTGTACGGAGCAACGAGACGGCCGAAGGTGGCGCGGTACAGAGATTCGAAAAAGCGCTCGACGCGGGTCTTGCCGGTGCCTTTCCGGTACAGGTACACCGACAGCTTCGGAATGAAGGTGATCGAAAGGAAGTAGGAAACAAGCAGCGCGATGATCAGCGTTGAAATCAGTGGGCGGAAAATATGCTGCGGAAAATCGCCCACGAACATCAACGGGAACATGATGACGATGGTCGCGATGGTGCCGGCGAAAACCGGCGACAGCACCTCTTTGGTTCCTTCTTCGATTGCGGTATGAAGGTCCTCTTTGAGTTCCCCCAGATGGCGTTCGATATTCTCCAGCACCACCACCGCATCATCCACCAGCATCCCCAGGGCGAGGATGATGGCGGTGTAGACCACCAGGTTGAGTTCGCCACCGGTCAGATAGATGACTGCCATGGTGCCGAAGAAGACCATCGGGATCGACAGGCCGGCGGCGATGATCGCGCGGAAATTGCCGAGGAAAAACAGCAGCACGAGCAGGGTGTAGATAATGGCGTCACGCAGGGCCTCCAGCATGTTGGTGTTGGCGGTTTCGATCAGGTTCCGCTGCGTGTCGCTGATCCGGAAGTCGATTTTCGGATACTGCGCCCGCAAGGTTCTCAGCTCGGCGCGGGCGGCGTTGCTGACGTCGAGTACGCTGCCGCCGGGTGCTCGCTGGATGGCCAGGGCGACGCCTTCCTTGCCGTTGCCCATGTAACCGCTGAAGCGTTTCTGATATCCCCATTGGACGTCGGCGAAATCCTCGAGATGAACATTGGGTGCGACCACCAGATGTTTCAGCGCATCGACGGCGGCCCGGTCGCCGTAATAGGTCAACGTGAAAAAACCGTTCTTGCCCTTGAGAAATCCAAGCGGCATGTTCTTGTTGGTGGCGCTGATCGCGTTGGCGACCTTGTTGAAATCCAGTCCGTATTTTTTGGCCTTGCGCGGGTCGATGGCGATATTGATGGCGCTTTGATAACCGCCGAAGACCTCGACGTTGCCGATCGCCGTCTTGCTCAGCAGATAGGGCTTGATGAAACTGTCGGCGATCTTGCGCAGGTCCGGCAGCTTGAGGGTGGCGTCCTTGGGCGACATCGTGATTACGTCGACCGGCAGGGTGAACGAGCCGGAAGTGTAGATGGCCGGATTCGCGTTGGCGGGTAGCTTGCTGCGCGCGATCGACAAGGCGTTGCTCACGTCGACCGCGGCCGCGTCGAGCCCTTTCTTGTATTCGAACTCGCCTTTTACGATCGAGAAGTTCGCGACATTGATCGAGCTAACCTCGCGGACCAGGCCGAGGCGGGCGATTTCTTCCTCGATCGGCTTGGAAACGGTGGCCGCCGCGACCTTGGCGGTGGCGCCGGGGATCTGGGTGATGACGATGACCTGCGGGCGATCGGCGTCAGGAAACAGGTTCTTGGGCATCTCGATCAACCCCATGACGCCGATGATGAAGAACGCGGCGATCAGGGCAAAGGTGAGATACGGGCGGCGGTAAAAATAGCTGAACATGATGCGGTGCCCTCAGGCGCGATCTTTGATGACCCGGACGCCGGTCAACAGTTTCAACAGAATATCCGGCCGCGCGACCACGTAGCGATCGCCGACATTGATGTCATCGACCAAACCTTCGCTGCCTTCCGCCAGAATGGTGACTGGCTTCGCGGTCGCCTGATCGCCATGCACCAGTAGCACGTAACTCTTGCCGTTAATCTGGAGCACGGCGTCGGACGGCAGCAGGATGTGCTGTCCGGTATAAACGACCAGTTTCACCTCGACCCGGGCGCCGGCCGGCAGGACGGTGTCGGTTTGACAACTGTACTCATGCAGGCCGTTGTAGGTGCTGTCCAGAGAATGGAGCGGGCAGAGTGAACCGGAGTGCAGCAAGGCGCTGGGTTTGACGTTATCGGAAACCCGCACGATGAGTTGCTTGTTGCTACCGCCCGACAGACTCAACAGGGGTTTGCCGCTGCTGGCAATGCCGCCGTTTGCAACGTAGGTGTTACTGACCACGCCGTTCAGGGGTGACGTTATCGTGGTGTAGCTGAGGGTGTCTTTGAGTTCCGCGATATTCTGGCGTAGCGACGCCGCGTTGTTCTTCATGCTTTCGATGGTCGAGCGCAGGCTCTCGATGCGCGCCGTTTCGGTGTCGAATTTGTCCTCCGAGATGGCCTTTATCTTGAGCAGGGCGCGGTTGCGCTCGTGGGTTTTTTCGAGACTTTTCAGGTCCGTTCTTTCGGCGTCAATCTGGTTGTTGACTTCCCTTACCTTGAGCACCAGCGCCCGTCGTTTCGCCACCAGATCGGCGGCGTCGAGTTTGACCAGCACGTCGCCCGAGCGGACCCGGGTGCCGCTCGCGACAATGCTGTCCACCCGCGAAGTGACCTTGGAGGCGATGTCGACGTCATTGTCGCTCCGAACCAAGGCCAGATAAGGCACCGTGAGACGGACCGTGCTCACGTCGGCCTTGCGAACGGGTACCACCATGCCGTAGGTCTTGGCGGGCGGAATGCTTTCCATCGCGGCTTTCTTTTGTTGAATGATCCGCACACCGGCGATCACGAGCGCGATGACGATAAGTAGTGAAAGGGCGACCTTCAGGGTGGATTTGATCATGTCCTGGCTCCGCGCGATAAAAACGTTGAACAGTTGAGCCTCTTGCAAAACGCATGAGCGGCGATTGGCTGCCCCGTTTCGGCCCCTTTCCGAGCTGGAATTCGCTCCATGGAACAACCCTGCAGCTCATCCCAGCTCGAAAACGGACTCGAACCGGGATTGCCACTCATCCGCTCAGAGTATCGCAAGAGGCTCAATGGTGTAGTCCCGGGCCGGAAATAGCCGAAATGGTTGTTCCCGGATGCGCGCCGGTTCGGGTTCGGCGACGGCGACTCACGGCCCATGCGGGCGCGATGAGGTGCGACGCCTCCGTTGGCCGCGCTGCCCGGTCACGATGACGGTGGAAAAGAGCTGCCGGATAGTCCGCGCCGCTCAAGCACACCACGGCGGCCGGGGAGATTGAAAATTCGTTCGACACGGACGCGATCCTTTCGAGTTGGCGATTTCTTCATCTCTTTACTGAGAGGCGTAGTATATACGCTTGACCAAATATAGCAAGAAGCGTATATTCGCCAAAGTCAAACTACTATTTCAACCTGGGAGATCCGAAATGGACGCGTTACATGAATATTTCGAGATTGGCATGAAATTCCACGGTCACAAGTGCCCGGCGATGCCGTTGGGATTGCGCGTCGGACTGGCGGCGATGGAGGCGCTCGGCGTGGCGCGCGCGCAAAACAAGGAATTGGTGGTCGATGCGGAAACCGGCAAGGGTCATGCGGCCGGCTGCTTCGTCGACGGGATCATGACCGCCACCGGCTGTACCTACGGCAAGGGCAACATGGGCAAGCTCTACTACGGCAAGATGGCGTTCACCTTGACCGATGTGCCCAACCAGCGAGCGGTGCGGGTATCGGTCAAACCTGAATTTTTTGAAAAGGCACTGCACTCTCCTTTTGTCGAACAGCGCCGCCGGGGTGTGCCGCCACAGGATGTTCCGGATGAGGTGGTGACGCCGCTGGTCGACCGCATTCTCGGCCTGCCGGTCGAGGAGTTCCTCGACATCGGCGAGGTTCACGATGTTTCGCGGCCGGTGCCGCGCGGTGTGTTTGAAACACGTCGCTGCGCGCGTTGTGGTGAGGCAACCTTCGTCAATAGTCTCCGGGTGGGGGTGGACGGGGATCTGGTTTGTGTGCCGTGTTCGGGGTATGACGCCTGATGGCGAATCTCGCTCCGGCTACCTATGGGCTTGCCACCGCCCTGATCTTCGGCGTCTCTTTCCTGTTCGCGATGCTGGGATTGGGCGGTGGCATGCTCTACGTGCCGATTTTCAAATGGCTGCGGTTTCCTCTTCAGGCGGTCGCGATCCCGATAGGGCTGCTGCTGAACGGACTCAATACTCTTTTTGCGTTCATCCGCTACGCGCGCGCCGGGCTGGTTGATTTTCGCGGTGGTGCGCCGGCGGCCGTAGCGGCCCTGGTGCTGGCGCCGGTCGGCGCCTGGTGCACGGCGTTGGTGCCGCGCGCGTGGCTGCTCGCCTTGTTCGCCGCGGCGGTATTGGTGGCCGGACTACGCAGTCTCCTGAAGCCGGGTGAGCCCAAGGGCGGATCCCCGCTGTCGCCGCGCCGGCGGGTGTTGATTGGCGGCGCCGTCGGCGGCTTCGCCGGTTTCATCGGCGGCCTGCTCGGGCTGGGCGGCGGATTCATCGTCGCGCCGATGCTGATGGAGATGGGATATCCGACCAAACAGGCGGCGGCGACCACTGCGTTCATCGTCACTTTTTCGTCGTTTTCCGGTTTTCTCGGACACATGGCGGAAGGTCATATCGATCTGTTGCTGGCGGGGCTGACGGTGGCCGCGGTGGTGGTCGGATCGCAACTCGGCGCTTGGTTCATGGCGGAAAAGGCGCGGCCGGCGTGGATCAAGCGACTCTATGGCGTGGTGCTGCTCGCCGTCGCGATCAAGCTCGTGCACGGACTCATGAACGGTTGACTCGGTCCGTTCAATCGGCCGCGTGCCCGGCGCGAGCAATCCGTCGATCGCGACGGTAGAATCCAACGATGATCTCCCACCGCGACTCCGTACAGCCGGCATCGGCCGGCGCGCCTGCGCCAAACGGCGCGCGACTGGCGAGGGGCGCCGCACCCGCCGGTGGCGGCGGATATGCGCTGGCGGGCCGTTATTACCGCAACATGCTCAGCCTGTCACCGATTCATCTGGTGCTGGTCACGCTGTTCCTCACCATCGTCGGAGAATTGCGCGAGCTGCCCTATGCCCTGGGGCTCAATATCGGCCTGTTGATCGTGCTCAACTACCTCGGGGCGCGGGTGCTGTTCGCACCGGTCGACCGCTATCTATGCTGTGGCGGCTCGGCATCCGAGGCGGCGC
>Ga0114931_10002042_pt1 | contig 25733 bp, 23 predicted proteins | sample 2SBtaG_FD_89579 | JGI IMG/M metagenome (GOLD analysis project Ga0114931, IMG submission 89579) | Deep subsurface microbial communities from Kolumbo volcano to uncover new lineages of life (NeLLi) - 2SBTROV14_V59a metaG | ecosystem: Environmental > Aquatic > Marine > Volcanic | place: Kolumbo... | reverse complement strand
GCGAGGATCGCATAGGCCGCCGGCCGGGTTTCGAGCACGAACAGCGATTCGTTTGCCAGAACCATGGAGCCGAGCTTGTTGCGATTGATCAGAAAGGCGTGCTGATGGTCGATCCGGGTCACCACCCTGGAGGCGAGGATCTCCGGGCGCATGGCCTGGTCCTCGCTCGCGCCGAGTTCCTCCAGGATCCGGGCCGCGGCCTCCTTGACCGCCGCGGTCGAGCGCGAATGCAATTCCAGATAGCCGAACTGGCGCTCGACGACCAGGATCCCGGCCTGCACATCGGCGTGCTTGAGCGCCACGTCGGTGAGCCCCTCGATGTCGAGGCCCGGCGCCACTTCGATGATCTGCGCGGCCATGCCGGTGCGCGGCAGAAAGCCGCGGATGAAGGTGCCCAGATAGCACATCGTGCGCGGCTGAAGCTGATCGATGAAGATGAAGGAGCGCAGCTCGGCCATCGGCTACTTCCCCACCAACTGGCGCAGTTCTTCGAGCACCACGCGCCGGATCTCCTCGCGCATCTCGGTGACGTGCGGCTCGGTCGCGGGCGCGGCATCCGGCACGAGTGAGGAGGTCGGCGGCTCATCGAACTGGGTCGGCTCGAGTCCGCTGAAATCACCGAAGGCTTCGTCCGGATCGTCGCTGTAGGCGATACGCGTCCAGTTGACGAGATGCCCCGGACCGATGTTCTCACCCACCGAGCTGCGACCGAAATAGCCGGTGCCGATCGTAAACGAGGGCGCGAGATGGGTACCGAATCCCGCCGCCCCTTGGCTGCAGGGGCTGTTCACAACGACCCGCAGGGCGCGCACGGCGGCCGCGAAGGCCATGATGGTCGCCGGGTCGCGGCTGTGAATGGCCGCCGAGTGCCCCGCCCCGATCATGCGCAACAGGGTCGCGCTCATGGCAATCCCCTGCTGGCGATTGGCGACCCTGCAAAAGCCGAGCACCGGGCAGAGTTTTTCCCGGCTGAGCGGCTCGTCGAGGCCGATGCGCTCAATCGGGGCCATCAAGATCCGGGTCGTCGACGGCACCCGCACCCCGATCCGCTCGGCGATCCAAGCCGCCGACTTGCCCAGCGCCTCGACATTGAACCCCTGCTCGTGGAACAGGTAGTCGCGCAGCCGGTCGCGCTCCGCCACACTGCAAAAATAGGCGCCGTGGCGGCGCAGGCGGCGGGCCAGTGAATCGGCGATCGAATCCTCGGCGATCAACACCGACTCATTGGTGCACAGGATACTGTTGTCGAAGGACTTGCTCTCGACAATCCGCTCGGCCGCGTGATCCAGTTCGGCACTCGCGTCGACCAGCACCGGCGCGTTACCAGGGCCGACGCCGATCGCCGGATTGCCGGAGCTGTAGGCGGCGCGCACCATCGGCGAACCGCCGGTGGCGAGAATCACATCGACATTTTCGGAGCGCATGAAGCGCTCAATCAGCGGAATAGCCGGTTCGCGCACTATCTGGATCACGCCATCGGGCGCCCCCGCCGCATCCGCCGCCGCGGTGAGGAAATCGACCGCATCGACCGAGCACTCACGCGCCGCCGGATGCGGGCTGACGACGATCGCGTTGCGCGTGAAAAGCGCGCTCATGATCTTGAAGTAGACCGTCGAGATCGGGTTGGTCGACGGACTGAGCGCGAAGATCACCCCCGCCGGGCGCGGGATCTCGACCATCTTCTGCTCGGGCAACACGCGCTTGCCGACAAAGTCGTGATCATGGTAGTACTCGTAAAATCCACTGCTGGTGATGCGATTCTTGTTCGCCTTGTGTGCCGCGACTCCGAAGCCGGTCTCGCGCTCCGCCCACTGCGCGTAGTGATCCGCGCGTGCGGCACCCGCGTCGGCCACCGCCTTGGCAATCGCCAACACCCGTGGGCGATCGTAGGTAGCGAACTCGGTGGCCGCCCACCGTGCCCGATCGAGCATCATGTCGGCCTGCGCGTAGCGGCTTTCGTCGCTGTCGATCACGACGCTCGGCAGCAGGTTCGCGTCGCGACTCATACGGTGCTGCTCCGCTCAGGCTGCGCGGCGCCCGCGCGCGCCGAACACCTCGGCGCGCGCCTCGCCGACCGCAACCTCGACCCGCTCGAGCAACTCGTCACACAACGGGCGGGTCATCAGCAGGCCGACTTTGAACTGCAACACCCGTGGATCGAGGGTTGAGAAGATCGCCCACACGCCGTTCTCGTAGAGCGCTTTCATCACATACATGGCGCCCTGCGGGTGGTCGAACTCGAGACCGAAGATAACGCCGCTCTGGCGGATACCGACGAAGAAGTCGCTGTACAGTTCCTGGATCCGGCGCAACCCGCGTCCCACATGCCCGCCGATGTAGTGAACCATCGAGCGCAGTTCGGGACGCTGGCAAATCTTCAATACCTTGAGTGCGACCAGGCAGCCGAGTTCGGCACCGCCCATGGTCGACATGTGGCCGAAGCCGTCTTCGCGCAACCAGCCGGCGCAACGCTCGCTTGCCACCACGCAGCCGAGCGGATAGAGCCCGCCGCCGATCCCCTTGGCGGTAACCAGGATATCCGGTTCAACCCCGTAGTTGCTGATCCCCCACATCTCACCGGTGCGCATCAGCCCGGTCTGCACCTCGTCGCAAATATACAGCGCATCGTAGCGCTCGCAGAGTTGCTTGACCCCTTTCAGATACCCCGGTTCCGGCATCGGAAAACCGTAGGTCGCGGGGATCGTCTCCATGATCACCGCGGCCACGTCGCGACCGCGCAGGGCGTCCTCCATGGCGTTCAGGTCGTTGAACGGGACGTGAGCGAACTCGTCGGGGCGTTCGCTCAGGAACAGGCTGGAGAACCGCGGGTCGCCGGTACATACCGCGAGCCCGGTGTGGCCGTGATAGGCCTTGATCACCGATACGATCTTCTTCTTGCGTTGGGTGTGGCGGGCGGTTTTGATCGCGATGTCGATCGCCTCGCCGCCGCCGCTGCCGTAGATCGTGTACTGGAGGTCGCCGGGCGTGACCTTGGCCAATTCCTCGGCGAGCGCGGTGCGTGCCAGCGACGGGAAATGATGATTGCCGAGGTCGAAATGATCCATCGCCCGGCGCAGCACATCGACCAATTCCCGATTGCGGTGTCCCAGGTTGTAGGTGCCGCCGTTGAGGTGCAGGTCGATGAGGCGCCGCCCGTCGAGATCGTAGAGAAAGTAGCCTTCGCGCCGATCGATGACCAGGTCTACGCCGAAGTCCTGCCACGACTGGGTCTTACCGGGATTCCAATAAGTCTTGGATTTCTCGATGAATTGGTCTTTCGCCCGACCCATGCCACACCTCCGGATCGCGATCCGGCCGCGCAGACCCCACGGCCATCCTAGGCGCTACGGTACGACACGCGGCGCCCGCGCGCTTGACCGCAAGCATGCATAAACTTGACATTCGAAGACCTCGAACGGGCGGTGTGCTCCCGGCGGCGCGCCGCCTCGTACATCGGGTAGAAGTCCGTCGGTGGCGTAGCGCATCCGAATACCGCTCTTGGCGGTGACTTGGTCGCGCCCGTTTTGTGTATACTCTCACTCAAAAAAGCGGTCATCGGCGCTGAAACGGGCGCCGGAAAAAATGGATCGGAGCTAAATCCCGCAGCCCGATCGCGGTCTCTTTCGCACTGGAAACTCACGATGGTTTGCCGCAGGGAAATCGAGAAAGCTGTCGGGCCTCTTTTGAAATATGCCTATGTTCTGAGTAGGGATCCCGATTTATCCTCGGAACTAGTGCAGGATTGTGTCGTCAAGGCGCTGAGCACCGCTGATCGGCCGCGCAGTGAGGAATCGTATCGGCCGTGGCTGTTTTCGATCCTCCGCAATGCATTTTTCGATCACCTGCGCAAGACTCGCCGGGCGGCAAGATATCAGCAACAGGTGGCTGATAGTGAAAGAGTGTTTCCAGTGAAAGCCGATCTTGAAGACCGGCTAATCACGCGGCTTACGGTGCGCTCGGGCATCGAGAAACTACCCAATCCACACCGCGAGATCCTGGCCCTGATTGACATGGCGGGATTCACTTATGCCGAAGCGGCGCAGTTGCTGAAAATCCCTCTTGGTACGGTGATGAGCCGCCTCAACCGTGCACGCAACAACCTTCTCGCAAAGATAGGCGGTGACTCCATAAAGGCGGCGAACAGCGGACGAGCAGTTGTCGGGGGAAGGCGTTAGATGAACTTTGCGGACGATTCCGAACGCCTGAACGCCTTTGTGGACAATGAATTGTCGGCGGCCGAATCAGCGGCTCTGCTACGCGATATCGCCTCGCATCGGCGCCTGGCCAAACAAGCGGCACAGTTGTTGCGATTGAAATCCCTGGTGCACGATTCCCTGCACGATTTGCCCTGTCCGCTGCCGGATCTGGAGAAAATTTTTCAAGACCATCAGAAACCACACGCTGCTTTTCCTACCGCGGCCCTGCGCCGCTTAACGGCAAGCTGGCGGTTGTTCATTGCGAGTACAGGCGCACGCCTGCGCCCTACCGGTCGCGGCATGGTCGTGGCCGGACTGTTGGCGGCGCTTCTGATGGCGCTCTGGAGTTTTCCAACCTCCCGGAACCGCTTGGTCGCCCAAGCCATGCAGACGCATCAAGCCTGGATCGACAACCCACCCGCCGCCCCGATATCGGACCTGCGTCCGGTGGCCGCGCTTTACCCGACACACAGCAAGGTCTACATCCCCGATCTACAAGCGAGCAAACTACGAATCACCCATGTTGCACGTTTCGGCCGGAACGGGCTGCATGTGGGCTACGTGGGTACGCGAGACTGTCACCTAAGCCTTTTCATCCGCCCTGGCACCTCGATTGGCCCCGTGGCCCTGCATGCATTCCTCCTCGGCGACAGCGAACTATTCACTTGGCGGACCAATCAACTGGATTATCTGCTGCTGGCTGCGGGCATGGACAAGACGAGGCTGCGGTTGATCGCGCAGGATACTTTTCAAGCGACGCGCGCGCTGCAGCCTTTCGGCCCGAAGATGCAACTGGCATTGCGCATCAACCGCCTGAACAGCCCACCCTGCGCCGGCTGACGCAAACCCGAACCGCCATCGCCCCCTGGCCTCCCGGCGGGCGCCTCTTCACGGTGCATCAAGGTCTTAGCATATTACTGATATGGGTCAATCGCTGTGTTCACATTCCGGGTGGGCCCCGCTACGGGGTGAATGGCACGCTGGCGACGACGCAGGGCGACGTTACAACGCTTTGGAATAGAACGACTATTGCGCATCGTTGTGCCTTGCACTGCACCCCCGCAAACGCACGCTTCACCATTGCAAGATCCGAGCGGTTCACGGATGAATCGCCATTTTCGACGGCTGCAATCCAGTGAAAATGAAGAAACCGGGAAATCGTATTTACCGGTTTCGTCTTGCGAAACTGCCATGGAAGGTAGTTTTGCAAGTACCTCAAAAAATACCAAGGAATAAATGAGACCGGAGATTCGTCTATTTAACTGTCGGTGTTTGTCAGGTCGGATCCGAAGGGGCTATGCGCAGGGCATGTGTGGCGGACCTCGGGCGGGCCTACCTCGGCACACCGATGGGAGAATTAAAATCTTATTATTAGGAGGGAAAATCCCAATGACGAAGAAGCAGGCGCCCAAGGGCGTCAGTCGCCGCGAATTCAACAGGATTGCCGGCATGGGAGTACTGGGTGCAGCACTCTCGCCGGCCGCTTCGCGTCTCGCGTTCGCGTCCAGCACGGCGAATCCGGCCGAGATCATCAAGGGTGTCTCGCCCGACATGATTGTCCACAATGCCAAGCTCGGTGTGATGGAGACCCCGCTTTCGCTGTTGCGTCAGCATGACATCACGCCCAAGCACCTGATGTTCATTCGCAATCACTTCCCGCCCGCCGGCAAGCAGGCGTGGATGGCCACCACCGATGCTCCGGCGGTGACCGATTGGAGGATCCGCGTGGGTGGGCTCGTGGTTCGCCCGCGCACGATTACGCTCCAGGATCTGCGGGCCATGAAACAGGTCAAGCGCGTGTCGGTGATGCAGTGCGCCGGCAACGGGCGCAGCTATTATGCGGCGGAAGCCAAGGCCCCCGGTGGGCAATGGCGGCATGGCGGTTTGGCCAATGTCGAATGGGAAGGCGTACCGCTCAAGGCGGTCCTCGCTAAAGCCGATGTCGGACCGTCGCGCGACGCGCGCTATCTCACAGCCAATGGCGCCGACGAATCGCCGGCTCCGAAAGGCGCCGACCTCATCAAGAGCTATGGTCTCGAAGACGCGGCGCTCGACAATGCGATTGTTGCCCTGAAGCTTAACGGCGAGCCGATCCCCGCCGTCCATGGCGGCCCGGTGCGACTGATCATCCCCGGCTACTACGGGAACATGAATGTCAAGTTTCTTGACGATTTGGCCTTCGAGACCGAGGTGTCGCCGACGCCTTTCATGTCCAAGGCCTATCGTTTTCCCGACCGCCCAGTCGAGCCCGGCAAGTTCAGGATCAGCGACTACAACACTGGTAACAGTCGTCCGACCTATGCATTCAAGATAATGAGTGTGATCTTTGCGCCGCTCGCCGAGGACAAAGTGAAGGCCGGACCGGTGGAGATTCGTGGCGTCGCCTGGAACGACGGTACGGCGCCGATCACCTCGGTCAAGGTCTCGACCAATGGCGGCAGGAGCTGGAAGGATGCGGCGATCAAGCACTCCGACAGCCCCTGGGCTTGGCATCACTGGTCGCTCAAGACCCGACTGGCCCAGGGTGAGCACGTGCTCAGGGTGATCGCCGTCGATGCACTCGGGCGCACACAGCCAATAAACGGTACCGCGCGCTGGAACCCGAAAGGCTATGAGTGGAACGGCGTTGATGTCGTCAAAGTCGTAGCCACCTGACCGCTACATCGCGGTACGTTACCAAGGGGGATGCCGGCGACGCCGGCGTCCCCTCCTGCGCTATGGCTTAAAAACGCGATCAATCCTCTATCGCAACCGGTTGTTCCTCGCGCTGCTCGTCACCCCGGCATTCCTCCCTGGAGAGCCGTGGGTCGCTTGGCTCAATGCAACCGTCGCCGAGTGTCGACGCGCATGTCCACATGAATTCTCGCTATAACAGGATGAAGTAACTTTACGATGACATTCACCGATGCCCACCGCGCGTTACGCGCTTTCTTCGAACGAGCGGCCCCTGTGAGCCTCGTACTCGTCGGCTTGCTCCTGGCGGACACCCCCGGGGTGCACGCCGCCGAGTTCAACCTGCCGCAAGGCCCAAACCGCGACCTGGTTTATGGAAAGTGTCGCCAGTGCCATGATCTCCAATATGTGGTGGAGAGCAAAGGGCTTACCCCGGATGCCTGGAGTGGATTGCTCGAAGACATGGAGGGGCTCGGTGTCGTCCTTACACCTGATGAACGCCAGAAGATTCAGTCCTATCTGAGCACCTACATGAGTTCGAACCCGCCACCTGCGCCATCCATACAGACAGCGGCGCCGGCCGATGGCCAGGCACTCTTCGTCACCAGTTGTTCGGCCTGTCATCAGGCGAACGGAGCAGGAATCAAGGGTCAAATACCGCCGTTGGCCGAAAACCCGGATTTGTTCCTGTCGAAGGAATTCCCGGTCAAGGTCGTGCTTTATGGAATGGAAGGCAAAATCGAGGTGAAAGGGCAACCGTTCAACGCCGAGATGCCGTCTTTCGGGCACTTGTCAGACACGCAGGTAAGCGCCGTGCTCAACTATGTGCGTGCGAATTTTGGCAACTCGGCCATCGCGCGGAGTGAAATGAAACGGCTGACACCCGAAGATGTTATGCAACAGCGCGTCACTACCCTGACCCCGCAAAAGGTGCTCGCCTATCGCGCCTCGTTGAAATAGGCGTGGCGCTCCTCGCAATGGCTGAGCAAGTGGATCGGCGAGACAGTGCATCGCCGTGGCGTTCCGCGGCACCAAGAACGCTGGAGCGGCGATCGGCCGCCCCACCCAGAACCTTGCAACCTACAATCCTCAGTTGACCGCTACATTCCGGTAAGTTCTCAATGGGCGTGTTCTGCGCTTGATGTTTACAATCAATTGATTGCCGACACGCCGTAGTCCATCCGCCGGCAACGCGGCGCTTATGCCGGCCTACGGGCTGGTCGTTCATGAACAATTGGCTCGGTCGTTCGCCTTCGCCCGGTTCAGCCGAAGTCGTCGAGATAGTGTCGCGCCAGGCAGCAGGTCCCGGCGGTATATTCGGGGCCGAGTTCCTTCGCTAAATCGGTTTCGGAGTGGGAGCCGATCCACGCCAGAATAACCATCCTGCGCAGCATCAGAAAGGTCGGGATCTCGGCCTCGTCGGCGTCGCTCAGCGGACGCACGGTTCGGTAGCCCGCCACCCACGAGTGGATCAGTTCCGGCACGTCCTCACGCTCTTCGATGAAGCTCAGCGCCGTGGCCAGATCGTAGAGGAACCAGCTAAAACCGCTGTCGTCGAAGTCGATCACGCGGGTCTCACCGTCGTGAATCAGCAGGTTCGCGAGGCGCAGATCGGCATGCACCAGGCCGAAGCGGTGCGGCCCCCGGCCGAACGCGTCGAGTCGGCGTTTTATCGCGGCGCTCAGGTCTTCGAGCAAGGCCACGCGCTCGGGATTGAGCGCGAGCCCCGCATGCCAGTCCCCCCAGTACGGCCGATCCCCCAGCATGTGCGGATAGTCCCAGTGCAGGCGCTCGAAATTCGCCGGTCGCCGCCAGCCTTCCGAGTGTTGGTGAATGCGCGCGGAGACCTCACCGAGGGTGCGAAACGGTCCCAGCAGTTCGTCTTCGTGAGGCTCGACACCTTCGAGGAATTCGAACAACACGCAATGACGGGAATTGAGGCCATCCACGGTCGCGACCTGGATGAGTTCCCCGTCGCGCCCCGCGATCGGCGCCGGCGTCATGACTCCCGCCTCGCGGCGCAAGGCCGTCATCCACGCGAGTTCACTGGCGATGCCATCGCGTGTGTGGTAACCCTCGCGGTGCACGCGCAGCACCACCGGGGAACCCCCGCCGGGCGGATCGACGCGATAGGTGGTGTTCTCCGAATGGTTGAGCAGGGTAACCGTGGACTCCGGATCCAGGTCGAAGGCCGTCAATGCCCCGCGCGCCATCTCAGCGAGGCGCACGAGCATTTCTTCATGGGACAGAAGCTCGCTCATCGTGTTCTCCTCGGGGGCTCCGGCGGCGTCACCATGACTGATGCGGCGATGGCGTGCGCCGCGCGGCACCCGATTGCATGCCTCCCTTCAAATCGCGCCCCTGATACACGCCGCGAGCACGGGCGCGCCGACAAGATGGTTCGCGCTAGGTTTCCAGCGCTTCCAGCGATTCGGGCAGGGTCTGCCCACCGTCGATCACCAACGTCTGGCCGGTAACGTAGGCGGCCTCGTCGGAGGCGAAAAACAGCGCCGCATTACCGATATCCTCAACGCTACCGAGGCGCTTGAGCGGAATGGACGCGGTCATCGTCGCCAGATAATCCTCCCCCAGCTCATCGAGCCCCTCGGTGGCGATATTGCCCGGCATCACGGCGTTGATGGTGATGTGGTGCGCCGCGAGTTCGATCGCCGCGGTGCGGATGAAACCGAGCTGACCGGCCTTGCTCGCTCCGTAGTGGCTCCACCCCGGAAAGCCGGTCACCGGACCGGTAATCGACGAGGTCACCACCACTCGGCCCCTGCCGCTCTCGCGCAACGCCGGCAGGCAGGCCTTGACCGCCAGGAAACAGCCCTTGAGATTGGTGTTGAGCACCGTATCCCAGTCCTCGCCGCTCATCTCGATGAGCTTCGACGAAGGAAAGATCCCCGCGTTGCTGCACAGGATGTCGAGTCCACCATGGTGCTCGACCGCCGCCGCGGCCATCGCCTGCATGTCCTCCCACGAGGCGACGTCGGCGGCATGAAATGCGGCGGTTCCACCGGCTGCGCGCAGTTCCTCGACCGTGGCGTTGCCCTGCGCTGCGTTACGCGCCACCACCAGCACCTTGGCGCCCTGGCGGGCGAAGACCCGCGCGATGCCCTTGCCGATGCCTTTGCTGGCACCGGTAACGACCACCGACCGACCGCTGATAGGCGTCAACATGTTCGTTCCTCCTGAATTTGTCGAAATCGGAATGCGCCACGCAACGCGGCGCCGTCTAACCTTGCCGCCAGCGACGTCGGAACATCGCCACCGCGAGGATCATGGCCGCAAGCAGAACGCTTACCCCGATGACCGTCAGTGTGCCCACCGCGGGCACCAGTGGCGAATAACCCGATATCATCTTGGCGTAGAGCCACTTGGGCAAGGTCAAATCGGCGCCCGTGGTAAACAACGAGAGCGGAAAATTACCCCACGAGAGCAGAAAGCTGAACAGGCCCGCCGAAATGACCCCCGGCATGATCAACGGCAGCGTGACCTCTCTGAGCACCTGCCACGCGCTCGCGCCCATATCGCGCGCCGCCTCCTCCAGCGAGGCGTCGAAGCTGTAGGCTTGAATCGCGATGACCAGGGTCGCTATCGGCGCGATCCAGACCAGGTGTGCGACGATCGCGGTCTTCCAGCTCGGTATCACGCCCAGGAAATTGAACCACAGCAGCAAGGCCAGCCCGAGTACCGCCTGGGGGAAGAAGATCGGCAGCAGAATGAGCTTCTGGTATAAGCGTCGGCCGCGCCAGGGGTAACGCGCAAAGGCGAGCGCGCCGAAAAATCCCAACACGATGCTGATCGCGGCAACCGACAAGGCAATCGTCAGCGAGGTCGTTACGAGGTCGGCGATGGTCAGCGAGTCGAAGACCTTTTCGTACCAACGTATCGTGTAGCGGTGGATTGGAAAACTGAAATATCGTTTGCGCGACAACGACGCGAGCGACACCACGATCACCGGCAGGTACAGGATCAGCATCGCCAGCACACCGTAAAGGAAAAACTAGCGCCGCTCCCTTGCGACGGATCCGCCGTTCACCACCATGCCTACGATCTCCCCATGATCTGATCGAGATCGAGTCGACTCAGCGCGAAGATCGCGATCGCACCGACCAGCACGATCAGGAACATCGACAGCGCCGAACCCAGCGGCCAGTTCTGCCCGTAGCCGAACGCGGTCTCGATCTCCGAGGCCATCACCACGACCTTCTGGCCGCCGAGGAGCTTGGATTCGGCCAGCGCGCCGGCGCTCAGAACGAAGGTCAACATCGAACCAACCAGAATCCCGGGCATCGCGAGCGGCAAATCCACTTCGCGTAGGATCTCGAAGCGTGTCGCACCGAGATCGCTCGCCGCCTGACGAAGCTCGTCGGGAATCATCGAGATCCCCAGGACCATGGGGAACAGCATGAACGGGAAATACACGTAGACCATGCCGAAAACGATGATCGGGGCGTTATACAACAGGCTGTCGAGATTGGCTCCGAACAGTGCGTGCAGACTACCGAGGAGCAGCCCCCCCTTCATGAAAAACAACTGCCAGCCGAACAGCCGAATGTTCTCGGAGACGAACAGCGAGAGCACCACCAGGATCGTGATCACGTCACTGAAGCGATGAAAAACCTTGGCCATCGCGAAGGCCAGGGGATAGCACAATACGAGCAAGATCAGCACCGTGACAAACGCCAGACCGAGCGACCAGAGCAACGATTTGAAGTAGCCCTGCGAAATCACCGCCGCGAAGTTTTCGAGGGTCGGCGTCTGGAGCAGGCTGAAGGTCTTGGCCGGCATCACACTGAATCCGCTGACCACCAGCAGCGGCGCAATGAAGCACAGCGCCAGCAATATTGCCATCGGCAAACTGCACAACAACCCGGCGCGATTACTCTGGCCGTGCATCGTCCGGAGCCTCAGTCGCTCGGGTCGAGCAGGCGGCCGTCGGCCGCGTTCCAACCGAGTCGCACCACGCTGTCGGCGCCGCCCGTAAAGCGATCCTCCCGGAGCTTCTCCACCGTCAACAGGCTGTCACCGACCTGCACCCCGTACTGGATCCGTGAACCGAGGGCGTATTCATTCCCGATCCTGCCCTCGACCATGCAGTCGGCCTGCTCCTCGGCCGCGAGGAATCGCATTGCTTCGGGGCGCACCATCAACATCGCTTCGTACCCCGGCGTCAAATCGCTGCGCGGCGCCGCCAACGTTGTGCCGACCCGGTCGGATTCAAGGCGACCGTCGTTGGCGACCCGCACAGGGATCAGATTGCACTCGCCCATGAACTCGGCGACAAACGTGTTGCACGGGGCATTGTAAATTTCGTCCGGAGAGCCGACCTGCTCGATCCTTCCGAACCGCATCAAGGCGATCCGATCGCTCATCACCATGGCCTCTTCGAGCGAATGGGTGATATAGACGAAGGTCTTACCGGTCTTGCGATGGAGATCCTTGAGCTCTTTCTGCAGCGCCTTGCGCAAGCGAAAGTCGAGTGCCGACAGCGGCTCATCGAAGAAAATGATCTCCGGATCGAAGGCCAGGGCACGCGCCAGTGCGACCCGTTGGCGCTCGCCGCCCGAGCAGCGCAACACGCTGCGTCCGTAGTAGGACTCCGGCAGCCGCAACAGCGCCAACAACTCCAGCGCCCGCTGTTTGCGCACCGCCGGGTCGACCTTGCGCAGCTTGAGCGGAAACTCGATATTCTGACCTACGCTACGGTGCGGGAAGAGCGCCAGCGACTGGAACACCATGCACGTCGGTCGGCGGTTCGCCGGCACCTCGTTGATGCGCTCACCGTTGAGAAAGATATCGCCGCTGGTGGGGTGATCCATTCCCACCAGGAGTCGCACCACGGTGGTCTTGCCGCTGCCGGACGGTCCGACGATGGTGAGAAATTCGCCTTCACGGACATCCAGGCTGATGCCCCGCAGGGCGACGAAATCGCCGAAGGTCTTGGTGAGATCGACCAAGCGAAGGATCGGGCCGCCGTTCTCTTCCGCCATATTTTCCGCCTCGCACGACACCTTGCCGTAGCCTGTCGCTCGCGCGCGCCGCGCTCGAGACGCACGCGAGGTAGGCGTTCAGCCACCATCCGACGCCGCCGGCGGCGGGCCGGCGGCGCGGCTATTTTCCGCCTCTCAAGCCGAGCGCTTGGCCGCCGTGTAGATGGTCATCATCCGATCGAAATCCGGATTGATCGAGAACTCGGCCGAATTCGCCATCTCATCGTCCAGCGAATCCCATTGGATGGCGTCGAGTTCTTCCTTGTTGAATTTCGCGAACACCTTCGGATTGCCGAGATCGGCGATCGGATTGTAGGTACCCTCGGCGAACGCGACGTTCTTGCAGACATCGGGCTGGTGCACATAGTCTAGGAACGCCGCGCCGAGCGCCGATGGATTCGGGTTGTTGACCAGCGAGGTGACCTCGGCCCACACGATCCCGCCCTTGCCGCCGATCGGCCCGGATTTCGGCGTGATCCCGCGGATCTGCCTTTCACCGTCGAAGCGTGCCGGTGACGCGGTGTAGGTTCCTCCGGTGAAGTACGCGTCGATCTCACCGTTGACCAACGCGGTGTTCATGCCGACCAGATCATCGCTCAGGAGCTTTGCGCCCTTGAAGATACGCCGGGCGACCTTCTCGTAGGCGGCGATTTCGGCTTCGCTGTGCTTTTTGAACGGATCGATATCCGCGGTGATGCACATATGCATGATGTTCCAGTTGTCGTAGGTCAGCACCCCGTAGCGGCCCTTCAATTTCGGGTCGAGGAAGATCTTGAAACCTTGGTCTTCGGCCATCTTGCGCGAAATCTTGTTGGTGTTGACAACGAAGCTGAACGGACCGAAGCGCTGCGCCATGCCGATCAGATTCTTGCCTTCCGCGTCGAGGGCGTAGGGGTACGGCCCTTTGAACCACTTCAGGAAGGTGTCGAAGTAGGGCTCGAAGTGAGCACGGTCGAGCGGCTTGATGAGTTTTTCGGGTAGCAATTGCGCGCGTGCCCAGGGTTGGTTGACATTGATGATGTCCCATACCTTGATTTCACCGGCACGCAGCTTGTTGATCATGTCCGGGTCCGATGTTCCGCTCTCCGCGTTGACCTTGACCCCCGGGTGCGCCCGCCGGAACGGATCAAGCACGTCGCCGGTGTTGTAACCCTCCCAGCACAGAATATTGAGCGAGTCCCGGCGCTCCGCGCGCGCCAAGCGCGGCAGCCCCGAGGCGGCCAACAATGCGGCACCACCGGTTCCCTTGAGAATTTCGCGACGATTAATCATGGGTTTTCTCCTCTACGGTTTCGCCGGGCTTCCCATGGCGGCAGCTCTATCGTCTGCCTGCACGGGGTCGGCAATTAGGGCTCGGTCAGGCGGCAGGCACCCCGCGCTCCACCCGGCACATATCCTCCAACGCTTGGCGCCATTTCCGTTCATAAGCCACCGAAAACGGCCCGCTCAGGCGCCACGGGCCACCGCCCAAGCGTGCCAAGTCCGCGCATACTATGCCTTTTTTTGACCACCTGGACTTGACACGAGAATACAGAATGCCCGTCCCACCAAAACGGGCATTCCGTCCGGTGCAGGGATGCACCGGCATTTTCGATGGTCGCTGCTCAAAAAGTCCGGGTATCCGGGCGGGGTAGTGCTGCCCGGAGTAATTGAGATGTTACTTTCGCCCCTTTTAAGTCGTTGCAAATCAGAGGTATCTGGAAATGACTCGTAAATTGACGTACCCCGGCCCCGCCTCCGGCAATGGCCGGGAGGGTCGCCTGTCCACCAGCCGACCGCGCCGCGATCGGCGCTGGTCGCCGACAGCGATCCACGGTCCCGCTATTGTAGCCCGCTTCAGCACCCCCAACGCAGCGCCGCGGTTCGTACCGGTGCATCCCAGTAGCGCAACAATTCGTCGTCCATGCGCGTCAGGGTCAACGAGCAGCCGGCCATATCGAGCGAAGTGACGTAATTACCGACCAGACTGCGCACGATGTCCACGCCCGAATCGGCGAGCGCACGCCGCGCCGCGTCGTACATCAAATACAGCTCCATCAGCGGGGTGGCGCCGAAACCGTTGACCAGCAGCAGTAGCCGATCGCCACCGCGCGGCTCGAGCGCCGCGGTGATCGCGTCGAGCATCTGGCGGGCGATCGCGTCGGCCGATTCCATCGCGATGCGCCGGCGACCGGGCTCGCCGTGGATCCCGACCCCCATCTCGATCTCGTCCGCGCCGATCTCGAAGGTCGGGTGCCCGGCGGCCGGCACCGTGCAACTCGTCAGGGCGACGCCCATCGAACGAGTCCCCTGGTTGACCCGCACTCCGAGATCCCGGCAGGCTTCGAGATCCGCGCCCGCCTCGGCGGCCGCGCCGACGATCTTCTCCACCACCAGGGTACCCGCCACCCCGCGCCGCCCGACCGTGTAGGTGCTGTCCTGCACGGCCACATCGTCATCGGTCACTACGCTTGCGTGGGGATTGGCGAGCATCTCCGCGGCCATCTCGAAGTTCATCACGTCACCGGAGTAGTTCTTGACGATGAACAGCACCCCCGCGCCACCATCCACGGCCTCGGCTGCCGCCACCATCTGGTCCGGCGTCGGCGAGGTGAACACCTGACCGGGACACGCGGCATCGAGCATCCCGCGCCCGACAAAACCGGCGTGCAGCGGCTCGTGGCCGCTGCCGCCACCCGAAATCAAGGCCACCTTGCCCGCGACCGGCGCAGCCGCGCGCGCCACGTACACCGGCTCACCGTTAAGGCGCAGGATATCGGCGTGCGCGACTGCAAAGCCTCGCAGGCTCTCGTCGAGCACCTTCGAGACGTCATTGATGAACTTTTTCATGGAAATTTCCTCCTGGCGGCGAATGGATGAAGAACGCGGCGATGGCCACCGCGGGCGGCTCAGCGTGGACCAAGCAGGCGGCTGATCCGGCCCACCAGATCCCGGATCAACGCCTCGAGAAGTTCCTGTTGCTCCGCATCATGCAGCACCGGAACCTGAATGCGCAGGGTCTTGTAATGGCGGCGTCCCTCCTCGGGTACCGCCAGGCGTCGATCGTGAGCGGCGTTATAAGCGTCCAGAAACCGCTGCTTTTCGCTCGGCGACAGGTGACAGACATCGATGATCGGTTCCACATGACGCGCCGGAATCGGGGTCGAATCGGCCGGGTTGGTGATCTGGGAGATAAAACTCTTGTGGGTTCCCAGCACCTGCGCGATTTTCTGGCGCATCCCCGACGGGCGCTGATCGATGCAATCACGCAGAACCCGCTTGTAAGCGCCAATCCGTTCCTGCCGGGCAAGTCGCTGCGCGGTCACTTCAGCCCTCCGGAATTCGGCATTCCGCCAGCGCCGCCTTGATCCGCGCGAGCGCCCCGGCCGGGACGGAAAGAGCCCGTACGCCGGCCCCGAGCAACGCCTCCAGACACTCGGGCATGGCGGCCATCTCACCGCATACGCTGACCTCCACGCCCTGGCGCCGGCCGTGCGCTGCGACCCGCGCGATCAACTCCAGGACCGTCGGTTGCAGCGGATCGAGCAACTCCGCGACGGCTGCGCAATCTCGCCCCGCCGCGCTCACGTACTGGATCAGATCATTGCTGCCGATAGAATAGAAATCCGCGTTGAAGGCCGCGATCCCGATCGCCGCGGCCGGTACCTCCACCATCATTCCCAGACGCGGCATGACAGCTTTCACGCCGGCGCTGAGCAAGGCGCCGACTTCCTCTTCCAGCAGACCGCGTGCCGCGGCCAATTCCTCCGGCCGCGTCACCATCGGAACCATTATCCGCAGCGGCCCGTGGCTCGCGGCGCGCACCAGGGCACGCAGTTGCACGCGAAAAACCTCGGGGTTGGCCAACGATAGCCGTAGCCCGCGCAGCCCCAGAAATGGATTACCTTCACCCTCGGGCGTGAGCCCCGGAATCGGTTTGTCGCCCCCTGCGTCCAGGGTCCGAACCGTCACCGATCGCCCACCCGCCCACTCGAGCAGGCGCCGATAGGCACGATACTGGTGTTCTTCGTCGGGCAGCGCCGTGGCCCCGCGGAACAGGAATTCGGTGCGGGTAAGCCCGATGCCGTCGCAGTGGGTCGCCGCCACGCCATCCAGATCCCCGGGTCCGTCAACGTTGAGGGATACGGTAACAACCACGCCATCGAGGGTCGTGGCGGGACCCTCGAGATAGCGCCGCGCCCGGGCCTGCTCGGCGTCCCGCGCCGCGCGTTGGGCGACATAGTCCGCCACCAATTCCGGCGCCGGGTCCACCAACAGCCGGCCGTGATCCGCGTCGAGTACCGCGCGCACCCCGTCCGGCAATTTCTCCAGGGTGGCTTTCAGCCCCACCACCAAGGGCACACCGCGCGCCCGCGCCAGCATCGCGACGTGATCGCTCGGACTGCCGGTGCAGGATGCGACACCGGTCACCCGCTGCCAGTCGGTCTCGAGGAATCGTGACGGGGTGAGCTCATCGACCAGCAGGATCACGTCCGCCGCCGGCGCGTCTCGGTCGAGCACCGCGCCGTTCGCGCCGCGCAGCTTGCCGGCGACCCGATCGCGTAGATCACGCAGATCGGCGGCGCGGCCGCGAAAGGTCTGATCTTCCCCGCTTTCATAGCGCTCGATCTCGGTTGCGAGCGCATCGTTCCACGCCTGTTCGGACGGCGTCCCCCCTTGTACCGCTTGCAGGATCGGCGCGATGAACGCTTCATCATCGAGCAGCGCCTGTTGGAAGCCAAGCACACCGCTCACCAGTTCACCCGCGTCCGCGGCCATCGCGCTCAAGCTATCCCGTGCCGCCGCCAGGCTCGCAAGCAGGTGCTCACGCTCGGCCTGCGGCGGGCCGGGTGGACGGTCCGGCAGCGCCGCGCTTCGAGCACGCCCGAGCCAGCCCACCGCAATCCCCGGCGCGGCGCGACTTGCATCGAACACGCCCGACCGATCCGGCGCATGTGTGGGGTGCGTCGCACGACGATCCGGAGCGGCGAGGTCGCTTGCACGGGCTGCCGTCGCAGCGCCGGTCTCGGCATCGCCGTGCTCGTCGAAATCCCGTCGCACCAAGGCCAGTAGCGCCTGCACCGCCGCCGGCGCGTCTTCGCCCTGGGCGCGCAAATACAACGTGGTATCCGCGCGTACCTTGAGGCGCATGAGATTCGCGGTGCTGCGCGCGCGAACCCAGCGTCCATCCTCGCCGGCCCGTAGTTCCACCTTGGCCTTGAATGACGCCGCCAGCCGCGCGAGCTTCACCGCCGGACGCGCATGCAGGCCGCTGGGGTTGGTGAGTCGGACACTCGCTTCGAGCGTCACAGAACCCCCTCCGCGGCCTCCCGGACCTCTTCCAGATCACTGCCCATCGAAGATTCGGTGGCGGCCATCACCGCACCCTCGACGATCGGCGCGTTGCAGGTCACCACCGGACCATGACCGGCGGCGACCGCCATTTCGGCGGCCATCTCCGCATTCATCTCGGCGCCGCCGAGGTCGACCAGCAGCGCCACGCCCCGCTCGCTCCAGACCTTTTCAATGCACCCGCGAATGGCCTCGGTGTCGGTCCCCAGCCCGCCGTCCGGGTTGCCCCCGCACCACGCGAGCGGCACCGAGTCACCGACCATCTGGCGAACCATGTCGGCGGTGCCGCGCGCGACGTCCGGCGAATGCGAGACGATGACGATCCCGACGGCCGGCGCCTGCGAACCGCTCACGAAGCACCTCCGAGGCCCTCGCACACCGCCTTGACCAGCAAGTAGCTCGACATCGCGCCGGGATCCAGGTGGTCGATGCTGCGCTCCCCCAGATAGGAGGCGCGGCCCTTGGTGGCGCGCATCGGGCGCGTCGCTTCGAGCCCCGCCGCGGCCGTGTTCACGAGTTCGGTGAGCAGCGTCCACCGATCGTGCCCATCGCTCACCCCGGAGCGCAGTGTTTGGCTGACCGGCACCAGCACGTCGAGCATGGTTTTTTCGCCCGCCTCGGAACGGCCGCGCTGGCGCACGCTGTCGACCCCCGCGGCAACCGCCGCGGCGAGATCCGCGCCGCTCGGCGAATCGGGAAGCTGCTGGCCCAGGGCCATGAAGAAGCTGCCGTACAAGGCCCCCGACGCGCCACCGACCTTCATCACCAGGGTCATGCCGATTTTGCGCACGGCGGCGCCAAGTGCCAGATCCCGCCACTCATCACGGCTCGTCGCGATCGCGTCGAAACCGCGCTGCATGTTCAGGCCATGGTCGCCGTCGCCGATCGCCTGGTCGAGTTCGGTCAATTCCTGCGCGTGCTCGGAAATGGTCGCGACCGCCCGGTCCATCAATTCTGCCAGTTGTGTATTCATGCCTCAATTTTCCATGCGATGATCGTCATCGCCAAAAAACAACAGCGCGCCGGGGCGCGCCGCGACCCGGATTTGCATCTCCGGCGCCAGTTCTCGACCGGCGTCGATCAGCGCCCGTAAACGTTGCCCGTCGATATCCACGATCACCACGGTCTCATCCACCAGACGTTCCACCTGAGCTATCCGCCCCGGACGTCCGCTCTCGCCCAACACCAGGTCTTCGGGGCGCACCGCCGCGCGGGACGCACCGTGCGGCGCCGGGTTGGCCCCCGCTTCATCCAGCAGACCGAGCGGCACCAGATTGATCGCGGGTGCGCCGAGGCGTTGCGCCACGTAAACACTGGCCGGACGGGTGTAGATCTCATGGGGCGTGCCAACCTGCACCAGCCGCCCTTGAGCGAGCACCCCGATGCGATCCGCGAGGGTCATCGCCTCGACCTGATCATGGGTGACATAAAAGACCGTGGCGCCCAGATCGGTCTGGATGCGTTTGAGTTCGATGCGCAACTCTTCGCGCAACTTGGCGTCCAGCGAGGAGAGCGGTTCGTCCATTAGAAAGACGGTCGGCTCGCGTACCAGCGCGCGGCCGATCGCGACGCGCTGCATCTCACCGCCGGAGAGCATGGTCGCCTGATTCGCGAGCTTGTCCTCGATCCGAAGCATCGCCGCGACGGCCGTCACCCGGGCCTCGATCGCGGCCGTATCGGTGCGCCGATGCGGCGCGCGCAGGGGAAAGGCCAGATTGTCGAACACCGTGTAGTGCGGGTACAACGAATACTGCTGAAAGACGAAAGCCACGTCGCGATCCGCGATCGGCGCCACGGTGACATCGTGCCCCGCGATCCGGATGCTCCCCCGGTCGGGTCTCTCGAGGCCGGCGACCAGACGCAGGGTGGTGGTTTTGCCGGCGCCGGTCGGTCCCAGCAGCACCACGAACTCGGCGTCGTGGACTTCCAGCGAGAGATCGCTCACCGCACGGGTGGCGCCGAAGTGCTTGCTGACCCCTTCCAGGCGTATCTCAGCCATGCCCCGCTCCGTTCCCCGCCAGCGGATTTGCCGCGCTACGCAGGGCCCGCGACGTGAGTCCATCGAAGACCACCACGCGCTCGGTACGGAAAGCGATCGAAAGCTGTTCACCGCGCGCGACGCTCAGATTGTTCGGAACCCGAGCCTTGATCCGGCCCGCGACCGTATCCAAGGTGACGAGTTGGCGAGCGCCCATGTACTCGACGCTGAACACCTCACCGCGCAGACCGCTATCGGCGCCCAGCACGACGTGCTCGGGGCGCACGCCGAACCACACTTGCGGACCGCTGCTCGCCTCTTGCAGGCGCGGGATAGGCAGTGTCGCGCCATTGATGCGGAGTACCTCGCTGCCGCTTTCCGCACCCTGGCCGATACGCAGGAAATTCATCGGTGGGCTACCGATGAAGGCCGCCACGAAACGGGTTGCGGGGCGGTCGTAGATCTCGCCGGGGGTACCGGTCTGCAACACCACACCACCGTCCATGACCGCGATTCGATCCCCCATGCTCATCGCCTCGACCTGGTCATGGGTCACGTACACGGTGGTGGCGTGGATCCGGTCGTGGAGTTGGCGCAGTTCGTCGCACATGAGTTGGCGGAACTCGGTATCCAGGGTTCCGAGCGGCTCATCCATCAGGAACGCCTTGGGCCGGCGCACGATCGCCCGCCCCAAGGCGACGCGCTGGCGATCGCCGCTGCCCAGACGACTCACCGGACTGTCCAGCAGGTGCTCGATGCGCAGCAGGCGCGCGACCTCCATCACCCGCGCACGGATCTCGCCGCGCGTGACCCCATGGGACTTGAGCGGAAAACTGATATTGCGGCGCACGTTCATGTGCGGGTAAAGGGCGAAGAGCTGGAACACGAAGGCGATGTCGCGCTGCGCCGCACGCCGCCCCGTGACGTCCTCGCCGGCCAGCAGGATCCGCCCGGCGCTCGGCTGCTCGAGCCCAGCGATCATCCGCAGGGTGGTGGTTTTGCCACAGCCCGAAGGCCCCAGAAGCACGAAGAAGCAACCATCGTCCACCACCAGGTTGGTGTCGCGGACCGCGGTGAAGTCCGCGAATCGCTTCTGCAGATGCTCCAGTCGAATCTCAGCCATCTACTCCTCCGGGAGGTGACTGGCGATCAGGAACCCCAGCGTCCCAACGAGGATGACGGTGAACGAGTAACGGTACAGGTTCAGCCAGAAAGGCTGGGTGAGCATCACCACCCCGGCGCCGATCAAGGCGGTGGCAGCCCCCTCCCAGGGTCCGCGCCGCCACCACCGACGACGCGCGCGCCCGGCGCTCATTTGCGCACCGCCCCGAAGGTGATCCCGCGCAGCAGATGCTTGCGCAGCAGCACCGTGAAGATCATGATCGGCACCAGAAACAGGCTGGTCGCGGCGGCCACCGCCGGCCAGTCCTGACCACCCTCGCCGATGATGATCGGAATGAACGGCGGCGCGGTCTGCGCGGTGCCGCTGGTGAGCAGCAAGGCGAAGGCGTACTCGTTCCAGGCAAAAACCAGGCAGAAGATCGCGGTCGCGGCGATCCCGGTCTTCGCCTGCGGCAAAACCACCCGCAGGAAAGCCTGCCAGCGCGTATAGCCATCGACCATCGCCGCCTCTTCGTATTCGCGCGGGATTTCATCGATAAAGCCCTTCAGCAACCACACCGCGAGACTCACGTTGACGCTGGTGTAGAGGAGAATCATGCCGAGATGCGTATCGTTGAGCCCGACGCTGCGGTACATCAGAAAAATCGGGATCGCCACCGCGATCGGCGGCATCATGCGCACCGACAATATGAAGAACATCAAATCATCCTTGATCGGCACCTTGAAACGCGAAAAGGCATAGGCGGCCAGGGTGCCGAGAAACACGGCGAGAAAAGTCGAACCGAAGCCGATAATCAGCGAATTCAGAAAGCGGTTGGCGAACCGCGACGGGCCGGTGATGACCATATTGCGCTTGCGCACCAGGGCTTGATACCAGGTCTTCGGCGGTGGCAGGCTGGCGAGGTATTTCGGGGTCTGACGCGAACGGTTGGTGAACAGGTTGACGTAGCCCTCCAACGAAGGACTGAACACCACCTTGGGCGGGTAGGCGATGGAATCGGGCGGCGTCTTGAAGCTGGTCAGCAGAATCCACACCACCGGCACCATCGAGATCAGGGCGTAAGCGATAACCAGTCCCGCAGCGACGCGCCGCGCCCCCGGGGTCGCCTCGACAATCGAACGCGCGCGCTGGTTGGCGGCGCTCATCGTTCCTTGACCTTATTCAAATACTTGACGTAGATGTTGGCCGCGGCGAATACGGTAACGAACAGGATCACGGCGAACGCCGAGCTGTAACCGGTACGCCAACTCTCGAAGGCCTGGCGTTTGAGATAGATCGAGGCGAGTTCGGTAACCGAACCGGGGCCGCCGGAGGTCAAGTTGACCACCATGTCGAACATCTTGAAGTTCTCGATCGCCCGAAACAGCACCGCGAGCATCAGAAACGGCATCACCATCGGTACCGTGATGTTCCAGAACTGGCGGGTGCGCGATGCGCCGTCGACCTCCGCCGCCTCGTAAATATAGTCGGGGATGGAGCGCAGCCCCGCCAGGCAGATCAGCATCACGTAGGGGGTCCACATCCAGGTGTCGACGATGATGATCGCCCACGGCGCCAAATCCACGTCGCCGAGCATCGTGAAGCTGCCCGTGTTGTGGAAAAAATTGACCAGGTAATTGAAGATCCCCGCCTCGGGATTAACAGGTATTTCCAGAACACCCCGACCACCGCAGGCGACAGCATCATCGGCAACAGGATCAAGGTGGTCCACATCGCATGTCCGCGAAAACGGCGGTTGAGGAGTAGCGCCAGGCCGAAACCCAACAGCACCTGGAGCAACATCGTCCAGCACACGAAATGGGCGGTCGCCTGCAGATAACCCCACACGTCTTCATCGTTGAGCAGGCGGCGGTAATTGTGCAGGCCGAGCCAACGCACCGGGCGCCCGGCCCAATTGGCGTGGTAATTCGTAAAGCTGAGATAGATGCTCCACACCAGTGGAAAGATATTGATCGCCAGCAATAGAACGATGGTCGGTGCGATGCACCACCACGCGATGGCGCGGTCCGATAACCCGCGCACATGCATGAAGCCCGCGGCGGCACCCGGTGGGCTCACGGCTCGACGGGAAGCGTCATTCATCGCGACCGCCCTCCACCATCGGCACAGCGACACGGCACCGCGACCCGCGCCCTCCCTGACGCGGGTCCAAAACGCGACGATGCGGGGCGTTCGACAGCGGTGCGTAGCCTGAGGCCGCCTCGATACGCACGCCCACGCTCCGCGGGCTCGAAGCTAAAGCTTGCCTTCCTCCTGGAACACCTCGGTCCAATCCTTGGAGAGCTTGTCCAGAGCCTGCTTCGCGGTGCCCTTATCCGCGCCGACGTAATCGTGTACGCGCTTCTGCATCGCCTGCAATAGCTGCGCGTAACTCGGATCCTGCCAAAAGTCCTTGACATTCCGCATGGCTTTCAGGAACTCGGAGGCGTAGGGCGCGGTGTCGGCGAAACCGGGGGCGAGCAACACCGATTTGCGGCACGAGTAGCCGCCCAGCGACCACCATTTCTTCTGCACATCGGGCTGCGCGAACCATTTGATGTACTGCAGCGCAAGCGGCTTCTTGTCGGAATAGGAGACCACCGACATGCCCTGTCCGCCAATCATCGAACCCTCGGCCTTCTCCGGGGGATTCGCGAAGAAACCCGAGTGCTCGCCGCCGACGTTCTCATCTTTCGCGATGCCCGGCATGAAGGCGAACCAGTTCATCTGCATTGCCACCTGACCGGATTTGTAGGCGTCCAGATTGGCGACCATGTAGGCATCGGAATGCCCCGGCGGGCTGCAGCACTTGTAGAGTGCCTTGTAGAATTTCAGCGCCTCGACGGCATTCGGAGCGTTGATGAACCCGTCGGTGTGGTAGGGCTTGTCGGGATCCTCGAACTTCACCCCCCACGGGAACATGGCCCCGTCAACCCCCATGGTGATACCCTCCGAACCCCGCTCGGTATAGATCGCGAGTCCATAACGTTTCTTGCCGTCAATCACCCGGCCCTGGAAGAACTTGCCGATCTCCATGATCTGGTCCCAGTTCTTCGGTACCCCCAATTCATGGCCGTATTTGGCCTTGAAGGCCTTGCGCAGTTCGGGACGCGCGAACCAATCCTTGCGATAGATCCAGGCCAACGCGTCACCCATCGCCGGCAGCGCCCAGTAGTGTTTCGAGCCCTTCGGCCAGGTCGAATAGGCATACACCGTGGCAGGCAGGAAATCGTCCATCGAAATGCCGTTTTTCTTGAAGAAATCGGTCAGTTCGATGTAGTGGCCGAAGGTCGCGCCGCCACCGATCCACTGGCTGTCGCCAATCAGCACGTCACACAACTTACCGTGCGAATTGAGCTCGTTGAGAAAGCGGTCGGCAAAGCTCGTCCACGGGACGAATTCGTAGCGCATTCGGATACCGGTCTTGGCGGTGAAATCCTTCGACAGCTCCCGCAAGGCATTGGCCGGATCCCAGGCAGCCCAACACAACGTGATCTGCTTTTCCTGCGCCCGAACACCCGAAGCGCCGATGCTGAGCAGCATCGCGGAGACCGCGATGAGAAAGTAGCGTTTCATTGTCACTCCTCCGTATAGCGGCCACGGTCGGTTCTTGTTGTGGCCGACTGGCGGCTCAGAAGCGAGCCTGGGTTGAGTTTAGTAGATACATCCACCAAGTCAACAAAGCAGCCTGAAGAATATTAATTACCCTTATTATTCCAATGGTTAGAATTAAATACCGATCCCGGATGAATCCGGAATACGAACGAAGTTTACTGAATTCAAGCTGCCGTCGGAGCTCGCGGATGGGCGGCGATCACCGCCACGGAGGGAAGCGTGCTGCCGGCGGCACCCTCCCGCCGGCAATGCGGTGCTTGTAGCGGCCGAGCGGCCCGAGATTGGAACGATACCGGCCTTGAGCGATTGAGATGGACGGAACGAACCCGCGCGAGCAGCGAGGCGTCTTGGTCGCAAAGCATGGATTTGTAGCGGCTTCCGGAACACCCAGCCGACGCGCCGATGGCAGCGGTTGCGGGCCGCCGTCTAGCCACACATCCGGAACTTGCAACCGTCCGAACCCGCTCCCCCGGCTTGGCCGGGATCAGCGGCACCACCACCGCACACTCGTGCCCCGGCTCCCTGATTTGACCGGTCCACGCCCCGCCGTCCTCAGGCCAAAATTCGCAAGCGTTGCGGGTCGTACAGCGTGTGAGTGTAGCGGGTCGCCGCGACGCGCTCGCAGAATGCCTCGATCTCGTAACCTGAATCGGTGCACTCATCCACCGCCAGATAGCCATAAGCGATGCTCTCGCCGAGCGTGTGGCCGTAGCCGGCGCTGGTCGTCACCCCCACCACCCGTCCCTCACGCAGGATCGCCTCGCCGCCGAACAACGGCGCGTAGCCGTCCACCGTGAAACAGCACAGGCGCCGCCGCACGCCTTCCTCGCGGATCCGCG
>Ga0114931_10002041_pt1 | contig 25733 bp, 22 predicted proteins | sample 2SBtaG_FD_89579 | JGI IMG/M metagenome (GOLD analysis project Ga0114931, IMG submission 89579) | Deep subsurface microbial communities from Kolumbo volcano to uncover new lineages of life (NeLLi) - 2SBTROV14_V59a metaG | ecosystem: Environmental > Aquatic > Marine > Volcanic | place: Kolumbo... | reverse complement strand
GGATTGACAAAAATACTGACAACAACCTCATCGGCCCGCTGTTTTGCCTCCGTAACCAACCGTAAATGGCCGGCATGTAAATTGCCCATGGTCGGAACAAAAGCCAGCGTTTTATTTTCAGACCGCAATGCTTGGATTTGGTTGCGTATCTGGGGAATTGTTTCGATTACCTGCATATTTATCAATAGCAGTTTTCCGGCGCAGGAAACTGTTGGCCTTTGACTGCAGCAATGTAAGCTTTTATGGCCTTCAATACTGTCCTCCCCCTGTAAAAAATCCCTGGAAAAGCGGGGGCGTCCGCCCGGCGTGATATTCAGCATATCGTATAACACCAATACCTGCCCGTCACAATCCACGCCGGCGCCGATACCTATGACCGGTATCTCCAGCTGCAGGCTTATTTTTGCCGCAAGCTCCGCAGGAACGCATTCCAAAACCAGCAGCCTGGCCCCCGCCTGCTGCAGCTGTTCAGCCTCCTTCCGTATCTGCTTCGCAGCTGCCGGTGCTTTTCCCTGTACGTGATAACGGCCCAGTTTATTGATTGATTGTGGCAATAAACCTAAATGGCCACATACCGGAATACCTTGCTGCACCAAAAAGTGGACAATATCAGGCCGGCAGCCTTCTATTTTTACCATTTGCGCTTGGCCCTGCCGCATTAATTGTGCCGCATTTTGTGCAGCAATTTCAGCCGTTGGATAACTCATAAAGGGCATATCGGCAATAATGAACGCACGATGCCTGGACCGGCTTACTAGGCGTGTATGGTAAATCATAGCCTGCATGCTGACCGGCAAAGTACTCTCATGCCCCTGAATGACCATGCCCAAAGAGTCACCAACCAGCAGCACATCGATTCCCGCTTTATCCAACAAAGCGCTGAAGCTGGCATCATAGGCCGTCAAACAGGCAATTTTTTCCGCCTGCTGTTTCATTGCCGTTATATCCAAGAGTGACAATGTCCGCTGTACTGAAATTTTGCTATCCAGGCCCATCAGTTGATCTTTTCAATTTCTGCCGGGGAACATTTTGCCAGCAGCGTCTGCACCCGACCCTGACCGGGAACATTTAAATCCGGAGCAATCTCATGCAGTGGAAACAACACAAAAGCCCGCCCGGCAATACCATAATGCGGTATCTGCAGTTCCGGCAAGTCGATTTGCTGTTCGCCATATAACAAAATATCAAGGTCCAGGGTCCTGGCTCCCCAGCGTTGTTTACGAACCCGTCCCTGAGCATTTTCTATGGCTTGCAGGCATCTCAGTAGCGCCATTGCCGATAATCGGGTCGTTACACACATGACAGCATTGATATAATCCGGCTGCGCCTGCGGTCCCATCGGCATGCTGCGGTAAAGACTGGAAAAACTGCGCTCCGTTACCTGCTGCATCGCGCCAATGGCCTTCCGGGCTGCTTTTATTTGTACGACCGGGTCGGCAAGGTTGCTGCCTAAACCAATATAAACCTGCTGTTGACCGGATTCTGAAAAAGTCATGGTAAATTAACTTCGGAATTATTCCGCCGCCTTGAGCGCGTTATATTTTTATGCCGGCGTTTTTTATTCCGGAAATTTCCAACCGGCTTAGTCATTTTTTGCTGCTCTGCTTCACTGGCTTGCTGAAATAGCGTCCACCACTTCGCCAATTCAGGATCAGCGCCACCGGTTTCCGCCCTTAACAACAGAAAATCATAGGCCGCCCGAAAGCGCGGATGGGCCAACAACCGATAGGGCCTTGCACCATTGCGGAATTTAAATTTAGCTTGCAAATTCCATACTTCACGCATCGCCAACCCTATACGCTTAGGAAATGCCGTGCATTTCACCTGTCTGATAATCAATTCATTTCCAGCTTCCTGAAAAGCCTGGGCCACCGGCTGACCGTTGCTGATTTTCGCCTCCGTCAATGCCTGTACCGGTTCCCATAAAAACACCGCAAGTAAAAAATACGGCGTAACACTTTTATTTCCATTAATTCTTTTATCAGTATTTTCGAGCGCTCTCGCTAAAAATATTTTCGGAAATCCGTGGTCTTCGACAGACAAACTTTGTTCCGTATCAGGGAACAATACTGCAAACAAGCCGAGCAATCTTAATCTTTCATAAGTTTGCACAGCATAACCGGATAAAAATAACTTCAGGGTCTCATCGTATAATCGCGCCGCCGGTATGGCCGCCAATAAATTGGCCATTTCATACATAACCTGTTCGCAACTCACATCGATTTTAAAGCCCAGTTTTACACAAAAACGCACCGCACGCAGCATTCTTACCGGATCTTCGCGAAAGCGCACCATGGGATCGCCAATCAAGCGCAGCACCCCATCACCGTGGTCCTGCATACCCCCACAGTAATCGACAACAGAAAAATCACGGATATTATAGTACAGCGCATTGACAGTGAAATCGCGGCGCCAAATATCTTCTTCTATTGAGCCATAAATATTATCGCGCAGCAGCCGGCCATCTTCATGCACCCGGTCATTGTTGTTCCGGTCTGAGGCAGTCCCACGAAAGGTGGCCACTTCGATGATTTCACGTCCGAAATGAACATGCGCCAAGCGAAAACGCCGCCCGATCAAACGACAGTTTAGAAACACTTTTCTCACCTGATCTGGATGTGCATCCGTCACCACATCAAAGTCTTTCGGTTCCCTGCCTAACAATAAATCCCGGACACAACCCCCAACCAGATAGGCTTTAAAACCACTTTTTTTTAAGCGGTAAAGAACCTTTAACGCATTCTCACTGATCTGTGAGCGGGAAATATTATGCTCAGAACGGCCATAGATTTTTGGTGCGTTAACAGCTGCCGCCGGCCCATTTGAGGAACTGCCAATAATTTTTTTTATAAATTTTAAAATAAGTTTTTATCCTGTAATTACATTTCCGTTGATACGACAAACCTACTTTGACCATAAAACCTCAGTTTGTTGCGGATTTTGTAGAAAATCTCAGGCTGTCCGAGAATAGGCTTTGTAGCGAGGAAAAGCTGTAGGCCCTCTATTCTCGGCCCGCCGCCTAGGGACGAAAGACAAAGCATGCTCGAAGAGAATGGCCTTAGGAGGCCGTCCGTGAGCTATGCTGCCCGATTTTGGGCCCGAATTTCTACATAAAATCGTGTAACAGGGCCAAATTACCCAAATAAGTGTCAAGTCTATAGGCTGTTAAAATATAACATTCAATATCTTATCATGCCAAGCAGCGCTCAACAGATGTTTTTGGGTTCAACCCAGACATGCTGTGTCAAGCGACCCATTACCAAAACAGCCGATGACCTTTAAGCTGGCATGATAGCATTTTGCTGAATTGTTACTCAAACGACAGATTTTAGTTTTTTACATTCCCCTGCCAGATAATGTAGAATTATCTGCTGTTACAATTAAAATTGCATCTTTAAGCAACGGTCTTCCCCCCTGTTATGGATTGGCTGAATCAGTTGCAACGGTTATATCCGCTGCTTGAAACCATAATTTCAACCCTGCCACAGTTGCTTTAGTTTTAAAAATCAATTGGGGGAAAATTTAAAACCTACTAAGGACACGACACCAGCAGGGTTTTAGTTGACCTAATGTATCTATTCAGCAAAAGTTTATAGCAGGACAAAGCAGCTGAATAGTTACAACCTAATCATGATTGAGGTACTTTATGAGCAAAAAAATACTTTCCGCATTTATTGACCACCCGCTTTTAACAAGTCTTTTCATTACGGATTTGTTAATTCTAATGTTGCATCAACCACCCTTTATCGCATCTTTATTAATGTTCAGCTTACTGATTGCATTATGTATGTTTTTTGGGCAGAAGTTAGCATTATTCAATATTAATTGAGCAATTTGCAGCAAAAAGAATACTCAAAACCTGGCGCCAACGCAGCCAAATCCGCGCCAGGTTTTTTACGGCGTTCTGCAGCAATGCTTTATGATTTTTTACTCTTGCTTGCCATACTCTTTGTTGCCACAGCATTACTGCTGCCCTTTAACAGCGGCAAAGCTTTTAGCTCCGGCCAGATTGCATATCCTATCTATTTACTGCTGGTCAGCTTCTTATTTTACGGATGGTTTTGGACACATGGCGGCCAGACCCTGGGGTTACGCACCTGGAAACTGCGGGTTGCAACCCTTGACAACCGATCTATCACCTGGCAACGCGCCATGCTCCGGTTTCTTGCCGCCTTGATCTCATGGATGACCTTTGGACTGGGCTTCTTCTGGCTTCTTATCGACCGAAAAAAACGGGCCTGGCATGATCATTTGTCAAAAACCGGCATCTTTTTTGATGATCAATACCGTTGATCAGCCTCTTAAACGAGACATAACCCAAGGATATGATCCCTGGAATTAGGCGTTCTGAACCCTAAAGATACCTTTGATGGCGTGTCCTAAAAGAAGACCAGGTAAAAAATCCCACCAAACAGAATATATTTAATAATGTAATAAAAGGTACGATTTTTACTCTTCAGCCATTTTCCGAGCAAGCGTATCTGATACAGATAGAAAAAAGCTTTATTTAATAATCCGACCTTTTCACCCTCTTTATTTTTTGCCGAAGCCATCGTTATGACCAAACGCCCAAAAATCCGGTTAAACCACTTGGCAACCGGGTTGTTCATCGGTCGTTCAATATCACAGAAAAAAATCAGCCGGTCTTGCTGGGTATTGTTTTCCGCATGATGCAAAAATGTCTCATCGAACAAAACGTCCTCACCATCCCGCCAGGCATATTTTTCCTGGTCGACATTGATAAAGCAGGCATCTGAATTCGGGGTAGACAAGCCAAGATGATAGCGCAGAGAACCCGCATAGGGATCTCTATGGCGCACCAGGCAGCTGCCGGGCGGCAACAAAGTAAACATGGCTGCTTTGACCGATGGACACTGTTTGATTAGCGCCACAGTTTTCGGACATAATTGTTTTGCCGAGGGATAGTAACTCCCGGTATACCATTTTAAATAAAAGCGTTTCCAACCGGTTCGAAAAAATGAATTAAAGGCGATATCATCCAGTTTGTCCGATTTGTCAACATGTCCAGCCTGATAAAGCTTGTCCGCTTCCTCGCGAATGGTTTCCCAGTTTTCTTTGAAAATTTTGAGTTCTGGAAAATCCGCAATATTCAGGTAGGGCTTATTCGGTACGCGGGAAAACAAATACATAATACAGTTGACCGGCGCCATAAAGGTTGAATGATCGGTCAGCTGCCGGAAAAAACCATGCCGGGCCTTACCCCGGTAGTGAACATATGTCCCGCTTAAAATTAAAGCACCTATAAAAAACAAACTTGTTGCTGACATTAGCACCCCCCATTTAAATGGCGGAATATTATAAACCCAACGGGGTTTTCTCGCTTAAATTTAGTCAATATTTTTAAATACAGTTGCGGTACTGTAGACCCTAGCTGCGAAATTCGTTTTTTTGACAGCTATTTAACCGTTTATCTGTTTTAAAGCAGGAGGTTGTCCGAAATCAGCAAAGTTAAAAAAAAATAATCAATATACAGTGGATTTAAATAAATTTAAGGTACTGTATATTGTTGGCCGCTGATGTTAATGTTAGTTCCCGGACAGCCTCCTAGTGCCGATCTAGCGTATCCGGCTAATTGCATACAGCGCCGCCGACAAAACCAAGGCGCTGGGCAATACCGCCATGATGGCCGGATTCAAATCATAGACCAGCCCGACACGTCCGGACACCCCATCCAGAATATTAAAACTCAAACCTATTAACACACCCAGCAGCATTCTGGCGCCAACACTGACGCCTTTTTTTATCCCGATAACAAAAGGCGCGGAAACCAATAACATCACCAGTGTTATCAAGGGATTAATTATTCGCTTCCACAAGGCCAGTTCAAATTTTTGGGTTTTTTGATTATTGCCTTGTAAAAATTTTATATAGTCCATCAAATCCAATATCGAAAGATTATCCGGATTCACTACCGCTATTTCCAGCAGTCCCGGATCAATAGATGACCGCCATTCTTTCTGTGCAATTTCATTGGCGCGCATTTGCCGAAGACTTATCTCGCTTTGTTTAATACCCCGCATTAACCATTTATTATCGCTCTGATAGGTGGCCCGATCAATATGAGAAACCCTTCGCAGATGATGATCGTCATCCAGTTCGTATACGAAAACATTAGCAATTTCACCATTTTCTTCAACCTGTCTGATATTAAAATATTTATAACCATCCCGCAGCCAAAAACCATACAGTGACCGCATAACCAAGTGTTCATGCTGTGCTTCATTGCGCAGAATTTTCGCATCATGCCTCGCCGCCGGCGCTATAAATTCGCCGATAAGAATCGAAATCAGCAGCAGAATAAAGCCGGCCATTAACACAGCCTTGATAATCCCCATGACAGAAATCCCGGCAGCCCGCATCGCCACCAGTTCCCGGTTATTCCCCATTTCACCCATGACAAATAAACTCCCCAGCAAAGCGGCAAAAGGCATCAATTCATAACAGTATTGGGGCGCCAGCAAGCCTACATAGGTGAAAACATCAGCCAATCCATAATTACCTTTACCAATGTCCCTGAGTTCATCGGTCAAAGTAAACAGGCTGGTCAAAGCCCATAACAGCAGCAACGCCATAAAGGCGCCTTTTATAATTTCAATAACAATATAACGCGTCAGCACACTCATGAGATTGGCCTGCCGGTTAATTTCATCAGCACCCATTCCCGGCCATACAACCGGACTAGCAAGATAACAACGAGCAGCAGCGTAATGAAATAAGCACTGATATAACCACTCCAAACCGGCAGATTTCCACTGACAACCCAGCTCCGGCTGATTTTTTCCAGATTCATATAACTGAAGTACACCAAAAATGCCGTAAACAGATTACCATAAACACCACCGCGGGGTGATATCTGCGCCAATGGAATCGCCAGTGCACTCAGCACCAAAATACTCAATGGAATTGACAAGCGCCGCTGAACCTCTGCAATGTCCACAATGCTTCGTGTTTCCATCAAGCGTTGACTGGTAATGGATTCCAGCACCAGGTTTACTGCCGTCTCCGGCAATTGAATTCGCACGGCATATTCGGCAAATTTTTCGATGATAAAATCCAGCTGTCCTGGCTCACCCTGCACCCGTTCGCCATTTTCAAAAACGAAAAAGCGCCCGGCAGGCAAGTCCTGAAAGGAGGCCGTCTCGGCATTGATGATCCCTAATTTACCTTTTTGCCGGGTTTGTACAAAGACCTTATGCATTACTTTATGCGCATCAATGTCTTCAACATAAATAACCAACTCACCTTGTTTATATTCGGAAAACCGGCCGGCCGCGATTGATCGGGTGCCGGCAGATTGGGCATCTTTATGCAGCATTTCCTGAATAGTGGCATTCGCCCAGGGTGCTGTAACCAATGACAACTCCATAGCGAACAAACTCAGGGGAAACATCAGCATAAATACAGCACGATATAACAGCGCCACACCCCCGCCTGCCGATGCGATAGCGGACATTTCCTGATCCCTGTACATTCTGCCCAGCACCATAATAACCGCAATAAATGCAGCAGCCGGCAACAATGAAACCATAGCCACTATCGTTTTAAGGCCGAGAATAGCCAGGATCGCGTGCGTGGAAACTTCCCCTTCAATTGCTTTTGCCAGAATTTTGATAAATTTCCGGCTAACGATAATGACCACGATAACGGCCAAAGCCGCGAGCATGGTTTTGAACAAATCGGTTATGATCAATTTATCGAGCACTAACATTAATCGCCGCCTAGGCATCGGCCAACACTCCAGTCATTTTATTATCGCGAATCTTAAAGTCGAACATTATGCTGTATAATTAAAAAAATATAGGATCAGCTATTATCCTAAAAAAATCAGTTGGGCGTGAAATTTAGTGCAAGAAGATGCGTTTCACAGTACATAAAAAATCTCCGCGCTTCATCAATTTGGGAAAGCGAACATGATTTTGCAGTACTAACACACCAAAAGCTCTTAGCAAAAGATGGTAACACCAGATTTTTATAGGATATTGCAACTCAATTTAACATTATCCTCTAATCAGGCAAAACAGTATGACTATGGAATTTATCATTGAAACCACTCCGGCAGATCAAATGCAAAGTGATTGTATTATTGTCGGCATATTTGAAAATCAACAACTCACGCCATCGGCCTCGTCATTAAACCAAAAAACCGGCAATCTGATCAGCACTATTATAAGCCGTGGCGATATTGAAGGAAAAAACAGTGAGACTTTGTTAATCAATTATCTCCCTGATACGGATATAGAACGCATTTTATTGGTCGGTTTGGGTAAAATCACCCAGGTTTCACGCAAAGATTATCGAAAAGCTTTAACAGCTGCGATTAATTGCATCAAAGAAACCCATTGCAGCAAAATCGCCTGTGCTTTGCCGGATTGCGAGGTGGAAGAACATGACTGGCAATGGAAGACCCGTCAGCTCGTTGAAGTTTTCGAAGACGCCTGTTATCAATTCACACAATTAAAAACTGAGAAAGAAGCCGAACAAAAAATCGCACAAATAAAAATTATTATTCCTGAACAACAACGCGAAGCGGCAGCTGCGGGCCTGACCCAGGGTTGCGCCATCGCCGGGGGCATCAATTTAACCAAACAACTCGCTGATTTACCCGGTAATATCTGCACGCCAGGCTACCTGGCGGAACAGGCTGCGAAAGTTGCTGAAGCGCATAACAGGATAAATTTCGAAGCACTTGATGAAGCGGCTATGGAAAAATTAGGCATGGGCTCGCTATTGTCGGTGAGTCGCGGCAGCCGGGAACCGGCAAAACTCATTATTCTCAACTATCAGGGCGATAATGAGACTTCAAAGCCCGTCGTATTAATCGGCAAGGGTCTGACTTTTGACGCCGGTGGTATATCCTTGAAACCCGGCGCCGGCATGGATGAAATGAAATATGATATGTGCGGTGGCGCCAGTGTACTGGGTACCATCAGCGCCATTGCCAATATGCAATTAGCAATCAATGTGGTCGGTCTGATTCCTGCCTCCGAAAATTTACCGGACGGCGCTGCCAATAAGCCCGGCGATATCGTTACCAGCATGTCTGGAAAAACTATTGAAATATTGAATACTGATGCTGAAGGCCGCTTAATTCTCTGCGACACTTTGACCTATGCAGAAAAATTTGAGCCTGAACTGGTAATCGATCTGGCTACGCTAACCGGCGCCTGCCTGGTTGCCCTAGGCCGGCAGCCCAGCGGCCTGCTCGGCAATGATGACGCACTGTGCGAGCAATTAATTGCTGCCAGTGAAACCGCTTGCGACAGCATTTGGCGACTGCCTCTATGGGAGGAATATCAGGAACAGCTTAAATCAAATTTCGCGGACATGGCCAATATCGGCGGCCGCGACGCTGGCACGATTACCGCCGCCTGCTTTCTCTCCCGCTTCGCCAAAAGCTATCGTTGGGCGCATCTGGACATCGCAGGCACGGCCTGGCGCACAGGAAATAATAAAGGTGCAACCGGTCGGCCAGTTGCATTGCTGACACAGTTTCTGATTGACCGCGCCAATGCCTGAAGTCAGTTTTTATGTTCTGTCTGCGCAGAGCGCGAACAGCCGCTACCTTTTTGCCTGCAAACTGACAGAAAAAGCTTATCGCAGCGGTGCCTTTATTTATATTCTGATGGATGATGACCGACAGTGCCGCAAACTGGATGATCTGTTGTGGACTTTTCGGGCTGGCAGTTTTATTCCTCACCAGATCTATTCCGGCTCCACACCGGATCTGCTTAACAAAGTTCTGATCGGCACCATCAGGCCGCCGGAACATTGGCAGCAAACAATTATTAATTTAGCATTGCAAAATGCGTATTTAAATTGCGGGAGTCAACGGATACTGGAAATATTAGACGCCAGCGAAACAATAAAACAGGCGGGTAGAAGCCGGTATCGGCAATATCAACACGCAGACTTTAGTATAACCACACATAAGTTATGAATTCGTTAGCACCTGCCTCCCGCATACCGGCATGTCATAACCGCCAGACACTGTCCCGTTCACAGAACGAAGCTAGTTATCCCGATCACCTGAAACAACAGTCATGTATTTATTCAGCATCCTGACTGGCAAAGATGCTGAATAGCCACACATCTAATCTAAATTTACTTTACAAAATACATATAAACAAGCATTTATGGAAAAAACCTACTCGCCACAAGCCATTGAACAACGCTGGTATAACACCTGGGAAGCAAAAGGGTATTTCAAACCTCAAGGTGACAATGAACCCTACTGCATCATGATCCCTCCGCCTAATGTCACGGGCAGTCTGCATATGGGACACGCCTTCCAGGATACAATTATGGATGCACTGGTTCGTTATCATCGCATGCTGGGCCAAAGCACCTTATGGCAGGCGGGAACCGATCACGCAGGCATTGCAACGCAAATGGTGGTGGAACGGCTTATCAATGCAGAGAACCAAAACCGGCATGATTATGGCCGGGACAAATTTATTGCGCGCATCTGGGAATGGAAACAGGAATCCGGTGGTACCATCACCCGTCAATTACGCCGCATGGGATCCTCCCTGGACTGGACACGGGAAAGATTTACCATGGATGAAGGCTTATCCAAAGCTGTCCAGGAAGTTTTTGTTACTTTATATGAAGAAGGCTTGATTTACCGGGGTAAACGGCTGGTTAACTGGGACCCGGTACTGCATACTGCGGTTTCCGACCTGGAAGTCTTATCAGCCGAGGAAAATGGCCATATGTGGCACATGCGTTATCCGTTGAGTAATGGCGCCGGTCATCTGGTGGTTGCCACAACGCGCCCGGAAACCATGCTCGGTGATGCCGCGGTAGCCATTCACCCCGGGGACGAACGCTACAAACATCTGTTGGGTGAATTTGTGGAGCTGCCGTTAACCGGACGTAAAATACCCATTATCGCCGATGAACACGTCGATCCTGAATTTGGCACCGGCTGTGTTAAAACCACACCAGCGCATGATTTTAATGATTATGACATCTGGTTACGGCATCGCAATAATTCCGCCATTCAGAAATTGCCGCATGGTGGCTTAATCAATATCTTCACCGAGGATGCCAGGATCCGCGGCAACGATGCAGATGAAACCGCATTGATTCCAGAAAAATATATCGGTCTGGATCGTTTCGACGCCCGAAAACTAATGCTTGACGACCTCGCTGCTCTGGGTTTACTGGAAAAAACCGAAGACCATAAACTGATGGTACCGCGCGGCGACCGTTCAGGCAGTGTCATTGAACCTTTTTTGACCGATCAATGGTATGTTAAAGTTGAGCCTTTGGCCAAACCGGCTATTGCCGCCGTGGAAAATGGCGATATCCGCTTTGTGCCGGACAACTGGAAAAACACTTATTTTGAATGGATGCGAAACATACAGGACTGGTGTATTTCCCGGCAAATCTGGTGGGGCCACCGCATACCGGCATGGTACGATAACCACGACAATATTTATGTCGGCCGTTCCGAACAGGAAATCCGGGAACGCAACGACCTGCCTGATACCTTGCCACTGAAACAGGATGAAGATGTCCTGGACACCTGGTTCTCTTCCGCACTCTGGCCGTTTTCCACGCTGGGCTGGCCGGAAAAAACCCCCGAACTGACACAATATTATCCAACCAGCGTTCTGGTTACCGGTTTCGATATTATTTTCTTCTGGGTGGCGCGCATGATCATGATGGGCCTTAAATTTATGGATGACGTGCCTTTCCGCGAAGTCTACGTGCATGGTTTAGTGCGCGATTCAGAGGGTCAGAAAATGTCAAAATCCAAGGGCAATATTCTTGATCCGATTGATGTGATCGACGGCATAGATCTGGAAAGTCTGCTGAAAAAACGCACTTCCGGCATGATGCAACCGCATTTAGCGCAGCGTATAGAAAAACTGACCCGCAACAATTTTCCTGAAGGTATTCCTGCCTACGGCACGGATGCATTACGTTTTACCTTCGCGTCCCTGGCGTCGACGGGCCGGGACATCCGTCTGGATAGCGGCAGAATTGATGGCTACCGGAATTTTTGCAATAAATTATGGAATGCCGCCCGCTACGTCCTGATGAATACCGAAGGCCAGGACAACGGCCTGCCGGGCCGTGCCTGTAAAACCACCCAAATGAATATCTGGATTACCGCCCGCCTGCATCAGGTAATAGCCGACACGGGCCAGGCCCTTGATAATTACCGCCTGGATCTAGCCGCGCAAGCACTTTATGAATTTATCTGGAATGAATATTGTGACTGGTATTTAGAACTGGCAAAAATTTCCTTACAGACCGGCGATCCGGCTATCCAAAGAGGCACACGCAGAACCCTGCTGGTCGTATTGGAAACAGTTTTGCGTCTGGCGCACCCTCTGATTCCCTTCATCACCGAAGAAATCTGGCAGCGTGTTGCCCCCTTAAGCGGGGCAACGGCCGATACCATTATGTTACAGCCTTACCCTCAGTCAGATGCAGCGCTGATCAATGAAAGCGCAATCACTGAAATCAATTGGCTGATGACGTTTATTTTGGGTGTCCGACGTATTCGCGTCGAGATGAATATTGCACCTGGCAAACTGTTGCCGGTCTATTTACAAAACGGCAGCGCGAGCGACCGGGAAAATCTCGCTGGAAATCTAAATTATCTCCAGAAACTGGGGCGCATCGAATCCATCACCTGGTTAAATGTTCAGGAACAGGCCCCCGAATCTGCCACTGCACTGGTTGGTGAACTGAAAATTCTGATTCCTATGGCCGGCTTAATCGATAAAGCGGCCGAGCTCGCCCGCCTGGGAAAGGAAATCAATAAACTTCGCAAAGAGTTGCCCCGTATCGAAGGTAAGTTACAAAATGCTAAGTTTCTTGATAAGGCGCCACCGGAAGTGGTTGCAAAAGAAAAAACAAAGTTGGCACAGTTACGCTCATCATTGGAAAATCTGGAACAACAGCAGAACAAAATTAAAACTTTATAGACGATTCCCTGATGCAAGCAGATGCGCCGGCCGTTCATACAGTACCAAAGACGCTCGCCGGCTGGACGCAGCTGTTATGTGAACAGGAAATGCCGATTTTTTCTAATACCGTGCAAAAAATTAACACCACCCTGCGCGATGAAAAAAAAGGCGCTCTGGAACTGGCTTCGGACATTTTACAAGACCCTAACTTAACCGCCCGGCTGCTGAAAATGAGCAACAGCTCATACTACAATCCTTCGCATCAGAAGATCAGCACCATTTCACGGGCCATCGTAATTCTGGGTTCTAAAACCATTCGTGAACTCACCCTGGCCTGCTCCTATTTTGAATCCATTCTATCCACACAAAACAAAGAACAAGCCAATGCGGAAATAGGTCGGGCGATACATGCGGCGGTGCAGGCCAAAGCTATCGCTATCGCGGCCAATGATCCATCCCCGGAAGAAGTATTTATTGCCGCCTTGCTAAATAATATAGGACAGCTCGCATTTTGGTGTTTCAGTGGTCAACAGGGCGAACAAATACTCGCATTGGCGCAAAACAATGGCTTGAGCATTGCGGCAGCGGAAAAACAGGTGCTCGGCTTTAATTTGACAGACTTAGGTGCGGCATTAAGCCGCTCCTGGCAATTAGGCGGATTGATAGAACAGGCAATCAGCGAACCCCTTGCCACTGGCAAACGCGTTCAAATGGTACAACTGAGTCATCAAATAACGGCAGCGGTTAAAACCGGCTGGGACTCCGAGGCTTTACGCGATTGTATTGAAAAAATAGCGGCCATTACCCGGCAATCATCCGATCATATCAAGCTGCAATTGCAGAAAAACACCCGGACCGCGATTAAGATAGCACATCAATTCGGCGCTCAGGATGCCTCCAAATATATTCAGGATGCACCCGGTGCTCAGCCGTTTACCCCCCTTGATAATGATGAATTGCCACTCCCGGTCAACGATAGAAAGCAACTGCAGTTTCAGGTTTTAGAGGAAATAAGCACGCTTTTAGATGGAGAAATTAATCTAAACCTCCTGTTCGAAACCATCCTGGAAGGCATCCACCGGGGTGTCGGCATGGACAGAACTTTGTTCGCACTGTTGTCAGCAGATAAAAAAACCTTAAGGGAAAAATATTCATTTGGCTGGTTAAAAGAATTTTATGGCAAAAAAACAATATTTAGCCTCAGCGCCATACCACCTAATTTATTTTACCAGGCATTACAACAAGATGTCGGCATGTGGGCACAGCCAGCAACTGAAGCGGACTTATTCACACCGCATGTCGTCAATATAATCGGCCGGCAGGAATGTTTTCTGGTTCCCGTTTTATCCGACCATAAACCGATTGGTTTAATATACGCTGATCGTGGCATTCATCAAAAACCTTTTGTACAGGAAGAATTTAATAACGTACGGCTTTACGCCCAACAGGCCAATATTGGCCTCAAAATATATCGCCTGAAACATTCAACCTAGAAAAATCAGTTGCTCACGGTTCTATCACAAGCTCTTGATCCACAACACTTCAAAAAATTCCCCACTTAGCTTATGGGTGAAACTAAGTTTTGCAGCCATTCAGCTAAAGTTTATAACCTGCATGCCGGCCAGCAAAGACCTTGAATCGTTGCTAATAATCAAAACAAATGCACCTGATCCGCAAAAGCAGTACCAAACACTTGGATAAACGGCTTCTTTCATCTATATTTGGCATTACCATTGCGTAAAAAGCCAAACATCCATGTCTACAGCTTTAAATGACTTAAAATTCGGCGGCCTTGCCAAATGTTTAGTACAGGAGGGGCTATTAACCGAAGCAGAAATTCAAAAACACGTCGAAGATGCTAAAAATAAAAAAAAGCCGCTGATCAGTTATCTGGTCGGCAACAATATCGTTGCGGCCAGAACGGTCGCAAGCTTGGCATCGATAGAATTTGGTGTGCCCTTTTTTGACCTGGATGCTATTGAACTACAGAGCCTGCCGGTTAATCTGGTCAGTGAGAAACTGATCCGTCAGCACCACGCACTGCCACTTTTTAAACGCGGCAACAAATTATATATAGCGACATCCGACCCTACTAATTTCCAGGCGTTGGATGAAATAAAATTCCATACCCGGCTGAGTACTGAAAATATCCTCGTGGAAGAGGATAAACTGGTTCATGCCATCGAATCTTCCATGGATGCGGCCGACACGACTATGACCGATCTCCTGGATGAAAATCTGGATAATCTTGAAATCTCTGGCGGCGATGAAGAACCAAAGCAAGAAGACAATGATTCCGATATAGATGATGCGCCTATCGTACGCTATGTGAATAAAATACTCCTGGATGCTATCAAAAAAGGCGTCTCTGATATTCATCTGGAACCCTATGAAAAACAATTCCGGATCCGTTTCCGGGGAGACGGCATTCTGTATGAAGTTGCCAGCCCCCCTTCAAACATCTCCACGCGGATTATTTCCCGGATCAAAGTCATGTCCCGAATGGACATTGCAGAACGCCGCGTCCCCCAGGATGGGCGTATTAAAATGGCATTATCCAAAAACCGCGCGATAGATTTTCGTGTCAATACCTGTCCGACACTCTATGGTGAAAAAGTCGTATTGCGTATTCTTGATCCAAGCAGCGCACAAATCGGAATTGAAAAACTCGGTTTTGAACCCCTTCAACAACAGCGCTTCCTGGAAGCCATCAATAAACCCTATGGGATGGTTCTGGTAACCGGCCCGACAGGCAGCGGTAAAACCGTATCCTTATATACCGGATTGAACCTGCTCAACAGCGTGGAACGGAATATTTCCACTGCTGAGGATCCGGTCGAAATCACCGTTTCCGGTATTAACCAGGTCAATATGAATCCCAAAGCAGGCCTGAATTTCGCCACTGCACTGCGTGCCTTTCTGCGCCAGGATCCCGATATTATCATGGTTGGCGAAATTCGCGATCTGGAAACCGCGGAAATTGCGATTAAAGCCGCTCAAACAGGGCATTTAGTCCTATCTACGCTGCATACCAATGATGCGCCGCAAACCCTGAATAGATTAGTACAAATGGGTATTGCGCCGTTCAATATCGTTTCATCAGTGCTACTGATCATGGCGCAGCGCCTGGCCCGCCGTTTATGTGAACACTGTAAAAAAGAGGCCGATTTACCCGAAAATGTGCTGCTTTCAGCGGGCTTTAATGAAGCTGAAATTGATGCACTCAAAGTATTTAGCCCAGTGGGCTGTGAACATTGTAACAGTGGCTATAAAGGCCGCGTGGGAATATACCAGGTCATGCCTATTAGCGAGAAAATGCGCCATTTGATACTCTCAGGCGGCGACACCTTGCAACTGGCTGAGCAATCACAAACCGAAGGTATAAATGATTTGCGGCAATCAGGCCTGGAAAAGGTCCGCCAGGGTGTTACCAGCCTGGAAGAAATCGACCGTGTAACCAAAGAATGATTAGGAAACGAACATGGCAGAACAAGCTCAACTAGTTGATTTTATCTGGGAAGGAAAAGATAAAACCGGAAACAGAACCAAAGGGGAAATTACTTCTAAAAGCGAAAGTATCGCAAAACTGGATTTACAGCGCAGTGGCATTCGCGTCATCAAAATCAAAAAAAAGCCCAAACCATTATTTACCTCCCGAGCCAGTATAACCAGTAAGGATATTGCGATCTTCAGCAGACAATTAGCCACCATGCTGGAGGCGGGCGTACCGTTGGTGCAATCATTCGAAATTATCGGTAAAGGTCATGAAAATGCCAGTATGCAAGAACTGTTGCTAGGTATCAAGGCCGATATAGAAGGCGGGGACACCCTGGCAGAAGCTTTGAATAAAAGACCTTTATATTTTGACGAATTGTTTTGCAACCTGGTTGAGGCGGGTGAACAGGCCGGGGTTCTGGAAACGTTGCTTGACAAAATAGCCACTTATAAAGAAAAAACCGAATCGATGAAAGCCAAAATCAAAAAGGCCCTCACCTATCCAATTGCGGTCATTGTTGTCGCTTTTGTGGTAACGGCCATTTTATTAATTTTTGTCGTCCCGGTGTTTGAGGAACTGTTTCAAGGTTTTGGTGCAGATCTGCCGGCATTCACTCAGTTTGTTGTTGGAATTTCACGCTGGATGCAGAAATATTGGTGAATGCTGTTTGGTGGCATTATCGCTGTGGTTTATGCTTTCGGCTTTGTAAAAAAACGCTCCCGAAAATTCAACCATTTTTTGGACAAATTGCTGCTCAAAGTTCCAGTTGTGGGGATGATATTAAATAAATCAGCAATCGCGCGTTTCGCCCGAACCTTATCAACCATGTCAGCTGCGGGTGTTCCGCTGGTTGAAGCACTGGAATCGGTCGCCGGAGCTACCGGTAATATTGTTTATTCGGAAGCGGTATTAAAAATGCGCGAAGATGTCGCCACCGGACAACGTTTACAGTTTGCCATGTCACAGGCCAAACTTTTCCCGCACATGGTTGTACAAATGGTTGCCATCGGAGAAGAATCCGGATCTATCGACAGCATGCTGGCAAAAGTAGCTGACTTTTTTGAAGAAGAAGTAGATAATCTGGTGGACAATCTCAGTAGTCTAATGGAACCTTTAATTATGTCCGTACTGGGTGTACTGGTTGGAGGCTTGATTACTGCAATGTACCTGCCAATATTTAAAATGGGAGCGGCTGTCGGTTAAACCTAAAAACATCAGTTGCGAACGAAATTATAGTGCACGCTATGAGTTTCACAGGGGGATTAAAAAACCTTAGTTTCATTCATCGACTAAGTGAGTATTTTTTAACCACTGTGGAATCACTAGCTTGCGCCCTGTGTCGTAATGAAGTCACGGATTCAGGTTAAAGCTAACGCGCAAGAAGAACGGCCATCCGCTATCAAAAAAACTAATAGGATGTAGCAGACCAGGAGTTACAGCAATCGCCATTGCTCTGCTTCGACCCTCAGCATATTCTATAAATCTACATTTTTCCATATATAAAACATTAGCTTAGCACGGATTGTGCGCCTAGACTTCTGCACCAAACAGTAATCGGCATTAAATCATCCTATGAATGAAGTGAACAGGTAAATTATCATTAATTTTCTTACAATACATAGCAACTTCCAATTGATATATATAAGACCCTACAAGGTTACGACAGGTTAAATATGGATTTGTACGAAGTTTTATCAGAAAACGCCTTATTGTTCGTCAGCCTGATCATAGTGATCGGGCTATTAGTCGGTAGCTTTCTAAATGTGGTGATTTATCGCCTGCCCCGGATGATGGAAAGCCGTTGGAAACAGGAATGTCAGGAATATCTGGCCATTGTATCTGACAATAAACAAACTGAACCGTTTAATTTAATTGTTCCCGGTTCAAGATGCCCCCACTGCAATACACCGATTCGTGCTTATCAAAACATTCCGCTGCTTAGTTTTATCCTTTTAAAGGGTAAATGCGCCGCCTGTAAGCATGCAATTTCCTGGCGCTACCCATTTTTAGAGTTCTTTACGGGTATCCTGTCCGGATTGGTAGCCTGGCATTTCGGTTTTTCTGCGGAAACTTTTTTTGGCCTGGTACTCACCTGGGCATTGATAGCCCTGGCTTGTATCGACTATGACCAGCAACTGCTTCCCGATTCCATCACCTTGCCCCTACTCTGGCTCGGTCTATTAATAAGTCTGATTCCGGTATTTTCCGGGAGCCATTCCAGCATCATCGGCGCTGTATCAGGGTATCTGAGTTTGTGGCTGGTTTATCAAATATTCAAACTCTTAACCGCCAAAGAAGGGATGGGTTACGGTGACTTCAAATTACTGGCCATGCTCGGCGCTTGGCTTGGCTGGCAGACTTTACCCCTTATCATTATATTATCTTCGCTGGTTGGCGCACTGTTTGGCATAGCCATGATTTTATTAAGTCTGCACGAACGCAACCGCCCTATCCCTTTTGGGCCCTTTCTTGCCGCGGCTGGATGGATTACACTGCTGTGGGGCGATAAAATTCAGTCTTATTACCTTAACTTTACCCGTTTTTAATTTGATGCTTAAAATCGGCCTCACCGGCGGTATTGGTTGCGGCAAATCAACCATTACAAATTTATTTTCCGAATTGGGCGTTCCTTGTGTCGATGCAGATAAAATTGCCCATAAACTGATTTTTCCCGGCAGCCCAACCCTTGAATTAATTAGCAGGCAATTTGGCCGGGAAATACTCACACCCGCCAATAATCTTGATCGGCCCCGTTTACGGGAACTGATCTTCACCGATCCAGTAAAAAAACAAAAACTGGAAGCCATTATGCATCCACGCGTCTATGTGGAAATCGACCGGCAACTACAAAAGCTGCTTACCGCCTATATACTGATCAGTGTACCCTTATTATTTGAAACCCGAATGCAATATCGCTTTGATAGAATTCTTGTTGTAGACTGTCCAGTCGAATTACAAATACAACGCGTCAGAGCAAGAGACCAGCTGAGTGAAGCAACAATACAGGCCATTATCGCCACGCAAGTACCCAGAGCACAAAGAATTTCTGAGGCCGATGATATTATCGACAACACCGGTTCAACACAACAACTTGCAGAGCAAGTAAAAAAGCTGCACAATTCGTACCTGACATTATAAGAGCAAGCCTGCGTGATCTGAAAAATTACCAGCCTCTCAGCGTTTACTGCATCGTAGAAATAGTGACCGCCACAACCTCAAAGCGAAAAACTGGATAAATTAGCTCGTGAATAAAAAAATCACTTATGAATTCCCTTTAAACGAGCGCATCAGGGTATTCATTCGTCTTGAACAATTATTCCTGCAACTGAATCATTTTTTAACTGCAAACACCGTATGGGATAAACGCGCCGCAATCAGTACATTGCTTGAAATACTGCTGATTTTTGGCCGCAATGATCTGAAATCAGAAATTCTAAAAGAATTAGAGCGCCATTCGACAACCCTGAATCAGATTTCCAACAGCAAAGCTGTAGATACCGGCAAACTGGAACAAATTCTCAGTGAACTCAATCGAATTAGTAAAGATTTATATACCGCCAATGGAAAAATTGGCAGTACGGCCATGGCAAGCGATCTGTTTCAAAGTATTTCCCAACGCAGTTCAATACCGGGTGGCGCCTGCTCATTTGATCTGCCCGCCTTCCATTATTGGCTGGAACAAGACGAATCAAACCAGCAAAAAGAATTGGACATCTGGATTCAGCCTTTTTATACCATCCGAACCGCCATTGATCTGATTTTAAGCTTCATTCGTCAAAGCAGCACCATGATCGAAAAAATTGCTGAAGCCGGTTTTTTTCAATTATCACTCGACAATACTCAACCTTATCAACTCATAAGGATCTTCATTGATTCAGCAATTCCTTGTTTCGCAGAGATTAGCGGTGGAAAACATCGGTTTACCGTCCGTTTTATGACACCACCTGGTGATGGTGGGCGGCCTGCACAAACAACGCAAGACATTCCCTTCGATTTAACCTGCTGCTTGTTTTAACCCACGCGCCTGATGCTTGTAATTAAACAGAACATGCTGTGTGTCAATTCACAAACTTTTAAACTTTACGTTATCTATTCGGTGATTTAAAGCTATTTCCCGCTTTTTTAGTTACATGACAAAAAAATTGCCCGTCACCGTAAAATGCCCGCATTGCGGAAAGGAATTAGTCTGGGAAATCAGCCAACTATTTAGACCTTTTTGCAGTGAGCGCTGCAAATTAATTGACCTGGGCGAGTGGGTAATGGAAGAACATAAAATCCCCGGAAACATTCTGGTTTCGGATGATAAACAGGAATAACTCGATACAATCCAGTAATCTGACAATTTTGGTTTGCTAAATATTTCTTTTGCATTCACACAGAAGCCCAGGAAACGAATGCGCTTTGTTCTCATGCTATGCGACACATCCCTCACCGTGAAATTCGCTTTTTATATGTGCTGAGGAACGAAGCGCATCCTATAGCGTTTGTTTTTTGTAAGGGTGTTGCTTGTTCTTAATGTCCGTTAAGTTATAACAATTGATGATACGAAACTGGAAATAGAGCACCGCTCATTCCAGAAACATACGGATGCCGGCAAGCCCCTGCGCTCCCGATTGTATCGCTTTAAACATATCCGTCTGCTTCAAGCCACCTAATACATAAACAGGAAGACGGGTTTCAAGCAGCAAGTCAGTCACTTGTTTCCAGCCCAGTGTTACTGCACCAGGATGGGTCTTAGTGGCACAAACCGGCGCCAGTACGGCGAAATCAAGATTAAGCTTTTCAGCTTGTTGTAATTCCTGTTCATTATGGCAGGATGCGGAAACCCAGCGAAAACACGTCGGTTTTTGCTGCAAAGTCATCAAATCACTGCTGGTGAGATGGAGGCCGTCAACCTGCCGGGAAAAGGCTGACTTTATGGCTGAATTTATCATTAACAGGGCGCCAAACTTTTTACAAAGCGGCACAGCAAAGGCCAGGAACGCATCTACCTCTTTGGCATTGTAAGCTTTGTCCCGAAACTGTATCAATTTAATGTCCCGTTTCAAAACAGCCATTAATTTTTCACACAAATCCAGCACCTCACCATCCGGTAAAATGGCATAGCAACGCGGCAGTTTAAGCGCAGTAATAATAGGCAGATTGGCTTCGGGAAAGGCATATTTTTTCAATTGATTGACAGCAACCCATCTAATCGGCTGACCTTCCACCCCGCGCAATGAACCTGAAAATTCATTAACAATAAAAACTTCAAGATAAACCTGCAAATCAATGTAGGTATGCTTGATATTGATCAACGGTTCGGCAGCCTTGATGTGAATATTCAATTCTTCCTTAAGTTCCCGGCGCAATGCCAGCAGACCCGTTTCACCGACTTCGACTTTTCCCCCCGGAAACTCCCACAAGCCGCCCTGATGAACATCCGGGCGACGTTGCGAGATAAGTATTTCACCTTTTTTATTTTTTACTACAGCGACCGCAACATGAACAGCTTGATCTGATTTCAAAAAATATCCCTATAGAATTTAAGAAAAGCAAACTTTAGCATATTATTAATACTTTTAAGTTATTGTTAAGAAAGCCGTAGTATTGTACAGTTAACGAAATATAAAACGAGCTAAGGGTTTAATCAAATGAATAGAACATTAATAAAAATCGGTTATTTTCAAGATTTTGTCTTTATCGACTTGTTTTCTAAGCAATCCGCATCGAATGAAGAGATTAGCTGGCTTGCCGGTGTGGGAAAAAACCTCAATAAAAACCTGAATGTGGTTGCTGTAATCGACAATATAGAACCTGACAAAATTGCCCGGATCAGCCAGAATAAGCATTATGCCGGCGATACCATTGCATTTGTTCTGCAAGGTGCGGTTAATTTAGAAGATCTATATTATGCCCGGCATTATTGCCTGCTAGGCAGAATGCTCGCGCAATTCAGCGCTATTCAACAAGCCGAAGCGTGGATAAACAATCATTTTTTGGCCCCCAAAAGCACCAAGCTTGCATCTTATAAAAGATTATTACTGGATCGTTCAAGCGAAAAAGTCAGCAACGTTACTGCTAGCAGTCAAAACAATGTGTTCCCTGTCCGCGTCAGCAATGAATGCTGTGCACGGATTTAGCTGCATTTAGGCAACCCTGATAGCTATTCAAGTGCGATATTCAGCATTAATTCGCACATAATCATACGACAAATCGCAACTTAACACTTCCTGTTTTGCTGCTCCCCGGCCTAAATTGATCGTTACCTGAATTTCTGTTTCGTTCATCACTTGTTGGGCAGCTTGCTCTGAGTAGGCAGGCGCACGCCCACCTTCTTTAACAATACAGACATTGCCCAGGAATATTTGCACCTTATTAAGCTTTAAAGCTTTTATATCGGCGCGGCCTACTGCAGCAAGAATCCTGCCCCAGTTGGGATCACTGGCGAAAAAAGCGGTTTTCACTAAAGGTGAATGAGCGATAGTTTTACCCACCTTCACCGCTTCCTCATCATCTTGCGCCTGTGCAACAGTAATTCTTAATAATTTTGTTGCTCCTTCGCCATCCCTGACAATCGCCTCAGCCAATTGCTTGCAGATACCCAAAAGTGCATCTGCAAAAATCTGATAACCGTTGCTGTCCGGCAAAATTTGCGACGCAGACGAGGCTGCGGATGCCAATACAACACAGGCATCATTGGTAGAAGTATCACCATCCACAGTAATACGATTAAAGGATTGTTCCACAGCCTGTTGCAAACAATGCTGCAACAATGCCGGGCCGATTTTTGCATCGGTCGCGATAAAAGCCAGCATTGTCGCCATATTAGGTTGAATCATACCCGCGCCTTTGGCAATACCGCTAATAGCAACTTCATGGCCCTCGATATTAATAAGCGCTGCCGCACCCTTGGCAAACGTATCGGTCGTCATAATCGCTTTGGCAGCCGGCAACCAATTCGCTGCAGATAAATTTTCCAGTGCACCCGGCAAAGCCCTTTTGATTTTATCAACCGGGAGCATTTCACCGATAACACCCGTCGAAAAGGGTAAAATCTTTTGCTTTTCGCTGCTTACTGAAGCTGCCAACGCCGAACAAGTTTCCCAGGTATCCAGCAACCCTTGGGTACCGGTACCGGCATTGGCGTTACCCGAATTAACCAGAATCCAATGCGGTGTTTTATGAAGATTTTCACGCGCCACGACAACCGGAGCCGCACAAAATGCATTACGGGTAAAAACAGCAGCACAACTCCCTTGCGGCTGCATTTCTATCACCAATAAATCGTCCCTGTCAGTCTGTTTTATTCCGGCACATGCCGTACCCAACCGGATTCCCGTAACGGGCTGCATTACCGGAAAATTCGTATTACCTACTGCCATATTTAATTTTTCTAAGCCTTGATAAAAACCTGTACTTTAGCAACTTCCTGCACTTCCCGCTCAAGCAATGCGCATTGTTGTTTGATTTGTGCCACTTGCGAAGTATTTTCATGCATTTTGTAAGGCAAGATCAATTCAATTTCGATGCCATTATCCAAATAATGAATTCTAATATTTTCAACCTGCTGTTTTATTTGCGGCAAATACAGCTTTAAGCAGGCGAGTACTTCCCGCCGCGACAACAAGTGGCTGCTTCCAGTTTTAAATTCGTCGTCCTCGGGGTCAATATGCACTAAAACATCGTTAACCTCATCAAACCGGGCTTTTAAATTGTCTCTGACACTGTCCCCAATTCTATGCCCTTCTGAAACGCTAATTCTAGGGTCTACAATAATATGCGCATCGACACAGGCGTCTTCGCCCATTTGCCGGGTGCGCAGCAGATGAATCCCTTCAACGCCTTCAGTGGCGGCTATTTCCTTATGGATTTTTGCAACTTGTGAGCTGGGCAGGGAAGTATCCACTAATTCCTTGATGCTTTCCAATACCAGCGAGAGGCCAATTTAAGCCACCATTAAAGCAACAATAATCGCCGCAATGGCATCGGCATAGGTATAGCCAGCCAACACCGCCCCGATTCCGATCAACACGACAACCGAGGAAAGTGCATCACTGCGATGATGCCAGGCATTCGCCAATAACAGCTTTGAACGGGTTTGTTTGCCAATGCGCTTGGTGTATTGGTACAACCATTCATTAGCCAAAATGGAAATCATCGCGATTCCCAGAGTATTTTTGTCCGGAATTAACAGGTGACTGGGATGCAAGATTCTTTCGCCCACATCGACAGAAATGCCACCAGCAATCAAGATCAAGCCCCCCCCCAGGGCGACTGTGGCAATAGTTTCAAAACGGCGATGCCCATAGGGGTGATTATAATCCGCTTCCCGCCCCCCTAATTTGATAGCCATTAAAACCACTAAATCACTCAAAAGATCAGAAAGCGAATGGATGCCATCGGCAATTAATGCCGCTGAATGTCCAATAATGCCAAAAAAGATTTTAATCGCTGTTAAAAACAGATTGACCAGCGCACCAATAACCGTAACCCGGGATTTCTGTCGGGCCAGCTGATCGGCATTAAACGTTCCATTCATAGCGACCCCACTTCCAGGAGCACTGTGTATTCGCCATTCTCACTGGTTGTAGCCAATACTTTATGGCCATTAATACGGCACCAGGCCGGAATATCCTGCAAGGCACCAGGATCTGTACACAGCACTTCTAACTGCTCGCCGGGGTGCAGTTGTTTGACTTTATCCTGAGTACGGATTACCGGCAATGGACATAATAACCGGCTGGTATCAAGCAGGACCCGGTTTCTCATAGATACCAACTTTGGGGTATTTCTTCCGCCGTTAAAGGGGTGACATGCCATTCTTTTTCCTGGTTCTGATGCACACACTTCACCGTCACCGTAGCAGCATTGCGTCCCTGTCCGAACCGGGCCGTAATTCTGGCGGCCAGTTCCAGGTCCTGCGCATCCGGCTGACCTTGCAATAATACCAGCGGACCACTATGACTTGTCGCCGTCATATACGAGTAAGTTTTCTTATAACCCTGTAAAAATCTTGCCTCGCCCTCTTCCCTGGCAATAATCAATTTAAAATTGTGTTTAGGGCGGATATGCCGGCCAACTTTTAACAGCATAACATCGTCTAGATCATAATCCTTTTTTCCTCGTGACTGCCACAGATCAACAAGTTTTCCAGAATAGCTTTCGTCGGTCAGAAAACAACACCCCCCGGCAGGCTGGGCATAATCAGTGAAACCATAGTGTTGCGCAAGCGCCATCTGCGGTTTGCGTGAGCGGCCGCTAAAATCGAACAGCGCTTCGCGATCAACCCACCCCTCCCGTTCAGGCAG
>Ga0114931_10002040_pt1 | contig 25734 bp, 17 predicted proteins | sample 2SBtaG_FD_89579 | JGI IMG/M metagenome (GOLD analysis project Ga0114931, IMG submission 89579) | Deep subsurface microbial communities from Kolumbo volcano to uncover new lineages of life (NeLLi) - 2SBTROV14_V59a metaG | ecosystem: Environmental > Aquatic > Marine > Volcanic | place: Kolumbo... | reverse complement strand
TACACCCGATGCGCCGGACCCACTACCGCACCTGCCCCCTGTGCGAGGCCACCTGTGGCCTGGCCATCGAAGTCGAGAAGGACCGCGTCAACTCGATCCGGGGCGACGCCGAGGACGTCTTCAGCCGGGGATACATCTGCCCCAAGGCCGCGGCCCTGGCGGACCTGCACGACGATCCGGACCGGCTGCGCACACCGCTGCGGCGGACCGGCAACGGCTGGCAGCCGATCGCGTGGGACGACGCCTTCGACCTGGTCGCGCACCGGCTCAAGCTGGTGCAAAAGGCCTACGGCCGCGACGCCGTCGCCACCTATCAGGGCAACCCGACCGCGCACAACCTCGGCCTGCTCACTTTCGGCCAGCTGCTCCTGCGCCGACTGGGCACGCGCAACCAGTACTCGGCGACGTCGGCCGATCAGCTGCCGCACATGCTGTCGTCGCTGACGATGTTCGGCAGCCAGGTGCTGTTGCCGGTTCCCGACGTCGACCGCACCCACCACATGATGATCCTCGGCGGCAACCCGCTGGTGTCCAACGGCAGCGTGATGACGGCGCCGGGCATCAAACGGCGGCTGCAGGCGCTGCGCGAGCGCGGCGGCCGGCTGGTGGTGGTCGACCCGCGGCGCACCGAGACCGCACAGATCGCCGACGAGCACGTCTTCCTGCGCCCGGGCACCGACGCGCTGCTGCTGCTGGCCATGCTGCAGGTGTTGTTCGCCGACGGCGTCACCGGCGCCGCGCACCTGTCGTCGCACGTGACCGGGCTCGACGAGGTGCGCCGAGCGTGCGCCGATTTCACCCCCGAAGCCGCCGCCGGGCCGACCGGCGTGCCGGCCGACGTCATCCGCCGGCTGGCCCGCGACTTCGCCGCGGCGCCGTCGGCGGTCTGCTACGGACGCGTCGGCCTCTGCACGCAGGAGTTCGGCGGGCTGTCGAGCTGGCTGGTCAACCTGGTCAACATCGTCACCGGCAACTTCGACCGCGCCGGCGGCGCGATGTTGACCACGCCGGCCGTCGACCTGGCGGCGGTCGCCGGGCGCGTCGGGCTGCAGGGCAGCTTCGGCCGCTACCGCAGCCGGATGTCGGGGCTGCCCGAGTTCGGCGGCGAGCTGCCGGTGTCGGTGCTGGCCGAGGAGATCGAGACGGAGGGGCCGGGGCGCATCCGCGCGCTGATCACCTCGGCCGGCAACCCCGTGCTGTCGACGCCCAACGGCGGCCGCCTCGAGCGTGCGCTGGAGTCGCTCGACTTCATGGTCTCGATCGACATGTACCTCAACGAGACCACGCGCCACGCCGACATCATCCTGCCGCCGACCTCGGCGCTGGAGCACGATCACTACGACCTGGCCTTCTACCTGGTGTCGGTGCGCAACATCGCCAACTACTCGCCGGCGGTGTTCGAGCGCACAGGCGACCAGCGCCACGACTGGGAGATCTGCGCCGAGCTGGCCAGCCGCATGGAGACCAGCGAGAAGCCGTGGGGCCGCGCCGTGGGCAAGTTGGCGCGGGCGGCGGCGCTGCGAGTGGGACCGCGCGGCGCGCTCGACGCCGGGTTGCGCCTGGGTCCGTACAAGCGCCTGAGCCTGAAGAAGCTCGAGTCCCAGCCGCACGGGATCGATCTGGGTCCGCTGCAGCCGCGCCTGCCCGGCGCGCTGCAGACGCCGGACGGGACGCTGCACCTGGCGCCCGACCTCTACCTGGGCGACCTGCCGCGGCTGCGCGCGCGCTTGCGGTCGGCCGAGGCGGCCGGCGACGGCGCCCTGGTGCTGATCGGCCGCCGCCACCTGCGCAGCAACAACTCGTGGATGCACAACTCCCAGCGGCTGGTGAAGGGCAAGCAGCGCTGCACCCTGCTGATGAACCCGAGCGACGCCGCCACCCGAGGACTGACCGACGGCGCCCGCGTCACCGTCACCTCGCGGGCCGGCGCCGTGACCGCGCCGCTCGAGGTCTCCGACGAGATGATGCCCGGGGTCGTCAGCCTGCCCCACGGCTGGGGCCACGACCGCACCGGCGCGCGGCTGCGCGTGGCCGCCGAGCACGCCGGGGTCAGCGTCAACGATGTCACCGACGAACAGTTCTACGACGCCCTGACCGGCACCGCCGGCCTGTCCGGGGTCACCGTCAAGGTCGCCGCGGCCGCGGCCGGCGAGCTGGCCGACGCCAGCTAGAGCGGCGACCGGTTTACGAACGCTCGCCAAATCGCATATCTGCGTCGCATGGCGGCGTCGCTCATCCGTCGCTGGGCCCCAGCCAACTCCTTCTTCGCTCGCCCTGCTCGCATTTACGCGATGTCGCTTCGCGCCGCAAACCGATCGCCGCTCCAGGCTTGTCGCCGGCGCCCGCGCGAGGTAAACGGTGCGGACGTGAGCGCGGTTTTCGACAAGATCGGCGGCGACGCCCTGCGGGCGGTGATCGTCGACTTCTACGACCGCGTCTTCGCCGACGTGATGATCGGCTTCCTGTTCGCCGGCAAGGACAAGCAGCGGCTGATCGACAAGGAGTGGGAGCTGGCCGCGGTCATGCTCGGCGCCCCCGGGGTGCGCTACACCGGCCGGCCGATGCGCTCCGCCCACGCCGCCTCGCCGATCCTCGGCGGCCACTTCGAGCGCCGGCTGCAGCTCCTCCGCGACACCCTGGCCGACCACGCCGTGGATCCAGAGGTTCAAGAGGTCTGGCTGCGGCACTCGCTGGCGCTGCGCGCGCAGGTCACCGGCGACCGCGGCTCCGAGTGCGACCACGACGTGGCCGCCGCGCGCCTGTCGCCGGCCGCCTCCGCCGCGGATCTCGTGCACTTGAACAAGAAGCGCTGACCCGACGCGCGTCGGCTACACTTGGTTTTGACAGGCTCCTATGCCTAAAGTATAGGGGTGTCTTCTTATGTGGTTCCTTCGCGACGTGCCGCACATGCCTGACGTGGTCGCCTGAGGCTCGACTCGACGACCGCCACCACCTCAGGCAGAAGACGTCCAGAAGGAGAACCGTAATGGTGCAACGCACCCTCGACGTGCTAGCGGACGAAGAAATCGTCCACCTCAAGCCGCCCGCGCCCGCGGACGCGCTCGCCCACCGCGAGCTGCTCGACGGGCCGTTCTGGCACAAGATTCCCGCCTACCGCGACGTGACCGAGGAGCAGTTCCTCGATCACATCTGGCAGGCGCGCCACTCGATCACCAAACCGGACAAGCTGCTGGCGGCGCTGCAGGATCTGGTGCCGCAGAGCTTCTACGACGACGTCGCCGAGGGCTTCAAGCGGGCACCGATGACGCTGCGCGTGTCGCCGTACCTGCTCAGCCTGATCGACTGGAACGACCCGTACCGCGATCCGCTGCGCACGCAGTTCATCCCGGTCGCGTCGCGCCTGCTTGCCGATCACCCCAAGCTGACGCTCGACTCGCTGCACGAGCAGGCCGACGCGCCGGTGCCGGGGCTGACCCACCGCTACGCCGACAAGGCGCTGTTCCTGGCGCTGGACACCTGCCCGGTCTACTGCCGCTTCTGCACCCGCAGCTACGCCATCGGCCTGGACACCGAGAGCGTCGAGAAGGTGTCACTCAAGGCCAAGAACGACCGCTGGGACAAGGTGTTCGCCTACCTGCGCCAGCGGCCCGAGGTCGAGGACGTGGTCGTCTCCGGCGGCGACGCCTATCAGCTCAAGGCCCGGCAGATCCGCGAGATCGGCGACGCGCTGCTGTCGATCGACCACATCCGCCGCTTCCGCATCGCCACCAAGGGCCCGGCGGTGATGCCGCAGAAGATCCTCACCGACCACGACTGGGTCGACGCGGTCACCGAGATCGCCGACCGCGGGCGCAAGCAGCACGTCGAGGTCGCGCTGCACACTCACTTCAACAACGCCAACGAGATCACCACGATCACCAAGCAGGCCATGGACCGCCTGTTCGAGCGCGGCCTCACCGTGCGCAACCAGAGCGTGCTGCAGCGGCGGGTCAACGACACCATCGAGTCGATGACCATGCTGGTCAAGCGCCTGTCGTATTGCAACGTCCACCCGTACTACGTCTACCAGCACGACATGGTCAAAGGCGTCGAGGACCTGCGCACCACCGTGCAGACCTCCGTCGACATCGAGAAGGCGGTCCGCGGATCGACGGCCGGATTCAACACGCCGACCTTCGTCTGCGACGCCCCCGGCGGCGGCGGCAAGCGCGAGATCCACTCGTTCGAGCATTACGACCGCGAGACCGGCATCAGCGTCTACACCGCGCCGTCGGTCAAGCCCGGCTTCTTCCTCTACTTCGACCCGATCGACCTCCTGCCCGAGGCAACCCGGGCGCGGTGGAAAGACCCGGCCGAGCAGGAGCGCATGATCGAGTCCGCCGTCGAGGCCGCCAAGGCCACCCGCGCGGCCACCGCCCACGCTTCGAGCGTTCGCGACGAGTAGTGCTAAACAATGACGCATTGACAATGCGTCATTGTGAAAAAGCAACAATGGTAGAGAACAAACGCAAACGCCTGGAAAGGAGCCGAATTCCGTCCGCCCTCACCCAAGAGGGGCGGCGAAATTCGGCTCCTTTCCAGGCGTTTGTGTTTAGACTCCGTGGCGTGAGGATCGCGCTGGTCATCGGAATCGTCGCGGTGGCGGCCTCCGGCTGCCACGGCAAGGGGCACGCCAAGGTCGACGGGGTGCTGGTGCCGCAGGCGCGCAGCGGCTACGACGTGCCGAAAGGACCGACGCTGCACATCCCCGGCGACGATCTGTCCAAGCTGCCGGACGCGCCAATCATCAAGATCGCGGCCGAGCGCAAGGTGCCGTGGAAGCAGGTCAAGGCGCTGATCGAGCGGATCCGGGCGGCGGGCAAGCAGGCGGTGCCGCTGGTGGGCGACCGCTGGCGCGTGCGCGCCTTCGCGCTGTCGGACGAAACCAAGGGTCCGACCATCGCGGTAACGGCGACTCCGGACGGCAAGAGCTGCGTGTCGCCGCCGGGGGTGGACGAGGCCAAGTGCGTGCAGACGGTCGGCAAGGACCAGATCGACCGGGCGTACACCCGGCGGCTGGTGCGCGAGGCAGTCAAGGCCTACCAGCTGTACGACGCCGATCTCGAGGTCCAGGGCGACATCAAGTGGGCCGACGTGGTCCGCGCCATCGACGGCACCCGCACCTGCTGCCTGGACACCGAGGTCCGGGTCAAGCTGGACTGGTAGTCGCGCCCGCTATGCAACCCGTCGTGATTGCTGGGCAAACCGCGACGTGGTAAACGGGCGTCATGGCAGAGCGGACGTTCGAGCTCGAGCCCGGTAAGCGGGTTCTGTTCCTCACCAAAGATCCCCAGCTGATTCGCAAGCAGCTTGCCGGCGAGCTGGATCTGAAGATGGAGGATCTGTCGGTCGAGGATCTCCTCGACGACATCAACACCGACGCCATGACCCCGGCCTGGGTCTGCTTCGACTACGACCCCAAAGAGATCGCCATCAACGCGTACGCCGGTCTGACCATCGACGGCGAGCGACTGTTTCCCGCCCGCGCGCTGATCGACGGCAACTTCCAGGTGGTCGTCTCCGGCTACCAGAAGGGCGTCGGCTCCAGCCGTGAGACCGCGGCGCAGTGCGAGGTCTACGCCGGCAGCAAGCTGGCGGTGGCCGCCAGTTTCGCGCCGATTCACGCGCGCAACAACATCAACATCGGCCAGCTCATGGCCGGTCACGACGTGCTCGTCCGCCTGCAGCGGGGCGAGAAGGTGCCGCTGTCGGAGTTCACCGCCGGCTACGATCCGATCACCGGCCTGATCATCGAGTCAGGCGGCCTGTTGCCGTTCTGCGGCCGCCTCGACGCCGGCGAGATCACCCTGCCGCGGCCCGACACCGCTCCGCGGCCGATGAATATGACCGAGAAGATCCTGGCCCGGCACCTTTTGCCCGGCCAGGGCGAGCACGTCGCCCCAGGTGACGCGGTCATGGTCAAGGTCGACGGCGGCTACTCCCACGAGTTCACCTCGGCGCAGGTGCACCACTTCCTGCGCGAGCAGTACGGCGACAACTACCAGATCAAGGACCCGGCCAAGTTCGCCGTGTTCGAGGACCACTTGATCTACGCCGACGGCGTGGCCAAGATGGCGCCGTTCTCCGACAAGATCCAGCTCCTGCGCGACATGCAGGCCGAGTTCCAGCGCCACACCGGACTGCGCAACTTCAACGCCGTGGACAAGGTCTCCCCCGGCATCTGTCACCAGGTGGCGCGGGAAAAGATCATCGAGCCGGGTGACTTCATCCAGGCGACCGACAGCCACACCTGCATGGGCGGAGCGTCGGGCGCGCTGGCCTGGGGCGTCGGCGCCACCGAGTACGCCGCCCTCCTCTACTGGGGCTTCACCCCGATGGAGGTGCCCGAGAGCATTCGCTTCGAGCTGACCGGAACGCTTCGCCCCGGCGTCACCGCCAAGGATGTGATGCTGCACATCCTGGCCACCTACGCCAAGCGCGAGGATACGCTCAACCGGGTGATGGAGTTCGGCGGCGACGGCCTGCTGTCGATGACGCCCGACGAGCGCGCCACCCTGGCCAACATGGCCACCGAGTGCACGGCGCGCGGCGCGGTCATGGAGGTCGACGACACCATGGTCGACTGGATCGCCGAGCGCCGCCCCGGCGCCGACCGTGACGCCCTGCGCGCCCGCGCGGTCACACCCGACGCGAACGCGCACTACGACGGCGGCGTCCACCAGATCGACCTGGCCGAGATCCCGCCGATGCTGGCCACCCCGGGCGACCCCGATCACGGCGTCCCGTCCGATCCCAAGAACGGCGCCCGCGTGGACGAGGTCGGCCAGGTGAGGATCGACATCGCCTACGGCGGCTCGTGCACCGCCGGCAAGCGGGACGACATCGACTTCTACGCCCGGGTCATGGCCGAGGCCGACCGCGCCGGGCGCAAGGTCGCCGACGGCGTCCGCTTCGTCATTCAGTTCGGCTCGGCCGAGGTCGCCGAATACGCGCGGGAGAAGGGCTACCTGGAGCTGTTCCAGCTCACCGGCGTCGAGATCATCAGCCCCGGCTGCGGCGCCTGCATCGGCTGCGGACCCGGGGTCTCCGAGCGCCCCGACCAGGTCACGGTATCGGCGATCAATCGCAACTACCGGGGTCGATCCGGCCCGGGGAGCCTGTATCTGGCCTCACCGCTGACCGTCGCGGCCTCGGCCGTCGCCGGGCACATCGTCGACTATCGCGCCGGGATGTTCGAATCCGGCCACCGCGACGCGTAAACGCCTCCCCGTCGGTTTGACCCTCGCAGGCGCGCGGGCTACTGTCGGGGAGCGAATGCGCTGGTGGCGGCTCGTCATAGGCAAGCTGTCCGGTGGCGGTGCTCACGCTGACGACTCGCTCCCCGAGGTCGGCGGCCCGCGGCGCCGCGACGCCGAGCGCTACAGCTTTCGCGTGCAGCTGTCGGCCAAGTGCTCGTCGTGGCCGCGCTTCGAGGAGATGTTCTCCGGCGACGTGTCGCAAAGCGGCCTGTTCATCCCCACCGATCAGCAGGCCGAGATCGGCGAACAGGTCCAGGTCCACCTGCACCTGCCCGACGGCGCCCGTTTCGACGTCACCGGCCGCGTCGCCCACATCGCCGGCCCGGAGGCGCCGACCCACGGCGTGGGGGTGCGCCTCGACCCGCTGGAAGGGGAGCAGAAGGATCAGTTCGACCAGCTGCTCGACGCCGCCCGCGCCACCCAGCCGCGGCCCGAGAGCCAGGCGGAGGCCAACGCCGTGCCGCGCGAGGTTCCGGTCAGCGAGACCGGCTCGGTCAGCGTGATCGCGGTGCAGGAGACCGAGGCCCTGGCGGCAGCCCCGAGCGTGCACCCGCACGCGAACGACGGACCGATCGTCGGCATCGACCTGGGCACCACCTACACCTCGGTGGCGGCGGTGGTCGACCAGCGGGTGCGCATCCTCGCCGGGCTCGACGGCGAACGGTCGATCCCGTCGGTGGTCGCCTTCCCCGACAAGACCCACATCGTCGTCGGCCGCGAGGCGCGGGAGCGCGTCGCCAGCGATCCGGCGCACACCGTGTCGTCGCCCAAGCGGCTGCTCGGCCGCGCCTTCACCGACCGCGAGGTGCAGACCATGGTCGGCCGGGCGCCCTACCGCACCTTCGCCGGGCCCGACGGCACCACGGTCATCGAGGTGCGCGGCCAGGAGTACGCCATCCCGCAGCTGTGTGGCTACCTGTTCAGCGACATCCGCCAGCGCGCCGAGCTGCGGCTCGAACGCGAGGTCCGTCGCGCGGTCTGCACCGTGCCGATCAGCTTCGACGAGGCGCGCATCGACGCCCTGCGCCGAGCTGCCAGCATGGCCCAGCTCGAGATCGTCGCAGTCATCGACGAGCCATCGAGCGCGGCGCTGGCCAACCGCTTCGACCCCAGCTTCGGCGGCGTGGTCGGGGTCTACGACTTCGGCGGTGGCACCTTGGACTTCTCGATCGTCGACGTCTCGCGCGGCGACTTCCGCGTGCTGGCCACGGCCGGCGACACCTGGCTGGGCGGCGACGACTTCGACCAGGTGCTGGCCGAGGCCGCGGCCAACCAGTTCTGGCGCCAGCACAAGGTCGACCTGCGCACCCAGGCGGTCGAGTGGCAGCGCCTGCTGTTCGCCTGCGAGCACGCCAAGCGCGAGCTGTCGGCCGCCGAGTCGTCCCTCATCTCGGTGCCCCAGGTGCTGCGCACCGCCGACGGGATGGTCGACCTGACCCTGCGCGTGGACCGCCCGACCCTCAAGCGGGCGTCGGCGGCCATCGTCGCCCGAACCCTGGACGTCTGCCGCCAGGCGCTCGAGCTGGTCAGCATGAAACCAAGCCAGCTGTCGTGCGTTTACCTGAGCGGCGGCACTACCCACATCGCCGCCGTCCGCGAGGAGCTGGCAACCTGGTTCGGGGTGCCGATCCGCACCGGTGTGCCCCCGGAGCACGCCGTTTGCCTGGGTGCTGCCATCCACGGGGCGCAGCTTTCACTGCGCGGCGCGACCACGCTGACGGCGCGATAGCGGGCGCCCCCGGGGGAGTGTGAATTCGCCCATCATCCGGGTTTGACCCGGCCCCATTCCGCTTTTACGCTTTACGGATGCTCCATCGATCCGACGCGGTCAGGCGTCGCCTCGGGGGCGGCCTGGTGGTCGCCTTCGCGGCGCTCTTGATCACCGCGTGTCCATCCCCCCCCGCGCATCGGCCCACGCCTCCGACCCCGCAGGCCAAGCCCCCGAGCAAGCCGGAGATCACCCTCGAGGACGTGCCGTCCGAGCTGAAGTCCGAGAAGATCGGCCCGATGGACGGCAACGACCCGTCGGCCCGCTCGCCCATCCTCGACGTCATGGCCACCGAGAACGAGCGGTCGATGAGCAAGCTGCGCACCGCCAAGCCGTTCCCCGCGTACTACATGGAGTACGCCATCCACCAGCAGCGGCTGGTGGCGATCGAGGCCGAGGGCGGTGCGCTGGTCAACACGTCGGACAACACCGACCGCTACATGGACGTCGAGGTCCGCGTCGGCAGTCCGGCGCTCGACAATCGCCACACCATCCCCGACGACACCCGCGGGGTCAACGACACCCTGTCGCGCCAGGTCTACGCGCCGTTCGGTGAGGACAAGGAGGCGCTGGAGAACGCGCTGTGGGTCGAGACCGACCGGCGCTACCGCGAGGCGGCACAGCAGTTCTTCTACGTCAAGCAGGACCGCAAGCTCAGCTCCGCGGAGAAGGGCGCGCCCGACTTCGTGCACGAGAAGAAAGAGGTCTACGTCGAGAAGCGGGCCACCCTGGCCTTCGACAAGGACGCATGGACCAAGCGGATCAAGGAGTGCTCGAAGAAGGCGCTCCGCGGCTACGCCACCCGCGGCTCGTGCAGCGTGCTGTTCGAGCTCAACACCATGTGGTTCGTCAACTCCGAGGGCACGCAGCTGCAGCTGTCGTGGACCAGCGCGCGCATCGGGGTCAGCGTCGGCGTCAAGGCCGACGACGGCCAGTCGCTCAGCCGGCTCGAGCAGCGCTTCGCCCGCAACCCCGACGGGTTGCCCGGCGACGACGTGGTCGACAAGATGATCGAGAAGGCGTCCACCGACCTCGATGCGCTGTACAAGGCGCCGAGGGTCGACCCGTACGTCGGCCCGGCCATCCTCGAGGGTCGCGCCACCGGCGTCTTCTTCCACGAGGTGTTCGGTCACCGCATCGAAGGCCACCGGCAGAAGGAGCGCACCAGCGGCCGCACCTTCACCGCCGCCGTGGGCAAGGAGATCATGCCGGACTGGATCAACATCTACGACGATCCGACGCTGAACACACTCAACGGCGTGGTGCTCAACGGCTTCTACCGCTTCGACGACGAGGGCGTGCGCGCGCAGCGGGCCAGCCTGGTGCGCAAGGGCGTGCTCGAGGGCTTCGACATGGGCCGCAACCCGATCCCCGGGTTCCTGCACTCCAACGGCCACGGGCGCAAGCAGCTGGGCCGGACCACGGTCAGCCGCCAGGGCAACCTGGTGGTCGAGGCGACCAAGTCGGTGACCGACGAGAAGCTGCACCAGATGCTGCTCGACGAGATCAAGCGCCAGCACAAGCCATTCGGCCTGATCTTCACCGACATCCAGGGCGGCTTCACCCTGACCACCACCGACCTGCCGCAGTCGTTCAAGGTCGAGCCGGTCATGGCCTACCGCCTCTACCCGGACGGCCACAAGCAGCTGGTCCGCGGCATCGACATCGTCGGCACGCCGCTGACCGCCCTGGGCAACATCCTCGCCGCCGGCCGCAAAGTCGAGACCTTCAACGGCATGTGCGGCGCCGAGAGCGGATGGGTGCCGGTGTCGGCGTCGGCACCGGCGCTGCTGATCAAGACGCTGGAGACCGAGCGCAAGGCCGCTCCGATGGACCGCCAGCCGATCCTGCCGCCGCCGAGTGTGCGCCAGGACGTGGGCGGAGGTGCCCGATGAAGCGCGCGCTGCTGTTGTCGCTCCTCGCTCCGGGCCTGGTCCTGAGCGTCCCGGCCGTGGCCACGGCCAAGCCGCCGCCGGTCGACCCCAACACGGTGTCCAGGGCGGTGACCGACAAGATCGTCGACACGCTCGCGGAAGAGATCGAGCGGGCGATGACCAACCTCGAGGTCCCCGGCCGCGACAAGCCGTACCTCATCCGCTACAAGCTGACCGAGGTCGAGGTCAACGACGTCGCCGCCAGCCTGGGGTCGACCACCTCCAAGAAGGACCGGCACTTCGTCAACCTCGAGGCCAACGTCCACGTCGGCGACTACAAGCTGGACAACACGAACTTCGTCATTCCCCAGGGCGACGGGGTCGACGGCGTCGCCGCCGTGCCGCTGCCGCTCGAGCCCAGCCCGCGCATCGCCCGGCGAGCGGCGTGGCTGGCCACCGACAGCGCCTACAAAGAGGCGCTGGCCCAGCTCGACGCCAAGAAGCAGCTGCGCGCCAGCGGCGGGTCGACCAGCCACACCGGCGTGCCCAGCTACACCAAGGTCGACAAGCCGCTGGTCCGCAACAAGCCGGTGCTGGTGCCGGCGCTCGAGAGCTCGGATGCGCTGGCGAAGCGGGCCAAGACGATCTCGGCGGTGCTGCGCGACAAGCCGGGCATCCGCGACTCGCGGGTGGCGTTCACCAGCTACCTCGAGCGCCGCTGGTACATCACCAGCGAGGGCACCAGCGTCACCGACACCCGCCGCGCCGACGGCGTGATCATCGTGGTCTGGGGCCAGGCCACCGACGGCCAGGAGCTGTCGCTGTACTACTCGCGCTACGGCGAAACCGGCGGCAACCTGCCCAGCGACGCCGACCTGGAGAAAGAGGCCGGCCAGCTGGCCGACCAGCTGGGCGAGCTGGCCAAGGCGCCGGTCGCCGAGGGCTACACCGGCCCGGTATTGTTCGAAGGCCGCGGCGCGGCCGACATCGTCCGCTACTCCCTGGCACCCAACCTGGGCGGCACACCGGTGCCCGAGGGGCTGGAGCGGACCCAGGCCCGCCAGTACGGCGGTGCCTTCGCCGACCGGGTCGGCCGCGGGCGGGTGGTCGCTCGCATGCTCGACGTGGTCGACGATCCGACCCGGCGCAAGTACGGCAACACCACGCTGATCGGCGGCTACAACTTCGACGACGAGGGCACACCGGCCGAGCAGGTCCACGTGATCGACAAGGGCAAGCTGCTGACCCTGCTGATGGGGCGAACGCCGTCGCGGACGCTGCACAAGTCCAACGGCCACGCCCGGCGCAACGCTCCGGCCGGCGGCTACCACGGCAGCGCGACCAACCTGTTCATCACCAGCCGCAAGGGGCTGTCCCACAAGCAGCTGATCCGCAAGCTGGTCGGTGCGGACAAGTCCGACGGCCTGCCGTACGGAATGGTCATCCGCAAACTCGACGACGGCGCCATCACCGCCGCCCCCGAACGCACTCGGCGCGAGCTCTTGTCGCTGATCAACGAGACCGACGTCGAAGCGCCGCCGCCCGCCCTGCTGGCCTACAAGGTCTATCCCAACGGCCGCGAGGAGCTGGTCCGTGGCGTCGAGCTGGCGCCGGTGGACGTGCGCGCGTGGCGGGACGTCATCGCCACCGGCAAGAAGGAAACGGTGATGAACTTCCTGTCCACCGAGAACCCCAACCTCTACTTCAAGCTGCGCGGCATCGCCCCCGGGTTCGTGCCGTCGGCGGGAGTCGAGAGCGCCATCGTCACCCCGGACCTGCTGTTCCGCGAGTTCGATCTCAAGGTCAGCAACTCCGGCCGGCGGCCGTTCCCGCTGATCCCGGCGCCCAAGTAGGACGGCATGGCCGGCGAGCGCCTACGCCTGCACGCGTACCTGCCGCACAGCCGGGCCAACGGTCCCGGCGTGCGCGCGGCGGTGTGGGTGCAGGGCTGCTCGCTCGGCTGCCCCGGCTGCTTCAATCCCGGAACCCACGACGCCGGCGGCGCGGCCGAAGAGGTCGCGGTGGACGCGCTGGTCGATCGGCTGGTCGCCCTGGGTGACACGATCGAGGGACTGACCGTCAGCGGCGGCGAGCCACTCGAGCAGCCGGCCGCCCTGCTCGCGCTGACCCGCGCCGTGCGCGCGCGGACCGCGCTGTCGCTGATCGTCTTCTCCGGCCATACCATCGACGAGATCCGGGCGATGCCGCGCGGCCCCGAGCTGCTCGAGCAGCTCGACGTGCTCATCGACGGCCGCTACGTCGCCGGCGAACGCCACGCCAGCGGCCTGCGCGGCTCGCACAACCAGCGCATCTGGTGCCTGACCGACCGCTACCGCGAAGCCGACATCGAAGCCACCCCCGAGGGTGAGGTGCACATCGGCACCGACGGCACGGTCACCATCAGCGGCGTCGCCCCCCTGCCGATCCGCTGCCGCTAGAGCGATCGGTTTGCGACGCGAAGCGAACTCGCGGAGATGCGAGCAGGGCAAGGAGCGAAGAAGGAGTTGGCTGGGCCCCAGCGACTGATGAGCGACGCCGCCATGCGACGCAGCTATGCGACTTGGCGAGCGTTCGTAAGCCCGTCGCCGCTCTAGAATCTAGAGGCGGAACGGCGGCTTGTGGGTCTCGGCGGCGGAGTCGAGCGCCTGGACCATCACCTGGATGCTCTCGACGTCGCGGACCCTGGCCTTGTAGCCGCGAGCGCGCCGGCCGATGGAGACGCGATAGGCGCGCTTCTCGTACGGATACTCCGGCTCGCGGACGAGCAGGGCAATCTCGTCGAAGCCGGCGGCGGCGGCGTCGTGGGCGATCGTCCGGAACATGGCGATGCGCGCCCCCGGTCGCAGGTACAGGCCCATCACCCGGCGGCCGTTGCGCATCCGGCGGAGCGGCTGCACCCACTCGCCGCCGGGGAGCGACTGGCCCTCGAATGTGGCAGCTTCGTCGTAGGTGAACAGCGGCGGGTCGGTCCAACCCTCGGCGTTGTGCCCGGCGATGGCAAACGCCTTGGTCTCGGCGCCGCCGCCCAGCTTCGCCAGCCGACCCAGCGACTCGTCATCGCGCTTGGCGTACAGCGCCAGCTTCTTCTTCCACTTGTCCTCGTACCGACAGGTCTGGCAGTCGGTCAGCGCGTGCCCGGCGCGTTCGTGCAGGTGCTTCCACGCGAACCGCGACAGCACCATCGCCCGGTGCTCGGGAACCACGTACTTGCAGCGAGCCGCCAGCGGGCCACCGCACATTCGCTCGACGTAAGCGGCCGGCGTCTCGTCCTTGCGCGCGGGATTCTCGAAGGCGGTCGGCCACACCGTGACGCCCAGCGTCTTCACCTGCTCGGTGGCCGACGCGTCGGCGTAGGCGTCCATCGGCGCCAGGGCGCCGAACACCAGCAGGCGTTCGGCCAGCAGCTCCACCGCGCGGGTGAACTTGGGCTCCAGCTCCGCGACCTTGGCCGCGAACGTGGCGAACGCCTGCGGCGACCGCGGATCTTTTTCAAGGGCGGCGTTGGCCTCGATCAGCGCGCGGCGACCGTAGTCGCCCGGCTGGTCGTCCTTGACCTGATGGACCGTAATCTCGTCCGGCCCGCACCCCGCCCCGTGGGCCGCCGCGGCCAGGAGCAAGAGGGCGCGGATCCAGCGCATCGCGACTCCCCCGGGCGCTACGCCGTAAGCTTGGACAGCTTGCGCAGCGTGGGCGGATCGATGAAGACGAACACCGCGTCTCCGTAGCTCACGTACGCGCCCGACCAGATCGGCGCCGGCACGCCCGGCACCAGCGGCTCGCCGTTGATGCAGGTTCCGTTGCGCGAGTTCTCGTCGACCAGATAGTACTCGCCGCTGGAGCGGTCGAACACCACCGACGCGTGCACCTTGCTGACCGAGTCGTTCTCGATGCGCACGTCGCAGCGCCGGCTGCGGCCAATGGTGACCGGCGTTTCGAGCCCTGCCGACAGGGTATTGGGACCGAGCACCAGGAACGAGTGACCTGCGTACTCTCGACCGTACTGCTCGGCCCAGTCGAGCGGTTTGCGCAAGGTCATCGTGTGATCGATGGTCGTGTCGGGAGTGATGCGCGTCCCCGCCTCGACCTCGATCAAGATCGGCTTGTACAGGGTGTAGCCTTTGCGCAGCTCGACCAGGAGGTCGTGCAGCGTCTGCGCTTTGGGTGAATCGCTTTCCACTGCTTCCGCTCTCGGATCACTCGCCCGAACCGCAGGTTAGCACGGCCGCTTGCAGGCACGCAGCCAGCTGGTCGCGGTCCAGATCGCGTCCGAGGGCGACGATGCGGCCGGGCGCCGCACGTTGCAAGATCTCGCGCGACACTCGGGCGCCCACGCGGTGGAAGGCCACCGTGCGCGGCTCGTCGGACCCGGTCTCGCGGTCGATCACCCGCGCGATGCCCTTGATGCGGACATAGGTCGACGGGAGCGCCTCCAGGGCGTCGGCCAACTCCTCGAAATCCAAGGTTCCTTCGATCGGGAGGGCGATCGACGACAGCCCGTGTAAGGGCCCGTGGCCGCCCTCGCCATCGTGGCCGTGGCCGTGGTCACCGGCCGGCGCGTGGTCGGCGCCGTTGGCGCGGTCCCGCGCCGGCGACCGGGGCGCCGGATCAGCCACCAGGGCCCACATGGCCTCGGCCAGCTCGTCGACAGTGCCAGCAATGATCGGCGCCACAGGGTTGCGGGCGCGCAGCGACGCGACCAGGTCCGCCGGCGGCTCGGACAGGCCGGCCAGATCCAGCTTGGTGATGGCCAGGACGTCGGCGTACTCCACCTGGGCATCGACTGCGGGGGCGACCGGCCGGTGGGCCTCGTGGTTGACCGCGTCGACCAGGGTGACCACCGCCTCCAGCCGGACGTGGTTGCTGACCGGCTCGGCCTCGAGCGACCAGGCGATCGGCATCGGCTCGGCCACCCCGGTGGTCTCGATGACCAGGAGCTCGAGGTCCGGGGTCTGCGACACCAGATCGACGATCGTCCGATCGAGCTCCTCGTTGAGCACGCAGCAGATGCAGCCCCCCTCCAGCTCGACCTGCTTGGTCATGCCCGACGGCAACAGGGTCCCATCCACCCCGACCGCCCCCAGCTCGTTGACGATGATGGCCCAGCGGCCGGTAGCGCCGGCCGGGCGCCGGGCGAGCATGCGGTTGAGCAGGGTGGTCTTGCCGCTGCCGAGGAAGCCGGTGACCAGCAGGGCCGGGACCATCAGATATCCTCCGACAGCACCCGGACGACGCGCCCCAGGAGCGAGCCCAGGGTGCCGGCGCGGTCGTGGCTGTGCATCGGCAGCGACGTCGCCGCGGCCCGGGCCCGCTGGCGCTCGCGCCGAGCATCCTCACGCATCGACGCGGCGTCCTTGCGCGCCGCCGCCTCCAGCCCGCCCTTCATCACGAACTGGATCACCGACGGCAGCTCGCCGCCGTCGAACCAGGTGCCGTGGTTGCGGCAGACGTCGACGATGATGCCGGAGCCGCGGGCGAACATGCGCCGGTTCATGACCACGTCGCACTGGGGGCAGCGGATGTACATCGGTCCGCCGGCCGGTTGGCCCGCGGTCTCGGCCGGGGCCAGCGAGCCGAGAATCTGCTCCGCGCGGGCCTGGCGGCGCTCCTCGAGCACTCGCTCGAGCGCGACCATGTCGACCCAAACGCCGTGGCAGTCGGCGCACTCGTCGATCAGCACCTCGTCGATCAGCCGGCCGACCAAGTCGGTGGCGCAGCGGGGGCAGCGCAGCCGCTCGGCGGTGCCGTCTTCGCCGGTCCGCGCCGGGACCACGGCGCTGGCGCCGCAGTGGGAGCAGTGCTGGGCCTCGTGGAAAATCCGTGCGAAGCATCGCGGACAGGCCCGAACCAGCAGCGCTGTACCGCAGTACTGGCAGTCGTGGTCGGTGGGCGGAACACTGCCGCCGCAGCGGGGACAGGCCAGCATTCCCGCCTGCGATTGCGGCTCGGGCAGCTCAAAGATGGTCCCGCAGCGGCACCGTGCGCGGGTGCCTGGCGGCCGGCCGCTCACGTCATAGCGGCTCTGACACCCGGGACATTCGACGATCATTTCCTGTAAAATCTAGCATATCCGGTGTTTTGCGGTCGCCGCTGCCGCCGGGTAAAGTCGGACGTTCTGATGGAGCAGGAAGGCGCAACCGATCCACTGATCGGACAGTCGATCGGCAGCTACGTCGTTCAGCGCCGTCTGGGCGAGGGCGGCATGGGCGCGGTCTACGAGCTCCTGCACCCGGGCATCGGCAAACGGCTGGCACTCAAGCTGCTCCACGCCGAGTACGCCGCGCGCCCGCAGATCGTCCAGCGCTTCTTCGACGAGGCGCGCGCGGTCAACGTCATCGGCCACCCCAACATCGTCGACATCATCGACTTCGCCAACCTGCCCGACGGGCGCGCGTACATCACGATGGAGTACCTCGATGGCGACTCCCTCGCGAGCTACATCCGCAAGCGCGGCGCACTGCCGGTGGGTGAGGCGGCCGACATCGCCCACGCCATCGCGTCAGCGCTGGCCGCGGCGCACAAGAGCGGCATCGTCCACCGCGATCTCAAGCCGGAGAACATCCACCTGGTATCGCGGCCGGACAACCCGCGCTACGTCAAGGTGCTCGACTTCGGCATCGCCAAGCTGTCGAGTGACCTTCACACCGACCCGAGCTCGGCGACGCGCTCGGGCGTGGTCATGGGCACGCCCACGTATATGTCGCCCGAGCAGGCGATGGGGCGGACGAGAGAGATCGACCACCGCACCGACATCTACGCGCTGGGCGTCATCATCTACGAGATGCTCACCGGCGAGGTGCCGTTCCAGGCGGAGAGCTTCGGCGACCTGATGCTCAAGCACCTGCAGGCGCAGGCGACGCCGGTCAGGCAGCTGCGCCCGGAGCTGGGCGAAGGGTGGAACGCGGTGGTCGACCGCGCCCTGGCCAAGAAGCGCGAGGAGCGGTTTCAGAGCATGGACGAGATGGTCGCGGCGATCGACGCGGCCGCCTCGGGGGGCGTTCCGGCGGCCGCCGCGCCGGGTGCGCGGACCGTCGCCGCCGCGGTCGGCAACATCGGCGCGGCACCGCCGCTGCCGCGCGGCGGAACCGGCGGAACCATGGCCTACGGCGACGCCAGCCCGCAGCAGCAGGGGACGCTGCAGGCCGCCGCCGGCGCCACGCCGTCGGTGGTCGAGGCGCCCAGGAGCGGGTCGCGTGCGGCGCTGTTCGGCATCGCCGGGGTGATCGCCGCCATCGCCGCGGTGGTGGTCTTCTTCGTCGTGCGCGGGGGTGGCGACGGCAAGACCGCGATCGCGCAGGTGCCTCCTGACGCCGCCGCGATCGCACAGGCCCAGGTGTCCCCGGATGCCGCGGTTCCCGCGGTCACGCCGGCGGACGCGATGGTCGCCGTGGCGCTGCCGCCGGACGCGGCCCCGCCGCCGACGATCACCAAGCGGCCACCGCACCACCACAAGCCCAAGCCCAAGGGCAAGGGCAAGCTCAAGATCCTGGCCACCCCGTGGGCGACGGTCATCGTCGACGGCAAGGTGCGCGGCACCACGCCGCGCACCATCGAGCTGTCCGCGGGACGGCACAAGATCGAGCTGCGCAACGACGAGATGGGCCCGCCGCAGCACAAGCGGGTGACCATCAAGGCTGACAAGACGCAGACCATCAACGTGCACTTCTGAGGCCAACGCATGAGCGAACGAGATCTCGACGGCCGCGTCTTCGTCGTCACCGGCGCCAACACCGGCATCGGCGAGGCCACGGCGCGGGCACTGGCCGGCCGCGGCGGACGCGTGGTCCTGGCCTGCCGCTCCGAGGACAAGACCCGCCCGGTCATCGACGCCATCGAGCGTGACGGCGGTGCCGCCGACTTCCTGCGCCTGGACCTGGCCGATCTGGCGCAGATCCGCGAGGCCGCCGCCGAGCTTTTGGGGCGCGACCACCCGATCCACGTGCTGGTCGCCAACGCCGGGCTGGCCGGTCACCGCGGGCAGACCGCCGACGGCTTCGAGCTCACCTTCGGCGTCAACCACCTGGGCCACTACCTGTTCACCCGGCTGCTCCTCGACCGCCTGCGCGAGTCGGCACCGTCGCGGGTGATCGTGGTCTCCAGCGCCGCCCACTACGACGCCAAGGGGATCGACTGGGAGGCCGTGCGCCACAAGACCCGCTCGGTCAGCGGCGTCCGCGAGTACTCGGTGTCGAAGCTGGCCAACGTGCTGTTCGCTGCCGAGCTGGCTCGTCACGAGGGGGGCCGCGGCGTCAGCACCTTCGCCCTTCACCCCGGTGTGATCGCCAGCGACGTCTGGCGCCGCGTGCCGTGGCCGGTGCGCTCGGTGATGAAACGCTTCATGAAGAGCACCGAGGAGGGCGCCCAGACGTCGATCTACTGCGCGACCGCGCCGGAGCTCGCCGACGACACCGGGCACTACTACGACGACTCGGCGCGCAAGACGCCCAGTCACCTGGCCCAGGACCCCGCGCTGGCCGCCGAGCTGTGGCGGCGCAGCGAAGAGTGGGTCGGGCTGTAGGCCCGGCGATGCAGCTCCTCGCCACCGACGCCGACCGCGGGCAGACCCTGGCCGCGCTCGTCCGCGATCGGATGGAGCTGCCGTGGTCCAAGGCCAAGAAGCTGGTCTCGACCGGCAAGGTGTTCGTCGACGGCGACCGCGTCACCGACCCCGGTCACCGCCTGCGCGGCGACGAATCGATCGAGGTGCGCCACGCCGCTCCGCGCCCGCGCGACCGTGCGCGCGAGGTGCAGATCCTGTTCGAAGATGCCCACGTCGTGCTGATCGACAAGCCGTCGGGCATATCCAGCGTACCCTACGAGCGCGGTGAGCGCGGCACCGCCCTGGATCTCATCCGCGACGCCTGGCGGCGCAAGGGCCTGCGCGCCACCGACGTGCCGCTGCACGTCGTCCACCGCATCGACAAGGACACCTCCGGCGTCATGGTCTTCGCCAAGAGCAAGCGCGCCGAGCTCGATCTCGCCCGCCAGTTCCGCGAACACACCATCGAGCGCGTCTACCACTGCATCGCCCACGGCCAGGTCCGCGCCGCGCGCATCGAGTCCAAGCTCGTCCGCGATCGCGGTGACGGCCTGCGCGGCAGCGCCCGCCCCGGCCAGCGCGGCAAGCGCGCCGTCACCCACGTCGAGCCGATCGTCGACCTGCCCGGCGCCACCTTGTGCCGCGTACAGCTCGAGACCGGCAAGACCCACCAGATCCGCATCCACTTGTCCGAGCGCGGCCACCCGCTGGTCGGCGAGCGCGTCTACATCCGCGACTTCGTCGCCGCCGGCAACGAGCCGATCCCATCACCGCGGCTCATGCTCTACGCCGCCACCCTCGCCTTCGCCCACCCGATCACCGGCGCCCCCGTCCAGGCCCGTTCACGCGGGTCCGAGCCGGCAGAGATCACCGAGGAGCTCACCAAGAACTTCCGAGCCGCCTCCGCCGCTCGGAAGCCCGACTAGTACCTCGGGCCGAAAGTCCGATCCGGGTTTTGGCCCGGCCCGGCCTGGGTGAGGCCGGGCCAAAACCCGCGTCGGCCATCCGTCTGCCCGCGGCACCCTACGATCGTTGCTGTTCGGACCCGAAACCCGGAACGGAGTTCCGGGTCCGAGTACTAGTAACTTACTAGTACTCGGAGTGGCGTCAGCTCGGGCCCAGCGCATCCAGCATCATCTGGGGGGAGTCCTGGAACGTGCGCCGCAAACGGACTGACGAGCGGGCAGCCGGCGGGCCCGCACCTCTCTACAGATCGGGCTTGGCGTTGCCGCGAACGCAGGGGCCCGAGCGCTGGTAGGGCTGGCCGCGCACCCGCTTGAGCAGGGTGGTGGAGCGCCACATCAGATAGTTCTTGGTCATCTGTATCGCGCTCTCGCGGTTCAGCCAGGGGCTGTTGACCTTGCCCAGCTCGACCAGGAACAGGACCTGCTCGGCCACGCTCACCGGGCAGCCCTCGAAGCGAATGTGGGTTGCGTTCTTGTGTTTTCGCAGCTTGGCCATGGTCCGGCCGTCTTCACGTAGATGTCGTCGGCCTTGGCCGTGTGTGGATCCTTGGTCGACCGGTCCTTGTAGACGCTGCGGATCTGCACCGGCTGGCCCTGTAGCTGGCCCTGCCACTCGGCACAGTCGCCGACGAAGATCACCTTCTCACCGGGGCCGGCGTCGATCGGCCCCTGGTAGTTGCCGAACACGATGTGCATGCGCGGCATCTTCTCGTCGCACTGCTCGTCGTACAGCCGCAGGATCTCGATGGCCTCCTCGATCGCGCCAGGGCAGCCGCCCCAGCAGTAGTCTGTGTACTCCTCTTCCGGCGGCGGACCGGCGTACGCGGTGATGTTCGTACCCTCGAAGTACTTCTCCACCCGGATCAGGCCGGTCTTGAACCCGTCGCCGCGCTTGCGCGCCTCCTCGAGGGTGACGTCGCCGCTGATGCGAATGTCAGCCAGGTCGATCGGCCCGAAGCCCTCCTCGTGGGCAAAGCGGATGTGGTCGACGGTGCGCGCATCCAGCCCGATGATGTTGCAGCAGACCGCGTCGAACGCGACCTGATTGTTGCCCATGATGATGAGGTTGAGCTCGAACGGGACCGGGGTGAGCATCCGGCCCTCGCCGGCGACGATCCCGTCGATGGCGATGAACTGCGGCTGCACGATGTACTGCAGATCTCGGATCTTGTCGTTGAGCCGGTGGTCGTGGTCGATCAGCCGGTGCCGGTCGTCCTGAATGCCGATGTAGTTCTTGATGGAGAACGTCACCGTGGTCCAGGGATGGGCCTTGAACTTGGGGCAGTTGACGAAGAAGTCCGCCCGCGCGACCGGCTCCGGGGTGAACAGGTAGTCGCGCAGGCGTTTTTCGTGACGCAAGGGAATCTCGACCTGCGGCTCTTCCTCGAAGAAGTACTGCTTGACGCCGAGGCGCTTGATCATCGGGTTGAACTCGGCGCCCTCGAACGCCGCCCGCGTCGGGATGGTGATGCCGCAGCGCTCGCCGATGGCGAGCTCGCGCACCCGCCCGTCATCGCGATCGCGGAGCGCCAGCAGGACGCCTTCGGCGAACTCGGGGCGCACGTGAGCGTTCTGGAACAGCGGCCCCGACGCCACGATGTTGGGCTTCACCAGGGTGCGCCCGTACGGGCGCAGGTCGAGCTCCTCGAGACCCTCGCGGACGATCTGCCGGATCCGGCTGGGATCGTACGAGTCGCAGTGACGAATGATGACGCGGGCTTGCTGATTGGGGTGCACGTCCGGAGGCTATCAGCTTCGGCCGGCAATGCGCACCCCATTCATCTCCAACCGGCCCGGCCCCTCCGCCGGGCCGGTCGTGGCGATGGCTCTTGAAGTCTGGTGTCAAACGTCCCGTCGCCGCGCTTCCGATACATCACCGCCAGCAGCGGTCCTCGTCGGGCGTGGGCTACAGCCCACTTCCTCCTCGTGCCTTGCTGGCGGCGCGCCTCGAAACCGCCGCTCGGTCCCGTTTAACACCAGCCTTCTGGAGCGCCGACCGGTTTACGAACGCTCGCCAAATCGCATATCTGCATCGCATGGCGGCGTCGCGAACGGCAGCATGCCGTAACCGGGACCCGCGGCCCCCGGCGGCGCGGCGACGCCACCGGGGGTGCGGAACGCGGGCTACCTGGTGACCTGGACCTTCACCGGCGCCACCCAGTCGCGGTCCTCGTCGGTGTAGTAGAGGTACGACTGTGACGCCGGCGCCACGTAGGTGCCGGGCACGGTGGCCATCAGGTCGAGATCGATCGCCTTCTTTGCCCCCGGCGCCATGCTGCGGAAGTACAGCACCACCTCGCGCTCGCGGGTCTCGTAGAAGTCGATCAGCTTCTTGTCGCGCAGCTCCTCGAGCTGCCAGGTCTGGAAGGTCAGGCCGCCGGGGATGCCCACCCGCGCCAGGGTCATGGGGATACCCTTGCCGCTGGTGTTCTCGACCGACACCTTCATGCGCACGCCCTCGCCCATCGGCACCTTGTCCCTGGTCAGGAGCTGGCTCATGCGCACCTTGGTCTTGGGGCTCGAGGGCGGCAGGTCGCTGCGGTAGCTGATCGCGATGCTGTACGGCAGCTGAGCCTTGGAGTCGAGCCGCAGCTCGACCTGGTTCTTGCCCGGCACGAGCAGCGGCACCAGGTCGGCAAAGACCAGCGGGGCCTTGTGACCCTTGTCGAACGACAGCTCGCCGGCCTTGCGGCCGTTGACCCACAGCTCGACGGTGCCGCCGTCGGTGGTCTTGCGGCTGGCCTCGGTGTAGGCGGTCATCGCGCGCAGCGCCAGGACGGTGGCCTGGGTGGACGAGAAGTTGCCGTGGCCGGAGCGGCTCTTGTTGAGCCACTCGACCGCCTTGCGCGTGGCCGCGGCGTGGCTGTCGCCGGCATCCAGCAGCGCCATGGTCGCCAGCGACGTGGTCTCGATGTCGAGCGCCTGGCCGCCGGAGTGAGTGATCGAGTGATCCGCGCCGTGAAAGGCGCCGTCCTCGCTCTGCATGGCGATCAGCTTGCTCACCGCCCGCGACGTCGCCTCGGCCTTCGGCGCGAGGTGCAGCATGGTGTCGGTGGCCATCGCCATGAGGTACGGGTCCTTGGTCTCGGCGGCGATCTTCTTCTGGTACGCCAGCTCGGGGCCCAGGTCCTTCTCGCCCGCCTCGGCCAGCGACCAGGTGATGTATCCGTTGGTCACCTCGGCGCTGGCGCGGCCGAACGAATCCAGGGCGCGCGCATTGCGCTGGTAGCCGCCCTTGCCGTCGCGACGGCTGCGCAGCCACGCCCGGGTCCGCTCGACCATGCCGGTGTCAACGTCGCCGTAGACATGCTCCATGTCGGCGAACTCCATCAGACCGTAAGCGGTGAGCGCCTCGTGTCCCGGGTCGCCGCCGAACCACTCGTAACCGTGCTTGGGGCTCTCGTAGCCGGTCAGCATCTTGTAGCCCTTGTCGAGATACTTCATGGTCCGCGCCACCAGCGCCGGGTCGGCGGCGTCGTTTTCCTCGAGGTAGCCGAGGATCATGATGTTGGGATAGTTGGAGCTGGACGCCTGCTCGAAGCAGCCGTACGGCTCGCGGACCAGCCCCTCGGTGCCCTTGACCATGGTCGCCAGCGGCGACGGGTAGAGGGTCACCGACGCCTGGATGGTGCCCGGCAGCGCGCCGGCCAGATCGACGGTGTGCGACGCCTTGTTCTCCAGCGTGCCGGCGGCCGACACCTCTTGCGGAAAGCCGAGCGGCACCACCTTGATGGTGCGGCCGACCTCGTCGCGCAGGTTGGCGGTGTCGATGGCCACCTTCATGGCGCCGTCATCGGCGACGTAGCCGTTGCCCACGACCTCGAGCTCGGCGAAGAACGACTTCGACTGGCCGCCCGACAGCACGACCTTGTCGGGCACGCCGCCGGTGACCTTGAACGCCTTGCCGAAGGCGGTATCGACCGCGACCTCGTAGCGCTGCTTGGTCTCGTTGGTCAGCGTGATCGGCAGCTGGATGTGGTCGCCGCGCGACACCTCGAGCGGCATCTTCACCGCCAGCGACACCGGCAGCTTCGACTGGATCAGCGTCTCGCCGCGGCCGGGCAGGCCGCCCAGCGACGTGCCCTCGGCGACGGCGCGGAACGAGGTGATGGCGTCCGACAGATAGAAGCTGACCTTGGCGGTGCCGTTCTTGTCGGTCTTGACCGACGGCGCCCAGTGGATTGTCTCGCGGAAGTCGGTGCGCGGGCCGTCGTAGCGCCCCTCGTAGGTCGGCTCGGGAAAGACGCGCACGGGCGCCCAGGCCCGGCGGTTCTGCTGCGCTTCACCGTCGCCGCCGGCCCAGTCCTCGTCCTTGCGCGCGGCGCCCTGAGCGGCGCCGCCGGCCACGCCCAGCCGGGCCTGGAAGCGGCGATCGCGGGCAACCATCTTCTCCTTGTTGTCGACCGCGAGGTTCTTGTTCCGCGCCAGCGGCGGCGGCGGCGGCGCCATCGGCTTGGCCTCCGCGCGCTTCGCCATGCGGCGAGCCGGCGCCTTGGTCGCAACCGGCCGCGGGGCGTCGACCACCGGGACCGCCTCCAGCTCCACCAGCTCGCCCGCGACCATGTCGTCGTCGAAGTCGTACTTGGTGGCGCTGCCGGTCGCGGTGACCGGCGGCGGCGGCGCGAACACTTGCTTCCACTCGAAGCGGCGCCAGCCCTTGGTGCCCATGGCCAGATCCAGCGCCTTGGGCGCCTTGGGATCGTCGGAGAAGAAGAAGTTCGGCTCCTCGAAGGTCTGCCCCGGCGGCAGCTCGCTCTCGAGGTAGAGCCTCGCCATCATGTTCGCGGTCTTGTCGTCGGCGAACGACAGCACCGTGTCGTCGACCACCGCCATCGACAGGTCGGCCTGCACCGGCTTGCCGGCCAGGTCGCGGGTCTCGACCGTGAGGGTCACCTTGTCGCGGGGCGAGTAGCTGGCGCGGTCCGATTTGATCGCCACCTTCAGATCGTCACCGCGGCCGCGATAGATCAGCCGCTCGGCCAGCGGCGCCATCTCGTCGTCGAACAGGGTCACGCGCGCGGCGCCCTGGGCGCCGGCGGGCACCGGGAACGAGACCAGCGTGGGCTGGCCCTTCTTCACCGCCACCCGGGTCTCGCCGGTGGTGCTCTCGCGCAGGACCGCGGTGGCGATGACCTCGCGGTCGTCGGAGCAGAAGACGCCGACGCGCAGGTCGGGGTTCTTTGACGCGTAGTCGTCGACCGACTGCACGACGCAGCCGCTCTTGTCGGCGGCCGGCACGGGAATGCGCTGGTGGATACCGGCCGGCTTGGTGATCTCGACGAAGTACTGCTCGCCGGCGTTGGGCGTCAGGTCGAACCGGCCCAGGCCACCC
>Ga0114931_10002039_pt1 | contig 25738 bp, 22 predicted proteins | sample 2SBtaG_FD_89579 | JGI IMG/M metagenome (GOLD analysis project Ga0114931, IMG submission 89579) | Deep subsurface microbial communities from Kolumbo volcano to uncover new lineages of life (NeLLi) - 2SBTROV14_V59a metaG | ecosystem: Environmental > Aquatic > Marine > Volcanic | place: Kolumbo... | reverse complement strand
CGTAGAGCGCCGACCAGACGGAAGGGCCGGCGCACCATCATCGTCTTCACCTTCTCGATGGACAGTGACGGGCGCCTCCGGGAAGACGCTTGCCACGTTCAGGATCCTCTCGAGCTGCCGGATCCGATTCGGCGACGCGAGCCGTGGCCCGCCACCTGATCCCGACCGGTACACCACCTCCGGAGTGGTGTAGGCTTCCCAGCAACCACGATTCCCACAGAAGCAGAGCGGCCCGTCGAGGTTCGACGGCGATCCCAGGAACGACCCGGCACTGCGGAGCCGACTGGAAGGAAGGGCATCCCGAGGCAGTGCTGGACGACCTACCCTTCTTCGTGCTGGAAGAGGTGCACAACGTCGAGCTGTCGCACGGAACGGACTTCGATTTCTGTGACCGGACCGTAGGCTTCCTCGCCTGCGGCGGTTACGACGGACTGATCAACTTCGGCTTCAAGCGGGGCGCAGCCCGGTCGCGCAGGATCTCACGGCTCTCACGCCGCCGTCCGGGTACCTCCCGGGCCCGAAGCAAGGGCTCCTTGTACTATGAAACCCTTCTGCAGGTCACTCATCCCATGAGAGATCCAGGCAAAGGGGGACGACGTTCGTGACATGAGCCGCACCCGGCTTGAGCTGGAGCTGGAGCGTCACCACGTGGATGCGTGGCGATGGGCTCTCAGTTGCTGTGACGGGAATGCGGATCGTGCCGGGGACGTGCTCCAGGACGCGTATCTGAGAATCCTGGACGGACGGGCCGATTTCGGTGGACGGTCTCGCTTCCGGACCTGGCTCTTCGGTGTGATCCGACAGGTGACTCGGGAGCATCAGCGGCGCGGACGGCGCGACGCAGACCTCATGCGAAGAGCCGGAGATGGTCGGTTCGGAAACCGATCGGACGCCTCGGAGGGGGCCGACCCCGCCGCGGATCTGGAGCGGGTGGAGACGGCCCGGCGCCTCCGTGAGGCGCTGGAGCGGCTGCCGGAGCGGCAACGTGCGGTAATGCATCTGGTGTTCGATCACGGGTGCAGCATCGCCGAGGCGGCGGAAGTGTTGGAGATCGCGGTGGGCACGGCCCGAACGCACTACGAGCGGGCCAGGAAGCGGCTGAGGCGGGACCTGAGCGAAGCATGGGTGAAATGAGGCATGAGTGAGATGAAGCGAGACGTGTTCGAGGAAAGGCTGGCTGGTGCATTCCGCGCGTTGCGGGAGGCGGAGCGGCGCTCGCCACCGGATTTCCAGACGCTCCTCTCTCGGGATCGCCCGCGCCGCACCACTGCGCCGCCTCCCGCCCCCTGGCACCCGCCACATCGCCTGCGGGCCCTCGGGGGGCTCCTGGGACTCGCCGCGGCGGCCGGGCTCGCCGCCTTCCTTCTCGTCCGAAGTGACGACGGATCTCGACGGTTCGAGGCGACACTGAAGGACGCGAGCACGGAGCTGGCCCTGGGGTCGTGGAGGGCGCCCAGCGACTTCCTCATGGAGTTCTCCGGCATCGAGCTCTACCGGGAGGTGCCGGCGATACCGAGCTCCGACCTCGGATCGGCGATGGATCACGCAGGGCCTGCGCCCCGCAACAACTGAGGAGATCGGGAAATGAAAACGCTCGTGGTGGTGGCTTCCTTGACCCTTGTCTCACCTCTGGCCGGCCAACAACCGGGGAGGACGGGCCCGGGTCCGGATGAAGGCATCGAGGAGGCGCTGTTCGCGCCAGAGCTCATCATGCGACACTATCGGGAGATCTCCCTCGATCCCGCACAGCGCCAGGTCATCACCCAGGCCATTCAGGAGCTCCAGACGGGGATGGTCGAGCTCCAGTGGCAGGTGATGGAGACGAGCCAACAGGTGCAGGACGCGCTGACTCGCACCAGAATCGACGAGGAGGCGGCGCTCGCTCTGGCCGATAAGTTGTTCGCCCGGGAGGCCGCGGTGAAGCGTGCCAATCTCACGGCGCTCATCCGTATCAAGAACGCCCTCACGGGGGAGCAGCAGAAGCAGCTTCGGGCCCTGCGCGCGCGCGACGCGCATCCCGGGGCCGGACGCGGCCCTGGCTCCACACGTCGGCCGGAGGATTCATCATGACCCTGAAGCGGACCCGACCCTTCAGGGTGTTCCTGACGTGTACGCTCCTGGCGTGGGGTTGCGCTGACGGCCCGGCGACGCCAACCCCACCGGCCCCGCGCTTCGCTTCGTGGTAACGCGCGACCGGATGGGAATCGTGTTGTAGGAACCGGAAGCGGTTTATCGGCGCGGCTTCGAACCGCGGCAGCTACCGCCGGCGCCTACGGCCGCTTCCGAAGCGCCCGCGGCGCGGCCGGGGGCCATCCGAAACGCGCTCCTCGGCCTTTCGTGCGCGGATGGCGGCGATGCGCTCATTGAGCGGAACCTCCAGCCGCTCGCCGGGTTCCGCGTCGTACGCGAAGCCGTCGAGGCGCACCCGGCTGAGCCTGGTTCCGAGGGCTTGCTCGATACGCCTGACATCTCCCTCGTCTTCCGGTGCCACCAGCGTGAAGGCATCACCCGTGGCCTCGGCGCGGGCCGTCCGCCCGACCCGGTGGATGTAGTCGTCGGGCACTGCCGGGACGTCGAAATTCACCACGTGGCCCAGCGCGTCCACGTCGATACCGCGCGCCGCGATGTCCGTGGCGACCAGCACCCGGTACTTCCCGGCCTTGAACCCCGCCAGCGCCTTGGTGCGCTGAGCCTGCGATCGGTTTCCGTGGATCCGTTCGGCGGCGATCCCGTTCCGGTTCAGGACCTTACACAAGCGATTCGCGCGGTGCTTCGTCCGGGTGAAGACCAGCGCGTCGTTCACGTGGCCCCGCTTGAGTAGCTCGACCAGCAGCGCCCCGCGCAACCCCGCGGGCACCGGGTAGACGGTCTGCCTCACGCCCCGGGCCGGAGCGGCACGTTGCTGCAGAGCAATCCGGGCCGGGTCGCGGAGGATCTCGCGGGTCAGCGCCTCGATCGCAGGGGGCATCGTGGCGCTGAAGAAGAACGTCTGCCGCGGCCGGGGAACGTGTCGAAGCACCCGCCGGATGTCGGGTAGAAAGCCCATATCCAGCATGCGGTCCGCTTCATCCAGGACCAGGTATTCGAGCCCGGGCAGGGCCGCATAGCCCCGCTGGAAGTGATCCAGCAACCGCCCGGGCGTGGCCACGATGATGTCGGCACCGGTCCGGAACGCTTTCTCCTGGGGGCCGAGGCTCACGCCACCGTGGACGGCCGCGGCACGGATTCCGGTATGACGGGACAGTCCCTTCACGTCGTCCAGGATCTGGAGGGCCAGCTCCCGCGTGGGGGCGAGCACCAGGGCCCGCGTCGCGCCGCGAGGCCGTTCGATGAGCTGGTGCAGGATGGGCAGCAGAAAGGCCGCGGTCTTGCCGCTTCCGGTGGCCGCGCAGGCCAGCAGATCGCGACCCGCGAGCGCCTGTGGAATCGCCCGAGACTGGATGGGGGTGGGGCGTGCGAAGCCCAGATCCGCGACGCCCCGGACGAGGTCCGGGTGCAGCTTGAGGCCGGAAAATGCCACGTGTGTTGTCCGATGAGAGGCGCACAGCGGGCCGGCCGGAATCCCCGGCTCGATAGGCTGGCGCGAAATTCGTTGAGCGAGTGCCGGCCCCCGGAGCCGGGGGCTCGAAGTGCGGTCACGCAGCGTGCAAGCTAGCACAAAGGTTGGGTCGGCGTCAGAGGCAGGAAGTGATTCGTCCGCTCATTGGACGGAACGAGACTCATGGTGCGCTCCGCTTTTCCCTTTCCTGCGTGAGCCTTATGTTTCCCGCCCCGAATCCTCGGGCGCGACCGATGGGTTCCGTCGGTCTGTTCGACCTCGTACGGTAGGAGAACAGGACGTCATGCGGGATTCCAGCACCTCCCGGCTGGCTCTCGGCGCCCTACTGATCGCCGTGTCTGGCGTGACGCCCGTGGCATCCGGCGCTCAACCGGTTGCGCAGGCGGGATTCCTCGCCAACGGTTCCTTTGCCCTGCCTCGGTCGGGCGCCGGGAGCGTCGCCGAGCCCGGGGCCATCGCGTGGGCTCCATCGGGAGACGTCCATGTGGCGGACGCGCGGGGCGGTGTGGTGGTGTTCGACGCTGGAGGCGCCTTCCTTCGCAGGTACGGTACCGGTGAGCTTCGGCGCCCCGCAGCGCTGGCCGTCGACTCGGGGAACCTTGCCTTCGTCCTGGACACCGACGCCAGGACGGTCCTGGTATTCGACGCGTCAGGCGTGGTACGCTATCGGGTGAGTGGCCCCGGCCAGGATCCCGGTCGCCTGGACCGCCCGGTCGACCTGGCCCTCGGCCCGGACGGCCTCCTGTACATCCTGGATCGGGGCCAGAAGGCGGTTCAGATCTTCTCCAGGGACGGCACGTTCGTTCACGACGTGGTGCTGCCCGCCGGCGTACGCAACCCGAGGGCGCTGGGCGTCGGTGTCGACGGCGTCATCTTCGTGGCCGACCGCGACGCCCCCGGCACCGTCCTCACGTTGCCGCCGCTGACCGAGACGCTGGGGGTCGTGGACGCGCCTCCGCCGGGCAGCGGGCGCCTTTCCCTGCCCGCGGCCGGCATCAAGGATCCCGTGGCGGTCGTGGTGACGCCCACCGGGTTGCTGGCCGTAGGAGACGGAGACAGCGGAGTTCTCTGGTCGGCGGACGCAGCGGGGGAGGGCCGCCCGGGGGAGGGTGGCCGACTCTACGGTGGAAAAGGCTCGGGACGGGGGTCCTTCGAGGGGTTGGTGGACCTGGCTCTGGCGGGTTCACGGGACCTGCTTCTCCTGGACCGAAAAGGCGGCAAAGTGGAGCGGATCCGCCTGGTTGGGGAGGCCGACCGTGCCGGGCTGGCCGTCATGGATTACCCGGTCCGCGTGCAATCCGTGGCCGCCGATTTCGGGGGTGCCGTCCTGGCGACGGCGCCCACCGGGAGGGGATCTTCCTGGGTGGCGCTGAGCGGCCCCGAGGGTCGGGGACTCCGCGTAGTGGAGGCCGAAAGCGCTCCATCGAAGGGGGTGTTCGGTCGTGCCATCCGCGTCCCGCGTCCTCTGGGTGGGGGTACGCGCTACGACTTTGGTGCCCGGGTCGAACGCGCGGGAGACGTGGCGTTGAACGATACGCTCCTGGTGGTCACGGAGCCCCGTCGCAACAGGTTCTTCGTGTTCGACCTTCGCTCCGGTGAGCTCGTGGGCTCTTTCGGAGACAACTATGAGGATGAGCGCCGGCTCCGGGATCCGGAGGGAGTGGCGCTCTTCCCTGACGGGCGGATCGCCATCGCCGACAAGGGAAACCACCGAGTCGCCGTGTTCAGCGCCGACGTCGCGACGCTTCTGGGCACCTTTCCCATGCGCAAGGTCCGGGGTGTGAGCGTCTCGCCGGACGGGCGGCTCTTCGCCTGGGATGAGCCGGGCGAGTCGGCCGGGGAGCAGCCGTTGGACGGCACTCCGTTCGTTCCCCTGCCCGCTGCGGTGTCTGCCGGAGGAGTGGGGGCGCTCACGTTCGATGTCACGGGTAACCTCTACGTCCTGAGGCGGGGCTCCGCTCGGGTCGCGGTGCTGGACCGCACGTTCCAGAGGCTGCTGGCCAGGGTAGGGGGGCAAGTGGATCTGGAACGGGGTGATCACCTGTCGGTGGATCGGCAAGGCGACATCTTTGCCACGGACCTGCGCAAGGGGCGGGGCCGGGCCTTCCGCTGGGGGGTGGATGTTCCGGCGCTGGAGCGTGTGGCGGTCACATGGACCCCGAGTGGGGCCACCCTGCGCTGGTCGCCGCTCACGGGTTCCTTCATCGCCGGGTATCGCGTCGAGGGCGCCGCCACCGCCGACGGCCCGTGGGCCGAGGTGGCGGACGTGAAGTCGGCCACCTTCGAGGTGGCGGACGGGACGTATTCCTACTACCGGGTACGGCCGCTCACCCTCACCGGCGCCGGCGGGGAGGCCTCGCCCGATTGCCCGGTGTTGCATCTGAGCGCCGCGGTGGCGTTCGAAGCCGAGCATTGGCGCGATGCGGCCCGGCAGGCCCGGGAGGCCATGGCACTGGCCCGCTCGGGCAAGGTTACCGCTACCCCCGAGGTTACCCGGTCGCTGGCATGGCAGGGCCTGGTGGCCTCCTCGGAGCTGGGCGATGCACGCGCGGTGCTGGGCTGGCAGGAGCAGCTCGGTGGAGAGATCCTCTCCGGCCACGCCTTCGAGCAAACGTCGCGGCTGGCGGACGCGCACAGGGCGCTGGGCGACACCCGCAAAGCCCTCAACCGAGCGCGCGACGCCCTCCGGGTCGCCCGGCTGAGCCGGCCCGCTCCGGCCGCGCGGCGCGTGGAAGAGATGAAGCGCCTCGTCTTCGAGACGGCCGTGGAGACCGGAAGCTGGAACGACGTGGCAAGTGTCGGGGAAGATCTTCTGAGATCAGCGCCGACGGAGGCCGGCCCCGACTTCCTCCAGTCCCTGGCCCGGGCACACTACGAGACCGGCGATATCGCCCGCAGCGTGGAGCTCGTGGACATCGCGCTTGGCGACCCCTCGGTCTCGGGCAACGCCCGCAGGCGGTTGTCCATCCTGGGTCTTCAGTGCGCGGCGGCCGGCGAGGACTATCAGAAGGCGGTGGCCTACGCCGACGCCGTGGGAGATTCCGTACCGGTCTCGCTATTCGGCACCTTCCAGGTCACGCTGGCGCGCGTGCGCCTGGCCACCGGAGATCCCGCCTCCGCACGCGCCGAGTTGCTGTATCTCCTGGACGGGGGCGACGCGTCCGAGACCCTGAGGAGCCCCACCTTCGCCGAAACGGTCCTCGGAGTTTACCGCTCGATCCTCGAGGGTGATGACGCCGCTGGCGGGCAGATGTTCCTCGACACGTTGGCCATCCTCATGCCCGACGAAGCCCGGGACGTGTGGCAGGGAATCGCCGCGCAGGCCACCGTCGTGGCGGAAGTGGCGGATACCCGAGCCAAGCTCGGAGAGGGCTTCACGTACTTCCACGACGCACTCTTCCGCGATGCCTTGCGATTCTTCCAGGACGCCCTGAAGAGGGATGACCTGACTGCGGATCAGAAGCTCATCTCCCGAGAAATCCAGGCCTGGGCGTTCTATTCCCTGGGAAGGGTGGAGGACGCGGACAACGTGTACCGCGGGGTGTTCGAGGTGGACCGGAACTTCGACCTGGATGCGCACATGGCCCATGTCGAGGACACGTACGGCCTGAGCATCTTCACCGAAGACCTGCTGGCGCACTTCCGCGCGCTGGGTCCCATCCTGTGAGGTGACGCGTGCCTGAGGGTGGGAGCGGCGGCAGCCTGTTCGAGGAGCTGAAGCGGCGCAAGGTGGTCCGGGCCATCCTGGCGTGGGCGGGCTTCACCGTGGTCGTGAAGGAGGGCCTGGAGATCGGCGGGCCCGTATTCAACATGTCGCCCGCTCTGGTGCGTATCATCCTCTTCCTGGTCCTGCTGTCGCTGCCGGCGTTCATCTTCTTCGCCTGGGCCTTCGAGGTAACTCCCGAAGGCATCAAGCGCACCGAAGAACTGGATGATGAGGCCGAGGCCGAGGGATCCCGGGCCCTGGCCCGCCGTCGCAGGGCGCAGCGTTCGGGCCCGCGATGGCTGGCTTCCTCGGCCATGGTGGTGGTGGCGGTCCTCGTGGGCCTCTACCTGGTGGATCCGGGAGGCATCGTGACCCATGCGCGCGAGCCCGTGCTCCGCCTTCTGTGGACAGGGGTCCATGCCTCCCGGGCGGGAGGGCCCATGGTGGAGGGTGGACTCGAGGTGGCAAGCGCCATCACGGTCGAGTTCACCGGGCCGGTGGACCCCGCAACCGCCACCAGCCGGACCATCCAACTCCTGGACTCCGCCGGAAGCGCCGTCCCCGCCGAGGTCCGGGCCGGCGACACGCCCAGCCAGATCATCGTGGATCCTCAGGGTGCGCTCTCGTACGGAACCACTTACACGCTCATCCTGAGCGAGGCGCTCAAGGGCGCCGACGGAAGGCCCGTGTGGGGACCGGAGCGACGTGGCCCTGGAGGACGCTTCACCCTGGTGACCCAGCCGGTGCCCGCCGGTGGGGCCCGCCCGAGCGTCGCCCTCGCTGGAGGCTTCAAGGCTGATCGCGCGCCTCCGCGGGGGCCGATCCCGCTGCGCTTCAGCGAGGCCGTCGACCCCTTGACCGCCGAGGCGGGAATCCGCCTGGTGACGTCCACCGGATCGGATGTGGCCACCGCGTTGCTCTTCACCGACGGCAATCGGGAGGTCCGGGTCGAGCCGGAGGCGACGCTCCGGAGAGGAGGGCGCTACGTTGTGGTGGTGGACTCCATCGTGACGTCGACCACCGGGCGGGCGGCGCTCGCCGACAGCCTGCGCGTCCGCGTGGCGCCGCCTGCGCCGCGAGCGGCCCCGGCAGAGCCGGCCCGGACCGAGCCGACCCCCACGCGGAGCGCGGCGCCGGCCCCCGCGCAGGCCGCCCGGAAGCCCGGTCCCGACGTGCAGGCGGCCCCCACGGGTCCCGCTACCCTGAACCTTACCATCGTCCCCGAGGCCGCGCTCGAGTTCGTGAAGGTCGTCGTGGACGGCGATACGATGGCGGCGCCCGTGCGTGGCCTTTCCCTGGAGGAGGGGCGGAGCCACTCCGTGGTGGTGGTGGGCATTCCCGAGCTGTCGGCCTACACCCTGCAAGTCTTCCGCACGTCCGTACCGGTCGAGCCCGGGCAGACGCTCGATCTGACCGCGCAGCTCACCCCGTTCGGGTCGGTCGACGTGGTGTCTCAGCCTCCAGGGACCGTCTACATCGACGGTCGCCGGGTGGGCAAGACGCCCCTGGCCGGCTACCCCGTTACGGCGGGAGCCATCCACAAGCTGGAGATCATGCCTCTGCCCGACGACGCCGCGGCGTACGCGCCGTTCACCGCCGAGTTCAGGGTGAAGCCGCTGGAGTGGAAGTCGCTGGGTCGTCTCAGCTTGCCTCCGATGGGCCTGCCGAGGCTCTCGAGGGGTGCGGGAGCGAGGACTTCTCCCATGTCCGCACCCATGAACCACGACGCACTCCTCCTCCGCCCGCACCCATGAACGACGACGCGCTCCTCCTCCGCGCCATCGAGCTGGCGGAGGCCCGAAGCGGGGATGGCCGCCATGGTCCCTTCGGCGCCGTGGTCGTGCGCGACGGCGAGGTCGTGGGTGAGGGGTGGAACGAGGTCGTGGCGGGGTGCGATCCCACGGCCCACGCCGAGGTCATGGCGCTTCGCCGCGCCGCCATATGCCTGGGCACCCACGTCCTGGCAGGATGCACGATCTACTGCTCGTGCGAGCCGTGCCCCATGTGTCTGGGCGCGATCTACTGGGCGCGGATCGAGCGGGTCGTGTACGCCTGCGGCGCGCAGGATGCCCGCGACGCCGGCTTCGACGACGCGTTCATCTACGACGAGATGGGCCGTACGTGGAAAGACCGCAGCATTGCCGGCGACCAGCGCCAGCGGGAGCGGGGCCTCGAGGCTTTTCGGAAATGGAGGGCGAACCCCCACCGGGTGGAGTACTGACCCGGCGCGCGTCTACGGAAGGTACAGCCCCCACGCCCGGCGGCCGACACGGCGCTGCGAGCCCAGGAGAACCGCCCCTCCGGGACCCCCTCGTTCCCACCTTGACACTGCTCGGTGGCATCCAACGGGCGGGAGGGCATCGAGGTGGCGAGGCGAGAGAAACCCGATCTGGTCACATTGGACGTCGCAATGCCGGAGGCCTCGGGCACGCGCTTCTACCGGGACTTGAAGACCGATCCGGTCCTGGGCTCCACGCCCGTGTTCATCGTGACCGCGGTGACGGGATTCGGAGGAGATCCGCGGGGCTACGAGAAGTTCCTCAGCGGGCGCTCCCTCGTGCCGCCTCCCGAAGGTTTCTTTCCGAAACCCATTGAGCCCGATGCCTTCGTCGAGGCCGTCAACAGGATCCTGAGCCAACCCTGACGAGGGGGGCTCCTTGCCCCCCTGCTGGCTCCACCCTACCGTCCTTCGTATTCGCGACGTCAGGGACCTGCACCCGGAATCGAACCTATCGTGGCCCACTACCATCGTGGACTGGACACCCGTCCGGCCGGGGAGCCGCGTGGCCGTTGAGCGGCTCGCCGAGCTCCTGAGGGTGCTTCCCGTTCCGACCGAACGGGTGACGGCGTGATCCACACCGTACGCCGGCCGCCACAGCACCGTTTCTCGGTCCGGGACATCCTCGCCGGACTCAGCGTCGCGCTCGTGCTCATCCCCCAGTCGATGGCGTACGCCGAATTGGCCGGCATGCCAGGCCACTACGGGCTGTATGCCGGAGCCGTGCCCTCCATCGCGGCGGCGTTCTTCGCGTCGTCGCCCTACCTTCAGACCGGACCGGTAGCCACGACCTCGCTCCTGACCTTCGGGGCGCTGGTGCCCCTGGCTGCCCCGGGATCGGGAGAATACGTGGCACTGGCCGCGCTCCTGGCTCTGGTGGTAGGTGCGATGCGCGTGGCCGTGGGTCTGCTCAAGGCGGGTTGGGTCTCGTACCTCATGTCCAGCCCCATGCTCAACGGATTCATGTCGGGGGCGGCGGTGCTCATCGTTGCTTCACAGCTTCCGGGGGCGCTGGGGAGTGGCGCTCCCGATGCGGGCGTCCTGGCGCGGGCTGTGTGGACGCTGGGCCACCCGGCCGCATGGGAACCCCGGTCAGCGGGGCTGGCCGGCGTCACTGTGCTGTTCATCGTGGGTGGGCGGAAGATTCACTCTCTCGTGCCCGGGGTGCTCCTCGCCGCCGTGGTGGGCATGGTCTACTCCGTCGTCACGGACTACCCGGGCGCCACCATCGGGCACATACCCACCGGGCTCCCTCCGTTTTCGCTGCATCTCCCGTGGCGTCAATTGCCCACGCTCGTGCTGCCGGGAACGGTGATTGCCCTGGTAGGCTTTTCGGAGGCAGCATCCATCTCTCGTATGTTCGCCTCCGAAGACCGGCAGCGCTGGAACGCCAACCGCGAGTTCCTGAGCCAGGGCGTGGCGAACCTCGCGTCGGGCCTGTCCGGCGGCTTTCCGGTGGGCGGATCGTTCGCTCGGAGCAGCCTGGCCAGGTTCTCCGGGGCGCAGAGCCGGTGGACGGGCCTGGTCAGCGGCACCGCGGTCCTCCTGTTTCTGCCCTTCGCCGGAGTGTTGGCTCCGCTGCCCCGCGCCGTCCTGGCGGGCATCGTGATCTCGGCGGTGTGGAACCTCTTCCGCCCCAGGGCGCTCATGGCGCTGTGGTATCTCTCCCGGCCGCAGGCGTTGGTCGGGTGGTCCACCTTCGTGCTGACGCTGGCGCTCGCGCCCCACGTGGAGCACGCCGTGCTCCTGGGCATCCTCATCGCGGGAGCGGTGCACCTGCTACGCGAGATTCAGATCGACGTGGTCACGCACCGGGAAGGTGACACCCTGCACGTGGAGCCCAAGGGCGTGCTATGGTTCAGCTCGGCGCCCGCGCTGGAAGACGCGATCATCACCCAGTTGGCCCGCGAGAGGGGGGTGACGCGGGTGGTGATCCACTGCGGTGGGCTGGGTCGCATCGACCTCACCGGAGCGTGGTCGCTGTCGCAGATGTTGGAGGATATCCGCAGTGCGGACATCAGGATCGACATGCAGGGTGTGCCCGCCCACGCGCGCCGGGTGCTCCACGCCGTGGGCGAGGAGCCGGCATGAGACGGCCGCTGTCACGAATACGTACCGTCCCCTCAGTGCATCTCCCACTTGATGAACGGTCCCTTGACGTCGACCATGGCGTTGACGATGAGTTCGGCCAGGCCTCCGTACGTGATCCCGCTCTTCTCCAGCGCGCCGTAGTACTGGAGAATGTCGCGGATCTGTCCCTTGCAGTTGGAGCATGGTGCGCAGACGTACTTCCGGACGTCGGGGCCCGGCTGATCGGCGAACGCGTCGAGAATCTGCTTGAACTTCATCCGGCCCGCCACGCTGACCCGCCAGTCCGTGAAGTTGTTGCCCGACATGACCGCGAACCCGCTCCCTCCCCCACAGCAGTAGTTGTCGACCCCGTGGGGAGTCATCTCGCGGAACTGAGGACACAGATACCGTAGGATACGTCGTTGGGGCTCCACGATCCCGAGGTTCCTGACGATGTTGCACGGATCGTGGAGCGTGACCGGAAAGTCGTTCTTCGAGGGGTCGAACTTGATCTTGCCGCTGAAGACGATCTCTTCGAGAAGGGTCATGCAGCTCTCTCGCCGGACCCGCATGTCTCCGGTCAGGATGCGGTCGGCCACCGTCATGAGCGCCTTGTGCTGATGTCCGCACTCGCCCATGACAATCTTGCCCACCTTGAGCTTCTTCGCGGTTCGGGCGTGCCTCAGAGCCACCCGCGCCAGTTGAACGTCGTCATAGAACAGGCCGTAGTTTACGCCGTCGTAGCCGATGTCCTCGGAGGCCAGAGTCCAGTTGATCCCGGCCGCGTTGAGGATGATGGCAAAGGCTCCGGGGTTCTCGGGCCAGGCAAGGATCTCTCCCGCGTTGTGGATGAGCAGGACATCCGCACCTTCCTGGTCCCATGGTGTATGCGCGTCGAGTCCGGTTTCCTCTTCGATGTCTTCATCGATGAAGTCGATGTTGTCCTTCACGAGCACCTGGTTCATCCCGGTCGAGGAACCGACCTCGAGCTGGAGCACCGTACCCTTCTCGTGCAACTCGCGGGGCGCCCACCCCAACTCCTGGCTGAACAGCTTTCTCATCTCGTGCGCGATGAGGCCGTTGTCGATCCCGATGGGGCACACCTGCGCGCAGCGCCGGCACAGGTTACAGCGGTACGCCAGCTCGTAGAGGCGCGAAACGGCCGTCCAGTTCAGGTCCACGTCGGCGCCGGTGAGCGGGGCGAGGAGCCTGCCGCCCGGCTTCACGTACTTCTTGACGAGCCTTCTCCACACCTCGGAGCGGTAGGTGGGCCGGTAGACCTCGTTCTCACCGCTGGCCTTGAAGATGTGGCACGCGTCACTGCATGTCTGACACCCGACGCAGTACTCCAGGGCAAGCGTGAGTGGCTGGAGGAAGGTCCAGTTGTTCTCGCGGGTGAAGAGCTTCTGAAGCCCGGAGACGAACTGATCGACGTACTTCCTCTCTTCCTCCTCGCTCTCCGGCTTCGGGAGGCTCAGGGCCACGACGCCGTCCAGGTCGCAGACCATGCGCTCGCGCGCCTCCGGCTTCAGCTCCTTCCAGGCCGGCAATCCATCCGTCGTGTCGTAGGGTGGAGGCAACGGGAGGAGCGCGTCAGGATCCACCTCGGTCAGATCGGTGCTCCCGAGGCGGCTGATGTCCCTGACCCGCAGCTTCTTCTTCATTCCTCGATCTCCTCTGTCGCGACGTCCACCCAGTTCCGCCGTCCGTCGGCCCCCACGTGCGGCGCCGCCCACGTCACCGGCTGGCTCAGCAGGTCGAGCACCTCACGTTCCATTCGCCCCCCTACCTCCAGGGGACGGTCGTCCCACCGCACCTGATGGTATGTGAAGTACTTGGCGACGAAGTGCATCATCTGGCTGAACGGCAGATAGGCCAGGAATAGCAGGACCAGCACGAGGTGTGCGCCGTAGACCCCGGGGACCCCCACGAGCGGCCGGGCCGTGAAGAGGCCACGGGCGTATCCCAGGCCGTATCCGGCATAGTCCGGGACGGACAGCACGGCGAGCCCGCCGGTCACGAACACGGCCAGCAGAAGCGCCAGGTTGAAGACCGCTACCGGCGTCGTGACAATTCGCAGCTTACCTGACAGGAGGCGACTCACAAGCAGTCCCGCAGCCCCCACGGCGCCGAGCACACAGCCGACGGCGGACAACACCCTCAGCAGCACGCTCAGCCCGAAGCCGGGTCCCGGCCAACCCAGCGCAGCCGCCGCGCCGCCGATGAAGAAGAGTCCGGCCACCGCCGTCAGCACGTAGAGGCCGATATGGAACGGAAAGGAGAACCACCATAATCGTCGGTTGTGCTCCCAGAGCGCCTTCAGAAAAAAAATCTCCTTGAGCATGTATGCCATCTCGGAAACCAGAGATTCTTCGCGCGGCTTCTTCCACCACTCGTACTCTTCGAGATAGGAGCCTCCGTACCCCGCGCGTTTCCCGTCTCTCGGGATCGGGGCGAGCTCCCAGCGCAGATGGATGGGCAGACGAGCAAGCCTTACGGAGCGGAAGACAAAGGAGAAGAAGAAGACGGCGAGGAGGCCGTAAGAGAGGGCCAGAAGCGTCGAACCGGACATGTGGAGCGTCCTCTTCGGTGGAATGCCCCGGGCCTACCGCGGCAACCGCGCAAACCGCTGGCGCCGGGGCTCGGTATCGACCACGCCCAAATCGTGGCATTTCTCACGATTAACGTACGCACAGACGCCTACCCCCTGTCAAGGCCGTCGGAGCGGTTGTATACTACGAAGAGGCGGGTGCCCCTTCACATGGTCGCCCATTGTCGTGGAACGGTTGAAGGCAGTAGTCCTCGATCGCCTGATCCTGTACTACCAGTACCTTGTCGACCTCATGGCCCGCCGGCCCGTGGCCACGATCACCAGCGCCCAGATCGGGTCCGCCCTCGGCGTCGACCCCAGCCAGGTGCGCAAGGAGTTCGCCGCCGTGGGCCTCATGGGGCTGAGCCGCGTCGGCTACGAGGTGTGTGAGGTGTGCCGGGCCATCCGCACGACGCTGGGGTTCGACCATATCTACACCGGAGTCGTGGTGGGCACGGGTAAGCTGGGCGGAGCCATCCTGGCGTACCCGGATTTCGCGCGGTACGGCCTGAGCATTGTCGCGGCCTTCGACAATGACCCCTCCAAGGTGGGCAGGTACATCGCCGGCCACCGCATCCGGCACGTCACGGAGCTCTCCGAGTACGTCAGGCTGCACCGGACTCCCCTTGCCATCCTGACCACGCCCACAGCTGTCGCCGACGAGTTGGCCCGAGTGCTGGTGTCGGCCGGCATCGGGGCCCTCTGGAATTTTACGCCGGCCCAACTCACGGTTCCCGAGGGCGTCCTGCTCCGCAACGAGCGATTCTCCTCGAGTCTGGCGGTTATCGCCTACCACCTGAACCAACCGCAGTGGCGGCGCAAGCCGGCAGAGGGTACGCTACCTTTCTCGCCTCCGTCACGTTGCGCCACAGCGGGGTCCGGGAAGAAACACGGTGGCTCGCCGACACCTTGACATCGGCCCGGCATCTCCGTAAACTTAATCGTGAAATAAATCTCGAATCAGTCGGCGTGGGCCCCGAGTTTTTTTTCGGACACAAATCGTGACAAACATCACAGTGGCGCCGCTGCCGATGCACAGGATCCTCCGCGCGTTCCTGATACGGGCATCCGCGCGCGTGGTGGCAGGAGGTGGCGCACGGCGCGGCGACCCGGCCTGAGGAGCATACCCCGTGGCGATCATCACCATCTCGCGGGGATCCCTCGTCGGCGGAAGAGGCGTGGCGGAGCGCCCGGCACACCGCCTCGAGTATCCTCGCCGCCGGAGTGCATCTGGGGCTGGGCCCCGTCCTGCTCACCTTCTCGCTGTACATGTCCGGAGTTGTCGAGCCCGCCGTGCCCATCCGAGACCTTCCCGCCTACTGGACGCTGAGCGTCGACGAGTATCTCAGCAGGGTCAACGCCGACTTCCTGCATCGCCGGCACGAGCTGACGGGGTGGTGGTGGCTGTCTGCGCTCGGCAACGCGGATTTCATGAGCTTCCTGGGCGTGGCCGCGCTATCGACGGTAACCCTGGTGTGTTTTCTCGGAATCATTCCCACGCTGCTGGGCAAGCAAGACTGGGTTTACGCCGCCATGGCCGGGGCGGAGGTCGTGATCCTGATGCTCGCCGCAAGCGGCCTACTCACTGCGGGGCACTGATGAGGTTTCTCCCTCTAGCAATCGACGTTCGCGATCGAGCCTGTGTCGTGGTCGGTGGAGGCCACGTGGGCACACGCAAGGCGCTGACGCTGGCCCGGGCCGGCGCCAACGTGACCGTGGTGGCCCCGAAGATTACCGACGAGCTGGCGCGCGAGGTCGAGGCCGGACTGGTGGCCTGGCGCAAGGAACACTTCAAGGCTGAGCACCTCACGGGGGCCTGCCTGGTGGTCATGGCCACCGACGACGAGGTCATGAACGCCGCCGGTACGTTGCTCGCGGGGCAGGAGCGATCGCTGGCGTGCGACGCATCGTCGGCGAGCCACTCTCAGGTGATCTTCGGAGCGCTACTGGAACGGGAAGGCGTGACCATCGCCACCTTCACGGATGGACAGGATCCGGCCAGGGCCAGAGAGATGCGCGACAGGCTCGCCCGCCTCCTCGCCGCGGACGAGGCGGCACCCGGCACCGGACCCGCCACCGGGAGCGGCTCTCCCAGCGGATGAGGGACGGATGACCCAGATTGTCTGCGTGTCGCGGGGCTCCTTCTCACGAGGCAAGGATCTGGCCGAGATCCTGGCCAGGAAGCTGGACTACTCCATCCTCAGCCGTGAAGACCTCATCGAGGCGGCCGTCCGCGAGGGCATCCAGGTAGGCAAGCTCGAGACGAGCATGATGAACCCCCGCGCGTTCACCGAGCGCCTGGCCCGTGAGCGCGACCACTATCTGGCCTTCAGCACAGCGTATCTCTGCGACCGACTCAGCGAAGGGCCTCTGGTCTACCACGGCCGCACCGGGCACCTCCTGCTGCGCGATATCAGCCACGTGTTGCGGGTCCGGGTGCTGGCCGACATGGAATACCGGATCCAGGCAACCATGCGCAAGCTGGGGGTCGAGCGAGACGCGGCAGAGCGCTACCTGGAAGCGGTGGAGGAGGACAGGCGCAACTGGGTCCGCACCATGTACGGCGTGTCCTGGGAAGATGCGTCTCAGTACGACGTGGTGGTGAACGTGGCGCGCATGAGCGTCGAGAACGCCGCCGCGGCCCTGGTGGGCATGGCCCAACTCCCCGACTTCCAGATGACGCCGGCCTCCAGGCGAGCGATGGAGGATCTGCGTCTGGGAGCCAAGGCTCGGCTTCTGCTCGCCCGTGACCCACGGACCCGCCGGTGTGACTTCTCCGTGGTCGCGCACAGCGGCGTAGTCACAGTAACCTACCTGCCTCACGACGCCGACGTCGCAAGCGACATCCAGAGCGTCCTGGATGGCCTGGAGGGCGTTACCCGGATACGGGCCACAATGGCCGCCTCTACGATCCTCTGGATCTCGGAAGCGTTCGATCCGGCCTCGGAAACATTCCAGGAGGTCACGGAAATCGCGGGAAAATGGAACGCGGCCGTAGAGCTCGTCGGGTTCACGCCTTCCGAGGAGGAGAGCCATCCGGGAGAATCGGAGAGTCTGACCTTTCCCACCAGGCCCGAGGCCGTGGCGGGCATCGAAGTCGACGAGGACGAGGAGCCCGGCCAGGAAGCCGGCATCAAGGAAACCCTAGACGCGCTCGCCCGCGTCGGCAAGTCCGGGGGCGGCCGCTACGTGCGAGGCGAACGGAGGCACCTGGTGGCGTCATGTTGCACCACCGTGCCGCACTCCCTGGTGGTGGTGGGCGCCGTGTTCGTGGGGAAGGACCCGGCCGCCAAACTCCGTCTGACGCGCCAGCTCCAGGAGTCCATCGCAAGCAGAATGCGCGTGCCGGTCGTGACCGCCGAAGAGCTGAGGAGCCATTACCTCTTCGGCCGGGGCGACCTGCTTCGGCTCGTGGGCTTCCTTGCGCTGGTCGCGGCGATCTACGCGCTGGTTCTGACCCATCAGAAGGAGATCCTGGCCTTCTCTCTGGGCGGCTGGGCGGGTGGCGGTTGGAGGCCGCGGGCCCTCGTCTCCCTGGCCGTGCTCCTGTTCATCCCCATCATCGCGTACTCGTATGGGGCCGTGACACGATCCTTGATGAAGCTGATCAAGATGGAATGAACCCTCGCTCTCCGTAAGCGCATGGAATCCACACTGCTGTTCGAGCACTTCATCCGAATCGATCTGGCGATCGCGGTGCAGGTCTTTGCCCTGGGCCTGGTCGGGGGCATTCTCTCGGGCTTCATCGGCAGCGGGGGCGCCTTCTTCATGACGCCGGGAATGATGAACCTGGGGGTGCCGGGCGTGGTGGCCGTGGCCAGCAACATCACGCACAAGTTCGGCAAGGCGATGGTGGGTTCCAGGAAGCACAGCGAGCTGGGCAACGTGGACAAGCGGCTCGGGGTCTATCTCATCGCCACTTCGTTCATCGGCATCCAGATCGCGGTCTGGATCAACAGCGCGCTCTTCGAAGGCGGGGGCCACGGGCATGGAACCGGGGGCTCTCCCGCCGCGGACCTCTACATCAGCGCGGTGTTCATTCTCATCCTTTCGGCGGTGGCCGTCTCGATGCTGAGAGACGCGCTCCGGGCCAGGGGCGCGCCGGACGACGTGGGACCGTCGATGCGCATCGCCGAGTTCCTGGCTCGCCTTCATCTGCCACCGTATGTCACGTTTCGCGTCGCCGACGTGCGGGTCTCCATCTGGATCCTGATGCTCGTGGGTCTGGCGACAGGATACCTGGCGGGTACGATCGGCGTCGGCGGCTTCATCGGCGTTCCCTGCATGATCTACGTGTTCGGGGTGCCCACCGCGGTAGCGGCCGGTACCGAGCTCTACCTGGCCATGTTCATGGGAGGCTGGGGCGCCATCAACTACGCGTACCAGGGATTCGTGGACATCCGCCTGACCATGTTGCTCTACCTGGGATCCCTGCTGGGAATCTACGTCGGTGTCTACGGCACCAAGGTGGTCAAGGAAGTTCTCATCCGGATCGTTACCGGAGTCGTCATCCTGTTGTGCGTGGTCAGCCGGGCCATCGCGGTGCCCGCCTACCTCCGCCAACTGGGCTGGGTTGACATCGATCCGGCCTGGGACACCTACTTCAATGCTGCCAGCAAGGCCATGCTCTTCGCTGCGGGCTTATCGGGATGCGGGCTGATCCTGTTCCACGTGATCAAGTCCTATCGCGAGCGGCTTCGTGTGCGGCACCGTCTGGCGGAAGCACGAGCTGCCGCGTGAGGCCACACGTGCCCGTACGCTCACCCTGGATGGAGGAAGACCATGGGTGACCTCAAGAAGAAGATCGATGACTGGATGGTCCGGAGCTCGTTCGCGGAGGCCGACGCGGACATGGAGGGCTTCCAGGCCACCGGCATGGACGTGGACCGAAAGACCCGACTCGCCCTGGATCGAGTGAGGATCGTGCGGGACGAACGAGATGCGGACCCACAGAGGGAAGGCGGTATGACGAACAGGGACGAGCATCCCCTCGAGGAAGGACCCGGAAGCCTGAGGGTGATGGTCCTGGACGACGAGCCCATCGTGGGAAGGCGACTCAAGCCCGTCCTCGAGAAGTCCGGATTCACGGTGGAGTGCTTCGAGGATCCCGCAAGGGCGCTGCAGCGCCTCTCCGAGACGCGATTCGACATCGTGGTCACGGACCTGCGCATGGAAGGGGTGGACGGCATCGAGATCCTCGAACACGTGATGAAGCACTGCGAGCATACTCGCGTGGTTCTCATCACCGGCTACGCAACGGTGGAGGTGGCCAGGGAGGCACTGGTGAAGGGCGCGTTCGACTTCATCTCGAAACCGTTCAAGCCCAAGGACCTGCGCGCCGTGGTCAACAAGGCCGCGCTTTCCCTGGGCTACCGGGCAACCCTGTAGCTGCGACGCTCGCGTGCCTGTCGACAAGCCGGACACGGCGACCCTGACCAGCGTGTCCGAGGAAGCTCAGCGCGCCCTTCGGAGTCGGCCGAGCCTGTCCATCCGGCGCAGGCTCACGCTGGGCTTCCTGCTCTGGTTCGTGCTGAGCCTGGGCATCACGCTGGTGTCCATCGTTCTCGTCGGACAGGTCAGGGCCAGGTTTCGCATCGTGGGTGCGGTGGACCGGTACACCTTCGAGATCCAGCAAGCCCGCCGCTTCGAGAAGGACTTTTTCCTGTACCGGACCAACCTCGACGACGCCCTCGATCAGGTGCGTGCGGCCCGGAAGATCCTGGTTCGGCGGCACCCGAACCTGGTCGCGGTCATCGGGGCGGAGCCCGCCCGGGCCATGCAGGAGAGGGTATCGCGCTACGAGGGGCTGCTGTCCATGCTCCGGACGCTCGACCCGGTGGACGACATCGACCAGATCCGGGATATCGAGCGCGAGTTGCGCCAGCACGGTGCGGCCATGGTCAGCGAGGCCGAGGACCTGGCCACCAGAGAGCGCCGTGCGGTCGAAGCCCTCCTGCGCGTGTCTCAGGAGATCTCCATCGGGTTTCTGGTGGCGCTCCTCGCCGTCATCGTCATCCTGGCCATCTTCATCACCCGCCAGATGCTTGCGCCCCTGAACCGCATCGTGCAGGCCACGCGCCGCATCGCTGAAGGAGACCTCACGCCCATCACTCCCCGGCGGACGTACAACGATGAGTTCTCGGAGTTGGCCAGCGCCGTCAATCACATGACCCATGAGTTGGTACGGCGTCAGCAGCTCCTGGTGCAGTCTCACAAGCTCAAGGCCATCGGCACCCTCACGGCCGGTGTCGCTCACGAGTTGAACAACCCCATCAACAACATCATGCTCACGGCCGTGGCACTCCAGGAAGACTATGCCGAGCTCGACGACCATGACAGGATGGATATGATCTCGGATCTGGTGCGGGAGTCGGACCGGGCGAGGGACATCGTGCGCAACCTGCTCGACTTCGCCCGCCAGAGCGCTGTGGAGTTGGCCCCCTTGGATGTCGAGGAGGTCGTGGGAGAGACTCTGCAACTGGCCGGCAATCAGATCCGCCTGGCCGGGATCAAGGTACGGGGCGAGGTAGAGGAGAACGTCCCCGCCGTCTACGGCGACCGGAACCAGTTGACTCAGGTGTTCCTCAACCTGGTGCTCAACGCCCTGGACGCCATGCCTGGAGGGGGCACGCTCATGATCACCGTGGAAAGGTCCAGGGACGCCGGATTCGTGGACGTGAGCTTCACCGACACCGGCGTCGGGATTCCCGCCCAGCACATCGGTAGCGTCTTCGACCCCTTCTTCAGCACGAAAAAGCAGGCCAAGGGCACAGGTCTGGGGTTGAGCGTTTCCCTGGGGATCATCAGGCAGTATGGAGGAGACATCACGGTGCGCAGCGAGGTGGGACGAGGCACGACGTTCACGGTGTCCCTGCCCGTCGCCACGGTGCCCGCCCCCTCGGTGCCGGCGGCCGGGACGAAGTCGTGAGGTCCTCGTGAAGATTCCCGTGCGGAGGCTCCTCGGGCAGGGGCGCCTGGACGAGATCTCGGAACGGGCCGGCCGATCCCGGCGCGTGCTGGGCACTCTGGTGAGCATGACCTTCGACGCCGACCCGCAGACGGCGTGGCGGGCCGTGGACGCCATGGGCAGGGCCGCGGCGCGCATCGCAGAGGAGGACCCCGCCTTCGTCCGCGAGCATCTGCGGCGCCTGTTCTGGCTGATGAGCGAGGAGTCGGGGGGAATCTGCTGGCGGGCGCCCGAAGCGATGGCGGAGATCGTCGGGCGGTGCCCCGAGCTGTTCGCGGACTACGTGCCGGTCGTGCTTCACCTCATCCTGGAGGCGGCCGAGGAAGACCTGGAACACTTCCGGCCCGGCATGCTGTGGGCCATCGGCCGCCTGGGCCCTCTCGCGGAGGCCTCGGCCGATGAGGTGCTCCCCACCGTGATCCACGCCCTGGACCACGAGGATGCGCGGGTCCGCGGCATGGCCGTGTGGTGCCTCCACCGCCTGGGCAGGAACGACGCCCTGACCGGAAGAGCGGACCTGGCAGACGATGCCGGTGCGTTCGACTTCTACGCAGACGGCGTCGTCCGCCGCACCCGGGTGGGCGAGATGGTGCGCCGGGTGCTGGGCCAGACGCCCGACGACGGCATGTAGCGCAGCTTACTCGCTATCGAGAATGGCGTCCACCAGGGCGGCCGTCGTGTGCGGCGCAGCTTCGACCGCCGGCTCGTATCCCAGCTCGCGAAGCGCGGCCGAGGTCACGGGTCCGATGCTCGCGAGCCGGGTCCGCACCAGCGTCGCCCCGTAGAGGCGACCCAGGGAGCGAGCGATGGCCGCGCTGGTCACGGGGATCCAATCGATCGTCCCCTCCGACAGCGCCGCCTCGACGTCCGGATCGGGGTCCTCGATGTCGACGCTCCGGTACGCCACCACCTGGTCCACCGTCCCGCCCACCGCCGCGAGCGCCTCCGCCAGCACGTTTCGGCCCCGGCTGGCGCGCACCAGCAGGAAGCGCCCACCTGCGGCGCCCTCCGCCAGCTTCCGCGCCAGCGATTCGGCCACGAACTCATCCGGAACCAGGTCCGCGTTCAGATGAAACCGGGAGAGCGCACTCGCGGTACCCGATCCCATGGCGGCGAGTCGTACGCCGCCGAATCGACGCACGTCGCCGCCCAGGTGGAAGAGGCGCCCGAGAACGTGGTCCACTCCGTTCGCGCTCGAAAAGACGACCCAGTCGTACAGGTCCAACCGATGCAACGCAGCGTCGACGGCCGTCCAGTCGTCGGGCTCGAGCAAGCGAATGGCGGGCCGGGCCAGCACCTCCGCGCCCAACTCCGCGAGCGTGTCCCGTAGCTTCCTCGACGTAGCCGGGGTCCCGGGCACGAAAACCCGCGTGCCGAACAGCGGCCTCCGTGTGAACCACGACTGATCCGGTGCCCGAGCCGCGACGTCTCCCACCACGAACACCGCCGGGGGATGAAGCTCTCGCTCCGAGACCACGTCGGCCACGGTCTCGAGCGTACAGCGCACCACCTCCTGGGCGGCGCGGGTGCACCAGCGCACGACGGCAACGGGCGTGTGCGGCGCCTTCCCATGGGCCAGCAGCGCCCCACTCCACTCCGCCACTCTCGTCACCCCCATGTAGAACACAAGCGTGCCCGGAAAGTCCGCGAGAGCGTGGTAGTCGAGGGATGACGCCTGCTTGTCGCCGCGCTCGCGCGCGGTGACCAGGGCAACCGCCGACGTCTCGCCAGCCTCGGTGACGGGAATCTCGCAGTACCCCGCCACCGCCAATCCGGCGGTGACGCCCGGCACAACCTCGAACGCGACGCCCGCGGCGCGCAGGGCGCTCGTCTCGTCCGAGCCACGCCCGAACACCGACGGGTCGCCTCCCTTGAGGCGCACCACGACCCTGCCCCGGAGGGCCTCCTCGATCATGCGCGCCGTGATCTCGTCGGGAGAGAGATCCCGCCCGGTCGACGGCCTTCCCAGGCGGATCAGCTCGGCGTCGGGCGCGGCGTGCTCCAGCGTGGCGGGGTTCACGAGGTAGTCGTACAGGACCACATCGGCGCGTTGCAGGCACTGGACCGCACGCAGCGTCAGCAACCCCGGATCTCCCGGGCCCGCACCCACGAGGTAGACCGAGGGCCGTACGTCGACCCGGGTCACTCCGCGTGACCTTCGGCGATGTTGCAGAGTGCCGCGAGGAACCCGGGCTGCCGGCCCAGGGGGGGCAGCAACTCCACCTTCAGCTCGCTCCATCTTCCCCGGACCTCCTCGACAAGGGGTTCGATATCACGCTCCACGTGGCCTTCGGAAGCCAGAAAGAGAGGCGCGACGCGGATCTCCCTCTCGCCGGCTTCCATGCCTGATTCCACCACGTCCATGAGGGTGGGCGGCGCATGATCCATGTACGCGAGCCTCACCCGCTCCTTGCCCACGACTGCCGCCACGACCCCGACGGCCTCTTCGACGGATGCGCGCCAGCGCGCGTCACGGCTTCCGTGTGCGACGAACACGACCATGATGCGTCAGGTCTCCGCGCGCCGGCTGTCGGCCCCGGAGCCGCTCATGGAAGACGAGACGGCTCGGCGTTCCTTCACCCGAACCGCGATGACCCGCTCCACCTCATCCAGGGCGCGGGCGAACCCCTCCCGGGTCGTGGTGATGGCCGAATGTGCCGCGACGACCCTGTCCAGCTCCGCGGCGTCCCATACGCGGATGCCGGGCGGAACCGCCCCGGCGCCCACGGAGCCGGAGGAGTTGAAGTCCACGACGGTCAGCGGCTGGACCGTGAAGTCGCGCAGGGAGGCCAGCGCCGGGGCCTCGACCACGGGCTCGGGCTGGTCGAGCCCGAAGAACACCACGTCGGCATCCTCGATGGCCCGCAGCACCCTGGGGTCCGCGTACGCATGCACGCGCAGCCTCCTGCCGTTGCCGATGGCTCTACGCAACTCCTTCATCCGGCCGTGGTGGTCCCGGTACACTACGGTCATCTGGCAGGCCGGCACCCCGTAGTCCTGGCGTAGCGCGGAGAGTATGGACCGCGACGTGGTCGAACCGCCGATGACCACGTGGCGGAGCTCGTCGGGGGGAATGCCTTCGACCTCGAATACCCGAGCCAGGGCGGCGGCGCAGTATCCCGTGCTGAAGTCGCCCCATGAGGTACGCAAGCGCACCTCGCGCGCCAACGCCACCGCCTCCTCGACCAATCGAGTGGCACGCGTGCCCGCGGTGCCCGCCCGTTGGGCGATCCGGCACGCCGTCTCGAGCTGGAGGGCGACGTCGCGATCGCCCGGGAGGTCGCTGTTCAGGCCACATGCCGTGCGCATCAGGTGATGCCGGGCCTCCTTGCCGCGCAGCACGTTCACCTGCAGTCCGGGCTGCTCCTCCCCGAACAGCTCCCGCATGAGCCACCGGAGTTGGTCGTGCGCCCTCTCGGGCCCGTCACGCGATCGTCCGGCACGCGCGCGCTCCGGGAGCCAGGCATAGATCTCCATCCTCTGGCAGGTGTTCCACACCAGGGCCTCGCATACGACGTCATCGCCTCGCACCCGGTCCAGGAACGCCCGCACGGCCCTGTGCGATCGCTTGACCCGGGCGAACGCCTCAGGCGTGCTGTGGGTGATGGGTGGGCCACGACCGCACCGGAGACTTCCCGGTAATGAGACGCCGATCATCACGAGAGAGGCGGGTTCTTCGGCGCTCACGCCGACTCCGGTGCGGTGTGGCAGGAGCGTGTCCGCAGGTCCGTCGCCGGCAAGGGCGGGCCTGGGCCCACGGAGCACGATGCTCTTCAGCGCGGACACGAACGAGGGGTCCGGAAACGCGAGAGCGACCTCGTCGGACGTCCGTTCGGCCGCGCCTTCCGGGGGCTCCGGGAACGGTAGCGCGCACACGAGTGCCGGAGCGGAGGGATCCGCGCTCCTCCTCCTCGCCGTCCACGCTTCGGCGCCCGACGCTCCGGGATCGGAACAGGTCACGGTCACACGTTCTCCGGGCCACCCCACGCGCTCCGCCACGCGTTGCGCGCTCTCCAGCACGGCACGGCGGTACCCCTCCGCCCCCTCGCCCACGGCACCGCAGGGTGGAGCCTCGAATCGCAGCACCGCGGTGTCGGGCTCCAGACCCGTGGCGCGGGATCGTCGCGCGATCCAGCGGGCCAGAGCATCCAGATAGGCCGCGTCATCGCTACACGTCGTGCGCGCGACCACGCGCAGGTGCGGTCCGTAGCGGAGCACCGCACGGTAGACGTCCCGCATGAGCAGACCGGTGGCCGCCGGGCAGAAGTGCGGGTGCATGGGAAGCACGACCAGCTCCTCGAACCCCTCGGCGACGACGCGCCGCACGGCCTGGCCGATGGCGGGACGGCCACGGCGCACGGCGTGGAACACCCGCCGATCGGGGGGGAGCGCGGAGGCCAACGCCGAGGCCCGCCTCTCCAGCATCGCCTCGAGGTGGGGGCGGCGGCGCCCTTCTCCTGCGTGGACGAGCAGCACGGCCGCGGGGGGTACGCGCGTTCTGCTCATGAGGGCACCTCCAGCACGGGCTCCGCAGGATCCCGGTGCGGGGTCCGGTCACGCGCCGCTTT
>Ga0114931_10002038_pt1 | contig 25740 bp, 27 predicted proteins | sample 2SBtaG_FD_89579 | JGI IMG/M metagenome (GOLD analysis project Ga0114931, IMG submission 89579) | Deep subsurface microbial communities from Kolumbo volcano to uncover new lineages of life (NeLLi) - 2SBTROV14_V59a metaG | ecosystem: Environmental > Aquatic > Marine > Volcanic | place: Kolumbo... | reverse complement strand
CAACGAAACAGATGTCACCGTCGTCAATGTCGATGCTCTCACCTACGCCGGCAATCGGGAATCCCTTGCGCCGATATCAGAAAACCCACGTTACCACTTCGAGCATGCTGACATATGCGACAAAGCCGCCATGGAACGCACCTTTCAGGAATATAAGCCCGACGCCGTCATGCACCTGGCGGCAGAAAGCCACGTGGATCGCTCTATCGACGGCCCAGCAGAATTCATTGAAACCAATATCGTAGGTACCTACACTCTGCTTGAGGTCGCCCGTCAGTATTGGCAAGAGCGCCAACAATCTTTGGCTGATGGTGATGAAACGTCATTTATCTTTCACCACATTTCCACCGACGAGGTTTTTGGTTCTCTGGGGGAAGAAGGGCTATTTACTGAGGCATCCCCCTATCAGCCAAACTCACCATACTCTGCCAGCAAGGCATCGTCAGACCATTTGGTACGTGCCTGGCACCACACCTACGGCCTGCCTGTCGTCATTACCAATTGCTCAAACAACTACGGTCCCTACCAGTTTCCCGAGAAACTCATCCCATTGGTGATTCTCAACGCGAGAGAAGGCAAACCCATTCCGGTGTATGGCAAGGGTGACAATGTGAGGGATTGGTTGTACGTAGATGATCACGCGAATGCACTCCGCCGAGTGTTGGAAAGTGGTCAGGTCGGTGAGACATACAATATAGGCGGGCACAATGAAAAAACCAATCTCGATGTTGTCCGAGGAATATGCGAAATATTAGATAATCATCTACCAAACTCCGGGTATGTGCCTCACTCGAATTTGATAACTTATGTCGATGACCGTCCTGGCCACGATCAGCGCTATGCCATTGATGCTGACAAGATTGATGGAGAGTTAAGCTGGAAACCCTGCGAGACATTTGATAGCGGTTTGATGAAAACAGTACAGTGGTACCTACAGAACACTGACTGGTGCTCACATGTTCAAGATGGGAGTTATGCTGGTGAAAGGCTTGGTATTAATAATTTTCCTCTTCCAGAGTTGGGAGAGGGTTAGCATGAGGGTTCAACAGTGAAGGGGATTATTCTAGCTGGTGGCACTGGTACGCGTCTTTATCCCGCAACCCATGCCGTTTCAAAGCAATTACTTCCAGTCTATGACAAGCCAATGGTTTATTATCCGCTAACCACCCTGATGTTGGCAGGTATAAGAGATATCTTGCTGATATCCACTCCACAAGACATTTCACGTTTCGAACAACTTTTGGGTAATGGGAAACAGTGGGGCTTGAATGTCAGTTATGCAGTACAACCATCGGCAGATGGTTTGGCGCAGGCATTCATTATTGGAGAAGATTTTATTGGTAGGGATGCTTGTGCATTAATATTAGGCGACAATATTTTTTATGGTCACCATCTTATTGATATGGTGACAAGCGCCGCAAAATGGGAGCAGGGCGCGTCAGTATTTGCGTATCCTGTAACAGATCCAGAACGATATGGTGTGGTTGAATTTGATATTAATGGCAAAGCCATAAGTCTAGAAGAAAAGCCGGATAAGCCTAAGTCTAATTATGCTGTTACAGGACTTTATTTTTATGACAATCAAGTGATTGATTTTGCAAAAGAGATAAAGCCATCTGAGAGAGGTGAATTAGAGATAACGGATCTAAATAGGCGCTATTTAGAGTTAGGGTTGTTGAGAGTTGAGAATTTAGGGCGGGGGATGGCGTGGCTAGATACGGGGACACATGATGCTTTGTTAGAGGCAGGACAGTTCATTGAAATCATAGAAAAACGACAAGGTTTAAAGATAGCATGTCCAGAAGAGATAGCCTATATGATGAAATATATTTCATCGGAGCAGCTGTTTGAACTAGCAGAGCCCATGCTGAAAAATGAATATGGGAAATATTTGATTAATATCCTTAGGGAGTAAGAAATATATTTATATGCTTCATTGTTTTCTGGGAAAGTAAACAATTTATCATAAATGTTATGCGCTAAATAATCTGGTTACTAAATAAATACGAAAGTGAAAGGCGAAGATAAAAATATGAACTTTAGCGGTTGATTATGAATAACTTTCCCATGACCATTTTAGATGGGTGTTCTACTGATGTGGGGCGTACCGTGAGGAAAATGGGGGTGAAAGGTATTTCTCTGGTGCATAGTTTCTGATCCAGTCTTTTTCCCTTTTAGCTATACGGAGTCAATATGTTCCTAATCCCTGAATTGGAAACCAAAGTCCATCTCGACAATATCTTCGAGCAGGTGATATAAGTGGTTTTTGTAGAAGACTCAACATTTACGTTGCCGGTTGATTTTTAGTTAAGCCTGAAAAAATACAGATATGGAATACGAGGTCATTTTAAAACCATCTGGTAAGCAATTCGTTGTTGCGGATGATTGCAGCGTACTTGATGGAGCTGCACAAGCAAAAATCAACCTTCCCCATAGTTGCAGAAATGGGAGTTGTGGTGCTTGTAAATCACGATTATTGAAAGGCCAAATCGATCAACCAGTAAGTTTGGATGGCATAACTGCTGATGAATTGACTGCAGGATATATTCTGACTTGTCTCGCAAAGCCAAAGACTAATCTTGAAATTGAATCAGCTTACTATCCTGAGCTCGATGGTATTGAGCCAGTGCTTCTCCCCTGCAAGGTTGAGACGATTGATTTTTCTGACTCAGATATAGCTATTTTACATCTTCGATTACCCTCTAATACAAATATTAGATACCTTCCAGGTCAATATATAAATTTGACGTGGAAAGGAGTAACTCGAAGCTATTCGATAGCAAATGCGGGGCAACAAGACCATCGACTTGAGTTGCATATTCGGCACGTTGATGGTGGTGAGTTCAGCAAATTCGTTTTTGAGGAAATAAAGGCGGGCACTTTGCTACGTTTAGAGGGGCCGCATGGAACTTTTTTTGTTAGAAATAGTGATGCTCCGATAATTTTCTTGGCTGGTGGCACGGGGTTTGCGCCAGTGAAGGCAATGGTGGAACAGCTCCTAGAGCAAGATACGAAACGTCTAATTTATATCTACTGGGGCATCAGGTCTATAGCTGCTTTCTATACTACTTTGCCTGAGCAGTGGCAGAAAACTTACAATAACATCATGTTTGTTCCAGTTCTTTCTGGCAACGAAGTGGAATGGCAGGGGCGTCGAGGGCTGGTCCATCAGGCAGTTATGGAAGATTTTTCTGAACTGGCTCCATTTGAGATTTATGCATGCGGTTCTATGGAGATGATTACGGCGGCAAAGAGTGATTTCCTGGATCGAGGCCTGACAGAGAAAAACTTCTTTTCAGACGCATTTACACCCTATAAACAGATCAATTAAGAATGGAAAATTTATGAAAGCAGTCATACTTGCCGGAGGACTAGGAACACGGCTTAGTGAAGAGACAGATCTTAAGCCAAAACCTATGGTGGAGATTGGTGGCAAACCGATTCTGTGGCATATCATGAAAAGCTACTCAGCCCATGGGGTTCATGATTTTATAATATGCTGCGGATATAAGGGCTATGTCATAAAAGAGTATTTTGCCAACTACTTTCTTCACCAGTCCGATGTGACCTTTGATATGTCACATAACTCGATGGAAGTTCATGAAAAACGTGCTGAACCATGGCGGATTACCTTAGTTGATACTGGCGACACTACCATGACCGGCGGCCGTCTAAAACGTGTGGCAGAGTATGTTAAGGATGAGGCTGAGTTTTTGTTTACTTATGGTGACGGGGTGGCGGATGTCGATATTACGAAAACCATTGAGTTTCATCGTCAGCACGGAAAGTTGGCAACCTTAACCGCCACTTATCCTCCAGGCCGGTTTGGTGCCTTGGAGATCAAAGATCATCAGGTCGTGAGTTTTCAGGAAAAACCAAAGGGCGATGGTGGGATGATTAACGGTGGATTTTTTGTGCTCTCTCCCAAGGTTATAGACCTTGTCGATGACGACAGCACAATATGGGAACAATATCCACTTAATCAACTTTCAAGCGACGGCGAATTGATGTCATATGAGCACAAGGGTTTCTGGCAGCCTATGGATACACTGCGAGATAAGCATGACCTTGAAAAACTTTGGACCAATGACATGGCTCCGTGGAAGAACTGGTAGATGGATAGCGCATTTTGGAAGGAAAAAAAAGTACTTATTACTGGCCACACCGGTTTTAAGGGAAGTTGGCTATCGCTCTGGTTGCAGAGCTTGGGGGCTGACGTGGTGGGGGTTTCCTTAGACCCGCCTACAACTCCGAGCCTTTATGAGCAGGCTCAAGTCGGGGAGGAAATGATCAGTCTGCGGGAAGATATTCGTGATTTGGATAAAGTGAAGTCGATCTTTGTAGAATATCAACCGGAGATTGTATTCCATTTGGCCGCTCAATCTTTGGTGCGCTACTCCTATCGTGAACCTGTAGAGACCTACGCTACCAATGTCATGGGTAGCTTGCATATTTTGGAAGCCATCAGGGCATGCAAATCGGTTCGGGGTGCGGTGATGATCACCACCGACAAGTGTTATGAGAATCGTGAATGGGAGTGGGGTTACAGAGAGATTGAACCCATGGGTGGACACGATCCCTATAGTAGTAGTAAAGGTTGTGCAGAATTATTAATTGCTTCCTATCGTGACTCTTATTTTCCTACACAAAAATATTCCCAACATCAGACGGCTATCGCAACAGTACGGGCAGGTAATGTTATTGGAGGTGGGGACTGGGCGGAAGACCGATTGATACCAGATATTATTCGAGCCTTTGAGAGCAGTGAAATGGTTCATGTTCGTAATCCTAACGCCATTCGTCCCTGGCAACACGTGCTCGAACCACTCGCAGGATACATTGAGCTAGCTGAACGATTGGACGTGGATGGAGTGCAATGGGCTGAGGCATGGAATTTTGGGCCAAAAGAGGAAGATGCTAAATCCGTTGAATGGATCGTTAAGGAAATGACTCAGCTCTGGGGGGAGAATGCGGAATGGTGTATTGATGAAGGTGAACATCCACATGAGGCAAGCTATCTTAAACTTGATTGCTCCAAGGCACATGCAAAATTAGGATGGAGACCCCGTTGGGATTTGGGTCAGGCACTTAAACAGATAGTTGCCTGGCACAAAGAAACTGCAACTGGCCCGATAGCAAAAAAACTCTGCCAAAAGCAGATTACTGAATATATGAATACAACCGGATAACAAGATGTCACAAGAACAAATCAGAAAAGAAATTTCGGAACTTGTAGCAAAATTTGCTAATGAAGCCTACGCACCTAAAACTTTCGTAGCTGGGGAAACAGTAGTTCCACCATCAGGAAAAGTCTTGGGCGCTAATGAGCTACAGCTAATGGTGGAGGCATCGCTGGATGGCTGGTTAACTACTGGGCGTTTCAATGATCAGTTTGAAAAGCGACTGGCGAAATATCTGGGTGTTGACCATGTTCTCACCGTCAATTCGGGATCATCTGCAAATCTTTTAGCGTTGACTGCTCTGACGTCACCCACTTTAGGTGATCGCAGCTTGAAACCAGGTGATGAAGTCATCACTGTTGCAGCAGGCTTCCCAACTACGGTAAACCCTATTCTGCAAAATGGACTTATTCCGGTCTTTGTTGATGTTGATATTCCAACATACAATATCGATGTTAATCAGTTAGAGCAGGCGTACTCGGATAGAACCAAAGCGGTGATGATTGCACACACTCTTGGCAATCCCTATAACCTCAAAGCAGTAAAAGCCTTTACAGAACAGCATAACCTTTGGTTGGTTGAAGATTGTTGTGATGCCTTGGGCTCTGAATATAATGGGAAAAAAGTAGGTACCTTCGGAGATATTGCCACGCTCAGCTTCTATCCTGCACATCACATTACCATGGGTGAAGGTGGAGCAGTTTTCACCCTATCAAATGAACTAAAAAAATTGGTTGAATCCTTCAGAGATTGGGGACGTGATTGCTACTGTGATCCTGGTTGTGACAATACGTGTGGCAAGCGATTCTCCCAGCAACTAGGTGACCTTCCTTTTGGATATGACCATAAATATACCTATTCACACCTTGGTTACAATCTGAAAATTACGGATATGCAAGCCGCTTGTGGTTTGGCGCAAATGGATAGCCTTTCAGGGTTTGTTGAAAAACGGAAACAGAATTTTTCCTATCTGAAGGAGCGCTTATCTTCGGTGGAGGAGTTTCTAATCCTACCAGAAGCTACGCCTAACTCTGAACCATCCTGGTTCGGTTTCCCCATCACGTTGCGTGAAGAGTCAGGTATTAAGCGCGTTGATCTTCTCAAGTATTTAGATCAGAATAAGATCGGGACACGCCTGCTGTTTGCAGGTAATCTTACACGCCAGCCTTACTTCGAAGGACGAACATATCGGGTGAGTGGTGAACTAAAGAATACGGACCAGATCATGAACGATACGTTCTGGATCGGTCTATATCCTGGACTGAACAAAAAAATTCTGAGTTTTATCGTCGAGAAGATCGAAACATTTTTTGGGGTTAATTTCTAAGTGTTTGATCTCAAACCTAGCAAGCTGGAAGGTTGTTTTGAATTGCAGCCCAGGGTGTTTGAAGACGCTCGTGGTAAATTTATAAAAATCTTCCATGAGCAAGCATTTTCAGCACAGGGGCTGGAAACTAACTTTGCCGAAGAATACTACTCGGTATCCTACAAGAACGTAATTAGAGGCATGCACTTTCAGCTACCGCCGATGGATCACGTTAAAATGGTGTATTGCGTAGAAGGCGAAGTAATGGATGCCGTTGTTGATTTGAGAGTAGGTTCGCCTACCTATGGGCAATATGCTTTGTTTGAATTGAGCGCAGCTAAGACCAATAGCATCTATATCCCCAAAGGAATGGCACATGCTTTCTGTGTGCGAAGCGAGCAAGCCATCATGGTGTATAAAGTCAGTACGGTTTATTCGCCTGCTCATGATGCTGGGGTGCTTTGGAAATCGGTAGGTATACCGTGGCCAACACATGAATTGATTCTCTCTGCACGGGATCAAAGTTTTCCACCCTTCGACAAATTTGTAAGCCCATTTCGTTATGAGTGATGTTGATTTAAAGGAAAGTATGAAGCGTGTGGCGCTTGTCACTGGAGCGACGGGCTTTGTCGGTAGTCATCTCACTTGTCTTTTGGTGAGAGATGGCTGGGAAGTTCATATTTTGAGTCGAACAAGTTCGTGCTTGCCTGACTCTCCAGAATTCGACCATGTTGTAAAGCATGTTCATGATGGCAGTTCATCGGGAATGGTAGTTTGTGTATCCCAAGCGAAGCCGGATGTGGTGTTTCATCTGGCATCGCTTTTTCTTTCACAACATATGACCAAAGATATTGACTCTTTAGTTCAAAGCAATGTGTTGTTTGGCATACAATTGCTGGAGGCTATGAAGGTGAATGAGGTAAGTCTCCTCATCAACACTGGAACTTCTTGGCAGCACTTTAACAATGAAGACTACAGCCCGGTTTGTTTGTACGCGGCGACAAAGCAGGCATTCGAAGCCATCCTAGAGTATTACGTCCAGGCCTGCGGCATCAAGACGATTACGCTAAAGCTGTATGATACTTACGGCCCTGGTGACCCGCGCCCCAAGCTGTTTCACTTGCTGAATAAAGCGGTGGCAAGCGGAGAGGCGCTGGACATGTCAGCGGGCGAGCAATTGATCGACCTTGTGTATATTGATGATGTGGTGGAGGCGTACATGATTGCTGCACGACGGCTGCTGGAGGGCAAAGTGACTCAGCATGAGCGCTACGCGGTTTCATCCGGTCACCCACTTACACTAAAGGAGCTAGTGCAGTTGTACGCTGAAGTGACCAAGCAAACTGTTCCCGTGAATTGGGGTGCGAGGCCATATCGGCATCGTGAGGTGTTTGTGCCTTGGGATAAGGGGTTGTTGTTACCGCAATGGAGTATAACGACGAATTTGATCGACGGGTTAGCACATGCATTTGAATAAAGTGACCCCCGTATCGCTTTCAATTGGCGTGCCTGCTTTTAATCAAGGTGGGTATCTGAGGGTTACGCTGGACTCCTTATTATCTCAAACGATAGCACCTCTGGAAATTGTTGTTTCTGATAATCACAGCACGGATGAAACCGATGATATTTTGCGAGAATACAAAGGGAAAGTTCGGGTTATTAAACCGGAAGCTCATTTGGATATGATGGAACACTGGAACTTTGTGGTATCAAACCTGGGTGGAGAATGGTTTTCTCTTTTGAGTAGTGATGATATTGCAAAGCCAAACTACGTTGAAACTTTGTTAAGTGGTATTGGCAGATCCAGCAATGCTGTATTGGTTCGAGGTGGTTGGGAGATCATTGATTCCAACGGGCTAGTGTCCGATAAAAGGCATCTGTTGAGTGTGAAAGCTATTACCACCCCTCCTAAAACGTTGTATGAGCAGATAGGCGGATCAAAAATGAGTTTTGCTGCTTTTGCTGTACGTAAATCTGCGTGGGAAAATGTGGGAGGTTTCCCTGAAGAGTGTACGTTGGCAGGGGATTGGGGGTTGTGGTTGAAACTATCCCCTCTTGGCGATTTTGTTCGGGAAATGAAAATTATTAGTCAATATCGAGATGACTATCGACCTGTATTACAGAAAAAAAGAATGGTGGCATGGTTAAAAGATGAATTAATTATTTCAACTGAAATTATTCCTGGTGCGGCCAAGAAAATGCATTTAGTTGATCGGCAGCAGATTGATAAGGCAAGGAAGCTGAGATTTTTTCAATGCCTGAAGCTGGTGAGTCAGTATTTAGACGCATCGGATCGAGATAATACCATATTAGTTTTTAAGACATGGGCGAGTGAAGTTGGTTTGAGCTTGAGCAATAATAGAAATTGGAAAAAATTTGAAGCCGGAAAGAAGATTCAAGATAATAACCTACTAAGCTACATGAAGGCGAAATGTAGAAATATTTATAGTCGGTTAAGGCGCATTGAATAATGAGCGGTGAGGTTGCTTCTAGACTTTTTAAAGGAGTCTTTGCCAACAGCTTCAGTCAGAGTGTTACTGTTGTTATTCAACTTGTCAGCGTCCCATTATTGCTTTTTTTTTGGGGTGTTGATTTGTATGGTGAATGGTTAGTGCTAAGTGCTATCCCAGTTTACTTATCCATGAGCGATCTTGGTTTCGGAGCGGGTGCGGCAAATGAGATGACTATGTTAGTAGCTAAGGGAAATAGAAAGTCAGCATTAGAGACGTTCCAAAGTGTCTCGGTCTTGGTGAGTATTGTAAGTGCCACGCTGGCGATGATCTTAGTTTTGGTTAATGAGTATCTTCCATGGGAAACATGGTTTCAGTTCAGTATATTAGGGCGCTCAGATATTGTTCAAGTGATTTTGCTTCTGGGGTGTTATGTACTAGTGGGATTACAACTAAGCTTGTTAGAAGCCGGATTCCGCTGCGATGGCAACTACGCAAAAGGGACTTTTTTCCTTGCGCTGCTCCGATTGTTTGAATATCTAGTGATGTTCGTTGCCGTATTTTTGGGTGGGGGAGTTGTTGCAGCGGCACTTTCGTTTTTGATTATCCGTGTTATTGGGATTATTGGGTTGATGTTGATGTTGAGAAGGTTATCTCCATGGATAACCTACGGATATAGTCATGCTAGAGTGAACACTATAAAGCAATTAACTAGTCCTGCGATCTCATTTATGGCGTTTCCATTGGGTAATGCTTTAAGTATGCAGGGCATGATTATGGCGATTGGGGCAGTGCTAGGTCCTTCGTCTGTTGTTGTTTTTTCCATCATCCGTACAGTTTCTAGAATTGCATTGCAGGGGATGGGGTTAATTAATAGCTCAGTCTGGCCGGAACTGTCGATGGCTTTTGGGAAAGGTGATTTCGAGTTGGTCAGGAGATTACACAGGCTGTCCTGCCAGTTGTCTTTTTGGTTGTCAAATATCCTGATAATTATTCTACTTATTTGTGGTGATGTTTTAATCAGAATCTGGACGCGCGGCAAAGTTGAAATTGATTATGAGTTGTTTGTTTTGATGATGGCAGTGATTTTTGCCAATTCCTTTTGGTACACCAGTTCGGTCGTTCATGTCGCTGTGAATAGGCATCAAAAAATGGCAGCATTATATTTGCTTGGGACTGGAGCATCATTGTTATTGGCTACTTGGTTACTGCCCATATTAGGGTTAAATGGTGCAGCGATTGCATTGCTTGCGGTGGATTGTTTTATGGCTATTTATGTGGTGATGGGGTCAATCTCCTTAACTAGAGATGGGGTTCGTCCATTTATTAAACAGATATTTTCAATTAAACAAATATTTAATTATCGAGGTTGGTATGAAAAAAAAATATCAAGTAATTAACTAAAATTACTTAGCACTTCAAGGCTATACGGTACCGAAAATTTACCAGTCATCTTTTGTACATTGGGGGGAGTAGATGTTCAGTACATTTATGGAAAATTCCTCAAAGATCTTCCCAGAAATTCAAAAATTCTAATAATTGGAGTTATGGGGGGAAGAGATTATTTTTTTAAAAAACTGCGGTTTTGAAGTTACCGCAGTTGACATTGGAAATCAGCCTGAAATCACCCCAATTACTTTATGCAACATTGAGGAACCACTTTCTTTTTCAGAAAGTACTTTTGACGCTGTACTCTTTGGCGAAATGCTTGAGCACTTGAAACACGATGTTGTCGCATTGGAAAATGTAAAACGTGACCTAAAACCTAATGGCAAATTGATTGTATCAATTCCGTTCTATAACGATTGGGAAGATGGGCATATGCGAGTTCATTCACCTTTATCGGGCGAAAGACTATTAGAGTTAGGAGGGTTTACTGTAAATGACTACTTGGAAAGCCCCGGGGTCGTTTGGTCAAACATTTTTAATTGGATTCAGCACGTATTAAGCTATTTTTCATATCTATTGAGAGGCAAAACTATTTACCCACGAACAACAAATTTGATAGGTAGATTCGAGTGGTTTTGGGGGCATAAAAAAATTTTACGACCAATTAGAAAGCTAAGTAAACATTTTGGCGGATACTATTTATGTACAAAATCAAATGAAGTGCTCGACCACGTTTCAATAAATAAGGATTTGTATACGAGCGGACATATGGGGAATAAAACAAATTGAACTGCTTAGTTCTTGGTGGTGCAGGTTTCATTGGTTCGCACATTGTAGATGCACTGCTTGAGCAAGAGCATAAGGTGCGTATATATGATCGGCCTCGAATTGACACCGGTAATCTCGCGGAATCAATGGCGCATATAGAGTATGTTAGTGGAGATTTTACGAAGGCGAGTGATATCACAACTATTCTTGAGGGTATCGATACTGTTGTTCACTTAGTCAGCACAACAATTCCAGCCTCATCGAATGATGTTCCAGTTTATGATGTCGAGACCAATATTGCTGGAACAGTTCGATTACTTGAGCTTGCGAAAGATGCGGGCGTGAAAAAAATCGTGTTTGCCTCTTCAGGGGGAACGGTTTACGGTGAGCCTCTACATATACCAATACCAGAAACTCACCCAAATAATCCTATTTGTTCCTATGGTATTACCAAACTGGCTATTGAAAAGTATCTCCACCTTTTCCATCACCTTTATGGCCTAGATTATTCGATCTTGCGCATAGCCAACCCTTATGGTGAACGACAGAATCCCAGTGGTGGACTGGGGGCGATTACCGTTTTTCTTTGGAAGGTACTGCATGGGGAGCCGATTACAATATGGGGTAATGGCGAAGTTGCGCGGGATTATTTTCATATCAGCGACTTGGTCAGAGCTTTTGTCAGAGTGATTGAAGATGCGACACCCTCACGAATCTACAACATAGGTAGCGGCAGGGCCTATTCTCTTAACGAGATTTTGGCCGTTATACAAGCTGTAACCGGGAAGGTCCCAATTGTTAATTACACCCCGGCTCGTAAATTAGATGTGCCTGTAAACTATCTTGACATAACTCGTGCAAATGCGGAGCTTTCATGGACACCTACAATCACCCTCGAACAAGGTGTAGCCAAGGTTTGGTCCTGGCTACAAGGGTTGCCGCGGACATGAGGAAGGTAATAATTTCTAATGGACATTTTAAGTTTATTCTTGGACCAGCAGCGGAAGAAGCCAATAAAAGAGAAATTCTGGATGGTTTCATCACCGCGGGATATCCAACCAAAAAAGTAAAACAATGTATTTCTTTTCTGGGGCTAGCACGATATGGGTTGATAAAACGATTGCTTAATAGAGAAGAATTGGTTCCCGAAACCTTGGTCCATTCATTTTGGTTATCTGAATTAATTATTCAGGTCGGTGTGATCGCCCGAAAAATGACTAAAACCACCAAATATTCTGATTGGATAAATGATTGTGGATTACGGTTATACGGCTATCAAGCATCTAATGTGATTCGCAAATCATCAGCAAAAATTTATCATTATAGATCTGGCTATGGTCATCATTCTGTAGAAGTAGCGAAGCAGGAGGGGATGGTCGTGTTGTGTGACCATTCCATTGCACACCCAGCCACTCTTGAATTTCTTATTGGTAATCAAGGTAACTTACCGCCAAAAGGGCAGGTCGGACCGATGACTAAGTTTTGGTCAAATATTCTGAATGATGTTAATCAAGCAGGTGATGTGTTGGTAAATTCCGATTTCGTCAAGGAAACTTTTGTTAATCAAGGGTGGAACCCTGGCCGAATTCATGTGGTTTACACAGGCTTGGATGACGAATTTTTAGATGCCGTCCCAAAGCGTATCTATGACATAAGAGATAATGAACCATTAAAACTGTTGTTTGTTGGAGAGTTAGGGCCACGAAAGGGTGGTGAACTTTTGTTGCAAGCACTCCAACAGATTAATGATCTGCCGTGGCAGCTTGAAATTATTGGTGACATTGATCCGGAAATAAAATATAGATTCGGTTCGTTTCTGGCCGACTATCGAGTAACGGTTTCCGGATTTCTTCCCCGTCTTCAATTAGCAGAACATATGAGCAGAGCAGACATCTTTGTTTTTCCCTCATTGGCGGAAGGTTCTGCTCGGGTTGTGTTTATGGCAATGGCTTGCGGATGTTATGTGATTACGACGCCGAATAGCGGCTCAATCGTTGAGGACGGTATTCATGGATTGTTGGTACCCCCTGGTGATGTTGATGAGTTGGAAAAAGCGATTCGACAAGCTTTGATTATAGATAGAAATAACATTTACCGCATAGGAAAGAGTAATGCTGAAGTTATACGAACCAATTATACGCAACATCAGTATGGTGATAATTTATTTAAGCTTTACGGCCGCCTGTTAACTGCGAAAAACATTTCCAATGCGTAATATTCAGCCAAGTAAAATGAGTATGCGATGGGGAGTGGGTGACCTAGTGGTATTTATAATCCCATGTTTGATGTTTCTTGAGGTTAGATTAGTAGGCCGTTTGTTTCTCCCGGAAATAATCTTGTTGGGGCTGTTTCCTTTTTTGCTCATGAACAGAGGGCAGGTTTTATGGAGGGAGAAATCCAGGGTTTTAATAGTGTTGGGATTGCTTTGGCTGTTTTCTCAAATAGTAACAGACATGATCAGGTCGATTCCTTTCGCGGACTTTGCTCGTGGGTGGGCTAATATAACTTTTTTTTTGATAGAATTATTAGCATTATATTTACTGGTTTTTAATAGTAAAAAGCGGTTAATTTTGTTTGCTGTAGGAATAGTTATTGGTCAGTTTCTTCAGTATTTAATAACGCCGAATATTTATGCTGCTGGTGGTGCGTTTTGGAAATTTGGCATTGGGTTCCCAATTACCTTTCTCTTAGTATTAAGTACACAGTTGCGTTCAGTTGGCCGAATAACTTTCCTGCCTGATATTATTATCTTAGCTGCCGCAGTACTTAACTTCGTAATGGGAGCTCGTTCATTAGGTGGTATCTGCTTTATAACGGCACTGTATTTGTTCATAAAAAAACGAACCAAAACTAATCAGTTAATGACCACTAGAGTTAGTAATAAAAAATTACTCCTATTTGGCCTGATTTTGATGGCGAGTGGAATAATTGTTTTGAAATCTTATGGATTACTAGCTGACAGTGGGGTGTTGGGGGAAGCTGCTCAAAAAAGGTATGAATCGCAAACGGGTGGTGAGTTTGGTTTGCTGTTAGGTGGTCGCCAAGAGCTGCTTGCTTCATCGCTGGCAATTATGGACTCACCCATCATTGGTCATGGCTCTTGGGCCAAAGATCCAAAGTATATTGCTTTATTGCCGGAACTGCTCTTGAAGTTTGGTTATGATGAATTACAGCCTATTCAATATAACGAAGAACTAAGTGACCCTATTCCTACTCATTCTTTTCTTTTTGGTGCGTGGGTAAACTCAGGTTTGCTAGGTGCAGTTTTTTGGCTTTGGATTATGCTATTCTGCGCGAAACTTTTACTAGTTTTGTATAAAACTAAGGATCCATTATCTCCGGTGGTTGCTTTTGTTGTCTTCAATATGTTCTGGAATATTCTCTTCTCACCTTTTGGCGCAGAAACTCGAGTATACACAGCTTATTACCTTGTTTTGTTGATGTTCGTACATGATCGCTTGATTTGTCAAACCAGTAGGTATTGGATCAGGGGTGGAGTTCACTATACAGATTAAAAGCAATTAAGATAAAGACTTCAGACGCATTTGCTAATGCCATTTTTAAGTTACTATATCTTTCATCAGCCCGAGTTTTCGGAAATGGCTTTTCGTTTTGTGTTTGGTCAGGATTGATGACATAGAATTACTGCTACAAATGGGATGGGCTCACCACATTTTTGAGTCGCAATCTAATGTGCCATGATGTAGTTTCTAATGATGATATCAAAAATGATCACTAGTGTGTGACTGTATTAGATATCGATATCGCAAAGTGCATTTTTCAGTTACATGGGACGAATAAATGATTTATGGCCAAAAACCAATTTTAGTCACAGGATCTCACCGATCAGGAACTACATGGGCTGGAAAAATGATTTCTGCTTGCCCCAATGTTGGCTACATTCATGAGCCTTTCAATATTGATATGCCGATGAGTGTAAATCCTTACCCATTTACTAACGGATCGGAAATAAAGGATACACTATCTCTCTATTAATGCGATAATGTCATATATGAAATATGACGCAAGAAAATTATCGACAGAAGAGCAATTTCTTTTACGACGACTGGCCGTACAAAGAGTGTTTGATGGTGAACCGGCTAGTGAAGTGACACGTAGTTACGGACTGGGTGATAGGACCATTTATAGATGGTTGAGAATTGCAAGGGAAGATGGAATTGATGCACTTGCGCCTAAGCCGAGATCAGGCAGAGGAAGAGCGCTGAGTGATTTTGAGGCCAATGAAGTTAAGCGCTGGATACTTGGTGGTGATCCACGTCAATACGGATTTGATTTTGGACTGTGGACTCGGCAAATCGTATCCGACCTAATTAAAGACCTGTTCGGCATTGATCTTGGATTAACGGCTGTAGGTGACTTGCTTCATCGTTTAGGACTTAGCCCACAAAAGCCGATGCGCCGGGCTTATGAACGGGATGATGCTGAAATCAAAAAATGGAAAGAAGAAACCTATCCCGACATCAAGAAAAGCGCCAAAAAACAAGGCGCAGAGATATTCTAGTTAGATGAAGCATCGATACGTTCTGATGATCCATTAATGAGAACCTGGGCCTAAAAGGCCAAACGCCAACCGTGAAAACAAGTGGTCAACGCCAAGGTGTTAATGCGATTTCCGCCCTATCGAACAGCGGCGGTTTTTGGTATCAGGTCTATACTGAGCGCTTTAATGCGGATGTTTGTATCGAATGCTTGAAAGACTTGATCAGCAATCGCAAGAAACCCATTTATGTGATTACCGATGGCCATCCCGTGCATAAGAGCAAAAAGGTAAAAGAATTTGTCGCCAGCCTAAAAGGCCGCCTGAGTATATTCATATTGCCGCCCTATGCACCCGACCTCAACCCGGATGAGTTGGTATGGAATTACATGCGACAAACGGGTACAGCAAGGTCACCCCTCAAAAAAGGCGAATCACTGTGGGAGAGAACATTTATCGATTTGGAATTGATTGCCCAGGATAAGGCTTTAGTGAAATCCTTTTTCAGAAATGAAGCTGTATCCTTTGCTGCTGGCTAGGTAGTAAATATTGGTTTCAATATGTCTGTGAAAATAACGCACGTGATATTTCACCAATTATTGATGGCATACTTGAATTTAGATATCCGCTTTGGATAAATCTCCGAAAATCAAAAAGCGTAAGAAATTTAGCAAAGATTACTAGAGATCTGTATTTGTATAGCGGTTACAGAAAAAAGAAGACCAGGCCTCTCATGAAAGACCCATTGGCAATATTTTCATCGGAATGGCTATACAGGAATTATGATTTTGATATGTTGGTTATGATTAGACATCCAGCCGCATTTTGTTCGAGCCTAAAGATAAAGGGCTGGGCGTTTGATTTCAATCATATTTTAAGCCAGCCAAAATTGATGGGGGATCTGTTGTATCCCTTTAAGGAGCAAATCAAAGAGTATTCAGAAAATGATAAAGATATTGTAGATCAAGCAATTTTGCTCTGGAATTGTATACATTATTCTATATTGTTGTTTCGAGAAAGACATTCTGGCTGGTTGTTTGTGAAACATGAGGATTTATCTCTTGATCCATTAGAACAGTTCCGTATTATATATAACAAATTCAATCTGGAATATACAAGTCGCGCTCAAAAAGTAATACTTGAGAGCAGTGGTACTCATAACCCTATAGAGCAAATGCGTGGAAATGAATTTAAAAGAAACAGCAAGGATAATATAAAAAACTGGAAGAATTGTTTGAGCGAAGAAGAAGTTAATAGGGTTTTGGTAGGGACTGCTAATATATCTAGTCAATTTTATACTGATGACGATTGGAGATGATGTTGATATTTTTTGAGAAAAAAATAAAGAAGCTACGAGAAGTAATATTTTGCAACGCACAGGATAGCTCATGAAGATTTCGATTGTCACCATTTCCTTCAATCAAGCACAATTTTTGGCAGAAACAATCCGATCTGTTGTTGAACAAAATCACGATGATCTAGAATACATTGTTGTTGATCCCGGCTCAACAGATGGTAGTCGGGACATTATCGACCGGTATCGAAACAAGATATCGAAAATACTATATGAGGCAGACAATGGACCACCTGACGGGTTGAATAAGGGCTTTGCAAAAGCAACTGGTGATATTTACGGATTTCTCAATTCGGATGATGTTCTCAATCCAGGCGCACTATCCATGGTGGCCAGATATTTCAATGACCATCCAGACGTTGATGTGGTTTATGGTCATAGCCAGATTATTGACGCACAAGGAAGACATAAGAGAAACTTCTATTCGGATCACTTTTCGTTGTGGATGGCCGCTTATGGAGCTGCGATATTGTCTCAAGCGTCAACTTTTTTTCGTGCTGATGCATTTCGTTACTCTGGTGGATTTAACGCTAAAAATCTTGTGGCTTGGGATGGTGAGCTGTGGGTTGACATGGCAAAAAGCGGTTCCAGATTCTCTCGTGTTGATGAGTTTTGGAGCAAGTTCAGGGTTCATGAGGACGGGATTACAGGTTCTGGGAAGCTGCACGAAGCTTATCGTAGTTACAATCGTTTTATTTTCAAGAAGATAATGGGTCGTGAAGTGAATTGGGTCGATGAGGTCATTATGGTGTTTGCGAAATATGTAAGAAAAGTAATTAATTCAGCCGACACGATTGAGCGGATATCACATGGCCCTATTTACAAGTCCGCAAAAGAATAGGATGCGTGTTCTTGTTACAGGCGGTTCCGGCTTTATCGGGACGAATTTGGTAGAGCACTTTGTAGGACGTAGAGACGAGGTGTTAAACTTTGATATCGCCATACCCCGCAACAGTTCTCACCTTTTAAACTGGCACTCTGGCAGCTTGCTCGATAGTGTCGAACTACGTTCCCTGGTGCGTGAATTTGCCCCCGAGGTTATTTTTCACATGGCGGCGCGTACAGATCTTGATGGACGTTCGGTTGATGATTATGCAGCTAATACCGTTGGTGTTGAAAATCTTATCGCCGCGGTAGAGGGCGTAACTTCTCTACGGCGTTTGATCTTTGCATCGTCTCGCTTGGTGTGTCGCATCGGTTATTCACCTAATGATGAGTTCGATTATTGTCCGATAACCCCTTATGGTGAAAGTAAGGTGATTGGGGAGCATCTTGTTCGAGATGCTGTTTCTCGTCTGCCATGCCCTGCGTTAATCGTGCGCCCGACATCTATCTGGGGACCGTGGTTTGACGTGCCTTACAAAACTTTTTTTCTAACCATTGCACGTGGGCGCTATGTGCATCCTGGTTCAGACCGGATACTTAAGTCGTTCGGCTTCATCGGCAATACAATACACGAGCTAGTACAATTAATGGACGCTCCAGTAGATGCTGTTGCTGGGAAAACGTTTTATCTGGCCGACTATCCACCCATAGACGTGGCGGTGATGGCCAATACGATTCAGCGTGCCTTGGGTGTTGCGTCAATCAGGACTGTAAGTATTGGCATGCTTCGTCCGGCTGCATGGGTTGGTGATTGCCTGAAGATGCTTGGCTGGCGAAACCCTCCATTAACATCATTCCGTCTCGACAACCTGCTTACGCCTATGGTGCATGAGCTGGATCCGCTTAAGGCTGTGGTGGGTACGCTGCCGTATTCGATGGAAGATGGTGTGCGCATCACTGTTGACTGGTTACGGGCTCAAGGAGAAGTTTCTTGAACTTTTCGGATAAATATCGTGTGGTACATGTTGCCGAAGATATGGCAAAAATAGCTGGGGGTATTCCAGCGGTTGTCCGTCAGCTTACGGAGCGCCTGTCGCAGGACGGAATACCAGTCCAGATTGTTCACGCCACGGGCGATCTAGGTGAGATGTCTCCTGGAGTGGAGGTGTTTACCTTTCCACCAGACGGTCTGGGGCGGGCATGGTCATGGGGGCCTGGATTGCTGGATGGTATTGCAAGCCTAGCAGGAGCCCCGAATGGAGATGCGCCAGTATTTCATGTGCATGGGGCGTGGTCGGCGCCACAATATTTTGCTGCCCGTGCCGCGCATCAAGCCGGTATGCCGTTTGTATTTACGGCCCATGGCATGCTGGAACCTTGGCTATGGAATCAACAGGGCTGGAAGATTCGCATCAAAAAACGTGTTTACTGGTCGGTACTAGCTTATCCGGCTTTGAACAAAGCAAGCGTGATCCATGCAATCACGCCGCTTGAGCGAAAGCATCTGGAGCGTTTGTTCCCAAATAATCGTATCGAAGTGATTCCTAATGCTATTGATGTGAGTGATACAGAGGAATGCTCGCAGAATGAACGTGACAAGACTATTTTGTTTCTCGGTCGGATCGAGCCAAAAAAGGGAGTTGATATACTGTTACACGCATTCGCACGCGCTAAAATAAGCAAGGAGTGGTCGGTTGATGTGGTCGGTCCGGCTTGGTCGGATACTTTCCTGTCAGGCTTGAAAGCGATTGTTGATGAATGCGGATTAGGTGAACGGGTGCGGTTCCACGGTCCGCTGTATGGTGAGGAAAAGCGTAAGTTGATAGACTCGGCGTGGGTGTTGGCAGTTCCATCGCATTCGGAAGTGGTTGGCCTCGTCAATCTGGAAGCGGCTGCGCGGTGTTTGCCAACAATTACGACCCATCAAACGGGGCTCTATGATTGGGAGTTGGGCGGTGGACTGCTGGTTGAACCGAGAATTGATACTCTTGCCCTGGCAATGGTAGCGGCCTGCTCATGGAGTGCGCAGGAGCAGCGTGATCGTGGCTTGGCCAGCCGCCGTCTGGTTCTACAACGTTATAGCTGGCAGGCGGTGATGCCGATGTGGAACCAGCTTTATTCTTCTTTATGAACTGGAGTACATGAACTTGATTAGCCATATACAGCGTATTTTGGAATTGATTAAAACCCCAGGAGCACTTTCAGCTTTACTGATATGGCCTAAGTTTTCACTAGCCGCGTTTAAGATTGTCTCTCGGGCAGAACTGGCAGGGGTTAAGCCTAAGACTGTGGTGGATATCGGTGCAAATATTGGGCAATTTGCTGTGGCTTCGAGCCGTCTTTTTGAAGGCGCAGTGGTATTTCCGGTTGAGCCTGATCCTCGCGTGGCTGAGAAATTACGTAAGAACGTCGGTATGCCAGTTGCCGAAAACGTGCGCGTGACAGCGGTGGGTGATAGCATTGGCACTGCTACATTTCATGTGAATCGTGACCCGCAGGTGAGTTCGTTATTGCCGCTGGGAGTGGATCGTGTCGAGTTTTTCCCCGATTCCAGGGTGGTGGAGGAAATAACTGTCCCAGTAACCACGCTGGATGTCTTGTTCGACGGAGTGGAATTGGCAGAGCCCATCTTGCTGAAGATCGACGTGCAGGGCTTTGAGGATCGGGTTATCGCGGGGGCTGGCGTATTCTTAGAACGTGTGCGGTGGGTGCTGATGGAGGTGTCGTTCTCAAAGCTATACGAGAGTGAGCGAGATTTTGAAACGATTGTTGATTTGTTAAAAAAACATGAATTCCGGTTTGTACGACCGATGAACTTTCATTTCTCGCCGAAAACTGGGGAGATTATTGAGATGGATGCGCTGTTTGAAGTAATGGGAACACAGGAATGACAGTAGTTACTTGCGAGTGCCTGTGGTTTGAACGCTATTCGGGCTGGAGTATCTACCTTGGACAAAGTTTTTTTTCATTGAGTTTTTGAGGTGCCCACTAGTGAATAAACCAAAACCCCGTTATGCAACCTACACATATGATCATCCAACTTTCTTGTAAGGTATCCTCATTGCAAAAGAAATAAGTTAGTTGCGGAGAAGATTATTGAGGCCTGTTCTGAAACTTGGCTGGATTATGGTGCGGGTGATGGTGCTCTTTTAGGTGAATTGCATGGCCGGGATGCATTGCCTCGGGAGTGTGTACTCTATGAGCCAGATTCTTTTATGCGTTCACAATTGGCTGACAATGTCAATCAATTGGGGGTGGCAGCATCTGTAAAACTGACAGAAGAAATACCCGAAGGCGATTCTCAATTTGATTTAGTTACGATCTTGGAGGTTTTAGAACATCTTCCACTACCGGAGAGAATCAAATTCTATCGGTTCTTGGCCAATAGGCTTAATAGTGGGGGAAGGTATTGATTGAAATTCCCATTGAATATGGGCCTGTTTTGTTACTGAAGGAATGGGGACGAAAATTTTTAAAAAAACGTGTTTCCGAGTATTCACTTCGAGAATTGATGAATGCCTCCATATTCTTAATAATATTTGATGCTCATTCGAGATATTTGGAAAATGACGAGAGGACATTTATATCTCCACATCGTGGATTTGATTTGAATAGGCTTATTCAGGAGCTGAGCTCTATCGGCAGTATACAAGAAGTGGTGAGGTCGCCTTTTCCGTTCTTGCCAAGAATGTTCAATCAGGTAGTTTTATTTTCGTTTCAAATTGAAGAGCGAGATGTATCGAAAATTGAGGGTGCGGTGATGCAGTCTTGCAAATTAGGGAAATGAAATTTTTGGTGTACGGGATTAATTATGCTCCCGAGTTGACTGGTATTGGAAAATATAGCGGTGAAATGGCTGAGTGGTTGTCATCGCGGGGTCATGAAGTACGGGTTGTAACGGCACCTCCATATTACCCACAATGGCAGGTTTCGAAGAATTACAGCTCGTGGCGATTTAGCCGCGAATCTTTGGGTGGTGTTAATGTGTGGCGTTGTCCGCTATGGGTTCCAGTTAGGACTTCAGGTTTAAAACGCATCCTGCACTTGGCTAGCTTCGCTCTTTCCAGTTTTCCCATCATGTTGTCACAGGTGTTTTGGAGACCGAACGTTATATTGGTCGTCGAGCCTCCTTTGTTTTGTGCGTTGACTAATTTGATCGTCTCGTGGTTTTGCGGGGCGCGTTCATGGCTACATGTCCAGGATTTTGAGGTAGATGCCGCATTTGAACTAGGCATTTTGTCGTCCCCACGCTTGCGCCGCATGGTATTAAAGGCCGAGCATTGGTTGATGAGTAAGTTTGTCAGGGTGTCAACAGTTTCGGACCAAATGCTGGTACGGCTTGGATCTAAGGGTGTTCCATCCGAGAGACAAATCTTGTTTCCAAACTGGGCTGATACTAATCATCTCTATCCTCTTGAATCCCCAAGTACATATAGAGAGGAATTAGGCATATTGGCATCGGAGATCATTTTTTTATATTCCGGTAATATGGGGGAAAAGCAAGGGCTGGAAATTGTTATTGATGCGGCGCGACGATTGGCTGATCGTAAAAATGTAGCATTTGTAATGTGTGGGCAGGGGGCTGCTTACAGTCGTTTGCGTGAGTTGGCTGATGGGCTTAGTAATATACATTGGTTGCCTTTGCAGCCTTTGGATAAATTGAATGATTTGTTGAATATGGCGGATGTCCATCTGTTGCCACAGAGAGCTGATGCTGCAGATTTGGTGATGCCTTCTAAGTTGACTGGCATGTTGGCAAGCGGACGGCCAGTGTTGGCAACGGCGTTTGAGGGAACGCAGATTGCGAAGGTGCTTGAATCATCAGGCGTGATTGTGCCGCCTGAGGATGTTGATTCATTTGTTGACGCCATTGTGAGATTGGCTGGAAATGCTAAACAACGTCAGAAATTAGGTAAAAATGCAAGGGATTATGCTGTGGAGAATCTCGGCCGCGATGCGGTGTTGGCTCGATTTGAAGAGTCTTTACAGGAGTGTTTGTAGTCGTGGGGATGGTAAGCAGGGCTGCACCAAGCCAATGGATATGCAGGTGCACTGACATTGCAAAATGAAACTTCATGTTGCAAAATGCAAGGATGATACCGCGTTTATTAGAGATAGAATTGAAAAAGGCGTTAATGATGGTGCCTGCGGTCGCGCTGCTGGGACCGCGTCAGGTTGGCAAAACAACGCTTGCACTGGAGATTGCAGGCCGGTTTGACAAGAAAACAGCGTATCTGGATTTGGAGCTGGATAGTGATCTTGCCAAACTTGAAGAGCCGGAAGGCTATCTGCGCCGCTTTGAGAATCAGCTTCTTATTATTGATGAGGTACAGAGAAAACCGGATTTGTTTCGGGTTTTGCGGGGGCTGGTCGATATTCGTAAAAGTGCGGGCGAAAAGAGTGGCCATTTTTTGCTGTTAGGCTCAGCTTCGCGTGATTTGCTCCAACACACGTCTGAAACCCTGGCGGGCAGGATTCGCTACCTTGAATTAAAACCCTTCACTATTCTCGAAATATATAACAACACCGATCCTTCGGTGTTTAATCCGGAAAAGTTATGGTTCAGAGGCGGCTTTCCGGACAGCTATCTTGCTGAGAGTGATGATGAAAGTTGGGCATGGCGTTCTGATTTTATATCATCCTATGTTGAACGTGATATCCCTCAACTGGGGCGGCAGATTCCGGCAACGAAAATGCGCCGCTTTTGGTCCATGCTTGCTCATGTACACGGGCAACAGGTAAATCTGTCTGCTTTGGGTAAAAGTTTGGAGGTGAGTCATACGACCGTCCGGAATTATCTGGACACGCTTACCGATTTTTATATGGTGAGACAGATTCCACCCTGGGCTGGGAATACAAAAAAGCGGTTGGTTAAATCACCCAAGATCTATTTGCGAGATACCGGGCTTTTGCATCGCCTTCTTAATATCTCCGATTATGAAACGCTGTTGGGGCACCCCTCAATAGGGGGGAGTTGGGAAGGGTTTATTATCGAGAGCATTATCACAACCTTATCGGACAAGTGGCAATACAGTTATTATCGAACGACTGCGCAAGCCGAGATTGACCTGGTTCTTGAAGGCCCCGGTGGGAAAGTCTGGGCTATAGAGGTAAAGCGTTCTTCGGCCCCCAAAGTAACAAAAGGTTTTCACCTGGCCGCCAAAGATATTGAAGCGACCAACAAATTTGTTATCTATTCCGGTTTGGAATGTTTTCCTATGGCCGCAAATACGGAAGCACTGGGTATTGTAGAGTTTCTCTGTTTGATCGAGGAATAGGCCATTGTTGGTCAAAGGGTTGTGGGAACGCAAATTGCGAAGATGCTCGAGTCGCCCGGCGTGATTGTGTCGTCTAAGGGTACGGTATTTTTTGTTAATGCTATGGCGGACTTAGCTGGGAATGCTGAACATCGTCCGCAATTAGGTAAAAATGCCAGGGACTATGCGGTAGAATACCTTGATGGATTTCAACGGATTTCTGGATACCGGCATACGCCGGTATGACGGAAATAAGATTAACGGGAAAGTTGTGAGCACTAATATTTAAATAGAGGTTGTCGGTTTTGACGAAAGTAGCATTAATTACAGGCGTTACAGGGCAGGATGGTGCCTATCTGGCGGAATTCTTGCTGGAAAAGGGTTACGAGGTTCACGGTATCAAACGCCGTGCATCCTCATTTAATACAGATCGTATTTACCACTTATATCAAGATCCACATGAGACAGGCCGGAAGTTTATTCTTCATTATGGCGATTTGAGTGATTCAAGTAATCTTATCCGTATCGTACAGGAAGTGCAGCCGGATGAGATTTATAATCTAGGTGCGCAAAGCCATGTAGCCGTTTCTTTTGAGAGTCCTGAATACACGGCTGATACAGTTGCTTTGGGTGCTTTGCGCATGCTGGAGGCAATTCGTGTTGCAGGGTTGGAAAAGAAGACGCGTTATTATCAGGCGTCTACCTCTGAGCTATATGGTGAGGTGCAAGAAATTCCTCAAAAAGAAACTACACCATTTTATCCCCGCTCACCTTATGCGGCAGCAAAGCTGTATGCCTATTGGATTACGGTTAATTACCGGGAAGCCTATGGCATGTATGCCTGTAACGGGATTTTGTTTAATCATGAATCCCCTATTCGTGGTGAAACATTTGTGACGCGCAAAATTACCCGCGCATTGTCGCGTATCAGCCTGGGACTTCAGGATTGTTTGTATTTGGGCAATATGAATTCTCTGCGCGATTGGGGACACGCAAAGGATTATGTCGAGATGCAGTGGTTGATGCTGCAACAGGATGAACCCGAAGATTTTTGTATCGCCACTGGCGTGCAATATTCTGTGCGTGATTTTGTTAACGCCGCTTATGATCACCTGGGGAAATCTATTCGCTGGGAAGGCGAGGGTGTGGATGAGAAGGGCTACGATACCGAAACCGATCAATGCATTGTTGCTGTTGATTCGCGTTATTTTCGTCCTACCGAGGTGGAAACTCTGTTAGGTGATCCGAGCAAGGCAAAAGAAAAATTAGGTTGGGAGCCAAAAATCACCTTTGAAGAAATGGTTCATGAAATGATGGAAAATGACCTGCAGCTCGCAAAGCGTGATGCTCTGGTCAAAGAGCATGGATTCAGAGCTTTTGATTACCATGAATGATAATAGGACTGAGGACTGAGTGAAAAACTGCTTGTTCAGAGGTTCCTAAGTGAAAGGTGAAGGATAAGCCAAGGGCAGGAAACAAGGGGCCGAGTCCCGTGGGTTGTTCGCCATGCCCACTTCAGTTGACTGATTTATCTTGAAAATGTCATTTTTCTCAAAGAATTGCTTACCGTACCAAATATGGTACACTTTTTCTTGCGGATGCCGATATGTCTTTTAACGTGGTTTTTTATCGGTCGGTGTCGGGGAATGAACCGGTTCGTGAGTGGTTGAAGAGCTTGAGCAAACGGGACAAGAAGGCGATCGGCGGCGACAT
>Ga0114931_10002037_pt1 | contig 25754 bp, 33 predicted proteins | sample 2SBtaG_FD_89579 | JGI IMG/M metagenome (GOLD analysis project Ga0114931, IMG submission 89579) | Deep subsurface microbial communities from Kolumbo volcano to uncover new lineages of life (NeLLi) - 2SBTROV14_V59a metaG | ecosystem: Environmental > Aquatic > Marine > Volcanic | place: Kolumbo... | reverse complement strand
GGTCATCGGTGAGGTTTTTGCTATTTTAAGAAAAAGTCTTAACATACCACTATTATGAATGGGTTGTGTCTCATATCATTATGAAAACACCGGATATATCCGCTGTTTTTGCTACAGCAATAACGAGAATCGGGCTGCGCTTATTTCAATTACGACAATGGCAAATACCGGACTGTTTTTTTGAAAAGTGTATCCCTCAAATGCGAGCTTATTTCTGAAACAACAGACACTACTATAGCTCAAGGCATACACGATAGCAAGAGGCCGTTATGCACCTGTGATAATTTCCAAAAACGATGAGAAAAAATAATGTGATACAGCTTTTTCATAAAAAACCGACATAACTGGATCAGCACCAATTTACACAACTGCTACTTGAGCAGTTCGTGCCATGAGAAATATAATACAACATGTATGGTGAAAAAATTATACTTGACCCCATTTACCGATGTGGTTTTAAAGGTACCTGACCCCTTTATTCCCTTAATGAAAGAGTTCTTTTTGATCTTATTTTCCTCTCGCTTTCTCTTGCAAATCAGGCACTTGATCTGTTTCGTCAACAATTTCTCGTTCTAGTATTTCCTCAATTACGTCTTCTAAAGCTACCACACCCTCTAAGCCATGATATTCATTCTTCACAAGAGCTAAGTGAACTTTGGATTTAATGAACATATTTAGCACTTGATCGAGTTTTTGTTGCTTCGGGACTGTTAGAATTTTTCCCTTTTTATAAAGCTTTTCAATTTTTGTACCAAGTTTAATATTAATTAGATCTTTCGCGTACAGAATACCTACTACGTTGTCGATTGAATTTTCATAGACAGGTATTCTCGTAAAACCTTCCTCTTTAATTTTGTTTAATAATTTTTCATCTAAACTTGCATTACTATCTAAGGCATAAATAACAGTCCGAGGAGTCATTACTTGTTCAGCACTTTTGTCAGAAAAAGATAATGCTCCCTCGATAATCCTTTCTTCATCAGCATCAACATCACTTTCTTTTGCACCCCAATGCTCTTTGACGATCTGTATCAATTCTTTCTTCGAGTAAATAGTAGCCATCTCATCACCTAATACTTTGTCTAAAATGAATGCGATCGGGTAACAGATTGGGAATAGGATAAAAATAAAAATTTTAACGAGCCATGCTGTTTTAGCTCCAACCTGTAAAGCGTATCGGGCAAAAGTTGCTTGGGGAATGATCTCCCCAAAGATAACAATTAAACCAGTCGCTACCAGTCCCGCGACAACTCCACTGGCGATATTGCCAAGAAAAATAGCCGAGGTGGAATTCACCCTCCCGTTCGCGCGCAATATCCCCGCCGTAGAAAAAGAGGAGACGGCGGAGGTGTCTCCCAGACGAAGCGCTTTTACCCTGTCAAACCTAAACACGAGTTATACTTTTTCAAGGTTAAAATGTTTTTCTATCCAAGGAGGGATTTTAGTACCTTACCCCGACTTTGAATCACGTCCTTCAGTTTTTGCGTAAGGGGTATTTGAGATAATTCATCAAATGAGAAAAAACGAAGATCTTTTCCTTCATCTCCCTTTTTGATACTTCTTACTTCTTCGTCGGTAAGACGAGCATAATAAGCATGAGTTTCGGCAGAAGGAGAAATTAGAAAGTTGAGCAAGCTAGGAATAATTCCGATTTCTTCTTGGAGTTCCCTTTTGATAGCTTCGTCGGGCATTTCTCCATCTTCCACACCCCCACCTGGTAATTGCCAACAATTTGGATCTCTAATCCCTGGATTATCGTCTCTCTGTAAGAGAAGTATTTTCCCGTTTGCTACCACAACGGCGCTCACTATTTTTATAGAATTAGGTTGACTGATAGACATAATTAAGAGATTAATGGCGCCAGTCGCGGTTTTTTGAGGGGTTAGTATAGTGTAATTATTTCTTCCAATCCTCAATGACCAACTTCTTCCCCACTTTTTTGACCGTTACTTTTTGACGATCTTTCCATCCAAGTTCGCGGATGTATTCAATAGGAAGGGTGACAGAAATGCTCTTTCCACCTCCTGTTCGAGTAAGTTTACGGATATCTCGTTCTTGAAGTGATCTTCGTGCAATGAGTGCATGATACTATAATTCCATATTTTATTCTAGAATTAACTCTAGAGTTAATTCTAGAATAAAATATGGAATACTTCACATACTAAATCTGCGCGGTCACGAACTCCTCTTTGAGAACCCACGGTTCTCAAAGACTCCCCGCCTGTCCGCCTCTGGCGGAATCCCTCCCCGTTCAATTCCTCCTATGATCACTGTGTTGCCCTACCGTGGCAACTCTCGTTTGGGGTGCCCCTAAAAAAATTCTAAAAAGGAAAGGGAAATTTCTGCTCGGTTCCGTCCTTAAAGTATTCAATTGATGTAGTAGAAACTAATTCAGATTTGCAGATGAAATATTAGTTGATTTGAATTTATTTTCGAAAAGAAAAAAGGCTTGAATGTGCTAAGCATATCCAAGCCTTAAGTTATTACAATTGAAGGGGTAGCGGAAGTTTCCCGATCTTCGTGAGATACAAATGATTGGTGTACCGTTTGCCATCCGCAACGATCTCGGTTGGAACATTATCCTCTGTCCCCATTTCAACTTCGAGATGCAGATGCGTATGAGTCATTTGCTCATTCAACGAGAAGTATGCGATGTCGCTCATTTCCGATGGCACAGCCACATACCCAAGCAACTCTCCAATATTCACCCCTACTCCAGATTCAATAGTAATGCCATCGAGCATGAGATATCGGACTTTCATGTTACTGCTAGCAATCTCGATTCCTTTCATACCCTCCACCGATTCACTCACGTGAGAGGCAAGACCGGCGATGGTCGCATAAACAGGAGTCCTTTCCGGCACATAAAGATCAAGACCTCGATGCACCGGTCGATCTGGACTTAATTTGTGATACTGCCGCACGACTAGGCGTCCAAATTTCGGCACCAACGGAGCGTGGGCGTGGCGAGCGGCCAATGAATTGAACGGCCGACTGGTTAGAGTAAAACGCTTGATGCCGCCTTTCGGATCAAACGTTTCAACCATTGAGAGTCGCACACCAGTTTTGCTCGTTAATTCGATAAGCCACTGTATATCCTGTTTGTCTCGACCCAAGTAAAGATCAACATGATTCCATGTTTTGTCCGGACTTACCTTGAGAAAAGGATATTTTACCAGCACATCCGCAGGGATCATCTCATCGAGCGTGTTAATACCATTACCGGAAGATGCACGCCGTTGATTATCGGCCACGAAAGGTATACCGATGAGAGCACCTTCCCAGTGGGATTGAGAAGTGAGCGTTGAACAATCCACAGTTGTACCAGACTCAAGCTCTTCGCTTCCTTGTAAGAGAAGCTACGGAACTGTGTGGCACGCATGCAGATCTCATACGGCTCTGTTACCATCTACCCACCCTTCATATTCCATTCGCTCGAAGATTTCTTCGAGTAGTTTTTCCTCTTCCGTCTAGCCTCTCCTTTCTGTATGAAATGAAAACTCGGAACGTTTGAACAATCTTTCCCATGCATTCTCGATTCCGGTTTGTTCATCGAAGAAACGCCTGAGGTCAGTGAGATCACCACTCATCATGGCTCGAAGTGCAAGGGTGGTGAAGTAGTCGCCGCCCCAATGCTCAATGAATATTTTGCTGGGCACTGTCACCAAATCTAAGAAATCATGAGCGCGCTCTTGGAGAGTCCCGCTGAACGGTTCAAGAAAGATTTCTTTCTTGATTTCCGATTCGAGAGTGCTCCCGCACTCTATATCGCCAACTTCTACTTGAAGCGCTGCAACCGTTACCAAGACTATCACGCCATCCATCAGGAGATTCAGGTTGATTGTTTCCGGTGAGAGTGCTGTGAGTTCAGGAGATGAGTACGAGAGTCCGTCCTCATTTCTGAAGTTTATCCCATACTGCTCTCGATACACTTCAGGCACGCGATGTTTGGCATCACCAGGCGACTTCGCTGGAATCCTTACTGTCCTCCTGAAGGATCGAAATGTAGAGTGATGCAGACAATCGTGGATGAAATCTCGGAGCAATTCGAGAGTACGAAGCTCTTTTGACACCATCCTTCCGAGCATGACTACAAACGAAGCTTGGTACCAATACTGATAACCAAGACTCCTACGATCATGGAAGCCACCGACCTCGTCTGACCCTGGAGGTTGGGCAGTGTAATACCTCTCTGGACGTACTGCCTCGATTTTGATTCCATAGCGTTCCTCTATCCAAGCAATGGCTCGACAAGCAAAGCTCTGGAACTTACAGGTATCGATATATGTTGCAAGGCGGTTGGTGTCGGCGAGGCTGATCGGGTCTGGAAGTGTAGCGATCTCAATCGGATCAAGCTTTCTGATATTCGCAAGATATGTTTTGATGTACTCGCGATCAGATTCAGGTCCAAAATACTGTTCGTTCATTCGGCCTACTCCTTTCTATCACCATTGGCTGGTTTTGGTTCTATGTCCAAGCCATTCTCCTATACGTCTTCTCGTTCCGGGAGACACACCCTCCGGCAAACTTTGGGTATTGAAGGTTTGCTGATCTTCAATCTCGAAATGCTTTTTTCGCTTCTGCGTGAAGCCTCGCACTACAAACACCACAACGATATCCTTCTTGTATTCGTACGTGTTTGTGTACTCACCGAGTTTTTCGAGCTTAGATAGGACCTCGACGCCAAGCTCCTCTTGAAGCTCTCGTCTCAAAGCATCCTCATCACTTTCGTGCCTCGAAACTTTTCCACCAGGCAGAAACCAACCCTCTTGATACTTATGCCACACCAAAAGAATGTTACCATCAGAACCGGTCAGAATTGCCCGTACACCTCTTGTTTCTGGGCGAGCGATTCGCCAGTAGAGCCGACGAAGCACCTGTATGATTTTTAGAAGTTGTTTCACCATGCTATTTTCCCTCGTTTTGTGTTGTGAAAGAACTTTGTATTTAGCGTGTTACATATGCTAACCATTACACTTCTAACACGACATAGCACTAAAGTCAATGTGTCTTCAATAAGAATTTTTATCTTCATTTAAAGTTTAACAATTAAATAATCCAACACCTAATTTCCCGACCCCTTCCCGTTCAATTCCTACTATGGTCACTGTGGTGCCCCTAGTAGGAATTGAACCTACATCTCAGGCTTCGGAGGCCTGCGTTCTATCCGTTGAACTATAGGGACGTACGAAAAAATACACGCCTCACTACTATAATACAACTACCAAGAGAATACAAAGAAGACACGCGCCACGCTCGAAAAATGATACTCTCAGTTAATAGCTTGTATACCAAATATTTTTAGCTGCATGTTATTGAACAGAATGTAATGCCTCTCTCTTAAGATTTTCGATCTCCACGAAGAGCGGATCGGTGAGATCAACCGCAACCCTACACGCATCTACCACCTCTTCATCCGACCCGAGATAAAAATGGTATATAACCTGTGAGCCGTCATACGCAGACGGGCACGTACCAACGAATGGTTTCTGCTTTATACCTTCAAAATCTGCGTTTTCAATAAGCGTTTCCAGTCTACGAACATCCAAGACATGTTCATACCTATCACCATCATAGGCAAACGCACCATCCGAATAGATATCTAATACGGACCGACAAGTCACACTACCGGGGCAAAGCCCACCCTCCGCCACGACCGACAATATTTTTTCCGGTTCATAAGACGCATTTTCAACTGCCTCAATCAGTGTATCTTGAGAATTGCACGACAGAACCAACCCAATATCGGGAACAATGTTCTTGATCGTTCCTATCACATGAGCACTTTTACTCTCGATGTTTTGTAGAAGTGTTTCATCTACACAACTATCTGCATTAATACGAACATTCCGAATACTGGAAGCTCTATCTTCTCCCGGTAGTGTTATTATAAGTTCTGACTGACAAAGTGCTCCTGGCTCACCTCCACCACAATCTCCTTCTATATACTCCTGGACCGTTCCAATGGTATCTATGTACTGCCCAATTCTATATTTAACTGCAACAAGCTCAGTGAGATCGCTCCCCTCTTTGCGAGCAACGATTTCACTATAGTTTTTGATCGTTACCATCGCGGGCTGTGTGGCGACAACACCGCTCGCCCCCTCGACGACGATCGGCACAAGTACGTTTTGCGCATGTTCGGTATTTGAGAAACAGAAGCCGGGATTCCGCGTATCCTCTTTCATCCGCGGGATCTTTTGCGCATCCGCCGCGCTCGGCGTAAAGCACACCTTCCCGAGCATCTCACTCCAGTAGTATTCTCCCGACACCGTCGCCGTACCCGAATACTTGATCGTAAAATCCTGCGATCCATCGCCATACACGGACGGATACAGATCAATCGAGCTCACGATAAAACCCCCGACAGTATCGCCCACTTTGAGTGTATGAACAGAGAGAGCGGCCGATGGGACAACATTGCTCATGATGGCTTTGCAGTTTTGCGAGGCATTGCGAGGATCTGCGTCGGAAGCAAGCTCGTGTGCTTTGTTCAGATAAGCGCTCTTGGTCTTGCCCCCGTCTTCGTACGCAGAGGCATACCCGATCGCCGCATCACACATCAACTGATCTTGATCAGTAGCGCTTTGAACATATTTCCGGTCAAATTTCTCCAACGCCATATCAAAATATTGGAGTGCCGCTTCATTCCCTTTCTTGTTCGCTGTATAGACAGCATAACCCCAATACACGTTTTGATTTTCATGAGCAAGGAGCCATCCTTGATTAAAGCGCTTGATGGCCGTATCAGGGTCCCCTCCTCCAAGATACTCAAACCCTTTCTTGACTGCATAGTTACTTGCTTCCGGGGCAGATCCTTTTTTCAATGTTAAGGTAACAAAATCATCGTCTGTTTTTGCTTGTTGTGCACTTCTATGAGAAAGATAGTCGTCGTACGACAAGAAGCCATACATGGGGATCGTGTTGCTCGGCAACGCATCAACGTTTACAACATCATTTTCTTTTCTCTCATTTCCGGAAAAAAGATACACCTCGACACCGACGAGCACAGCAAGAATAACCGCAATGATGATTGCCGTCATCGGCAATTTCTTCCCCGCACCTCGCAAATGTTCTTCTGTTGGTGCCGGCGGCTGATTCATGTTCTCTTCTTCCTTCATGTTTTCAGTATATCACCCACTCACTCAAACGTAATGTGAACGATCTCGCAATCAGTGCCAACACGCATGGGCGGACCCCACGTGCCAACACCGCTTGATGTATAAACTTGTGTGCCGCCCGAGCGTTTAAGCCCATACGCAAAACCCTGGTAAACAAGATCCGCGACATACCCGAGTGGCCACATCTGTGCGCGATGAGTATGCCCGGAGATCTGGAGCGACACGCCCGCATCGCGTGCCACGTCAATATCCTTCGGCTCATGTTTCAAGAGAATGGATGGTGCGTCCGATCTTATTGCGAGTCTCTCAAGAATGTCCCGAAATGCTTCTTTATTCACTGCGTTCCGATAATCAACGCCAATGAGTTGAAGCCCGTCGATCTCGATCATCTCGTCGAGAAGTGGTCGAATACCAACAGAGCGAACGGCGGAAACGAACTCATCACGCTCCCCGATCTCTTCGTGATTGCCGGTGATGAAATAGGTGCCAAGCTTTCCGGAAAACCGCGCAAGTGGTGCGACAAGCTCAGTGATATCAGCCGCGCCGGTGCCATCGTAAAGATCACCACCAATGAAAATGATATCGTGCGGGAGCGCGTTGGCTTTCTCGACGATCTTTTTTGCGTATGCCGATCCATAGATCTGCCCGAGGTGCACATCACTGATCCAAAGTGCCTTTCTCCCCTTCCATTGCGGTGGCAGGTTGGGTAGCGATACTTCGACTTTGATAATTTTTATCTTCCGCGCGTGCACGATGCCGTACAGACTCAAGACAAGAGTAATAACAACTAGAATCTCCCCGATCATGACCGCCGGCAAAGCAGGAAACTTGAGCACGATACCAAGCACAACGGACGCAAAGAAAAGATACGTGAACAGCCCGATCCAGATAGCTGAAACAAGGTAGTACGCGCGAGTGAAAAAATTATAAAAATATCGCCCCAAGACGGTAGAAACGATGAAACTCGCCGAGAGAACACCAAGCCCAAGCCCAAGCAAAAACAAGTCTCGCGGAGCGGTGATCCGAAACACGACCGCAAGTGCCTCGTACACCACAAGATTGGCAACGTACAAAAAAACCGAGAACACACCGAGAAAGATAAGTATCGCAAGCGGTCGAGGAAATGTCTTTGGTTTCACGGTATCAGTCTTTGAGACGTTTAATATCTTTTTTTCTTATGACAAAAAAAATCGTTGTGGCAAAAATTGCACCCAGGGTATCGGCAAGCATATCTTTCTGCGCGTCCCATATATCCCCCTGGCTCCCCAAGTACGCGATTCCGGCTGATGGATTGGTTGTCACCGCATAGAACCACTCAAAGAGCTCGTACCCCGCGGCGACTGCCATGAGTGTAAATATTGGATAGGTCAAAAGAACAAAGCGACTTGTTGTCGCGCGTTTTGCAAGTATCCACTCAGCGATCGGGAACGCATAGAATCCGACCGTAAAGTGTGCGATACGATCAAAATTATTTCGTTCAAATCCGAAAAAATTCGTAACCCAATCGAACGGAACGTTCGCGAACGTATAATGCCCACCGATAGTGTGGAGATATATCAAAACCGCCATGAAAATATAGGCGGTGTTCGAGAATCGTATCCCCCTCCAATACAGCACCGCTATTGTTCCCACAATGATCCATACTGTCGCATTTTCAACAAACCACGTTGGGCGGTCAATCGGATTAAATGCAAGTATCGTAAAAAGAACGATATAGATGATAAAAAGTATTATCGGTATTGTATGGTTTTTCCGCTTCATCATATATTTATTCAAGTATAGCAATTTATGCACCGCCCCACACGTTTACGATCTTACCTCTCTCATTTTTTGCATAAACCGCAACGATATCATTACTCAAAACTTCTCGCTTAGCCACAACACCAGAAGGTACAAAGAACGGACCTTTTGTCTCATTGAGCGAAGCAAAAACCATACCCAACATACAAAAAGTCGAAGCGACTCTATATGACTATGTCAGCAACGCTATATGTCGGTTGCTCGGCCTCAAGCTTACTTTTCTGGGCAGGATCATCGCACCCCTCTTTCGCATACCACGGGATTTGATCATCACAACAGCTTCCTCCGGAACGATACAAGGCGCATTGGTTGGTGATCATGTTCTGTCCAACTTCCGGCGATTGCAGACAAAGGCACCCCCAAAAAAGCCATTGGGGTGAAAGAAAACCATATTGCAATAAGTGCGGTAGCAGTAACTATTGATATTATGGAAGAAAATACCGATTTTGTTTTATTCCTAAAAGAGCGCACAACCGAGACAAACAGAGCCACGTACATCGCGAACGGTAATGGAAGAATAAGCAAATTTACGAGATTTACCGCATTGTAATTGATTATGAGTCCAAGAACATAAGCAAAAACAAAGACACCTATATCTTTTTTAAACTTTTCATGCCTTTGCGTAATATACAGAACAAAGAGCAATAAAAGCACAAAGATAGCAAAACCTCCTGGTTCATGGAGAACATTTATCAATCCGGTGACATTAGAAACATTCGCTAAAGCATTGAGCGGGTTCATGCCTATAATTATATCACAAAAAAACTCCTCACAAGGAAGAGCTATTTTGTACTTATTATTTTGGGGTGCCTATCCGGATTCGAACCGGAACCGAGAACTCCACAGGTTCTAGTGCTAACCATTACACTATAGGCACCATGTTGTTGCCTCTACTTATACGAGGGAGGCGTCTCTGTTATACCAGATTTTAGGTTATAAAGTCTAGTCATTGAGTAAAGAAGCGATGAAAGCCGGTTTAAGAACGTGAGAATTGTTGCATCAACTTTTACCGTTCCTTCCTCCGACACGGCAACCACTCGTCGTTCCGCGCGCCGCGCAAGAGTACGTGCAAAATCAAGTTGCGCCGCCAGACTCGTCCCGCCGGAGACGAAAAAACTTTTGATCGCGGGCAATTCCTTCTCTGTTATGTCGATCACGTGCTCCATGTGTTTTACTTTTTCTTGATCGATCACTTTCTCGGAACCCGCGATATGTGCCTGTACGATAAAGATCTGTTGCTGGACCCAACTGAGCATGTCGGCAAACGTCTGCCCTTCAAGATACGGATCACCGGCTTTTTCGCTTGTCTTGCACACACCAAGGAACGAGTTGATTTCATCGAGCGAGCCGAGTGCCTCCGCGACTGCCGAACTCTTTGACATCCGCTGATCGCACCCGAACGTACCGGTTGTGCCGTTATCACCTTTTCTCGTATAAAGCGCCATCGAGGTATTATACCACTCAAGTACGCACGTTGACAAACGCCTTTTTTCGTGTAGGTTGTCAATAGAAAAAGTCTTCCTCAGAAACAAAAGAAAGGAGGTGCACCGATGGGCAACCATCTGAAGGGCTGCGCGATGCTTGATACAAACGACCCTGCTGATTGCTGGTGCGAAGCGAAACGCTACTGGTATGCGCTTGCGATCGGAATGGCGGTATTTGTTGTAGAAGTGGCCGGCGGTTTCATATCAGGAAGCTCTGCTCTCCTCTCCGATGCGGTGCACGTGCTCGCCGACAACGTCGATGTGAGTGTTGCGATCATCGTGGTTTACGCGAGCAAACGCTCGGTGGAGAGAGAGGGATTGATCAGAAAGTTGGGTGCCTATGTTGGACTCACACTCCTTTCCTCGGGAGCGATCTGGATCATTTTTGAAGCGCTCGGCCGATTCATTACCCCGCGCGAAGTTGTCGGCATGACCATGCTGATCATAGCGATCGCCGTCGCGCTCGGCAATGTGTGGGTGCTTCTGATCCTCTCAGGCGTTTCGAAGGGAGACCAAACGATCACGCACAAGGTTTTTAACGCTCACGTGATCTCCGATCTGCTCGTATCGATCGTGGTGATCGTATCGGCAGGCATCATCACGGCAACCGAGTGGAAGATCGTTGACCCGCTCACCTCTCTTGGTGTCGGAGCCTACATCCTCGTCTGGCTGTGCCCTTCGCTCTACCGCGAGATCAAGCACGGCGAGCATGGACACCACCATCACCACCACTAACCCCCTCCGCGACAGGACGTCGCGGAGGGGGATTTTTTTTAGGGAAGAAGGTTGTGCTAGAGAAAGAGCCCGGTGCCAAGCTCAATAATCCATAAAGCGACGAGCGTGACCGACTGTACAGAGTGTTTCTTGAAAAAATTTTCTCCACCCGAATAGTGTTTATACGCGCGCGGGAACAACACAAGCATTGCAATGATCGCCACAAGTGAAATAATCCCATGAACCGACGCAAGCAGAGCGTAGTGTGCTTCTTTTGCTATCCCCGCCGTGATCGCTCCACTAAAATATTTGTACGCTAAAAATCCAACCGTGTAGATAACTTCAATTCCCATTGAAACCAATGCGAAACGCGAAAGAAAAATATTTTTTCGGTAGCCGACAACAACGATAACCGCAATGGCAAGCGCTGCCAGTGTTTCAACAAGGAGCGGCACTGGTTCAGTGAAAAAAATTTCCATATCGTGAGACTGACTGAGAGATCTTTTGGTTTAGATAATGGTAACAATATCATCATACTCTTTGCGCACTTTCACCTGAAACATTTTTTCTTTATCATCAGGCTTACTGGTGCGATAGCCAAGCATGAGCAGTAATGTGGCGTGGAGATTTTTTTCTTTCAGACCAAGTACTTCATCGAATTTGTCTGGGTCAAAACCCTCCGCTGCGTGATTATCGATACCGAGCTCCGAAGCGGCGGCCATCATGGTACCAAGCGCGATGTACGCCTGTTTCGCCGACCATGTATCACGACCTTCCTGCCCTTTCGCCTCCATAGCGCCAACCATTGACTGTTTGAAACCGTCGAGCATTTCTGCAGACACACCTCGAATACGTGCCATACGTTCAATATATTCAGTAATATACGCTTCATCGATATCGGTACGAATAGCCAACACAACCAGCACTGAATTTTTTGCAATATGTTCCTGCCCGTATGCGTGCGGAATCAGCGAATCTTTGAGTGCCTGGTCCTTTATCGCGATAAATTCAAACGGCTGCAAGCCATAGGCTGTGGCAGTAACATTCCCCGCCTCCAAGATAGTGTGCAAATCTTTTTCCGGGATTTCCTTTTCGGCATCAAATACTTGAGTGGCATAGCGCCATTTCAGTGCATCAACAAGTGTTTTCATAATTACAATTACGTTCTATTTAATAATTTAAACTTATAATACTAATTCTCTTAAAAAGAGATCTTTCTCTTGAAAGACAGCGCGGTTTATGGGTCTTTTGTATCTGCCTCTGCTGAGAGATCATCTCCAGCCGAATCCTGGTCAACAATTGGTTCATCGGAAAGCGTGCCGTCGTCACCCGCACCACTATCCACATTGGGGTCAACTGATCCTTCGAGATCTTGCGTAGGCGTAGAAATTTCCGCATCCTCCGGTGCTTGTTCTTCACCGGTTGGTAGATTATTTTCTTCCGCCTGCGCATCAACACGGCGTGTCGCTTCTTCAGTTAGCCCTTCATCAAATTTTTTCAAAAGATCAGGAAGTATCTCAAGAATTTGTGGCAATAACCTCACCCCCTCCTTGAAGGCTCGCGCCAACGATTTGGCAACAGGAGGTTCAATTTCTCCCGTTGCAAGACTGCCGATGTTTCTTCCCGCGCGCGTCTTTCCTCCCTGAAGAACACTCTCGAGGTCGTCCTCATTGAGTGCCGCAATCTCACCAAACAGCGCATCGAGCTTTTCTTGCAAGATCTTCTCTTTTTCTTCGCGGATACGTGCTTCTCTTTCCTGTTTGTTTATAAGCTCCTCTCTTTGATCCTTGAGCGCTTTTTGTTCGGCTTTCGCGTTCTCCAATTGCTCCCGATCGGAACTGGTACTTGGTGGGTCATCTTCTAATGGCGGCAACTCGAACTTTTCTCGCAGGTCGCCGAGCTGTGTTTGCGTATCTTCAATTGATCCCACTAATCGGGTCGATTCCTCGTCGCTTGCTCCAATACCAGTCTCGATACCTTGAAGTTCTTCTTGAAGCTTTTCTTCCGGCGACATCTCCGGAGTTTCTACACCTTCCACTCCCTCACCAATTTCCGCCCCTATATCTTCCAATCCTTCGAGGGCGAGATCCTCGCCATCGCCAGGCACTTCATCAACGGGCGCCTCAACAGCGGCCGCTTCAACAGGATCACTCACATTTGATACATCTTCAATTGCCATAAAAAGAGATTATTACTCTTGTAAAGAAACTCTGCGAACATGCCCATCATACCACAAAATACGCACGGGCGAATACAACAAAAATGAGTCAGTTTATAAATAAGAAAAATGAGGCCCCAGAAGAAAATTTATACTATTTACATCTTTGACAACAATCACTCCTTTTTACGAGAGCTTTTCCTAGAAGTTTTTTTTAAATCTCTGTTTAATTTGCGAAACATTGATGCAAGATCTCGATTTAAGGCATCCGGAAGTTCTGCATAAACTTCGTCAAGATCGTGTTGCATCTTTGCAGAAAGTTCAGCTATGGTTTTTCCTTTACGCATTTTTACCATCTCCTCAACAATAAACACCTTCATTGCAACTCCTGACCGGTAGGCTTCTTTAAGTTCTTTCTCGAACTGCTTGTCACTTTTGTATTTTAGTATTTTATGAATCACCTTATTTCTTTTTAAGCGATAGCTATTTAAATTTTCATATAGATTCTTCTTTATTTTCCCCGCAAGAAACAGTTCATCAGTCAACCTCGCCATTTCAAAGTTTTTTGACTTTTTCTTTAGGTTCGCGTTTACACTAAAAATTGGCTCAAGTATAGAAAAGGCATAATTTTTTACAACACCTTCAAATACACATGACTGAAGAAGAAATGCCTCTAAATAATTACCCTCATTAAATGCTTGCTCTGCCTTATCTACTAAAGCGCGATAATTTTTTTGTTCTTGCGTAGAATTCATAGTTATTAAAATTTACGATTTGCTATATCACCACCTTAATGTTCCGCATTAACATTGTCTGATTCTTGCACTGTCATAATTATTTTTGGGACAAATGAAATCCGCTATGAGAAAAGGGCAAGTGACGAATAGGATCAGTCACGATTTTTTGCTTAAAAGCGAGACAAATGAGGCCGAACCTCGCTTGTAGATACACCTGCTTCTTGGCGAAAAAACAGTGCGCATCGCTGGAGGCGAGCCACCCACAACTCGGTCTCCATTAGACCTTTTGGTTTTCTATAAATCATAATATTTATGTGGAATTTTTCTTTTTGTAATAAACATTACTTTGTGTTTGGTCATGATGTTCCTTGCAAAGAGGGGCTCCATTGTTTATGTTCCACAAACCAGAACACTCGTACGCTTGAACAGTATTTATAATGCCACACTTTTTAACAATCGAATAGAAAGATTCATAACGATGATCTACTTCTATGTTTTCGGTAGAGCCACAAACAACGCATTTATTACTGAACTTTTTTAAAACTTCGTCTCGCCATATTTTATATTGTGGCATTGCTTCAATTTCTTTGCGTAGATCTCGATATTGTTTTGTTTGTATCTCTTTTTCTGTTTCCTCTCTAAGCACAGACAAATTATCCAACGCTTCTTCTAATTTCTCTATTTGGTATTCATTACTGCTTTCCCCCGCATATCCTTGAATATCTTGAACAAAATGAACATCACCATTAAACATCAAATTTTCCTCTTCCTCTGTAACTAGATCGTTTTCTTTACGAATTGTATACAATCTCGTAAGTTCCTCATTGTATCGATCTCGCAACTCTTTCAATCTATTTTCTTCATTCTGTGCTTTTGTTTTATTTTTCATAACACTGATATTTTAACAAAGTCCTAAAATCACTCACAAACACCACCTCAGCAACACCCAAACCAAGAACATCTACAAACCATTCACGAGCGACAAATGGGGACAGGTTTAATTAAAGCTTGAATTAACCCTGTCCCCATTTTTGCACATAGCTATTAGAAAAATTTTTTTAAATTATCCAAAATATATCCTTCCAATAATTTGAAGGATTCCATATCCTCATCTGGCATGCCAGCGTCCCATTGTTCCATCTGCCATTTTTTAAAGTCATCAGAGTTTAAAATGGACAGCCTTTCTTCTTGCCCCATGCCATTAATGCGATTTTCTACCCTTGAAATTAACTTGTCTTCTTCACGATTGTCTAGATATTTTTGGATAGAGCTTAAAAAAAATTTCATTCCTATATACACTGCAACTCCAATTAAAAGACCATAAATTATGCTCATAATATTATTGATTAGTTGATAAAACAAATGATAATGGGAGACAAAGGGGTCAGGTACCTTTGATTTATCCAGTTCAAGCATCTTCTGCTACACTAAAAACAAGAGTCACAAAATATACTATTCGCGTTCTGATTCTCTCTGTGCCCAGGAGAGGACTTGAACCTCCAAGGGATTGCTCCCATTAGCCCCTCAAGCTAACGCGTTTACCAGTTTCGCCACCTGGGCAGTTGTAATCACCATTTGGCATTACGTTCATCAATTGTAAAGATTTTTTGAGCTTTTGCAAACTTTCGTGGAAGATACAGCGCTTTTTCATCCTTAAACATGCGATGGAAAAGTTCACGCGATTCTTTTTTTGCATATCGTAATTGCAATACTCGACTTCCTTGAGAAATGCGCCCGCGTAAACAAAAATCTGACAATTCACTAATTCGTGATTGCATCCACTCCAAAAAGGCGGGGCTTGCTGAAGTAAGAGCAATGTAGTACATAAAACTGCTTTTCCATCTTGGGTCCCAGAATGAATAAATCGTTCCGTCGCCGTCCCACACCCCGCGAACAAAATCGAAAAAATATTTGTCGGGTATATCAAGAGCACTAATGGTTTTAGACTTTTTTGGAGTAAGACCGATGGACATAAGCCATTGATGGAATAGTACCCTCTTAAATTGAATTCTGTATGCATAATTTCCATCACCAGAACTTTTTCTGCCTATCTTTATATGGCTCATACCGAGAACATCGAGTACTATTTTCAATATTTCTTGATCCTTTGATGTTACGTCGAGGTATCTGCCATCTTTACCGAGATTCCCATCACTAGCAAAAATGCCGACCACATAAGCAAGCCCTGGGGTCCATGTCGTATCAATGCTTTTTGGTTGCGGTCCTCTTTTACCCACTCCTCTATTATACTCTGTCTACTATATGTTACAAGTAAAAAAATAATGAGAGCGATTTGCTCTCATTATTTTTTATTTCTTTTCTTCGGTTTGATCTTCCTTCGTATCGGCCGGTTTCTCTTTTTTATCTTCTGTTTTTGTTTCTTCCTCAGCTACCGCCGGTTTCTCTTTTTCTTCTTTTTCGTTTTTTTCTTCCTTCGCTTCAGCCGTTTCTTCTTTCACTTCTTCTGCCTCCTTCGGCGCAGTTTCGTCGTCCGCCTTCGGCTCCTCATTATTATCATTCGTTGCCGGCTCCGGTTGCGGTTCCTTCACCTCGGTGGTTGCGTAGTTTATTTTCATCTTACGCATTTTGCGACGGATCTCACGGGCAACCTTCTCACGGATGTAGTAGAGTTTCGCACGGCGCACTTTCGAACTGCGAATGATCTCAATCTTGTCGATGATGGGAGAATAGAGTGGAAAAATCTTTTCCGTTCCCACACCACTCGCAACCTTGCGCACCGTAAATGTCGCGCCCGGTTCCGTGCCATGCTTTACCGCAAGCACCAACCCTTCAAAGACCTGAATTCTGGTTTTTCCTTTTTCTTGGATCTTCTGGTGAACACGCACCGTGTCCCCCGCCTTGACCCCAAGGTTCTTGCGCGCCTCAACGTTGACTGGTGTAAATTTGATTGCTGTTGCTTCCATAGGAGGGTACTGTATCACAATAATCCGAGCATCGCAAGCGCTTTTTGGAGTACTTCGGGGAGCGGCACTTCAACGGTAATGCCGGCGCCGGTTCGCGATTGAAATGTGATTTGAGACGCGTGGAGCGCCATGCGGTTGAGTCCTTCCGGGCACGGTCGCTTTGGCGCGTAAAGTTTATCCCCCACTACCGGATGTCCGATCGACTTGAGATGCACTCTGATTTGATGCGTTCTCCCTGTTTTGGGAAAAAGTTGTACGTATGAAAAATCTTTTGTTTTGGCAAGCACTTTGTATTCAGTAGTCGCTTCACGAAGCATTCCCCTCGCACCACGTTCCGCCGACCACTTTCTGAAGTCCTTGCTACTCTTGCCGATCGGCGCGTCAATGACTCCCTTCTTTTCTTTCAGTGGACCATAGACAAGCGCAAGATACATTTTCTTGATCTGCCGAGCTTGAAATTGATCTTTGAGAAACAGAAATGTCTCTTGGTTCTTTGCGATTAAAAGAACACCTGAGGTATCGCGATCAAGCCGATGCACAATACCCGGTCGCGCGACAATCGATCCGTCAGAAAGATGTGCCGGTTCGCCAACACTCTCGATCTCTGGGTAACGCTTACGGATCCAATCAACAAGCGTCGATTCACTGGTCTTCCCGTCAGCATGCACGATCAAGCCGGCCGGTTTGTTCACCGCGACAATATCGTCATCCTCATAGATGATCGTTATATCGTTTTCCATAATCTACAGTAATACCCCTCACTCCCCACCACCGACGATCGAAAAGGTCGAGAACTCACCCGTTGTGTCGAGCCACTGTTCGTCAACATCATCGACCTCGGCGAGTGCCGATTCGAACCGTACTATCGCAAGAAATTTTTCGAGTTTCTCTTTTTCTCCTTCAGCAACAATATGCACAGTCTTCCCGTCGCGTCCGTTTGACACAGCTCCGACAATGCCACGGTCAAGCGCCTGCTTCTCTGCAAAGTCGCGAAAGAATACGCCTTGCACTTTGCCGGATATTATACATTTAAGACGCGCCTTCATAAGAGTAACTGATAGTGCAAGAGATCACTGTTTAGTTCCCGGAAACAGCCGGTGATGTTGTTGTCATTTCGGAAGTAGTAGTGGCGGTCATCACCGCATCTGTGCTGGTACCCATCGTCACGCCCGCATCCGCTATCGCCGCCTCTATCGCCGCTTTAAGTCCGTCGGGTCCTTGCGCGTTGTCGAATACTTCTCCATTCAGTATGAAGTATGGCGTGTAGGAAACGCCAACCGCCCTTCCTTCTTCAATCCCCTTTTGCACATTTTCCTTAACAGCTACAGAGTCGATGTCTGTGGTAAATTGATCAACATCGAGCTCGAGATCGCTCGCATAACCAACGAACGTATCGGTTGGGTCATCGAGTGCCTCCTAGTCCGTTTGAGTATTAAACAGCTTATCATGCATCTCCCAGAACTTGTCTTGTAATCCGGCTGCCTCGGATGCTTCCGCAGCGCGCTCAGCATTGAGGTGTTGTGGAAGTGGAAACTGCTTATAGACAACCTTTATGTTCGAACCATAGTCGTTTTTAAATTGCCTAATATACGGTTCCCATGCACCGCATGCCGGACACTGGAAATCACTATATTCAACGAGCACCACAGGAGCACTTTCACCCCCACGGAACCACCCCGTCGCACTTGCGGCGTTCAGGTTGCCCCCGCCGTCACGCGAATACCCCATCCAGAGAACACCCGCGACCGCAACGATAATAAGGGCGATCCAAATATATTGTGTTTTTAATTGATTTTTCATATTCGCTTATTCTACCCTCATCATCATATTTTGCAAACTATCGTGAAATTTCTTGCGAAAGAGCGACAAATACGCTACTCTATATCGTGTTAGGGCGATTAGCTCAGTTGGTAGAGCAACTCGTTTACACCGAGAAGGTCGGGGGTTCAAGTCCCTCATCGCCCACTAGACGAAAAACACTCGCCCGATTAGGGTGGGTGTTTTTTGACTAGCGCGAGCGGACTTGAAAAGCTTTTGAGGTATTTTGGAGTCCTGTGATTTCGCTCGAAGCGGAATCGTAGGACGAACAAAATATCCAAAAGGTGTACAGAATCTGTAAGATTCAAGTCCCTCATCGCCCACATAAAGAAATGAACCCGGTCTGATAAGGCCGGGTGATTTTCTTTTGTAGGGTGAGGAGGGGCTTGAACCGAGGCGGCGCAAAGCCGACCCGAGCTTGCGAAGGGCGAGCCGCCGAGTGGGGGCCGAGGGAGCAAGGTCGTAGCAAGTGCGGAGCACGAAGCGAGACCCACGAGAGTGGCCAAGTCCCTCATCGCCCACTAGACGAAAAACACTCGCCCGATCAGGGTGGGTGTTTTTTGACTAGCGCGAGCGGACTTAAAAGACGAAGTCCCGCCCACGAGCGGGACGAGTCCGGACAGGAGTCACTTGTTTATTTGTTACGTAACAGATGGAACGACAAGCAATGTCCGGCCTCGTTTGTGGTTCTTTGGCTGCAAATTCAAAACAATTCCTTCTATTGAGACACGATATATTTCGGACATGCGATGTCCGAAATATATGATAAATTCTTCTCCACGGGAAACTACCGTTCCCCCGCCTGTCCGCCTCTGGCGGGACCCCTTCCCGTTCGGTTCCTGCGGGGACTGGATTCCACTGTGTTCAGTTGTGCCCCCGCGAGGAATCGAACCTCGATCTAAGGATTAGAAGTCCTTCGTTCTATCCGTTGAACTACAGGGGCATTTTTCGAGCCGAAATAAGCTCGCATAAGCATCCGCACTATACCAATACTATATTGACGGGTCAACGATCTGCGATGCATCTTCCTGTGAAATACGCGTGAAGGTTTCTGCTTTTGTGTCAAAGTATTGTTGAGCGTCTTTAAGGTCATTGATATCAAGCAGTGACGCGTAATCGACAATCTCAATATCGGCGGCATTATCAATAAAGATCTCGTTATTGGCGGCCTTCATAAAAATATAATAATGCGCCGCCGCGATGATGATCATTACAAAAACAAAAAGACCAACCACGAACTTCCAATCTCGATCAGAGGAAAAATCGAGTTTTGTTTTATCGCGACTCGGCGAAGGGAATATTTTTTTAAAAAGTTTGGTGAAGTTTAGTTTCTTCATAACGGAGAAATGGTTAACTGCCAAGATACCCGATAATCGCAAGAGAGAATCGTGCCTCCCATTGTGGCTGCGCGTCAACGTCTTGCCCGCCGCCGGTCTGTCTGAAAAATACCTTCTCTATTACCACTCGATAGGGTAAATTCTCAAGCAAAGAGATCAATTTCATATTTTCACCGAACGAGCCAACTGAAGTCAAGTCAAGTTCAAGGCAATACTCGTCGGGAACATCCCGGATATCGGTGATTTTTACCGAAGTGCTCGCAATCGCACCAAGCGACTCAACCTTTTCGATAAAGGCAACACGGTCATCCGTGGTTATAAAATGAGCATTAAACGCAGCGCGTAGATCGCTTGTCTCTTTCACTTTTTTTTGCAACACAGCAATACCTCCCTCTTTGTTCGAATAATTATCCGCACTGGTTTCTGCCTGAAACGCCTCAGCGGTCTTACTCTCAACCACCTCAAGCTCAAACCAATATACCCCGCCCAAAATAATATCGAGGATTATAAAAACAGACAGGATGATAATGCTCTTTCTTTTATTTGTCATGATCATTATCTAGTGTTACCAATATTGAAAACGTAATATCCGTGCCCGACACCAAATTGGAAATCGGCAATTCGACACTTTGGAACGACGACTCGGATTTCAACGCTTTCACAAACGTATCAAGCCCTATCCGATCAGAAGAGACTCCTTCGATAGTCACCTGAATACCTTGAGAGTCGCTATTGTAGAGCAAAGAACTAATCGTCAGAGTGCTCGGCTTGTACGAAACAACTCTACCAAAAAGAGTTCGCGGAGAAACCTGCTTTGAAGCATCAAGATCAAGCAGGGTGATATGGTCATGCACTTCCTGTGCGATATCGACCGGATCACGATTCTCGTTGGGGCTTTTGGCGCTTGCCCTTGCGATATCGAGATGCTTCGTCGCCGATGTGTTACGTTCGAGCGAAAACACATATGTTGGAACCAGCAATACAATAGCTATCGCTATCAAGATCCCCACAGCAACAACATACACAATAAGGAGCCGTATTCGATACTCTTTATTGAGTTGTTTTTTTTCTTGAACAGGAAGAAGATTTGCCATGATACTAATTATTATTGAACACTCCGCAAAGCAAGACCGATCGCGGTCGCATATTGCAGTGACTCATGAAAGGTCATTTCGGGGATATACTCATCAAGCGATTGGATGTTGACCATCACATCGGCAAGCTCAGCCTCCACCGACAGACCGGATGAAACATAGTCGCTAAGACCAAGCATGGGAGCATTACCACCACAGAGGATAACCCTTTCCACCGGTTGGTGTTTCTCCTCTGCATGCCCCGTATGAGTATGCCAGTACAAAAAGTGCTTACTGACCTCATCGCGAATTGCCGCAACGACTGACAGGATCGCGGGAAATAATTTTTCATCATGTTTGCTCCCGGTGATACCTTTCTCGATCTTTATCTGCTCCGCCTCGTCAAAGCCAATGCCAAGTGTTTTTTGGATCGCCTCGGTAACCGACCTGCCACCAATGCCAACCGATGAAGACTGCACGACCGTTCCCGCTTCGACAACCGAGATTCCCGTCCGCATCTCACCAAGATCAATGACCATAAACGTTCCGTGGTCACCGCGTGGAACAACCGCGCGCGCGCTCGCCTGCGCCTCAATTTCAAGCGCGATCGGAGAAAGATGAACGCGGGACAAAAATGCAAGATACTGCTCGACTGAACTGCGTGGCATTGCCGACAATGCAACATCAAGTTCTTTGCGCCGTGCTTTTTTTCTTGATCCTATAATATCATAATCAAATACCGCCTCGTCCGGAGAAAGTGGCACATGGTCGGAGAGCTGTAATTCGAGACTGGTACGCACGTCAGACATTTTGAGCGCCGGTGTTCGAAACTTCACCACATAAGCACGCTCCTCGGGCAAGGAAACATTCACCAGTTCAGTACCAAGATCAGACCTCAACCCCTTGAACGCTTTCGCCAGTCCGTCAATATCCTTGATCTCACCCTCTTTGATCACATCGTCGGGTACACGCCGCGCGCCAAAATCGCCGATCTTCAACCCGCGACGTGAACGAACAAGTTGCACATAGCGAACTGAACGATCTGAGATGTCGAGTCCCATGGCTTGCATTCGCAAAAATTTTGGCGACGGAAATATGCGTTGAAAAACACTTGTCTTCATTACCATCAATTATACTCGATGAAACGATTAGAAGAAAGAATAAATGAGGAAAACGATCACGATCAATACAATGAGCGAAATAAGATTGAAATATTTATACAAACCCCGCGCGATCGTTCCACCAAAGCGCTTCAGTAAATACCCGATCAAAAAGAATCGTATTCCACGACCAAGGATCGACGCAGCAAGAAAAGCAAATATATTCAAATGAAAAAGACCGGCGGCAATCGTGAAGACTTTATACGGGATCGGAGTGAACGCCGCGGCAAAGATCGAAAGAAATGCATTCTGTTCAAAAAGCACCTGTAACGAAGCAAACTGATCCTGTAAGTGATAGAACGTGATCAGATGCTCACCAAAGAGACCAAAAAACGAAAAGCCGATCAAATAACCAAAGATTCCGCCAAGAACAGAGAAAAGCGTAGTGATCCCCGTCCAGTATGCCCACCGACGCGCCTTATTTGCCAAAAGGATCGCAACAAGGAGAATATCCGGCGGAATCGGAAAAAATGACGCCTCTGAAAAAGCGAATGCCGAAAGCCATAACCACGCATGCGGCCCTTCGGCGTGCGCGATCGCCCATACACGTATTTTTTCCTTTCGAGTATCCCAATAGCGAAGCATAAAAAGAGTTCCTCGTTATTCGTTATTTCACCGACACCCCATTGTCTGCCTGTCGCGATGGTTCAAGAGTCGTCAAAAATCCTTCACCGACGACATAGAGCACCATTCCCCTGCTTTCAACGCCCTTGATCGTTCGTGGCTTGAGGTTAACAAGCACCGGCACCTGTCGGCCGATAAGCACCTCGGGCTCCGGAAAATACTGCGCAATACCGGAAACGATCGTGCGTGTTTCCTCACCCAGCGCAACCGAGAGCGCTAAGAGCTTATCAGTCTCAGGAACACGCTCTGCTGATAGAATGGTCCCGATACGAATATCGAGCTTTTCAAAATCGTCAAATGTTATGTTTTCCATTTTTTTGTTTATCCAGATAACTTTGTAAAATGATCGCGGCAGCCGATGCGTCTATCATAGCATGTTTGCCACGTACCTGCTCCGCCTGTGCCGAGGTCATAAACTCCGGCTCTAGTTCGATCGGAATGCCCAGCATCTCGGTCATGTCGCGCACGAACGCCTCAATATCTTTCATAACAGCATTCGGTTTTTGATCATATCCGAGCGACTCGCCAACGATCATTTTCTCGACCAACTCGCGCTCGCACAGCTCTTTGATCTTCGTGCCAAGCGATCTGTTATTTTCTATGACCACGCGAGGAAACGCAAGCTCTCCCCTCTCATCAGAGAGCGCAACACCTACACGTTTCGTACCAAAATCTATACCAATATATTTCATATCTCTCTATACATACAACCAGAATACTATCGATCACGACCGCACATATTCCCGTATCTTTTCCGCGATCGTCCGCACGATATGCTCGAACGTCTTTTCGTCCGGTTCAAGCAAAGTAAAACGAAAACCGAGAAGTTCCGAATTAAATCCTGAGAGCGGTACCACGCAAATGCCGGATGCCGCCATGAGATAATACACAAAACGCTTGTCGAACGGTAGTCCAACAACGGCATCCTCAATAAACTTGGCGACTTTTTTATCGGTGATTGCAAGTGTTTGCCGGTCGGTGAGTATTCCATCTTCAAACACCACAGAATAATAGAACGCACCTGACGGTTTCGGCGCAACGACCCCCTCTACACCATGAAGCATTGCATACGCGCTATCCGCCCGTCGTTTATATCCCGCGCTCTGTTCATCCAGATGACCACGATAGCGCTTGTCCGCAAACACCTTCGGCAAAACACGCTGGGGCAAAGTCGTCGAACACACCTCAAGCATCTTCGCGTCAACGAGTGTTTTCACATATCGCGCAAACACCGGATCGCGCTCGCGATTGTAGACCTCAATCCATCCACACCGCGCCCCGGGCCATGGGATCTCTTTTGAAAGCCCGCGCATCACGATCGTCGGCACCTCACCCGCAACCTGAAAAAGCGATACCATTGGCTCGGCACCATAGACGATGTTGGCATAAGTTTCATCGGAGATCAAAAAAAGTTCGAACTCGCGCGCGATCGCCACGATCTCTTCAAGCACTTTCTTCGGGTACACCATGCCGGTTGGATTGTCGGGATTGATGATGAGTATCCCCGAGATGGATGGATTATATTTCACCTTATTGCGCAGATCGTTAAGATCGGGCAGCCAATTGCGATGCGGGTTCAGATTATAGGAGAGATGGTGCAACCCTGCGTGCGCCGCTTCCGCGGAGGAATGTGTCGGATACGCCGGATTTGGACCAATGACCCTCGCTCCCCGATTGAGATACGTATAGACATTTGAAATTGCATCACCGAGTCCATTAAAGAAAAGAATGTCGTCAGGTGAAATGGGGGCGGCGCCGGTGCCATTACGCATGTGCGAAATAAATTCGCGCGTTGCAAGCACTCCCTTCGTCGGCGAGTAACCAAAACTCGTATCATCTTCAACTGTTTCCTTGACCGCCGTCTTGATCCACGCAGGAATATGGTGCCCTTTTGCGATCGGATCACCAATGTTTTCCCAAACGATCGGCACCCCCAGCTCCTTGAGCTTCTCTCCGAGCTCGACGATCTCACGGATCTCATAGGTCAGTTCGTCAGCACCTACATGAATGATGTTATTTCGCATCTTTCAAGAATACTACGCTCCTTGTCGCAAATCAAATTGCAATTGAGAGGTTTTTTGGTAGTACAAAATATAAACGTGTGGTATACTGGACTAGTGCATGAGTATAAAAGAAATCCCAATACCCGGTGCTCCGTCTGCAACAAAGCGATTTACCGGAGACCTATAGAGCTTGAAAAAAGTAGCGGACGAGCATATTGCAACCAAGCATGTTATGGTATCGCTTGCAGAAAAGAAGTGCCGTGTGTAATATGCGGTAAGGCGATTCTCGCCGGCAAACACAAAAAAACATGTAGCCGAGCCTGTTCAAACAAGCATAGAGCAGGTATAAGCTATAAGATCAACAGACCACGAGATAACGTGGTAAACCAAAGAAGTCTCAAGCTCCGGCTTCTCAAGCAACGGGGTGAGACATGCGAGCGATGCAGGTATGATAAAATACAGATCCTGCATGTTCATCACAAAGACAGGGACAGAAAGAACAACCATCTTTCAAATTTAGAGTTGATTTGTCCTAACTGTCATGCAGAAGAGCACTATTTAGAAAATAGTTGGCTCAATAAAAAATAGGAGGGGTGCGGAGAATGGTATTCCAGCAGTCTTGAAAACTGTCGCCCTCACGGGCTTGTGGGTTCGAGTCCCACCCCCTCCGCCAATTTACACTTTTGCCCGAAACGGCAGGAGCGAGCGTGTCGCGAAGCGACACGGAGTGCCATTTTTGCGCTACGCGCCAAGGTTTTTTCAGAGCCAGAGCAAGCGCGCGGTCGCGCACGAGGTGGTTCG
>Ga0114931_10002036_pt1 | contig 25757 bp, 25 predicted proteins | sample 2SBtaG_FD_89579 | JGI IMG/M metagenome (GOLD analysis project Ga0114931, IMG submission 89579) | Deep subsurface microbial communities from Kolumbo volcano to uncover new lineages of life (NeLLi) - 2SBTROV14_V59a metaG | ecosystem: Environmental > Aquatic > Marine > Volcanic | place: Kolumbo... | reverse complement strand
GCTTTGACCACATGATCCAGGCCACGGTGGTGGATGGTGCGGGCAAGGTCTACCGGCAGATTTACGGCATGGCCCCGGATGCCCCGGCGCTGGTCGAACCCCTTAAGGAACTGCTGTATGGCAAACAGGTTGCCGCCACGCCGGTCAAGAGTATGTTGAACAACATCAGGTTATTCTGCACGGTGTACGACCCGACCACCGGCAGGTACCGGTTCGACTACTCGATCTTTATCGGCATGTTCATCGGCCTGCTGACGCTGGGTGGTACAGCCTGGTTTATTGTCCGCGCCTGGCGCAAGTCTACGCCGGCACAACCGCTGTAGGGTGCGCCGCGCGCACCACAAATCAACCGGCAAAAATCCGGGCGGTGCGCTTGGCGCACCTTGCGGTAGAATGTGCCTTTTTCAAGGAGTCAAGTAACCAGTGACCGGCCCGCGGACCATCGCCCGAGCAGCCTTTGAATCTGTCGATAAACTGTTCGACCGGGCGTTCACCCCTGCGTGGAATCCGCTATACCATCTCGGCACGCTGGGTTGGTACTTTTTCTGGATAGTCATTGTCAGCGGTATCTACCTGTACATCTTTTTCGATACCGGCATCAACCAGGCCTACGAATCCCTTGAATATATAACCAACGTACAGTGGTATGCCGGCGGCGTCATGCGCAGCCTGCACCGCTACGCCTCGGATGCACTGATCATTGTCATGATGCTGCACCTGCTGCGCGAGTTTGTCATGGACCGCTATCGCGGGGCACGCTGGTTCACCTGGTTTACCGGCGTACCCCTGATATGGCTGGTCTTTGCCTGTGGCATCAGCGGCTACTGGATGGTCTGGGATGTGCTCGCCCAGTACATCGCCATTGCCTCGACCGAGTGGCTGGATTCGCTCGGTATCTTCGGGCAGTCGATTGCCCGGAATTTCCTGGATCCCGAAGCCCTCAGCGGCCGCTTCTTCACGCTCATGGTATTCATACACATTGCGGTACCGCTGTTCATGCTGCTGGTGATGTGGATCCATATCCAGCGCCAGCGCAACGCAAAGGTAAACCCGCCCGTGGGCCTGGCCGCCGGCACTCTCGGCATGCTGATGGTGCTGTCCTTCATCAACCCGGCCGTCAGCCAGCCACCGGCAAACCTGGCCGTCGTGCCTGCCGTGATTAATCTTGACTGGTTCTACCTGTTGCCCTACCCGCTGCTGGACCGACTGCCCGGCCTGACCGTGTGGGCACTGGCCGGCGCCGGCACCCTGCTGTTGCTGGTGCTGCCATGGTTACCGCCAAAACATCGCAAAGCCGCCGCCGTGGTCGATCTGGACAACTGTAATGGCTGTGGTCGTTGCGTGGAAGACTGCCCGTTCAGCGCCGTCGCATTACAGCCCCGCACGGACGAAACGGCCTTTTCAGAGGAGGCTGTCGTCAGCAACAATTTATGCACCAGTTGCGGCATCTGTGCCGGCGCCTGCCCGACATCGACTCCTTTCCGCCGCACTTCCGAACTCGTACCCGGTATTGATCTGCCCGACCAGTCCATGCGCGAGCTCAGGGAGAGGACGATCACAACCACAGCAAAACTGTCCGGCCCGGCACGTGTCATCGTCTACGGCTGTGAACATGGCCCGGACCTGGGGCCACTGGAGAATGACAGCACGGGGGTGATAACCCTGCCCTGCAGCGGCAATCTGCCACCGACCTTTATCGACTTTGTGATTAGCCGGCGCCATGCCGAAGGTGTCTTCCTGACCGGCTGCGCCGAAGGCGATTGTCACCACCGGCTTGGCCAGCAGTGGCAGGTACTGCGTGTCGCCGGCAAGCGTGACCCGTACCTGCGCCAGCGCATCCCGCGTGAACGGGTTGGAATATACTGGGCCGGAATTACCGGCAGCAAGCACCTGCAACAGGAGCTGAGCGCATTTCATGAGCAACTGAAAGTACTCCCGCCCCTGAAGCAGCGAACACCCCGGCGCCCGGTTGCTGAGGCAACCCCTGATAAGAGTGAACGTAATGGTTAAGGTCCCGCAGTTAACCGGACAGGTCATTGCATACAGCCTGTTTGCCCTGGTCGTCGGCTTTTTTGCCACCCGGCCCGCCTATACCCATCTCAAGCCGGGCATGGCGGTCATCAAGCTGAGTTTCAGTCATGCCGGTGCACACGTCGAGGTATGCCGGCGACTGATCCAGGAGGAGCTGAACCGGTTGCCGCCGAATATGCGCCGGCCCACCGAGTGCCCGCGGGCACGGGTGCCCCTGCTGGTTGAAGTGGAGCTCGATGGCCGGCTGCTGTACCGTGACGAGCTGCCACCGTCCGGTCTATCCGGCGATGGCTCAGCAATGGCCTACCGGAAGTTCCCGGTCGCTGCCGGTGACCATCAGCTTGTTACACGTCTGCGTGACAGCCGGCGCACTTCAGGCTTCGATTATGAAAAATCGGCTACTATCTCATTAATGCCACAGCAGAATTTTGTTATCGATTTCCGCCCGGAACTGGGCGGTTTCCTGTTCCTGTGAGGATGCCATGGCACTGATAGAGTGGAGAGATGAATTCTCGGTCGGCGTACCCGATGTCGATCATGAGCACCGGGAACTTATCGAGCTGATCAACCAGCTGCATGATGCCATGTCAGGCGAGAATACCACCCTCACGGTACTGGACTTTCTGGGCGAGATTTATGCCCACGTGTCGGCACATTTTGCGCTTGAGGAAAAAATCATGCGTAAATACAACTATGATCAGTACCAGGATCACAAGGACGACCATGAACGGCTGCTCGATGAGATCCGTGACATCATGGATGACTATGAAGAGAACGCCTACTTCAGTGACGAGGAATTTGCCGGCCAATTGGAACACTGGTTTACCGAACACTTCAAAACCCGGGACGCGCGCCTGCACAAACACCTTGGAAAATGATCCTGTTGCACCGGCAGGCCCGGCGCTTTATGCCCTTCAGGGTGCCGACCGGAAAAGCCTTTCTACGCGGGGCGCGGACCCTGTGCTTGTATAAATCTGAACGCGAACGCTGGCCAGGAGAATCAAATGACTGCAAAGACCGGACTCATGGAAACCCTGCTGGAGCAATCACTGGAAGCCGCTAACATCGCAGTCTGTATCAAAGACCCCGGGAAGCGGGTCCTGATGCAGAATGAATATTGCCGCCAACTCTGCGGCGATCAATCAGGCAAGGTGTGTGATGAAGGTTGTATGGCGTTATATGCCGGCGACCGGAACCAGCAGTGGAAAGACTGGGGTTCCCGTGTCTACCGGAACAGCCTGATTCACGGCAGCTTTCATGATGTCACCTTGCTGTGCAGTAGCGAACACATTATTACCTTTCTGCAGCCACTCAGGGAAAAATACGCCCAGGCACTCGAATACTTCCGGGGAAAAGGCCTGACCCGGCGCGAAACCGAGATAATCTCCCTTACAGTTCAAGGCATTAAAAATACAGATATCTGCAAACAACTGTCGATCTCAAAGGCAACGCTGAGGACCCACCTGAATAACGTCTACCGGAAGTTCCGGGACCGGGGCGAACTACCGGAGTTCATCCCGGCCAACCGGGTGACAAGTTGATTCCCGGATTCGGGGTCAGGAATTCCTGACCCCGAATTTTCCAAACGATTCTGCGGAAACATCTCGTGAGCGGTAACAAGCCAAGACCCAGAATCATCAGAGCCAGCGTTGAAGGCTCGGGTACCGATGCTGTTTTCTCGGACAAGGTGGTTTCAGTGTGGATGGTCGCGGTATAGGAGGGCATGTCGTTCGCCGCACAAGGCACGTTCGGCATCGCGGATGCGCATGCTAGCACGGTCGGAGGAGCCAGCATTACCCGGTACTCAAACGCATTTTGTGCATCACCCGGTCCTATCGGGCCACCCCGGTTCTGAAGATGGGTGCCGAAAGAAGAACCAGGGATGGCGCTTTCGGAACCGAGTACTGTGTCATAGAAGGCGGGATTAGTAATGGATCGATTGTCCGCAATGATATTTTAGGAGTCGGTCTGCCTGAACGTATTGCTGTGGCCGTCGTAGCTGGAGAAATCATTATCATTCCCGTTCAGGGTAAAGTCAGTGTAGAGAAACAGAGACACATCGATTGGGTTCCCTATCAAGGTATCAGTCATAGTCAGTGTGTCTGACGCTTTGGGTGGGCCCGGTCAACCTGAATGTCAGTGACGCTCTTCGATATTGATGGTCAATGACCGGCGCATGGCCGATGAACCCTTGCCCTGCATGGGACGAACGGAATGCCAGGAGTTAAAGGTGCGCACAAACAGCACCGCCTGGTTTGGTTGAAAATCAAAGGTATCGATGATCTCCATGTCCTCGAAGCGGCCCTGACGATTCAACCGGTTGAAGTTCAACTCCGGAACCTTTGGACGATTCAGGTCGGTTCCGCCGCCGAAGACCGGATCCCACTCATTGTTATCAAGAATGGAAACGATGATGGTAATAACCTTGCCGGGAGAGTCGACGTGTGGCAGCACATGACCGCCATCGACCGGCAGCATGGAATATTCAAACCGGGCACCGAGCCGGCCACGCGTGGAGCGCAAGTGTCCCTTTGCCAGCTTGCTGATACGCCGTGCGATACGGCGTCCGGGTGGCAGCATCTGGTAACCGAGTTCCAGGTGCCGCTCCTCCAGAGCCTGCAGGACGTCCTTGATAAAGGCATCACTCTTGATCCACTGGTGCAGTTCCTTCCACACCGGGCGGGTATGCACCAGCTGTTGATAGGTACGCCGGTTGGTCTTCTCCGACAGTGAGTACTTGTTGCCAACCACAGACAGGTCACCGAACATATCGACATCGGGAAATTCATTCACGAACTCCCGGTACAGCCCCGCATCCATTAGCGGCCTTGCCATACCAATGGGAAAGGGCTCATAGCGAAACTGTAACTGGTCAAAGGAAAACATGCCTGGTTTCATGTCGGTCACCCTCTCAACGATCAAACAGCCGGGCCAGCCACTTGAAAAGATGCGTCCCGGAACGGGCCGCTTGCTGCGCATACCAGGCGATACGATTCGGTTTGACCCAGCTCATCTGGACCATACGGCGCTCACCCTCGAACGGCTTGTAGCCATGCCATGAGCGGCTGCAGCGATGGAACGCCAGCACGGTACCGGCAAGCGGCGCCACCTCGGCCGCATAATCCTCGATATCCGTCCCGGAACGCAGCACCCGGAAGCGGCCACCGGCCTGCTCCCACTGCGGGTTGAAATACACCAGCAGGGTAATGATCTTGCTCCAGTGATCGGCATGGATGTGCCCGTCACTGGGCTCGGAAAACCTGCGCACCGTGATGGTCTTGATCGCCCCTGTCAGGTCGACACCGAACTTGTCCGCCACACGCTGCTCGAAATCGGGACTGTCCAGCTCCTCGATCAACTGCCTGAAGCGTGGCCCGTAATCGAGATCTTTCAGTGCATAATTGGCCGGCTTGTCGATCGACGGGTAATCCTGGTTGAGTTCCGTGATCGCCCGGGGCCGAATGGCATTCGGCACCACCAGGAAGTCAAACGGGTCCCGCTGCAGCGGGGCACTGTCGATTGCACCCATGTCGATGACTGTCATACCGGTATGTCCGTCGTTAACAGTACAATTGCTCAGGCCGCCAGTGGCGGGGTCCGCTCCAGGACTTCCAGCGCATCATGGCGCAGGTGGTTCCAGCGCATCTCTTCACGCAGCTGTGCCTCACTGATGATCCCCTGCTCCAGGCATTCCTGTACCAGGCCAAAGAACAGGTTTTCCTGGTTCGGATCCGGATGTTTCCCGTAAGTCCCCAGCAGACCATAATCACCAAACAGGGCGCGGCGGGTGCGCCGCAACCAGTGCCGGGGCGGGAACAGCCGGAAAGAATCCGCCGGCCGGTAATCGATGGGCAATCCGGTCTTCCAGGGCTGATGCTTGCGCTTGGTGGTATGCAGCATTTTGGTCTGACCGGTCAGGTGGTCAAAGTCGTTCCATTCGTTCTCGAACAGCCCGATAGTGTCAGGGTCTTCGTATTTCAGACAGACCCACTTCATGTAATCACGCTTGAACTCGAACATGGCGTTGAACTGTTCCTCAAACTTCCAGTGGGCCAGTTTTGCGCAATCAAGCAGCATGACGCTGGTCGCCAGGCAACCGCGCTTGCCCTTGTTGCCTGATTTCGGTCGACACATGATGGCCTTGCCGTGCATGTCGCGTGACAGCAACTCCCAGACATCACCGACGGCAAAGACATCCGGGTCGATGACCACGGCACGCCCCGAATAGCCCATCAGTTGCGGCGGCAGAAACCGGCTGGGAGTAAAAGACTGCAGGTCATTACGCACCCATACCCGCTTGCCGCCGGCACGCAGGAAGGGTTCAGCCTCGCGCTCACGAAACACCGGAATGTCCTCATAGTTCATAATACGGATATCGAACCTGTCATTGTGGTGCGAATTCCTGCGCAAGGCATACTCCGCCACGATGGCGCCGAGCATCTGCTTGTGGTTTGCCTGTATGAAGACACAATGATCCACGTACCTGTCCCTCCTGAATCGCAAGCACCGCCACCGGATACGCGGAGCAATCCACACACCGGGTGCAACTGTCCGGGATTATCCGCCACACCGTAAACCTGTTTAATTGACTCAGATCAACAAATCTGCAGCTGTCACATAACATCATCCCCATACCAGAATCATCCGGGTCCGGTTGCAGTGGCAATTGACAGCCGGGCTCTGTTCAACCCCCGGGGTTGATTTTCCGGGAAGGGCCGGATTGCCGGAATCGGTCCGGTTCCAGTTTGACAGCGTATGCTTATTTGGAGAGGAAGCGGGTCATGGAAAATTGCGTCTTTATTCACACCAACCACAAGCAAATTGTCGGCGCCATCGTGGCGGAGTATGCCTTGCGCAGGAATTCGCACCACAATGACAGGTTCGATGTCCGGATTATCCAGCTCAAGGACTATCCGTTCTTCAGGGAACACGAAGGTCATGCGTATCTGCGCGACGGTATGAAACGCCCCTGGCTCAATGAAGACCTGCAGTCATTCACGCCATTGCGCTTCATGCCGCCGGAGCTGATGGGCTATTCCGGACGTGCCGTGGTCATCGACCCGGATGTCTTCGCCGTCGGTGATGTCTGGGAGTTGCTGTCACGCGACATGCACGGCAAGGCCATTATGTGCCGGCCACGGGGCGGCTCCAAGGGACTCAATGACAAGTGTCTGGCGACCAGCGCCATGCTGCTCGATTGCGCAAAACTGACCCACTGGCAGGTCGAGCAGCAGTTCGATGATATGTTCAGGTTCACACGCGATTACATGGACTGGATATGTCTCAAAACCGAACCGCGCGAGACCATCGGCCTGTTCGAGAACGAATGGAACGACTTTGACCACCTGACCGATCAGACCAAAATGCTGCATACCACCAAGCGCAGGACACAGCCCTGGAAGACCGGGCTGCCCATCGATCACCGGCCGCGGGAGAAGTTCCGCAAGTTCCCGCCGCTCAGGGTATTGATGAAGGCACGGCGCAAGTTACTGGGTGAATACGCCCTGCTGGGCCATTACAGGCGACACCCGGATCCGAACCAGGAAAACCTGTTCTTCGGCCTGTTGAAGGAATGCCTGGAAAAAGGCCTTATCAACGAAGAAATGATCCATGACGAGATGCACCGGAACCATGTGCGGCATGATGCACTGAAGGTCGTAGAGCGCACTCCCCCACTGGCCCCCGCCGCCTGATCACCACAATCCGGCAAGGTAACTGACAGTGGATTACAGTGTCTTCATTCATACCAATCACAAGCAGATTGTCGGTGCGCTGGTTGCCGAATATGCACTGCGCAGAAATTCGCGCAACAACGACAAATTCGATGTCCGCATCATCCATCACCGGGACTATCCGTTCTTCAAGGCGCACGAAGGCCAACTCTACCTGCGCGATGGTGTGAAACGGCCCTGGCTCAATGAGGACCTGCAGTCATTCACACCACTGCGCTTCATGCCGCCGGAGCTGATGGGCTATTCCGGACGTGCCGTGGTGATCGACCCGGACATCTTCGCCGTCGGCGATGTCTGGGAGTTACTATCACTCGACATGATGGGTAAGGCCATCATGTGCCGGGCACGGTCCGGACCCAAGGGCTGTATTGACCGCTGCCTGGCCAGCAGCGTAATGCTGCTGGATTGTGAAAAACTGACCCACTGGCGGGTCGAGCAGCAGTTCAACGAGATGTTCAGCTTCAGGCGGGATTACCAGCCCTGGATCTGCCTCAAGCTGGAGCCGCGCGCGACCATCGGCATGCTTGAGAAGGAATGGAATGACTTCGACCGGCTCAATGAGCGGACAAAAATGCTGCACAACACCCGGCGCAGGACACAGCCATGGAAGGCCGGACTGCCCATTGACTGGCGACCGGCGGACCGGTTCCGGTTATTCCCTCCATTTGCCTGGCTGATGCGCGCCCGGCGCCGGGTGTTTGGTGAATATGCACTGCTGGGTCACTACAAACCGCACCCGGACCCCAACCAGCAAAACTTCTTTTTTGGTCTGTTAAAGGAGTGCCTGGAAAAAGGTATCGTGACCGAGGAAATGATCCGCCAGGAAATGCTTCAGAATCATGTGCGCCATGACGCCCTGGAAGTACTGGATCGGACCCCGCGGCTGGCAGGCGCATGGAGGTAGATGAATTCCCGGCAAGTGTCGTCCTTTTCAAGTAACATGATCCACCATGCGGCACATGTCAGGTGCAGATAAAGACGCCATGCAGGAAGACAGGCAACTTCCGCTGTCTGAAGCCAGAGAAATCATCAAGGATCTGTTTGCCCCGAACCCGTGGATCTACTGGCCGGATTTTCTTTTCAGTATCACACTTGGATGGACTGCCTTTTTCCTGACACTGAAGTCTCCGCCGTTCTCCCTGTGGCAACTGTTTTTCTATATTGTCTCTGCGCTGGCACTGTACCGGGCGGTCATCTTTACCCATGAGCTTGCCCATTTAAGAAAAAACACCTTCAGGGTGTTTCGTTTCGTCTGGAATGTCACCTGTGGTTTCCCGCTGATGCTGCCGTCTTTCATGTACAACGGGGTGCATAATGACCATCACAAAAAGAATATCTACGGCACAATGGAGGATGGTTAATATCTGCCCTTTGCAGTGGAACAGCCATACAAGATCATCATCTACCTGCTCCTTGTATTTGTACTGCCGCTGCTGCTTGCCGCTCGCTACATCATTCTGACCCCGCTCTCGTATGTACATAAAAGGCTCAGGCAACTACTCTGGGAGAGTGCGTCGTCACTCACTATAGATCTTGACTACCAGCGCCCCGCCCCCTCGTCGAGAGACGAACAGACCTGGCGACTGCAGGAGTTTTTTACTTTCGTCTATGGAACAACAGCCGTCGTGCTGATACTAACGGGAATATGGCCCTGGCAGGTACTGGTTCTGTGGTACCTGGTTGCTGTCCTGATGTTCCTGCTGAACTCACTGCGGACCCTGGGGGCGCACTGTTACCGAAACCCCGGCGCTACGGTCATGGATTTCTCTGCACAATACCTGGATTCCGTAAACATCCCGGGCAACCCCCTGATTACACCACTGTGGGCACCGGTCGGCCTTCGCTTCCACGCCACCCATCACCTGTTCCCGAGTCTGCCTTACCATGCCCTTGGGGAGGGCCACCGCCGGTTGGGCGACCAGCTGTCAAGCAAGGCGCTTTACCTGCAAACCACGAGAAACAGTCTGTGGGATGCCCTGCGGCGCTTGTGGCAAGACGCGCATTCCCGTCACCAGATCGGATGATTTTAGCCGTTTAGCCCAGTGAGCAGGTGCAATGCAATCCGTTGATCATTCCCCGCTATTTTCCCCACGGCTCCCCCGGATACTGTCATTGCCCTTTGTTTTAATCCCGGACAGGGCGCACAGTATGGCCCTTGTTACTGTGCTTAATCAGGTCTTTGCCACCGCTCTCGAGGAGGGCGAACTGGATTACCTGCAGGGCCGCACCGTGCATATTCATGTCCAGGACCTGCAACTGGAGTACCGGGTAACCCTGACACAGGGCCGGCTGGCGACCGACCGCGTGGATACCCGGCCGGATCTCTCCATTACCGGCACTGTGTATGCCTTCCTGCAGCTTGCCACCCGGCGCGAGGATACCGATACCCTGTTCTTCCAGCGCCGGTTGCACATGGAAGGCGACACGGAACTGGGCCTCGAAGTAAAGAATTTCCTGGATGGTCTGGACCTGAAATCACTCTGGCTACCCCGGCAACTGGAAACCATATTGCAGAGAACATTAGTGCTCTACGAACGCCTGTTCAGTTGATCAGTTTGTTGCCAGACTACACTATGAGCAAGATCAGGCATCAACCTGCAGGTTGGGTCAGCCGAACAAGCACAACCCGGCATTAACCAGAGATTCCTTAAGGGACCCTTCTCTGATCGAGTGAATCAGCATGTGGAGCAAGGTTACCCGGTGGCCAGGGTGGCTTCTCAAGACCCGCTGTAAATACTTTCCTGTACGCTCAATGGCCGCATCCCTGCGGCCAACGGTCTTGAGAAGCCACCCTGGCCACCGAGTAACTGTTGAGATGGTCGGTAATCCGCTGTCCCGGTAGTTCCCTTGTCAGGAACATCGGCTTCAGGGATGAAGCCGTTGAGCGTACAGGGAGAAGGTGAGACCGGGAACCGGTCGAGAAGCTGGCCTGGGCCAGGTACTTGCAGCGTTCCCTGACAAGGGAACTACCGGGACAGCGGATTCACGCTCGACAGGTGCAACTCACTCGATCAGGGAAAAGCCCCTTAATTGTTCGAAGCGAGCAATAGCGTACTGTCTTCCACGGCGCCGGCCTGGCCGTTTTCCAGGCGGTATACCCGGTCGGCCACGCTGACCAGTGCGGTCTGGTGAGAGATGGCGAGGATGCTCAATCCACCACGTAACTGTTCCAGGGTATGGCAGATGGCGGCCGCGCTGGACGGGTCCAGTGAGCTGGTCGCCTCGTCCAGGATCAGCAGCCGCGGCTGGTGAATCAGCGCGCGTGCAATCATAATGCGTTGCCGCTGACCGCCCGACAGTTTACCGCCGCGTTCACCGACGGTGTTATTCATACCTTCGGGCAATGCGGCAATGAATCCCCAGGCCCCTGCCTGTTTCAGTGCGCGTTCGGCATCCGCTTCACCCAGTGCCGGGTCACCCAGGGTGACATTGTGCAGGATGCTGTCGTGAAGCAGTACGGTTTCCTGTGGTACGTAACCGATCATTTGCCGCCAGGCTCTGGTGTCCAGTTCCTGCAGTGGTGTGCCATCGACCCGGATGGTGCCTGACTGTGGTTGCAACAGACCGGTAAGCAGGTCGATGATCGTGGTCTTCCCGGCACCCGATGGTCCGACCAGCAGGGTGAGTGAACCGGCCGGGACTTCCAGCGTCAGATCGTTGAGTACCCGGAACCCGTCATAGGCAAAGTGCACCGAGTCAAACTGTATTGCGTGCAGCAATGCCGGTGTTTTGCCCTCCGTGAACTGTTCCCCGCTCTGCCGCGCCTGATCGATGGTCTGTTTTATCGACCAGTAGGCACTCTCGCCAATCACCATTCGCTGGTATTGCCGCTGCACCTTGCTGATCTGCCTGAGCATCCTGCCCAGCACGACGACCAGCACCAGCACCGAAGCAAGTGGCATTTCATAGTGCACCAGTGCGATGAACATACCGGCGGCAAGCATAATGATCAGCATTTCTTCCTGGAATGCACTGAGCATGGTGGTGCTGTAGACCTGGCGTCGCAGCGTTTTGTTGAGCCGTGACGTCTCCATGGCCAGTACGCTGTCGGCCAGGTACTCCCGTGCCATGGCCTTCAGCGGTTTGACTGATTGCAGGGTATCTGTCAGGCGGGACACCAGGGCAACCAGCAGGCCGGTCTGCCTTTTGCCGGCCTTCCGGGCCATGCGTATCAACAGGAAATGCGAAATGGCGGCAACAACCAGCCCTGCCATCATGCTGATGAGTGTGGCTTGCCAGGAAACGGCGAGAGCAACCGCGCCATAGATCAGCGCCTGTATAAAAAAAGTGATCATCAGGGAACCGTTGACAAAGGCTTGTGAGGAGCGGTGCGCCTCGGTGGCCAGGGAGTTGGCAAGCTTGCCCGCCGGTTGGCTGAGGAAATACTCCCAGCGGCTCCCGAGTACTGCGCGCAGCATATCCAGTCGCAGATCAGTCGCGACCATGGCTGCCGTGTAGCCTACCTGCTTGTTGGCAACCAGCAGCAGCAGAGCTTTCAGGGTGCCTCCAAGCACAATAATCATGAGCATTACACCGATGCCGGGATTGATTCCAATCGCGTGCAGCAGATCAATCACCAGTTGTTCATACCTGTTTTGTGCCACGGATGCAGCATCCGCGCTGCCGCTGATATTGCCATGAGTGGCGATACTGAGCAGTGGCAGCAGTGCGGACAAGCCGATACCTTCGGCAAAACCGGCAAACAGCAGGGCCAGCAACATGACCAGCGTCTGCCAGGGATAGGCACGGAAGAAGGTGAGCATCAAGCGCATGGCAATCTGCGCTTGACGGCGATCTCATCAGCAAGTTTCGGCCAGCGCCGTTTCATGCACAACCACTGGTCCGGCCGGTGACGGATCCAGCCTTCGAACAGGCGATTGATAGCCGCGGTTACCTGCAAAATGTTCTCGTCATCCCCGGCCTCGCCGGCCACCAGCAACGGCTTGTGAAAAACGGCACGGTAGCGGGCGTCCCCGATTCGTTCGATCTGTACCGGTATCAGCGGACAGCCGGTTTTAAGCGCCAGCCATGCCGGCGTGGTCGGTGACGGCGTTGTCAGTCCGAAAAAAGGTAACGATTTACCCGAGTCCATACGCTGGTCCGGTAACAGACCGACAGATCGTCCTGCGCGAATCTCACGCACCAGCCAGCGGACGGCGTTGTGCTTTCCGATGAAACGACACCCGGGCAGGCGACGTTGTGATTGCAGCATCCGGTCCAGTAGCGGGTTGGTTTGCGGTGCATAAACCACGCTAAGTGGTACGCCGGTTCCCGCAATGGCGGAAGCCGCAAGTTCCCAGTTAGCCAGATGTGCAGTGATATAAACAGCAGGCTTTCTGTCTTCAACAATGGGGCGGACTTCTGTGTCGATCTCCATTTTGATGACCGTAGACACACGGCGGTCTGCAAACTTGCGCAAATGGGGGTACTCAGCCAGTACGGAACCAAAGTTCCCCCAGATTTCACGTGCCAGCATCTCCAGCTGATGGTCCCCGATATCGGGGAAAGCAATTATCAGGTTGCGTTTGATGCGCTGTTGCTTGCTTGTGCGCGGCCCGAGCCAGCGGAACAACCACTTGCCGGTAACAGATGCCTGGTCAGGGTGCATCCGGGCAACCAGCAGCCAGAACAGGTATATAAGTGCTGCCTCAACCCGCCAACCGGCAGTACGCAACCACGGCGATCGGCTGCGTTTATTGCGAAACAGGATATGGGTCACGTTTGTTTATTACAGCAATACCAGTCCAGATAATTTCTCCGGGGAATTCCCGAAGTCAAACGAAGCTTAACCCACTCTACCCGCGACTGGCACTAGACAGGGGGGGTCGATTCAACAGCTGCTATCAGGACGATACACTCTGGCCGTTTTTGTATGTTTACCGTTACTTGCTTGACTGAATTGAACGAATGCATGAAGCAGCGAATGGCCCGTTTAATGGTTGTAGCAACGGGAATGCTCCGCCCCGGGTGAACCGGTGTGACTGATTGTGGTTTTAATTTTCCACGAGTGAGGGAAAAAATATGCGGCGCCTTTTAGTAGATGGAAAAACCATTCAGGACAATGGTCATTGTTATACCATTGCCGAGATCGGTCACAACCACCAGGGAAGTCTGGAAACCGCCAGGGAGATGTTCCGGGTAGCCAAGGCCTGTGGGGCGGATGCAGTCAAGCTTCAGAAACGCAGCAATCGCCAGCTGTATACCCGTGCCGCCTATGACAAGCCCTATGAACATACCAACAGCTATGGAACAACCTATGGAAAACACAGGGAATTTCTTGAATTTGGCTGGGTGGAATACCTGGAACTGAAGGCCTACGCCGAAGAAATCGGCATCACCTTGCTGGCTACCGCCTTTGATTTTTCGAGCGCCGATTTCCTGGAAAAACTTGAGCTACCGGCCTTCAAGACAGCCTCCGGTGATCTGAAGAATATTCCACTGCTCACTCACATTGCCAGGTTCGGCAAGCCGATGATACTCAGCACCGGTGGCGGCACGATGGAGGACGTCAACCGCGCCTATGACGCCATCATGCCGATCAATCAGCAACTCGGTGTGCTGCAATGCACGGCAGGTTATCCGGCGAAGTTCGACGAACTCAACCTGAGTGTGATCACCACTTTTCGCGAACGCTTTCCCAATGCGACGGTCGGTTTGTCATCCCACGACAATGGCATATCCATGGCCGCAGCCGCCTACATGCTGGGGGCCCGTATTATTGAAAAACACTTTACGCTGAATCACACCTGGAAAGGCACCGATCATGCCTTTTCGCTGGAGCCTACAGGTTTCCGCAAGATGGTGCGTGATTTGAACCGCCTGCATGTCGCTATCGGTGATGGTACCAAGCAGGTCTATGACAGCGAGATCGGGCCGATCACGAAGATGGGCAAGAAACTCGTTGCCGCGTGTGATTTGCCGCCGGGCTACACCATCCGGCGTGAGGATCTCGCCATCAAATCACCTGGAGACGGCCTGCAACCCTATGACATGGACAAGGTCATCGGGCGCGTTACCAGCAAGGCACTGCAGGAAGACGAGGACATATCCTTTGAGGTTCTGAATGGCACCGAACACTGGGCAAAAACAGCATCCTGACACGATGTTTGGTCTGGACGGCGAGGTTGCCATCGTGACGGGCGCCCTCGGCAAGCTGGGTATCTTCTGGATTGATGCCTTGCTCGGGGCAGGCGCCGCGGTGTTTGCCATCGATCTGCCGGAAGCCGGGGTACCCGCTGATTTTGACAAGCTGCAGGCCTGCTCCGGCCGTAATCGTTTGCGACTGGAACGGGCGGATATTACCGATCGCCTGACACTGGAAAGGATATGCCGGCACTGTCAGGAAGACCTCGGCACCCCTTCCATCCTGGTCAACAATGCCGGCATCGACCGCCCGCCGGCCGGCTCACAAACAGGCTACCGCCTTGAGGATATCCCCATTGAGGAAAACCTGAAAATTCTCGAAGTGAATACACTGGGACTGTTCCTGGCCAGCCAGGTTTTCGGCAGCCGGATGCTGAATGCAGGCCGGGGGTCGATCATCAATGTCGGATCACTGTATGCAAGCGTGGCGCCGGATACACGCCTCTACGAGCATATCGAAAGCGACCCCCCGTTTCTCAAACCGCCCGCCTACGGTGCCTCCAAGGCCGCCGTGGTGAACCTGACCCGCTACCTGGCCACGCTGTGGGCGGGCCATGGCGTGCGCGTGAATACGTTGTCACCGGGTGGCGTGCTGGGAGGACAGGACGAGGAGTTCAAACGCAAGTTCTGTGACCGGGTACCGCTCGGCAGAATGGCGACGGCGCAAGACCTTGCGGGCCCGTTGCTGTTTCTTGCTTCGCAGGCCTCATCCTATGTAACCGGCACCGAGCTTGTCGTCGATGGCGGCTTTACGGCCTGGTAGGGATCCGGAAAACAAGGCGAATTTGATATGAATCTTTCTGAACAGCATGTGGGTAGACCCGTTGAGTTCCTGAACGGGGCAGCAATGATGGCCCTTGAGAATATACCCGCAAGGGTCTCCAACTGGATAAACGGCAAGGAGTGCCCGGCAACGACCGGGAAAACCTTTGCCAAACTGTCACCACACAACGGTCGTCCATTGTGCAAGACCGTACGCTCTGATGCAGAGGATATCAGTATCGCGGTACAGGCCGCAGGCAATGCCCTGTCCGCATGGTCCGGACTCACTCCGGTACAGCGCGGGGACATACTTCAGGAAATCGCCCGGTTGATGCGCAAGCACCGGAATGAAACAGCGGCCATCGTTGCCATGGAAACCGGGATGTCTTTCCATGCCGCGCTGGGCGAAACCGATGCGGCCATTGCGCAGGGCGAGTTTATGGCAGGAGAGGGGCGTCGCCTGTATGGCCGGACCCTTACCAGTGCCGTACCGGATAAATACGCGATGACCATCCGCCAGCCACTGGGTGTTGCCGGACTGATTATTGCCGCCAATACCCCCATAGCCAATGTCGCCTGGAAGGTGTTTCCGGCCCTGATTTGCGGTAACACGGCGGTACTCAAGGCCGCGGAGGGTGCCCCTGCCACCGCCTGGTTCTTCGGCCGGCTCGCCCACCAGGCCGGCCTGCCGCCCGGTGTCCTTAATATTATCCAGGGATACGGACGGGAGGCGGGCTTGCCGCTGGTTGAAAATCCGGGGGTGGACGTCATCAGCTTTACCGGTTCCACGGCTGTAGGCCGCCAGATCGCGGCCGTCGCGGGTGAGCGGCTGGTGAAGGTGTCCCTGGAACTCGGTGGCAAGAATCCCCTGGTGGTCTGTGATGATGCGGACCTGGATAACGCCGTTCACTGGACGCTGCTGTCGGCCTTCAGCAATGCCGGCCAGCGCTGTGCCGCCGCAAGCCGCATCATCATCTTTGATACGGTCTATGACCGGTTCCTTGAACAACTGGTCGCACGCACCCGAAAGCTCAGGGTCGGACCGGACAACAGCGATGACTTCGGTCCGCTCATCAATAAACGGCAGCTCGACAAGCTACTCAGTATCGTCAAGCGGGCGCAACGCTATGGAGCAGTGATCCTGACCGGGGGCCGGCGCATTACCAGCGATTCGCGTGCAAGCGGCTACTATATGGAGCCGACACTCATCGAGAACGTCAGGCCCCACGATGGAATTTCAACGACGGAACTGTTTGGCCCCGTCGCCTGCCTGTACCGGGTCAAGGGCTTCCGTGAGGCATTGCAGCTCGCCAATGATTCACCGTATGGCCTGACGGCCAGCATTCATACCCGCAACCTTCACCGCGCCCATGAATTCACCCGCAAGGTGCAGACCGGGGTGGCGGTGGTCAATGGCGGGACCCACGGCAGTGAACCGCACATGCCGTTCGGTGGGCTGAAGCAATCCGGCAACGGCTGGCGGGAACCGGGCACGGAGGCGCTGGATGTCTATTCCGAGGTGAAAAGCATCTACATGAATATCGACCCGGACGCGGCCTATGGCTGACGGAAAACAACACAGTGTTGCCCTGATTCCCGCACGCGCAGGATCCAGGCGGGTGCCGGACAAGAACATCCGCTTGCTGGCAGGCCATCCCCTGCTGGCTTACACGATTACTGCCGCCAGGCAGAGCGGGATATTTTCCGACGTGATTGTGTCGACGGATTCAGCACACTATGCGGACGTTGCCACGCACTACGGGGCAGAGGTTCCCTTTCTGCGCCCCGCCGGGCTTGCCGGTGATGTCTCTCTGGATATCGAATGGCTGACCCATGCCATCAACATGCTCCGGGATGCCGGTCGTGACTATGACTGTTTCAGTATCCTGCGGCCCACCAGTCCGTTTCGCTTGCCGGAGACCATCCGGCGGGCATGGCGGGCCTTTGTGGCCGAGGACGGGATCGACTCGCTGCGGGCCGTCGAAAAATGCCGGCAGCACCCCGGCAAGATGTGGGTGGTCCGGGACAAGCGCATGTCGCCACTGCTGCCGTTAACGCCTCCCGGGCAGCCCTGGCACAGCAGCCAGTATCAATCCCTGCCCGATGTCTACGTCCAGAATGCGAGCCTGGAAATAGCCTGGACAAGGGTACTTGCCAAACACACTTCGATTGCAGGCAACGTGTTGCTCCCCTTCCTGACCGAAGGCCACGAGGGGTTCGATATCAACAGTGAGTCTGACTGGGACCTTGCCGGGCAGCTGGTAAAAAACAGGCAGGTCCGGATGCCATCAATCGACTGTTTTCCCTACCTTACAGAAGGACTTTGTCAACAATGCTAGAGATCAAGCTCATCCCTGCACGGGAATTTCAGCGCATATGCGAATCCGTCCCCGATAACCACGCCCGACTTTCACTGCTGGCCGACATGTGCCGCGCCAATACCCTGGCCAGTGTGAAACGGGCCGGTTCGGGGCACCTGGGGTCCAGCTTCAGCTCCATCGATATCGTCACGTACCTCTATTATTGTGAAATGAACATCACCGGTCTGGGTATCCAGCACCCCGACCGCGATATCTATTTTTCCTCCAAGGGACATGACGCGCCTGCCTACTACGCCGTGCTGTATTCACTGGGGATCATATCCCGGGCGCAGTTTATCAACCTGCGGCGGCTCGGCGGGACCGACGGGCACCCGGATGTAGGTATCGACGGCGTCGAAACCAACTCGGGTTCTCTGGGAATGGGGATCTCCAAGGCCAAGGGCATGGCACTGGCAAGAAGGCTGCAGGGCACGGCCGGACAGGTCTTCGTGATGACCGGCGATGGCGAGCTGCAGGAGGGACAAATCTGGGAAGCACTGCAGACCACGGCCCACCAGTCAGTCAGCAACATCACCGCGATTGTTGATTGCAACAAGATCCAGTCCGACAAGCCGGTGGCGGAAATTATCGACCTGGGTGACCTGGAGAGAAAGTTCGATGACTTCGGCTGGCATGTAGCACGTTGCGACGGCCACGATTTTGCCAACCTGGAAAGAGCATTCACCGAACTCCGGCAAATACCGGACCGGCCAAAGATACTGATTGCCGATACCATCAAGGGCAAGGGGGTTTCCTTTATGGAAGGTCCGGCTTCCCTGGATGCCGGCAAGGGTCTGTATGCATGGCATTCCGGCGCACCCGATGATGCGGCCTTTGCCACCGGTTATGCAGAGATCACCGGGCGACTGTCCGGGCGCTTCGGGGAACTCGGGCTTGATCCGCTGCACATGGAAGTCATCGAGACCCGTGCGCAACAATGCCCCCGGCTCAGGGACAGCGCCGAGAAGGTGGTGGATGCCTACGGCCAGGCGCTGCTGGAACTGGGCGCCGGCCGGGAGGACATTGTGGTTCTGGATGCAGACCTGTCCGCCGATTGTGGCCTGCGGGCATTTGAAGCGGCCTTTCCCGAACGTTTCATTGAAAATGGCATTGCCGAACAGGACATGGTCTCCACCGCCGGTGGACTGGCCCTGCAGGGTTACCTGCCGATCGTGAATTCCTTCGGGGTATTTCTAGCCTCGCGTTCCAATGAGCAGATCTACAACAATGCAACGGAGCACTCGAAAATAATCTACGTCTGCCATTATGCCGGACTCATTCCGGCCGGCCCCGGCAAGTCGCACCAGAGCCTGCGTGACATTTCCCTGTTCGGCGCCCTGCCCGACTGCGTAATCATCGAGCCCTGCAACAGCACGGAGACCAGACAAGCGCTGGAATGGTGTGTGAATACGGCCACACATACCTGCATGATCCGCCTGGTCATTTCACCATCTCCCGGGACGATGCCCATGGCAGCAGACTGCCGGCTCCGCTTCGGCAGGGGCAGCGTGTTACACGAAGGCCGGGATGCGCTGCTGTTCAGTTACGGCCCGGTCATGCTGCATGAGGCCCTCACGGCCGCCCGCTTGCTGCAGGACGAGGGTATTTCCCTGAAGGTGGTGAACCTGCCGTGGCTGAACCGTGTCGATATCCCGTGGCTTGAGGAAACCGTCGGCGCCTGTGACACCCTGATTGTCCTGGATGACCACTCGCAATACGGGGGTCTCGGTGACTGCCTGCTGAATGCCTGTATGTCATCCGCAACCCTGCGCGGCAGGCAACTGCTGAAGTTTGCCATCGAGGACCATCCGGCCTGTGGCACACCGCAGGAAGTGCTCGATTATCACGGTGTCAGTGGCCTGCGCCTGGCATCCCGCATCCTGGCAGCCGTGCAGGCGCAACCGGGTCAATTGCTGGAAGCCGCTTCCTGATGCAAACTAGAGTCCAGGCTTATCCCCGTTCAGCGAGGGCCCATATCAGGGCAGGGTGCGCCGTGCGCACCATGAGGCTGGCTGTTAACTCCCACAGGGTGCGCACAGCGCACCCTGTGATACCCCGAATCCTCCAGTCCCGGACTGTTGCGAGACCGGCATGAGCACAACCGATGCACTGCTGCTGATCCCGGTCGAGAACCAGGTGCGCGAGCTTGATCCCAAGCTGCTGCTTGCCTGTATCGCGGCACGCCACGGCTTTGCCTCGGTCATCGGCTCACGCCGGGAACTGGAACTGAGCATTGATTCCTTTCCCCGCGCCATCTACCTGTCCAAAAGCATGACCATCCGCAGCCTGCTGTTTTTCCGGATTGCGCGCCGGCTGGGCCATAAAATCGTCGCATGGGATGAAGAGGCCCTGGTCCACCTGCCGCCCGAAACCTATTTCTCGCGCCGCCTGAGTGCGCTGTCCATCCGCTATGTGTCGAGACTGTTTGCCTGGGGGCAGGACAACGTCGAACTGTGGCGCCAGTATCCGCACCTACCCGCCAACACCCCGATACACGTCATCGGCAACCCGCGCGGTGACATGCTGCGCTCGGAACTCCGTGCTTTCTACCAGCAGGATGCCGAGACATTGCGCAACACCCACGGCAACTTCATCCTGGTGAATACCAACTTCAACCATGTAAATGCCTTCGGGCCGGACATGAACCTGTTCCGGCCCGTGAAAAAACCAGGCGCGAAGGCACGGTTCGGCCGCTCCGCACGGGGTATGGGCCGGGCCTATGCCAGCGGACTGGCAGACCACAAACAGGCCGTGTTCAGTCACTTCAGGAAGCTTATTCCGAAACTGGAACTGGCCTTTCCGGACTACCGGATCGTGGTACGACCCCATCCCACGGAAAACCACGCGGTCTACCACCGGATCGCCGCCAACTGCCAGCGGATCCTGGTCACCAACACGGGGAATATCGTGCCCTGGCTGATGGCGACCAGGGCACTGATTCACAATGGCTGCACCACCGGGGTCGAGGCCTATGTCATGGGTGTCCCGGCCATCAGCTACCGGGCAACGATCAATGCCGCTATCGACGATGGCTTCTATCGCCTGCCCAATCGGCTGAGTCATGAATGCTTCGGCTTCGGGGAACTGCAGGCGACGCTGCAGAAAATCCTCGACGGTGACCTCGGCGTTGCCAACACCCGTGCGCGCCAAACGCTGATTGACCGCTACCTGTCGGCACAGGACGGCCCGCTGGCCTGCGAGCGACTGATCAACGTGCTGGAGGGTATGAAAGTCAGCCAGCCCGCGGCATCCGGACAGGCCGGATTCAGACAACTGGAACGCTGGCTGTTGACGAAGGGCCTGCAGGTGGCGCGGCAGTTTAAATCACGCCTGCCGGGCTCGCATAACCTGCCGGAATTCCAGCGCCATCGCTACCCGATCATTCCTGTCGATGATATCCGCACCCGGATAGTACGGTTGCAGGGACTGCTTGGCGACCACGAAAAACTGAGCGTCGAGCCGCTGTCCGCTGTCAGTTTCCGGGTTAGTGCCTAGGGCCGGCCGTTACCGGTCACAGACATGCACATGACGACCGCACAGGTGCCACTCATCATTCCGGTGGAAAACCAGGTACGTGAACTGGATCCCAAGCTGTTGCTTGCCTGTATTGCGGCCGGGCGTGGCTTTTCCACGATTATCGGTTCACACCGGGAAATCGACTTCCGGATCACCTCGTTCCCGCGCAGCCTGTACCTCTGCAAGAGTTTTACGGTGATGAACCTGAAGATGTTCCAGATCATGTCCCGGCTGGGCCACGAAATCGTTTCCTGGGATGAAGAGGCTCTGGTGCACTTGCCGGCCGACATGTATTTCTCGCGGCGATTGTCACCTCGCTCACTGAAATATGTGTCGCATTTATTTGCCTGGGGTGATGACAATGCCGCATTGTGGCGTCAGTACCCCGGAATGCGCAAGGCGCTGCCGATCCATGTGACCGGGAACCCGCGGGGTGATTTGCTGCGGCCGGAGATCTGTGATTTCTACCGGACAGATGCCGAAGAGATCCGCTGCTGTTACGGGAAATTTATCCTGGTCAACACCAATTTCAATCATGTGAATGCCTTCTTTCCGAGCCAGAACCTGTTTCGCCCGGTAACCAGGGCCGGCGCGATAGCCGGGTTCGGCAAGGCCGGCAAGGGAATGAGCCGTGAGTTTGCCGGAACCCTGCGGGACCACAAGCAGGCCCTGTTCGAGTACTTCCAGCAACTCATCCCGATGCTTGAACAGGCCTTTCCGGACTACACCATTGTCGTGCGGCCACACCCGACAGAAAACCCGGCGGTCTATTCCCGGATTTCCGGGCATTGCCGGCGGGTAAAAGTGACCAACGAGGGCAATGTCGTTGCGTGGCTGATGGCCACAGAGGTGCTTGTTCATAATGGCTGTACCACCGGGGTCGAGGCCTGCGCCATGGGGATTCCCGCCATCAGTTACCGGCCGGTCGTCAATGACAACATCGATCAGGGCTTCTATCAACTGCCCAATCAGCTGAGCTACCAGTGCTTCAGTTTCCGGGAATTGCGGGCCACCCTGGAGAAGATACTCCGCGGTGAACTCGGTGCGGCGGATGGTGCAGAACGCAGCGCACTCATGGACCGCTATATCACCGCACGTGATGGTTCGCTTGCCTGCGAGCGGATGGTGGATGTCCTCGAATCCATTTCGCAAGCACGGTCCGGCTTACCGGGACCGGGCCCTTCCAGCCAGCTGGCGGGCCGCTGCCTGGCGAACGGACGGCGCCTGCTTAAGTGGTGTAAATCCTGGTTGCCGGGGACCCATGCGCCGCTGGAATTTCATCGACACCGCTATCCAGGCATCACCCTGGATGAGCTGCGTCAGCGGATTACCCGCTTGCAGCAACTCCTCGATGACAACACGCGCCTGCACGTAGAACAGGTTCATGATCAGATATTCAGAATCAGCGCCTGAGGGCTGGAGGGTAATGTGAAAATAATGATATTGGGGTTGGGTAAATCGGGAACCACCGCGCTCCTGTACAAGGTGGCCGCCGGGCTGCCCGGTTGCCGCGCCTTTTCCGGCGGCAGGCCGGGTAAATATATCGGCGATTACGATAATGCGGTCTACAAGCACACCTATGAAGAACGCAAGGGCAAGGATTTCGATTTATACCGGGAACACCTGAAAAACGAGCACTACGACCGCAAGATCTGGATTGCCCGTGACCCGCGCGATGCTGCCATCAGCCGGATGCTGTATCGCTGGCACCGGGGATATGCAGGACACAAGGGACAATACCTGTATCACCTGGGCCTGATAGAGAAAAAGGAACGCAACCCGGGGTCTGTCCCCTTCCATGAAATCTGCCGCTATGCGGGACACGATGACTGGCCGATCAGCACGGAGGAAGTGGTGGAAGAAGAACGCATCCGTTACCAACAGATGTGTCATTTTACCAGCCGCCTGGGGAGCGAGTGGTTCCGGTTTAGCTATGAGGACATGGTGGGCAAAAACTACGCGGCCCTGAACGACTATCTCGGTTTTGAGGTGCAGGAGGACACCGAGGTCCCGCAATCAACCGGCAAGGCCAAGGTCATCCGCAAGAAGGCAACCGGCGACTGGCGCCACTGGTTCACCATAGTGGATACTGAACTGTTCAAACCCGCCTATCTACCCTACATGGAGCTGATAGGCTACGACTGTGACGACTGGACACCCGCCCCAAACCCGGTCATAGAACCCGAATTTGCATCTCGCTATATGCAAAGCCTCCCTGAGCGGGTACCAAGGGATATAGTCCGGCAATTCGGTAAACAAACACTGCGACTATTCCGGAAAAAGGCCAGCTAGTCACCAACGAACTCTCTACTGCCACATTCACCCCCACTCCCAGAGGGAGAGGGAGTTAACGGGGCAGCAGTGTTCTCATAAATATCTTCATTAGCTGATGTTACCAACAATTCAACCAACGTTTACAGGAAAGTAGCTGTGGACCATGAATAAAATTATCCACAGCATCCGCCTCGTCGCCTTCGACTTCGACGGTGTATTCACCGACGACATGGTCTACATCCTGCAAGACGGCACAGAAGCCGTACGCTGCTTCCGCGGCGATGGCATCGGCTTGCAAAAACTCGCACGCCTCGGGATCAAGACCGCAATTATCTCCACTGAATCCAGCCCCGTAGTCTCATCCCGGGCCCGCAAGCTGAAAGTCCGCTGCATACAAGACTGCCAGGATAAACGCACCGCGCTGGAAGAACTCATAAAAGAACTAGACATCACCCTCGCCGAGGTCGCCTTCGTCGGCAATGATATCAACGACCTGCCAATACTCCGTTGTGTCGGACTGCCGGTCATCGTGCGCAATGCCCACCAGGACATCATCCCGTATGCGCGTTACCAGACAGGCAACCCGGGCGGTCAGGGCGCCGTCCGCGAGGTATGCGATCTGTTCGAGCAGGCACTGGCATCAGCAGATACCGGAATTCCTGCCTATTCCTGACAACAGGCAAATAAAATGCTCTACAGACAGTTGATAAACGGTTTCTCCAGGTTGACGCTGGGCAGCAGTACGGTTGATTCCATCATCGCGGATGAAGGCCGGGTGGGATTCAGGAGATACCGCAAACTCAGGTCACGCACCAGGATGCTCAACAGGGAATTTCATACCAACGGGAGTTGCCTGGAAGACCTGTACGATGTGTATTTAAAACACCATACCCCGGTGACCCTGCCGGTTGCACTGATATCCCAGATCCAGCGCTCCGGAGGATCGCTTCTCAGCCAGCTGTTTGACGGTCATCCACTGTTGCATGCGCATCCCTACGAACTGAAGACCGGCTACCCCAAGAAATACCTGTGGCCGAAGATCGACCTGAATGACCGGCCGGAACACTGGTTTGAAGTGCTGTTCGAGGATAATGTCATCAAGGACTTCAGGGAAGGATATAAAAAAGGCCCGCAGTACGATACCACCTTCCCGTTTGTATTTATCCCGTCTCTGCAACGGAAGCTGTTTCTGAAATCCATTGGTTCGGGAAAAACAGCAACGCCGAGAGACATCTTCGATGCCTACATGACTTCCTATTTTTCCGCCTGGATCAATAACCAGAATTGCAACGGCGAAAAGAAATTCATTACCGCATTCACGCCGAGACTGACGATGATGGAAGACAACATGGAATCGTTCTTCAGTGTCTACCCCGATGGCCGGTTGATATCAATCATCAGAGACCCGCGCAACTGGTTCCCATCCGCCTGCCGGCACAAGATAAAAAAACAGAAATACCAGGACATTACCAGCGCGCTGATGCAGTGGAGAAAAAGCGCCCGGGCGATGCTACGGGACAGGGAAAGATATGGCGAGCGCGTACGTATCATTTGCTTCGAAGACCTGATCAACAGAACCGAAGCCGTCATGCGTTACCTGGCAGATTTTCTGGGCATAGATTTTGACAGTATCCTGCTGGCGCCTACCTTCAACAAATCACCCATCAAGGCCAACACCAGCTTCCGGCTGGAGCAACCCGGTATCATGACAAGCACCCTGTCGAGGCACACCACGCTGGGGAAGGAAGAACTGGATATCATCGATGCCGTAACGAGGGAGCCATACCAGGCTGTACTCGATAAAGCCGTAGTACTCTAGGGAACCTCTGATTAATTCAAAATTTCCGTCATTGCGAGCGAAGTGCGGCAATCTCGTGCAATGGAATCAATCGGTTAGAGATTGCCGCGTCACTTCGTTCCTCGCAATGACGAATTAATC
>Ga0114931_10002035_pt1 | contig 25761 bp, 33 predicted proteins | sample 2SBtaG_FD_89579 | JGI IMG/M metagenome (GOLD analysis project Ga0114931, IMG submission 89579) | Deep subsurface microbial communities from Kolumbo volcano to uncover new lineages of life (NeLLi) - 2SBTROV14_V59a metaG | ecosystem: Environmental > Aquatic > Marine > Volcanic | place: Kolumbo... | reverse complement strand
CGGGTTTAAACTCATGTCAAAGGGAGGCAGCCCTATTTTTCTAAGTAATGGTGGAAGTGAAATCATGGATATAATTCATGAAAATGAGTATCCTAAGCCCAAAAAAAAAGGCAAAAAAAAGAAAAAAAGTTGGATGAAGGAATACAAAAAATATCTTTCTTCAACACTACTTAAGAATAAGACTGTTAAATCCCAATTAAAAAAATTAAAGATTGTTATTGACCAAAGCAATGGCACAGGTTATGTGGAAACAGATGTTCTCAAAGAAGCAATGCCTAAAGCAAAAGTCATAAATACAAGAATATCAGGAACATTTCCAGGACACGACCCTGATCCACTTCATCCTCAAAGTAGAAAAAAACTTGGTATTGAAGTTAAGAATACGAAGGCATCATTTGGCATAATATATGATGGTGATGCTGATAGAGTTTGTTTTGTTGATGAAAAAGGACAATTCATAAGACCTGATATATTACTTAATATTATGGTTAAAGATTACAAATCTGGAAAAATAATTTATGATACTAGATCTTCAAAAGCAGTAGCAGAAATTGCAAAGAAACAAGGACTTCATCCAATAATGTCCAAATCAGGAAGATCATATATTATTGAAGCAATGAAAAATGAACAGGCAGAATTAGGAGGAGAAGGTTCTGGGCATTATTATTTCAAGGAATTAAAAGGCTTGGACTGTGGCGGACTTGCAGCAATAAAAGTCATATTAAGATATTTAGCAGACAATACAAAAAAAGAAAAAAATATGTCTGAAATAGTACAAGAAAATAATCCTTACTTTCATTCAGGAGAAGTCAATTTCAAAGTTAAAAATCCAAGTAAAGCATTCTTGATTATAGAACAAGGTTTTAGAGAAGCACAAAAAACATTATTCATTGATGGCCTATCAGTTTATTATGAAGATTTTTGGTTTAATGTAAGAAAAAGTAATACTGAACCTCTAATAAGAATAAATGCTGAATCTGATACCAAAGAAGGACTTGATAAAATAATGAAAAGCCTAAATAAAGTTATGGCGCTTTCTAAATAAATATTTTTTTAATTTGAGAGGTGAATGTAATGTTATTAGAAGGAGTAAATTATTGGGCGGTGCTTACCGCTGCTGTAGCAAATATGATACTCGGAGGATTTTGGTATTCAGATGTTATGTTTATTAAATCATGGGAAAGAATTACAAAAGTTAATATGAAAAAAACACCTAAAATGGCTTTTTTATGGGCATTTATTTCCGCATTTGTAACAGCTTATATTCTTGCAAATGTATTTCAATATGTTGGAGTTGATGGAGTTATAGAAGGAATTACAACTGCCTTTTGGATGTGGCTCGGATTCGTTGCGACAGTGACTGCAGGAATGAATTTGTGGGAAAGAAGGCCTATAAAATTATATTTAATAAACAATGGATATAACTTATTATCCATGATTGTTATCGGAATAATTCTTGCTGTCTGGTGAATCAGCAACAATTTTTCTTAATTTTTTCTTTAGTCTCTTATAGGTTTTTTTCTTTTTGTATTTTAGATAATTATTTTTTTTTATTGCTTGTTTTAATCTCTCAACAGATTCTTTGTCTTTGTAAGATAAAATATTTTTACTGATATACTCATCAAGTAATTTTTCTCTGTCAACCCACGCCCATGCACGTTTGTTACCATCATCACGCGCATCTCCTAAAAGAATGTTTGAAATATCTTTGTATTTGATATTTGATTTTTTTACATAATTTATTGAAGAAGTGTAAGTTTTAAACTCATCCACACAAGAGTTATCTTCTTTGCCCTCAACATCTTCAACTATTTTTTCTAATGATTCCGCGGTCTTTGTTGTTTTCAGAGTTTTTTTTCTTTTAATTAAATCATATGTTTTTGTTGAGTATTTTTTTATAGAATCTAAAATATCTTTGCTAAAATCAATTACTTTTGGAAGTGTGTTTTTTAAAAAATCATCATCAGAAAAACAAATAGAATTATATTTATTAGAAAGAACTACAACATCAGATTGCAGCCCTATTCTTAAAGAATTATACCCTAAAAAGAAATCATAAACATTATCTATACTTTGTTTTAGTAAATCAAAGAATTTAATATTTAACACCTCTTAAATTAAATGGAGCATATACAATAATTTTTTGTTTAATACGTTCCTCATCAAAAATATTATTATTATATTTTAAATTATAATTAATAACTGCTTCTGCTGTTTTTGAGACTAATTCTTCATTGCTAGTTCTCAACAATTCTTTAATTTTATCCATGAAAGACAATCCTTCAGAAAAAACAAATTGACCCATAGGAAAAGGATCTGATCGTAAGCCCTTATAATTTTTTATCATAGATTTTGGAATTTTTATTGCGCAGCCAAGTATCAGTTTGTTTGTTTTTTTAATATTATTATAATCTAACAACAAATTTTTTTGTTGAGGATTTTTCATATATTTTTTCGCAATTTTCTCTATAGTATCTTCTTGTTTTACCATATACCAATATTTTTCATTTTTTGCATAACTCTTTTTAATATTTTTTTTATTTGCCTGAATTTTTATTTCTGGCAGCTCATATTTTATTATTTTTTCAGGTTTTTTTACACCATAATTATAAGATTTAGTTTCAATATATTTTTTTGTTTTGATAATATCTATATATTTTTGTTCTAGTTTTTCATAATCATCCTTTAATCCTTCATATTTAATTCTTGATTCATTGTTAAATAAAGTGTCGAGTTTATTGTATGCATACTTAGAACTTGTTGCTATTTTATCACCACAAGCATTATATAAAAATATAGTTCCAAGAGATGCGGTAAACAAAGACTTTTTTAATTTTGTTCCCAAAAAAAAATTTTTTAGATAATTTCCAATAATGGCAACGCCTAAAAAACCTGTTGTCAAAATTTTTAGTCTTCTTTCCCTTTTTTTCTTTTTACTTAGTTTTGCCATATAATCACCGTCTTATATAACTATATTTGTTATAATATTCTTTTACAAAATCAGATAATTCATTGAAATTATTTTTAATATAATTACTCGATAAAAAATTAGAGACTACTTCCTTATTTGTTTCATATTTTGAATAATTTATTCTGAAAAAAATTTCTTTTCTTTTTTCTATTAGATGTTTGATAAATTTTTTCTGATCAATTTTTTCAAATAAAGTTTCTCCTAGCAAAAATATATTCATCAAATATCCTATAAAAGATTTATTTTTCATTTTTATCAAGGATTATTATTTTTAATATTGTTATTCACATTATTTTTGAAATTGGTTTTTGCAGAATTTAACAATGGATCTGAAACCAAGTATGTTAATGCGCCAACTGCAATTGAAACTCCTAACTTTTCTCTTGCGGATGAATATTCTTTTTTAGTAGAAAAATTTTTCATACTATCAATTATTTCAGGTCCTTTATATGCAGTAAAAATTCCTGCGGCACCACCCGCAATAGTTCTTATAAGCGCATCATCTCTTTTTCCATTTAATCTGCTATTTACATATAATCCTGTAAGTAAAGCAACACCTGCATCCCATAAATTAATAGCCAATATTTGCACCTCCAAGTATCTAAAGAAATTTAATTTAGAAATCTATATTTTTATTTGCATGAAAATTTCGGAAGATATACGATACTGTCGAAAGAAATAATTACCTATAGATAATAATTTGAAAATAATTTGAAAATTTAGAAAAAAAATTAAAGTGCATTTCTAATTGCGTTAATGTGATCAGCTATTTCTTGACCTTTTTTTGTAAGAGTAATTATTTTGAGTCTTCCTTGTTTTTGAAAAGAAACAATGTTTGCCTTTTCCATTTCTTGCAATATTTTTACTACGTGACTATATGTACAATCAACCATTTTTGCAAGGGAAGATGCATAAACTTCAGAATTACTGTTCTTTAGGCTCACTAACATCATTGCAGGTTTCACCCTGAAAAAAATCCCAAACACCTTCTTATTTTTCAACTGTGTAACCCCCATATAATAACTCTAACATATAAATTGTAAACATATTGTTAGATGATATAATATTGTAAATGTAAATTATTTATATAGTTTTTGATTTTGAAAATATTTTATTATTTCAACATAACACTTAAATATGAATACCTCCTTCATATGTTTATGACAATTAAAATTGTGAATACTTTAACCAAGAAAAAAGAAGAGTTTAAACCAATAAAAGACGGAAAGGTAGGAATATACAGCTGCGGACCTACAGTTTATAATTATGCCCATTTAGGCAATTTAAGAGCATATATTTTTGCAGATACCCTTAAAAGAATGTTTCTATTAAACAAATACAAAGTCAATCACGTAATCAACATAACAGACGTAGGACACCTAAGTGATGATGGAGATAACGGAGAAGACAAAATGATGAAAGGTGCAAAAAGAGAAGGCAAAACTGTTTGGGACATAGCAAGATTTTATGAAGATGCTTTTAAAGAAGATATGCACTTATTAAACATTCTTGAACCGACAACTTATTCAAGAGCCACAGAACATATTAAAGACATGATTGAACTAAATAAAAAAATAGAATCAAATGGGTTTACATATGTAGCGGAAGGAAATCTATATTTTGACACAAGCAAATATAAAGATTATTGGCAACTTTGGGGCAAACAACCTTCAGAAGAAGATATGCGCGGAAGAGTAGAAAAAGATCCTCATAAAAAAAATCAAACAGACTTTGTTTTATGGTTTACAAGACACAAGTACAAAGACCACGCAATGGAATGGGATTCGCCTTGGGGAAAAGGTTTTCCTGGCTGGCACATAGAATGTTCTGCAATGAGTTCAAAATACTTAGGAGAAGAATTTGACATTCACACAGGAGGTGTAGACCATATTCAAGTACATCACACAAATGAAATAGCTCAAGCAGAATGCGGTTTTGGTCACAAATGGGTTCATTACTGGATGCACAATGAATTTTTAGTAATAAAAGATTCGGAAAAAATGGCAAAATCTACTGGAAACTTCTTGCGACTTCAAAGCATAATAGATAAAGACTATTCTCCTCTAGATTATCGTTATTTCATACTTGGAACTCACTATCGAAAAAAAGTGATGTTCTCTTTTGAAGCACTGGACTCTGCAAAGAATGCTATGACAAAACTAAAAAACAAAATTTTAGTTTTAAAAAAGGAAGAAACAAAAGATGTTGATTCAAAAATTGTTGATGAAATAAACGCAAAAATCGTAGAAGATATGAGCGATGACTTAAACACGCCAAAAGTTCTAGCAACACTTTGGGACTTTCTAAATTCAAATGCAACACCTGCTACCAAGCTTGAATCACTTTCTATTTTTGACGAAGCATTAGGTCTTAAATTAAATGATATTAAAGAAAATTCTATTCCTAAAGAAATTCTAGAACTAAAAGAACAAAGAGACAAAGCTCGCCAAGACAAAGACTGGAAAAAATCAGATGAACTTCGAGAGTTACTAAAAGAAAAAGGATACCAGGCTCTAGATTCCAAAGAAGGAACAGAACTTAGAAAGATTTAACTTCTGTTAACTTTGTTTTGACTTAAATCATAAGGATTGTGTCTTGGACCGCTATAATACAAATTATATTTTGCTAAAATTTTTCCGGAACTTGAATCATATTTTTTTAGATAAAGAACTTCATTAGAAGGTTTACTAGACAAAAAACGAGTTTCAACAGCAAAACCAACATAATCTCCTGCTATCAAAGGAATTGTTTTCGAATAAAAAAAATCCTTTTCATTTGAATTAGCTAATCTAAATCTGCCTTCAATAAATTCAACGCCTTCTCTGTACACATTATAATATTCTACATCGTCAACATATCCTTCAAACACTCTATTTGAGGGATATTCTTTAAACTTCTTGTCAATCCCTGTAAATTTCAAATACACTCTAATCCTCTCCGTAAACTGCTAATACTTCGCCCGTTTTTTTATCATATTTTTTTAAGTAAGCAACAGAATCATAGTTTCTCCCACCAAAAAAACTACTTTTTAATACAAAACCAACATAATCTCCAACCGAAACATATCCAAACATTATTTTTTTATAATGATTAAGAGTTTGGTCTCCTTTTAAAGAAAATACACAATATTTTCTGCCATAACTATTATTGATTGAATCGTAATAAGAATCATGATTAAAAAAAACTAAATCAACTATTCCTTCTATAATCCTTTTTCCTTCATATTTTTCAAAGTCAGAATCATTAACTGCATAATTTTTATTCATTTTTTAGCTCCGCAAATTTTTATTGCAGATAGACATAGAGTTGTTATTTACTTAAACATATTTAGCATAGAAATAGTCATAGTGATGATATTTATAGAGGAAGATGAGAGAACAATAAAAATAATTAATAAAAAAAAGAAAAAAAAGAAAAAATCAACTTATTTCTTTGTTTTTGCTGCAACACTTCCAATCCAAATTGTTGCAAATACAGCAATTATTGTTACAATTATCGCATATACCCAAGGTCCACCTGAAGATAGTGTACAAAGTGCTCCTGCGCCCTCTGAACCACAAGGACCAACAAATAATGCTTTAATTGCATCGTTCCAAGCTAATGCTGCAACCAATCCAAATGCTGCTGTAATAAGTGCTGCTAGTTTTTCTACTACATCTTTTCTCATATTTACCCCCCATAATAATTATGCACAAATGAACGTGCTAATAATCAAATAAATATATTTTATTTATAAATTTAATTGATTAGTTTAACAAAAAGTACAAAGTAAACGCCCGAAGGAGGATTTGAACCCCCGACCTCTAGATCCGCAATCTAGCGCACTATCCAGACTATGCAACACGGGCAAATAAACTGTGTTCCAAATTCAGACCGCTATAACCTGTGTTTTGAACCCTGTTATATAAATGGACCCATTTGTCTTTTAAGTTGTTCAATTGTATCAACAGGCAACGGATCAACGTGATACCTTAAAGCAAGGTAGTAAGATGTTAAGTCTCCTGCATAAATTGCTGTAAATATCTTAGTTAAAACACTCCCCTTTACATTCAATTCAGTTACAGAAACTTGATTTTTTTGCAAAAGTTCTTTAGAAATTTGCATTCTTTTTCTCATCCTTGAACTGTCAGCATCTGATGTTAACATTACTGCATGAAATATTCCATTTTTAATTTGAAATCCTGTAATCTCATTATGATCAAGTTCAGGAAATTTGTTTGAAAAAGCAACACTTTTTGCGTTTTCATTAACTTGAGTTTTCCACCTGTACGCAATTGAATAAAATCTGTTACTAGAATAAATCAAAGGAATCTTGCCATATAATTTTCCTGATAAATCAATTGCAAAATCATCAAGAGATTGACTTCTAAATTTGTCTATTAATTCCTGAACTTCATCTGTTTTTTTGGTTATTAAGCCAATTTCCTCAAAAACTCTTAATAAAGTAAAAAACATATGAGGCAAAGCGGATCTTGGCGGATAACCTTTTGGAAGTTTTATCAATGGAAGAGTTCCTGTGCTTGTTGCTTCTGCTAAACTTCCACCTGAAGTAATTACGATAACTTGAGCACCTACACCTCTTGCTTGTCTGTAACAAGATTGTGCTTCTTCAGTATTTCCAGAATATGAAGAAATAATAACCAAATCTTTGTTTGTGAGTTCACCAGGAATTGTATAATCACTTACACTCTCAAGAATAAATTTTTCTTTCCAAATATATGTTCTCATAACTTCTGCAGCAATTGCACTTCCACCCATTCCACAATGAATTATTCTCATCCCGGGATGTTTCTTTATTCCTTGAACAATATTTCTGACTTGTTGATTATAAGCTGCTCTAATATCAGCTACAAAACCATTTAAGAATTTCTTTAAATCATGAGTATCATATTTTCTGTGTTTTTCTAAAAATTCTTGATGTTCTAGTGAACTCGATGAAGAGTCTGAGTATTCCATTATTATCACCCTCTTATCGTCTAAAATAAACAAGATTTATATACTTTTTGAAAAGTACATCACTTTATGGAAATAAATCGAGAAGTAAGTAATGAAAAACTTGAAAAATACTTTCAAATAACAGGCGAGGCTCTTAAAATGGCTAAGTCAGCAGAGAAAGATAAATCTAGAATAAAAGAGGCAGAAGATTTTTTAGATATGGCCTCAAGATATTACAGCGATGCAAAGCATTTTAAGGATAAGGGAGATTTTGTTCTGGCCTTTGCAGCATTAAATTATGCGCATGGTTGGCTTGACAGCGGAGCAAGAATAGAACTTTTTAAAGTTAAAGATAGTAGATTATTTACAGTTGATGACTAAAATGACTATATATAAGCAAATGAAATATCTTATTGATACTTGCTTTCTTATTTATGAATTAAAAGAAGGCAATACAAAAAAGTTGGAAACATTTTGCAAAGAAAATGAAGTATTCATAACTGATTTTACCTTAAAAGAACTTAAATACGTTGAACACAAATTGCCTAACATCAAGCATTTCGTAGAACATTTTCTTAAAGAGAATCTTCTATCTTATTTTGAAACAAATATAAATCCTGGTGAGTGGAAAAAAGAAAAAGAATATCTAAATGATGCTGATGAAAATATTCTAAAAAAAGTGAGTGATGCTAGCGACGGAGTAATAGTTGCTGCAGCAATAAAACTAAGAGCCAATATTCTAACAAGAGATAAACACCACATTTTTACAACAAATTTAGAAAACGAATTAACAAAATATCAAATCAAAGTTCTTGACACATTTCCCTGCAAAGAATAATCTTTACTGTTTTTTTTCCTTCTCTTGATAAACGTGCGGTGCCATAAATACTTGTTCTGTTTGAACAGCTAAGCCTTTATCATATGCACGTAAATCTCCTGAATCTAGCATTGAGACACCAGTAAGAACAAGTTCATTTTTAAGAGTCAATACAGCAACTTTATCTCCTGATTCAATATCAGAATCAAGTTTTGAAATGCCTGGAACTTTAAGATATGCTCCATGACAAATTGAAGAGACTGCTCCATCATGAACCCAAATTTTCTTAAGATGTCTAACTCCTTCTTCAATTGGTTTTAAGATTTTTTTTAGTTGATTTTCATCTCCTTGTTCATAATAATGAAATGCATCAGTTAATGTTTGAAGAGTTACAGCATCGTCTTCTTTGAAAGGTCCTGCTTTTGTTCTTCTGAGTTCAGCCATATGTGCTCCGCATCCAAGTTTTAAGCCCATGTCATGAACTAATTTTCTAATGTACGTTCCTCCTTGACAACCTACAACAAATAAAACTTCTCTTTTTTTTCTTTCAAGAATATTCATGTAATAGATGCTTCTTTCTCTGATTTGTCTTTTTACTGCAGATTTTTTTGGTGGAAGTTGAGATATTTTTCCAGTAAATTTATCTATAACTTTATTCAAATCTTCATCAGTTACATTATCATGAAGATGCATTAAACAAACATATTCTTTTCCTGCCGATAAAAGAGCAAATGTTACTCTTGTTCCTTTGGCTAGTGCTACAGGCAAAACTCCTGTAACTCCCGGGTCAAGTGTTCCTGAATGACCTGCTTTTTTTATTTTTAAAATTCTTTTTGCAAAATCAGTTGCTTGATGACTAGATGGTCCGGGAGGTTTATCAATAATAATTATTCCTGAATTTAATAATTCTTTTACAGTTCTTTTTTCTGGAGATTTTCCAAAATTAGGATTTGTATTTGATTCTACTTTTGTCCAAATTTCTACATTTTTTAATCTTTTTTCAAAAGGAAGAAACTGATTATCATTATTTTCTGCCATTATTCTAAACCCAACATTTTGTCTAATTTGTTGCCAACAGTCTTCAAATCATCAAAAGCTTTGTTAACATCTTTTTGAACAACATCAACAAGTTCTTTTAAATTGTTAACTTTAAGAGAATATTTGTTTCTATCATTTGTAACCAAACCTGATTCCATAAGCCTGTTAAGATGATGAACTACTGTTCCTCTGCTAAGAGAAGTGACTTCAGCTATTTCATCACTAGATAAACCTTCACTATCTTTTTTAAGGTCTCTTAACAATATTACAAATATTCTATAACAACTCCTGTCTTTATCTCTAAGATTAAACAATCCTAGAGTGCCTCCAAACCATTGCAAAAGCGCATTTATATTAGGTTCAACTGGAGCTTTTGTGCTGATAATTGTGACTTTTGTGAATTTCATATAAGGTGCTAAACTTCATTTATATAAAAAGGTTGCTGAGAATATACTGTTGACGAGCGAAAAGTATATAAAAGACGCGACAAAGTTATGAATTAAAATGCCTAAAGACGAACAAGATTTTGATGAAGTATATGACGATACTGGACGAGAAGATTTAGTTGAAAACGATGAAATTAGCCCTGAAGAAGAGAGTTTTATGGCTGGTTACGAAGAACAAAAGGAAAGAAAACCTAAAGTTCTTGAAGGAGACGATGCATACGATAAAGCATTTGAATCCACAAAAACTAAATCTAAGAAAAAATAAATCCCTATTTTAGGTAGTACGTTCTGTGAATAAAAAAAATTTGTGTAGATTTATCCCTTATTTCCAATTTCTAAAAGAAGCTTGTTGATAAAAGCATTTAATTTCATAGTTCCATGAACAACGCCATCTCTAGTCCTAACATTTACTGATTCTGATTCTAATTCTTTATCACCAATAACAACAACATAATTAAATTGTTCAAGCTGAGCATTCCTAATTTTTTTATTCATAGTCTCTGCTTTATAATCTGCTTCAACTCTTATTCCTTTATTTTTGAGTTCTTCAATTACTTTATCAGCAAAAATTTCGTGTCTGTCAGCAATAGTCAACACTTTTACCTGAGAAGGACTTATCCATAAAGGAAATTTGCCTGCATAATGCTCAACTAAAATTCCCAAGAATCTTTCCACACTTCCAAGAATTGCTCTATGAATCATAACCACTCTTTCTTTACTTCCTTCATTTCCTTCATAATTCATATCAAATTTTTCAGGCATTTGAAAATCTAGTTGTATTGTGCCACATTGCCATGTTCTTCCAATAGCATCTGTTAAATGAAAGTCAATTTTTGGTCCATAAAATGCGCCGTCACCAGCGTTAACTTTGAAAAATTTCTTCATTTCAAGCAAAGTTTCTTGAAGTGTTTCTTCAGCAAGAAGCCAAATTTTAGGATCTCCCATTGCTTTTTCTGGCTTTGTACTAAGTTCTATTGAATATTCAAAGCCAAATGTACTATAAACTTCATCCATTAATAGCAATAAATCTTTAATTTCATCTTTTATTTGTTCTTTTGTACAGTAAACATGCGCATCATCTTGGGTAAATGATCTAACTCTGAATAGTCCTGATAACACTCCTGATAATTCATGTCTGTGAACTAAACCAAATTCTCCCATTCTTATAGGCAAATCCCTATATGATCTCCACGCATCTTTATATATCAAAACGTGTCCTGGACAATTCATTGGTTTTACTCCGAAATCTTGTTGATCAATTTTTGTCATGTACATATTTTCTTTGTAATGTTCCCAATGTCCTGATTGTTTCCATAACTTGCTGTTTAATATGATTGGAGTTTTTACTAATTGATAATTTCTTAACCTCATTTTCTCTGTCATAAAATCTACTAATTTGTTCCAAATAAAAGTTCCTTTATCATGAAAAAAAGGCATACCTGGAGCTTCTTCTTGAAATGAATAAAGATTTAGTGCTTTTCCTATTTTTCTATGATCTCTTTTTTCTGCTTCCTCTTTCATTTCTAGATATTGGTTTAGAAGCTTTTTATCTGGAAAACTTATTCCATACAGTCTTTGAAGTTGTTTATTTTTTGCATCTCCTCGCCAATATGCTCCTGCAACTTTTGTGATTTTAAATGCTTTTATCATTCCAGTTCTTGGAAGATGAGGTCCTCTGCACAGATCAATAAATTCTCCTTGTTCGTATAAAGAAACAGTATCTGATTTTTCAGTTTTGCCTTCTCCAAATTCTTCTATGTTTTTTATTATTTCAATTTTGTATGGATTGTCTTTGAATAGTTTAAGAGCTTCTTTTATTGACATTTCTTTTCTTACAATTGGAAGATCTGCCTTCATTATCATTTTCATCTCATCTTCAATTCTTATGAGATCTTCTTCTTTAAATGGGGGATGATCAATATCGTAATAAAATCCTTCATTTACAACAGGTCCTATTGTTAATTTTGCTTCTGGAAATACTCTTAAAACTGCTTGAGCCATTAAATGAGCAGAACTATGTCTAAATATATTTTCTCCTTCTAAGTCTTCAAATTTTAGTAAATTTATTTCACTAGTCTCTGTGATTTTGGCAGTAATATCTGTTGGGGTTCCATCTATCATAATTCCCACTGCTTGCCTAGCCAGGCCTTCACTAATTGATTTTGCTATTTCTAGACCTGTTACTCCTGAAGGATATTCTTTTACTGCTCCATCTGGGAATTTTATTTTAATTTTTTTTTCTACCATTTAAACCTAGCTTAAGAGTTCTATGTATTTTATATAAACATTTCTATACCTATTAATAATTCTTAATTTATAAAGCAAAGCTTTATAAGGAAATCTGAAACGCTTGATTTGCATGAAACCAACAACATCAAAATACATAACAGTAAAAAAATCAAAGATACATTCAACAGGAATTTTTGCAAAAAAATTCATTCCAAAAGGAACTAAAATTATTGAATATGTTGGTGAAATTATTTCTAAGAAAGAATCTGATAAGAGAGCGGTAAAACAACTAAGAAAACACATAACAAATAAGCATTATGATGGTGCAGTTTATATTTTTGACTTAACAAAAAATCACGATATTGATGGTAATGTTTCTTGGAATACTGCAAAATGGATTAATCATAGTTGTGAACCTAATTGCGAAGCTGAAAATATTGATGAACACATATGGATAATTGCTTTAAGAGATATAAATAAAGGTGAAGAATTATCTTATGATTATGGTTATAGTATTGATGACTACGAAGATCATCCTTGTCATTGTGGTTCTAAAAAGTGTGTGGGCTATATTGTTTCAGAGGATAAACGTTCTAAACTAAGAAAAATTTTAAACAGCAAAAAGAAGTCTAACAAAAATATTTAAGCAAATAGAAAAAATTTATTTTGCAGAATCAACTTTATAGCGAAATGTGTTTCGTTTTCCAGTATTTTTGTACTTTATGATGTTAGTTTTTCTAAGTTTCTTTAGTGACATAGTTACGGAGCCAATGCTCACACTAAGCGCCTTGCTTATATCTCTTGAAGTAAACCACTTATTTCTGTTTTTACGCAGAAAGTCATACACCTCTTGTTGTCCCATAACATATCTTCTTTGCACATAAAATATATAAGCTTTTGGTTTTTGTGGCTTACCAAAGAATTATTCCCACTAATAAAAGAAGAATGCCTGCACCATTTAGGGCCCAACCAATTTTTTCGTTTTGATTCAGTCCACGAATATATCTGTCAAGAAGTTCCATGTAATCTTGTATGAATTTTTGTACTGAGTTTTTTATCTCGTTAAAGTCTATTTTTTCCATTTTTATTAATGAGTTAATAATGAAGGGCTTATGCCTTCACATAACTGTTTTCTATTCATACATTTAGTACATTGCCAGTCTATATAAATGCTGTTTCCTGAATGTATTCTGTCTGCCATTCTCATACTTGATCCACAACATTCACAGTTTAATAATCTCAAAGTTTCACCTACTTTTTCCCGGTTTCTGTGCATTAATAGCAACTGATATACAAATTAGTATGTTAGTATATTTAAACTAATATTTAAATGTTTCGAAAATATGGTGTGCCTCCCAAATCTTCAAATATTTATTTGCTAAGATAGCTTGTTGCAAACTCTGTTTACAAATTATGCATTGATATGCCTGCACGAATAGACACTTTTGAATTTATACCAAGGTAGCAACTTATTCTTGGAACACACCATAAAATATAGAAAAAAATACTTTCAAACTAAATGAATCTCTAAAATATCATTGTCTTTTAATTTGTGTTTAAGACTAAGTTTTTGACCCGGGAATTTAGCAGATTTACCCCAAACCCTAGCAAACTTGAATTTCTTAACAAAATCTTTATGAAGCTTACTACAAACATCCCTAATCTTAGATTTAGACTCAATAATTAAAGGAACATCAAGATCAGGCTCTTTGCCAGGTTCTTTCATGTAAATACTCATAAGATTCAATTTTTTATATATCAGCTTTTTTAATTCATCAATATGTTCTTTTTGAGTAGCAGAAATAGAAATATCTGCATTGATTTGCTTAGCAAGTTTCTTGGCATCCTCAGGATTAAGAAGATCAATTTTGTTAAGAACTGTGATTGCAGGAACATACTTTTTATTTGCTTCAAGGCAATCAATAAATTCATCAATTGTAATATTTGATCTAATAACAACATCTGCATTATTAATTCTAAATTCTCTAAGAACTGCAGAAATAGTTTCTTTATTTGTATGTGTCAATCTTAATGTTTTGCTTATTTTCAAACCATCCTTCATAGTTTTTTTTATTTTAACGTCAGGAGGCTCTGCATTTATTCTTATGCCCGAATCATAAACTTCCTTAAGTAGTGCTTTATAATGTTCAGGAAATTTAGCATCAATGAGAATCAAAATTAAATCTGAACTTCTAAGAACCGCCAAAACTTCTGAGCCTCTACCTTTTCCAGAAGCAGCCCCATATACTACTCCCGGAACATCAAGAATTTGAATTTTTGCGTGTTTATAGTTTAGAATGCCTGGTATAACACTAAGAGTAGTAAATGCATAAGCCCCAACTTCAGATTCAGCACCAGTTATTCCATTTAAAAGAGTGCTTTTTCCAACACTAGGAAAACCAAGAAGAACAACAGTTCCATCACCAGTTTTTCTAACTGAATATCCGTCTTTTTGACCGGCCTTTCCTCTAGAAGATTCTTTTTCTTTTAATTTAGCAAGTTGAGCTTTGTATAGACCTATTGCTCTTTGAGTTCTTTTATTATATTGAGAGTTTGCAATTAAATCTTCAAGTTCCTTGATTCTTGCATCATTCTTTCCCATAAACCAGAAGGATACCAATACATATATAAATCTTAAGAAAATAGAAATATAATTATTAGCAAACAAGAAATATCAAAAATGACAAATCAGATTAAAGAAATAGTTAATAAGGAAAAATTTAGAAATAAGATAAGAATTGAAGTTTTCAAATCAATTCTAAAAAACAATCTTAACATAAAAAAGGAAAAAATACTCATAATAGGAGATAAAGGGTATCAAAACAACTTATTATCTCCAATTCTTACAAATGCATATTCCTTGGCAGCAGAAGAATTAGGACTTGATTATGAAACTGTTTATCAAAATTTTAAGGGAAGAGGAGATGTTGCAGATAAAATAGTTATAGAAAAACTCAAAATGTTACCCAGAAAAAGCGTACTAATTATTAATATTTCAAATAGAATTGGTTCTCTTGATACTGTCGGATTAAGTTTTAGGAAATTTGCAAAAGATAAAGAACACAGATTTATATCTTCTAGTAGTCTTGGTTTTATCAGCAACAGTAAACTTCCCTTTATAATCGATTGCTTGGACATTGATTACAAAGAAATGAAAAAAAAGACTGAAACATTAAGAAAAATAATTTCAAAAGCAAAAATCATACACGTTTCAAACAAAGCAGGAACAGATCTTACATACAATGTTGAAGGAATAGAAGCGAAAAGCGCAACAGGAATTTATCGTAATCCTGGTGAAGGAGGTAATTTACCAGGCAGTGAAGTATACACTGCTCCAAATGGCAATAAAATTAATGGCATTATCGCAATTGATGGAAGTATTAGAGTAAAAAACAAAACAATACTTATTAATTCTGTAGTTAAACTTACAATTGAAAATGGAAGAATAGTAAAAATAAATAAAACACCTGAAGCAAAAATTCTAGAAGCTACACTCATGTGGGCTCATAATAAAGCAAAAAATCCTGATGGCGTATGGAAAATTGGGGAGCTAGGAATAGGTCTGAATAAGAAAGCAAAAATTATTGGCTCAACCATTATAGATGAAAAAACGTATGGAACAGTCCATTTTGCAATAGGAAGCAACTCTTGGTTTGGTGGAAAAATAAAATCAATAATTCATCTTGATCAAGTCATAAAAAATCCTACAATAAAAGTAGATGGAAAATTTCTTGATTACTAATTGTTCATAAAACTAGTTTCTACTCAAGAAGCAATACAATATTTAGCAAAAAGTTTAAATATCATCGAGAAAGATATGAATTCATGTCAAAAAAGATGGTTTTATTGCTCTTGATTGTATTTGCTCTTTCAATATATTTTGTAACAGGACAAGCATGTAATCCTGGTGATTTCTCACAATGCGGACAAACAATATCTACTCAGGGTCATGGAGCAGTAGAACTGTGCCAAACCTGTTTTTATTGTGGAGATGGAACTGACAATGTTTGTCCAGAAGATTTTTCTGATGGAACACCTGAAACAGATGTAAATAAAAAAAGAATGTATTTAAGAGTTGGAGATGACAGACCTAGTGGCTTTGATAACCCTATTATTTTTGATACAGCTAATGCTGCTTGTCAATCAATGGGAGGAACATGTAGTCCTGGAAGCATTGAAACAAAAACAACACTAGAAGGAGAAAATTGGGTTGCAACAGCAATTGGTTGTGATGAATCTATGAGTTCAGGAGCATATAATGGTTTATATGTAAGAGTTAATTGTGATTTGCTTAAGATGGGTAATTGTCAAGAGTGTCCTGATCCTGATTGCGTAGCAGATGTTAGAGGAATAACATTTGACAATTCAACAGACCAAAACTTTGTAACAACACATGTTAACATAATATCAACAAATAATCAAAACATAAGAGCAGAAGCAGACTCAACCGGCGTTTATTCAATGCAAGCATTCAGAGGAAGAGTGAGAGTTGTTTGTACATCTCAAGATTTTGATAAGTATGAAAAAGAAATATATCTGAAAAAAGGAGATAACCTTGTTGATTGTAGAATGACTCAAGCTACGTGTTCTGCTGAGTGTACACTTCCTGATGTTGATGGAAGCGATATTTGCAGACCAGAATGTGATGGACAAAATGGTTGTAATTTTTATAATTCAACAACGATGTCAATTTGCGATAATGTTCCTTTAGGCTCAACAATAGTTCTTAGAAGAATAGGAACTACAGATTTTGTTGAGGCGGTAACTTGTTGTAGCGGGGCAATACAAACTCTTTACAGACCACTAAGCAATATAAATTCAAATAATATTCCTAATTTATTGACCAGAGATTATAGAAAAAAACTAAACGGTATGCCCGTCACTGTTAGAGTTATAACATACTCAAAAAATTAAGACTCAATAATTAGTTTATACTTAATCCTATTTTCTTGGTATCAATAAAATTATAAATGCTAAAATTCATAATAGGGGAAATATATGTTTAATCCCGGAAGAAAAAAAAGAGGTGCATTATTCTTTACAGTAGATACTATGGTAGCTGGAATAATTCTAACACTAACAATAATAATGATAGTGTCTATGTATATAAGAGAACCTGTTACTCAAGACACATATGTTTCTTTAGTTAATTATGCTAATTACATAACTACGACGCAGATGAAAGACTTTAGAAACCAATACAGATACATTTATAATGATCCTAACGAAGAAGATATGAATTTTTTTGTTTATCAAAAAATTTTCAAATTACACAAAGAAGGCAAAGCAAATATTGCTCAGGATTTAGTTAAAAACATATCTGAGAATATCGAGTCTTTAGTTCCTGATAATTTTGGTATTAGTTACACTCTTAATTATTCGTCGACGGAATTTGATATTTATAGAAGAGGAACTTCTGTTGATAATTTTGCGATTACCAATCTTTCAATAAAAATTTTAACGCATTATCTTGATGAAAATAATACTTTAGTTGGTCCTGCAATTACAAAAATAAGTATATGGTCATAAAAAAATGAAAAAAATATTCACAAAAAAAGGAATTGTGTTTACGTTGCTTTCAGTAATTTTATCTGCAATAATTCTTACAACCTTTTTTTTCAATCAACAATTACCCGTCGACACAGATATTGGAAAAACAAGTATTAGAATTAACTCAATAAATCAATTTCTTAAAGAAATGGACACATACATAGAACATCAAATGATTTCCACTTCAAGAGAAGTTTTTGAAAATATGACCTATTACATGATTTACAATTCTCCAAGTTCGTCGTACTTTCCTAGTGGAAGTGGTAATTTTACGACTCAATTTTTTTCTTGTCATAAATATGGAACACTTATAACTCCTTCTGGAGCTTCGATGCCTTGTTCTGATGGCTTGCAATCCCGATTAGATGAAATGGATCAATTAGCATTATCTCAATTAAATATTCCTAGTAAAATGACTGTTGAAAATATGAAAATATATCAGGTTGAACCTTGGAATGTTGTATTTGAAGCACAAATTACAATTGATATCAATGATTCCTTTGCAAAATGGAATTTGATTAATAATTATACTGTAAATGTGAGCATATTTGATTTGCCTGATCCAACATATGGAGTCAATATACATGTAAATACTCGTCCTTTTAATTATGCACTAAACTTCACTACGCGTACAGAAAATGTTAATTGGACATATAGTCCTTCCACACTAAATATTTTTGCTCTTAACAAATATTATTTCGCATACCCTAATGGACCAAGTTTCCTTGACAGAATGCAAGGAGATTTAAGTGCTAAAGGTGGACCAGCAGGAATTGTTTCAGTTATAATTCCAACACACAAACATTATGAAAGCAATATTCCACACGTAGATTATATGTACTGGACTCAAACAGCATGTAGTGGAACAGAATATAGAACTTTTGACTTCTTTAATTTGTCGTCTTCAACTACAGAAATAAGGTCAGAAATAAATATCACAGAAGATCCTGATGATTATAGCATAAATATGGCTGTTTTGCCTTATGATCTTATAAATCAATCTTTGATGGATAATACAGATTATTATTTCACGACAATTTGTCCATAAATAGCTATTTCTTCGTAGAAAAGTTTATAAACATGTATGACGACAGAAGTACTATTAATTCAAAAGAGGGGAGTGCATGGCAGATATGGGCCTTAAAAAAATAGAAACAGGAGTAGATGTATTAGTTTCATTTCTAAAAGGAAAAGGTCTTATGGATCTTTCAAAAATAGCTAAAGAGCTAAACACTCCTGCAGAAATTATTCAATCATGGGCAGATTTTCTTGTAGAAGAAAAAGTAATAGGAATTGAATACAAATTTACCAAACCTTATCTTTATTTCATAGAGAAAAAGAAAGAAAACTACACAAAAACAGATGAAGAATTAATAAAATACAGAAAACAATTCGAAGATGTGGCAAAGACAAAAAATGTGCCGGGAAACAAAACTTCCTTTTTATGGAAAAATCATTTGGGTCAAAAACTTGAGGAAAAGAAAGCGTATTTTTTCAATCAAGCAATAAACAGAAAACTAGACAAAGTTGACTTGCTTTGGGAAGAATACAAAAAAAGAGTTATGGGATTATAATGGCAGATCAAAATATTGAATTATCAAAATTTTTTGAAAGAGATATAATTGAGTTTTTAGATCAGAAAAAAGCAGAAAGAAGCGGAATTGATGCATCAAAAGAAAAATTTTACGGTGATTATGAATCAGCACTCAAAAAAGGCGATTTCCAAAAAGGAGCAGAAATATTTGAAGAAGCTCTGACTCAATATAATTCATTAAATAGAGATAATCCGTATAAAAGCATTATGTATGAAGACATTTTGGAAATGATTGAGTTATCCAAAAAAGGTCTTATAAATATGGATGAAGAAAACAACTTAACTAAACTCCTAAAATTACTTAGCGAACAAGAAATAGAAAGTCACATGCCTGATATTATTCAAGCAATAGAAAAAATTAAAGTTGAAAGAGCTCAAGTCAGAATTGCTCAAGAGAGCAAGTTATATGAAGAAAAAGCAAAAATAGACAAAATAATAAAAGAATTAAGTCAGGAATTATTCATACTATTAAGAAAAAAAGATTTGAAAAAAGCTATAGACAAATACAAAAATCTTAAAGAAACCTTCGAAAAATACCCTCCTAAATTTGATAATGAAAAACAGGAAGTATATGAAGATATTTTAGCATTTTATATGCAGATAAAAAGACTTAAAGAAGAATTAACTCAAAAAAGTAAAATTGAGAAATCATTAGAAATAAAAAAAGAACATTTAACCCCAATAAAAAAAGAACAACCATCAGATTTGGAAAAAATAAAAGTAATTGTTGCAGAAATAAAAGAAGATGCTCAAAAAAGAGATTTTCATTCAGCAAAAAGTAAAATTATTTTACTTAGAGAAATAGCAAGTCATGTTCCTGACGATCATATTAGAAACATGTTAGAACAAAAAATTAATACTATGAATCAAAAATTAGAGTTTGTAAAAAGAACGTCAGAACATCAAACTTAAAAAGAGGTGCTTTATGGATAATAAATTCACAAATACAAGACTGCTTGACAAATATATAATCAACGCAAACAACATAAATATAGATATTGAGATACTATCAAAAGAAGAAAAATCAGTTCCAATATACATTGTTTCAATCACCAATATTTCTGATACAACAAAAATTGTTCTTGAAAAAATTAGGGAAGAATTCATATCCAAATTAGGTATTGAAGAATTAGAACACTCTAAAGAAGATATTGATAATTTAAGAATAAAATTCACACATAGTATCACAAAGTTAATTGATAAATATTTTCCTCAATCTGATGAAAAAACAAAAGCTACATTAATTAATTATTTACTGGAAGAAAATCTTGGTCTTGGAAAGATAGAAATTCTGCTTAAAGATTCAAATTTGGAAGAAGTTGTTATTAATAATCACTCAGAACCTGTTTGGGTATATCATAAAAAATTCGGGTGGCTTGAAACTAATATTAAAATGCATACTGAAGCAAGAATAAGACATTATGCAACAATGATTGGAAGAGATGTTAACAAAGAAATTACCATGCTCAATCCTTTAATGGACGCTCATTTGTTGAATGGAGATAGGGTTAATGCAACTCTTGTTCCTATTTCAACGAAAGGAAATACGATTACAATTAGAAGATTTGCAGAAGATCCTTGGACTATTACAAAATTTATTGAAGGAGGAACAATATCTATTTCCGCAGCAGCATTAATTTGGCTTGGAATTCAAAATGAACTATCTATGATGATTGCTGGTGGAACTGGTTCAGGTAAAACAAGTATGCTTAATGTTATAACAAACTTTTTTCCACCAAATCAAAGAATTATTTCAATTGAAGATACAAGAGAACTTCAACTTCCAAAAGATCTTCATTGGGTCCCTATGGAAACAAGACTTCCTAATCCTGAAGGAAAAGGAGGAGTTACAATGCTTGATCTGTTGGTTAATAGTTTAAGAATGAGACCAGACAGAATTGTAGTTGGAGAAATAAGAAGAAAAGAGGAAGCTCAAGTATTAATGGAAGCTATGCATACAGGACACTCAGTTTATGCTACAATTCACGCTAATAATGCTGAAGAAACTATTACAAGACTTACAAATCCTCCTATAGAAATTCCAAAACCTATGCTTGCATCACTATCATTAATTTTAGTTCAAAACAGAAATAGAAGAACAGGAAAAAGAAGAACGCTTCAAATAGCAGAAGTAGATTCAAAGGGCGATGCAAGAATATTGATGCAGTTAAATGCACAAAAAGATGTCTTAGAAAAAGTTGAAGAATCTGAAAATTTGATTAAAACAATATCTCTTTATACAGGAATGAGTAAAGAACAAATAGTAGCTGATTTAAAACAAAAACAAGCAATACTATCATGGATGCTTAGAAATAATATTCATGACATAAATCAGATAGGTTCAATAATGGCAAAATATTATACAGGAAGATTAAAAATAAACATGTAAATAGGAAATAAAATGAGTTTTATAAAAGCAATCGCGGCAAAGAATTTTAAATTAAAAAAAGATTTAAGACTTGCAAGAATAAAAAAATCTCCTGAAGAATTTATTAGAAATAGTTTAAAAAATGCTCTTTTTATGAGCACAGGTTTTTCTATTCTTTTGTTTTTCTACTTAGATAAAGCAGAACAACCACTTGGAATAATCCCTTTTGTATTTATTGTTTTATTATTTGGATTTTACAAATTTAGTTTACTAAAAATTAAATCAAAGATTATTAAAAGACAAAAAGAAATTGATAGAGATGTTCTTTTTGCAGGAAGATATCTGCTTGTTAAACTTAATTCTGGTCAACCACTTATTAATTCACTTGTTGAAGCATCAAAAAGTTATGGAATTGCAAGCAGTTATTTTAAAGAAATAGTACAAGACATAGACCTTGGCAAACCTGTTGAACAAGCACTTACTGACGAGTCCGAGAATAGTCCTTCTAAAAAGTTTAGAAAAATATTATTTCAAATTAGTAACGCTCTTAAAATTGGAATTGATGTAACAAATTTTTTAGAAGCAACATTAAATGAAATTGCTGATCAACAATTAATTGAAATTAATAGATATGGAAAAAAACTTAATAGCGTAACGTTATTTTATATGCTTTTTGCTGTTGTAATGCCAAGTTTAGGACTTACTATTTTCATATTAGTAGCGAGTCTTGCAAATATATCTGTAGATTTCGCATTTTTTATGACAATACTATTTTTACTCGCAGTAGTGCAAGTTATGTTTCTCATTATTTACAAATCAATCAGACCAGATATTAACATATAATTAAAAAAATGGTAGAACAAATAGAAAAAAAACAAACGTTCGGAGAAAAAATTGGAGACGTACTTAGTCAGATTGGAAAGGCTTTTGTTCCAAAAAGATTTAGACCTGATTTAAGAGCATATCTTTTGAAAGCAGGAATGCCTCAAGTACCATACAAATTCTTTGGAATTTTATTTTATGTTGCAATATTGGCTGCATGGATAACTTGGAGCGCCACACAATTTTATTCAATAATTAAGGATTTATCAATTGGTTTAGTTGGTTTACTTGCTTTTGCTTTTTGGTTGGTTGCAATGCTTGTTTTTGTTGCAATAATTATGGCAGGAATCTATTTTTCTATAAATATGAAAATATATCAGAGAACAAAAGTAATAGAAGATAATTTACCAGACTATCTTGTTTTAGTTTCTACGAATCTTAAAGGAGGTTTATCTTTTGAAAAAAGTTTGTGGTCTTCAATTAAACCTGAATTTGGCATTTTATCTGAAGAAATGAGTATTGTCTCAAAAAGAGTTATGACTGGATCTGATTTGTCTGATGCATTGTTAGAGCTTTCTCAAAAATATGATTCCCCAATTCTTAAAAGATCATTAAATATTGTTATTGGAGAAATAGACTCTGGTGGACAAATTGCAAAGGTTTTAGATCAAATAATTGATAATTTGAGAAAAACAAAAAACATTAAGGATGAAATGTCTGCAAACACTTTAATGTTTACAATTTTCATTGGAGTAATAGTTATATTCATTAGTCCTTTATTGTTCGCGCTTGCACTTAATTTGTTAAAAATATTAGTAAGTGTTTCTTCACAAGTTGCACCAGCTCTAAAAACTAGTAGCGTAGGAATGGGTTTTAGTATGAATGAAATATCAATAGATGTTGATGAATTCAAAGGATTCTCAGTTTCAGCTCTAGCAATAATCTCAATTTTTTCCTCAATGATACTATCTATTATTCAAAAAGGAGATATTAGAGGAGGAATTAAATATGTTCCTTTCTTTTTAGCTTCAGCAGTATTCTTTTATTTCTTGTTTATAACAGTGCTTGGTGGATTGTTTAACTTCTTTTAGACTTTCGGAAAAAAATAAGCGAGTAAGAAAAAAAATATGATTGTTGAAATAAGCTGAATTAGTATAATAGCAAATGTTGGCAGTCTTATGTTATTTTTTCTTTTCATTGCACTTAAAATCGCTCCAACTAATAAACCTAAAACTAGAGCGGTAACCATGTGTTTGTTAAGATTATTTAATTTTGAGTCAAAAAGAGTATAGTAATCATTAAGAGGTCCTACACAACTATCAATTCCGTGACAACCTTCATGAAATTCAAAAAATATCATTAGTTAACTGTATTGAAAATGATTTATAAAAATGTTTTTACTTATTATTAAGTGAATTAAAGAAAAAGAAAAAAAAAGAAAAAAAAGCTCCAGGCGTTAGTTGTTTGGGGGGAGGGTGGTTGTTAGAATAACGACCAAGGAGCCCTTGATTTTGATTGATGTTTTTTTGTGATTTGTTGTGTGATAATTTGTGAATAAAAAAAAGCTCCCGGCGTTGGTTGTTTGGGGGGAGGGTGGTTGTTAGAATAACGACCGGGGAGCCACAGTTGAGAGATATTATGTCTAAGGTCTTTTTAATGTAAATTGTTTAGGTGGTTTTCTTAGTTCTTGGAGCCACATAAGTCCAATTCTCATCATGTTTTTATTGAATTTTTCACTTAATTTGTATGTTTTTTTGTACAAATCGTAATCAATTATACCCATCGTTTTCATAGGGGTTAGTATTCTGTCGTAAAATTGTCTTTTATTATATGATATTTGTACAGCTTTCTTTTTGAGGGGCGATGGATCTTTTGATTCTATGAGCGTCCCCTCATGCAGTGCAGTTGCGAATAGACTCATTTCGGTTTTGCCAATTTCTCCATCTTTTAACTTCATTTCTTCTAAGAGTAAGTTGGCTACAATGACTTGTTGTTTTGTAGAGAAAACAATTTCAAATATGTTTTCTGGCAGGTTGAACTGATCGAATAATATTACCATACCGATACATAAACAATACTAATATATAAATGTTTCGATTTGTATACTTTTTAGTATACTGGTTTTGTATTTAGTTATTTATTTTTTCTAGAAAAAAGAAGAGTTTTTGATTTAGAATTATAAGAAACCTCGTCGTCAAACCTAATTGGAAACATTAATTTGGAGTGTCCTAAAGGTAAATATGCCAAAACAGGAATTCTAAATCTTTGAATAAAAAGCATTAGTAAAGGCTGATAATTGCCACAAAAAGGAAAATCACCAAGCAACAACCCCTTAATTTTTTTAAATTTCCCACATAATTGAAGTTGTAAAAGCATAGTATATATTGCAGCAGGTTTTTCTCGCACATCCTCTAAAAAAACAACTTTATTATCAAAATTTGGCTCATAATGCGTTCCTAACATATGAGTAATAATTCTAAGATTCCCCCCTACAATTCTTCCATTAAAATTCTTATTATTAAGTATAACTACTGATTTTGGTAATTTTATTTTATAATTTCTGCCATTTAAACAATCCAAGTACAATTTTTTGAATTTTATAGAATCATTCCAATTTTTAGATCCAGGCATTTGACCATGCACCAATAACCCCTTATATTTATTGAGATAAAAACCCCACAACAAAGCAGTAATATCACTGTGACCCACAAACGTCTTTTTTGAGATAGACAACTTTCTAAGAGGAAGATTATCTAAAAGCTCCATAGAAGCATAACCCCCTCTTAAACAAAAAACAATACTTGACTCTTTATCTGAAAATGCTTTTTTTATTTCTTGAATTCTTCTTTTTACAGAGCCTGCAAAATAAATCTCTTTTGACAAAATATCTTCTTCATATGCACAAGATATTCCTATTTCATTTAATCTGTTTTGTGCATTTTTTAAAATTTTTTTAGAAACATATTTTGAAGGTGCAATAATAAATGATTT